>Ga0075522_10000422_pt1 | contig 30641 bp, 30 predicted proteins | sample NGEPerA_FD_74796 | JGI IMG/M metagenome (GOLD analysis project Ga0075522, IMG submission 74796) | Arctic peat soil microbial communities from the Barrow Environmental Observatory site, Barrow, Alaska, USA - NGEE PermafrostL2-A | ecosystem: Environmental > Terrestrial > Soil > Wetlands > Peat ...
TCAAAATCACCACCAAACAGATGGCCACCGTCAACCTCCACCGCCACGACTTCCACGGCGACTGGAACTACACCATCAAACCGACACAACCCACCAACTCATAAAGTCGCGAGTCCTAAGTTCGGTCTTGATCCCGCCCACTTCGGTCTTAATCCCGCTCAGTTCGGTCTTGATTGCGCTTAGTGAGCGCTCCGCCTGCGTGTCGGTCACCTTCTGAACGGCAGTCGCGATGGCCTGTGGACTTGCCTGGCTCGTCGTGGCAGCGGTGGCGATAGCGCCGACTGCTCCCGCAAGGACGGCCGTCGCGGCGACCGATGCGAATAGCGTCCGAACAGTGATTTCCATGTCTGCCTCTCGGAGTGGCTTGGTGGGAGATACATCCTATGTGGCGTCTCAGGCGTCGGCGCACCCTTTTCTGCCGCGCCACTACTGACCAGCTCTTTGCCCAGTCATCACCTTGGAGCGATCTGCTCTAGATACTTGCGAGCCTCGGCCATCCAGTCATCGAAAGCCCTTTCGAATGCCTCTTGGGACTCGGCGAGCTGCGTTGTCTCGCCTGTTCGGATGTCAGCGGGAAGCTTAGAGTGCAGCTCTTGTTGGGAGTTGTGCGCGAGATAGAGAGCCCCGTGTTCCGTGGCAGATCCCCATGCCGTCACGACGGGATGGATTGGCGCGAACCACAGCAGCAGTCGAGAACGGAACATTTGAAGCCGAACACCGGCAAGCGCCTGACGGAACTCGGGGTACTGGCGAGCAAGAGTCTGCGGCGGTTCGACCGTCTCGGGGTCAGACAGGGCCGCGGTGAGCAGTTCGCCTGCCTCAGCGAACAGCTTCCGCAAAGCATCGAACCGTGCGAGCTGCCGCTCATGTCGAAGACGGGACCGGTTGATCCATAGCGCGCTCGCGCCGGCCGTCGCCGGCGCGAGTGAGACGAGCACCCAGGTGGACGCATCGGGCATGGCGCATGTTCAACGCTACATGGTGCCGTGGGCACCCTGAATCCGTTCTACTGCGCTCATCCGCGCCGAGGGGGAGCGACGCTCCCCGCCACGGAGTGGATCGCCTAACCAAGCGACCCAACGGCGATCGCTGGGGTGCCAGCAGGGCCCACGCTGAGTGCAGCCGTAGGCGTCCCGTCTCGCGCAGCGGCTACAAGGCCCATCCAGAATGGCCCGCATCGCTTGCGCCTGATCGCGTCTGCCCGGCTTACCTGTCGACGGCGTAGGAATCCCGCCGAGATCGAGCCGAAGGGAGCGTCGTGGCAACTGAAAGCCGGGAAGCAGTGGTGGGGCAGGCGGCGCTGCGCCGGTCTGCGGCTCACGAGGTGCGCCAAGCGCCGCTCCGAGCTCGGTCGGCGCCGTGACGATCACAGGACGTGACCTCGTGCAGAGGGCGCTCCTCGCGGGCGAGGACCTGAGCGCCGCAACGATCGCATGGGGACGGCGACCGGAACCGCCGTCTCGGATCGCCCTCACAGACCGGGACCTGCGCCTGATGGCCCTGCTCCACGGCGCGAACTTCCTCTCGATGAGCCAGCTCACGGCGCTCGGATGGGGCTTCTCCCGCGAGCGCGCGGCGCAGATGCGTCTGAAGCGTTTGCACGACAATGGGTACGTGGACCGCTTCCGACCGGCATCCGCGTACGGGCGCGCCGAGTGGAACTACCGGCTCACGTCTGTTGGTTTCTCGGCGCTGAGAGAGTGCGAGATGGTCCCGGACGAGCGCCGCTACACGCCCGTCCCGCTCACCAGCATCAGCTACGCAGAACACGACCTGCAGCTCGCATCCATCGTGCTTCACATCACTCAAGACGCGGCCGTTGATGGCGAGGAGGCACTCATCCGGCAGATGCCGTTTCGCTGGCTGGGTCCGCGCAACGGACGCATCGAGATCGACGGGGACGGCGAGACCGAGCGCTCACCGGCGGCGCAGCTGCCGCCGGGCACACACCTCTTTCCCGCAGGCAGTCGCACGGGCTACCTTGAGCCCGACGCCACCCTCATCGCAGGATCGGGCGAGGATCGCTTCGCGGTGCTGATCGAGTACGACCGCACCGAACGTCCCCACAAGCAGATCGACCGCCTGCGCCGCTATGACCGCTGGCTGCTCGACGGCTGGCGAAAGGGACCCTTTGCCGCGCACGCCATCGCACCGGCCGTGATCTTCATGACCTCACGTGAGGTCCCGCTCGGTCGTCTGATCGAGACGGCTGACGAGACCTTCACCGCCTCCTATGGGGGCGAGCACACGGATCCTCACGAAGACACTTACCCGGCCAGGGAACGGGTGCTGTTCTGTAGCCGCGAGCACGTCCTCGCCGGTGACTGGATGATGAGGCGAACGCCGAGCCTTCCGCCGGCGCTTCGCAAGGAGCCGGCCGTCGGTGAGCCACGCCTCATCGAGTACGGCCTGCCCTCGCTCTTTGCAGAGGCTGCTCGTCTCGCTGCGTCGAGCGGCTGAAAGCGCTGCGCAAGGCGTTCGTGCGATCGCCGGGCGTCCCGTACGGGTCTTCGGATGGGGGGTCCGTTGGGTCTTCGTTCATGAGGCGGCCCCCAATCCGAAGACCCTGCTGCCCGCTCGCCCCCGGAATTTGGCTCTGCAGCTGACCCGAGGAAGGGGGTCCCCGCCTCTCCGCTTCGCTTCGACCCGGGGACCCCCTTCCTCGACCAACACATCACAGATGTTTATGGCGAGGCCAGATGCAGAGTGGTGAGCACGAGCGAGCGGGCAGCAGCAAGTTGAGGATCGAGAACAAGCGCGAGATAGAGCGGTTCAGAAGGACGAAGGCACCATGCGAGGTAGTGGTGTCTGCTGGTGGATTACGGCGGGGGCGATGGTCTATTAGCCGGTCGGCAGAGGTACGGGAGGGTCGTGTGGGGCGAGATGGCCGACACGGCGAGCCCATGATGAGCTGACGTCTATAGAGCGAGTTGGCGAGAAGGGCCCCGGACCTCCATCGTCGGAGGCAGACGTTCGCTTCAGCGCCCGATGAGGGTCCTGATGCGACGGAAAGCAGTAGCGCGATGCGAGCTCTGCACGGCGCCTCATTTTCGTCCTGAGCAGGCGCGAGCTGCGGCTCAGCAGAGACCACCGCATCGAGGCGAAAGCAGTCAAGAGACACGCGCATGCCGTGATGATGTGCGCCGTCGGGCCTACTCACCCGATGCCACATCGCGAACCTCAAACGAGCGGTCCGACGCTTGAGAGGGAAGTCAGCAACAAAGCCGCGCCTCACTGTTTTCACCGGAAGCCGCACCGGGAGCGTTGCGTCTCACCACCCTAGGCCGGGCACCCTGTGCGACTTTGCGCCCTGGCTCGATGCCGTCTCGGCCACTTCCATTAGAGTCCCACGATGCTCGACCTCGAGGCGTATCTCGCGCGGATCGGCCTGCACGGGCGTCCGAGCGTCGCTGAGGTGCATCGGGCACATATCACCTCGATCCCGTTCGAGAACCTCGATCCGCACTGCGGGATGCCGGTATCGCTTGCCGTCGAGGACCTCGAACGGAAGCTCGTCACCGAGCGCCGAGGTGGGTACTGCTTCGAGCAGAACCTGTTGCTGAAGGCTGGGCTCGAGGCGCTCGATGCGGAGGTCGACCTGTTCCTCGCGCGTGTGCGTTTCGGCGCGCCGAAGGGCGTGACGCGGCCGCGTGCTCATCTCGTCCTACGAGTTCGCGCTGAGGGCTCGAACTGGCATGCCGACGTCGGCTTCGGGGCCGGTAGCCTGCTCGAGCCGCTCCCGTTCGGCCCCGGCGCGGAGCATGAGCAATCGGGCTGGCGCTTTCGCGTCGTCGAAGAGGAGCCGGAGCTCGTGCTCCAGACGGCACAGGGGGACGAGTGGGTCGACGTTTACGGTTTCCTTCCGCACCCTGTCCCGTTCGTCGATCTCGAGACGAGCAACTGGTTCACTTCGACACATCCCCGGTCGCCGTTCGTGACCGGCCTGGTCGTCAGCGTGCAAGCGGATGACGGCGCCCGCACGTTGCTGAGCGACTGGAACGGGCTCGCGCTGACCGAGCAAACGCCCGCTGGCGCCACCGTCACCCCGGTTGATCGGGACGCCGTGCCGGGGTTGCTCGCCACGCGCTTCGCGCTGCCGGGCTACGCGGTCGGCGCAGACGGCCATCTCATCACGGTCGCGAAGGAATAAGCGGACACGACTCCGTTCCTCCAAACGCCGGGGAGCGCCGGCCTGGGAATGGCCCCCACTGCCTCGGCTGATTTCCGTGGCGCTCCTGCTTCGGTGAGCATGCAGTCGCGCCCGCCAGCACCCACGACGCGACCGCTATGGACGAGCACCAAGCGTCTCGGCGTCCGCTCGGCAGACTTCCGTTCGCCCGTCGAAGCAGGCGTATGACGAGCCTCAGCCGGACCTGTCGAGATTCGTCTCCAAGGCGGTCGTCTCGTCGGGAGGCTCTGCGCGTCCGCTTTCACGCGAACGCGTTACTTTGGGTTTGGGCATGTGAAGCGGGGCCGAGGTCGCCGATCCGCCCTAGACGTCAGGGTACGCAAGCGAACCAGCAGCCACAGCGCGATCCGCTCCGCGCTGCTGTTGGCGGCGTATGGCACCCACCGCCCGCACACCTATACGATCGGAGCACAGCGATCGAGGAGGTACAAAATGTCGCAAGCGAACACACCAGAGGACGTGGCCCGGATGCTGGGAGACGCGATCACATCCGGAGACATTGACGCTGCACTTTCCCTTTACGAGCCCGGCGCGACGTTCGCGATGCCAACAGGGTTCGGCGAGGGGTCGGTTACCGGCATTGACGGTCTCCGTGAGGCCCTTGGTGGGTTCTTGGCGATGAGCCCGGAGCTCAGGATCAACCCCGAGAAGACGCTCGTATCCGGCGAGCTGGCGATGGTCACCGGGAGTTGGACCCTGAGGGGGCGCGACCCGGAGGGGAACGATGTCGACGCAAGCGGCCGGTATGCAGACGTGATGCGTCGACAGTCGGACGGCAGCTGGTTATACGTGATCGACAACCCCAACGGCAGCGACTGACGGCCTGACCCTTCACGTGCCGGCAGGACGTCTGAGCGAAGCGGGAGGCGCAGCGATCACGCCGACGACGGTGCTTTGAGTCTTCCGGCCGCCGGTTCTCTCGCGCAGACATCTCGTGCTATCCCGCCTGAGGCGGAAACGTCCCGAGGTGCTGCTTCTCCATAGACGCTCGCTTGGGACGACGACCAGGCGCGTGGGCTGAGGACGGCGAGACGATCGCTTTGTCGGCGCGTTGCAGGCGTGTGGGCGTCATCGGCGCAGACGCTCGGAGATCGTCCATAGCGCAAGTGGAGCGCCGCAGTGGTGAGACGCCTGCGTTGCCATCGAGGCGGGCGTCACCGGACGCCGGCACCTGAGCCGACTCCGTGAGGCTCGCCGCCCGCAACGCCTCTCCGTGATCGAGGTAGGTGGCCGGGACACGGCGCGCCGATGGCGCGCCGCGGCAGCAGCGGGCCTCTACCCTTGGGGACCTTGAGAGTTCGCCTCTTGCCGATCCTGATCTCGATCGCCGGTGCCTGCCTGATCGGGCTCCTCATCTACGGGGTCTCGAACCAGGCCGCCAACCGGACGCTCAACAACCTCGTCGCCGAAGGCAAGCACCCGCTCGCGCCGGACGCCGCTCGGCTCTTGCCCGTCCTCGGAAGCCACGGCCTCAGTTCGCTTGCCTCGCTGCGGGGCAAGGTCGTGGTCCTCAACTTCTGGGCGTCCTGGTGCCCCCCTGCCAGGAAGAGGCGCCGCTGCTCGAGCGCTCACAGGGGCCGCTGCAGAAGCTCGGCGGGACGGTTCTGGGCGTGACCTACGAGGACGTCGTTTCGGACTCGGAGAAGTTCGTCGTGAGCCACCACCTGACCTACCCCAACCTGCGCGACGATGCCGGCGAATTCGCCCACTCCTACGGCACCGACCAGCTGCCCGAGAGCTTCATCGTCGATCGCAGCGGTCATATCGTGGACCTCGAACGGGGCGAGATCGAACAGAAGTTCATCGCCAAAGCCCTGGCCCTGGCACGGACGACTTGAACGGATCGCGCCCAGGCCCCCGCGGACCGTACTCCCGCTTTGTCGGGGCGAGCGAGCGTCCCAGTAGTCGCCCGGTCGCTCTCGAGTTGGACGACAACCAGGCGTGTCAGCAGGAGCTTGATGTGCTTCTCCTTTGCGCGACAAAGCGAGCGCATTAGCGCGCCGCATCGCCTGATTGGACGTGGCGCTTCCTGTGGCCTGAGGGGCGGGGTAGCAGGTCGCTCCCCCGCTGTAAAGCAAGTAGAAGCCCCCCGCCTGCGGCGGGGTACGACCAGTCACACCACTACTTGCTTGACAGCTCCTCCACGACCTGCAACGGCGAGCAATCAGTTGGGCAGGCGCCCAACTGCCCTGATCCCGTCGGAGAAGCACAGTGACCATGACGACACACGCTCCCCAGACCAACCAGCTTGCTCGGAGGTGCCTGTGCTCGGCTTACAAGCAGAGAACCCATGTCGCATCTCCGAGCCGAAGCGTCAATCCGATCCGCCGCCAGCAGCACACAGAGCGACGAACGCGCCGTTCGGGGCCCACGGCCATGAGACTCGACCCCGCCGACATCGAGCAGATCGCACGGCAGGTGGCCGACCTGATCGCAGCGACGCAGGCTCGGCCTTCGGGGCAGTTCGTCGATGCCTCCGAGCTCGCGCAGCTGCTCGGGGTCGAGCGCGACTGGGTTTACTCGCACGCCAACGCACTCGGCGCCATCCGACTCGGAGGCCCACGCGGCCGCTTGCGGTTCGATCTTCAGCGCGTGCAGGACACCTGGCCTGCTCCAACGACGAGGGGAGCCCGTAGGCCCGCGGGACGGTCGCGCAAGAAGCGTGCCCCAGCGACGAGGCAGGGGTTGATCCCCTACGAGTCCGAACGGCCCGGGATCATGTCGTCTTCCAGTCGAGAACGGAGGGCATGATGCCGCGCCCGCCAAGCGGCAGCGTCGAAGTGCGAAAGCTTACGGACGGAACATCGAGCGTCCGCGCGCGGTTCAGACACCAGGGAGAGCGCTATGCCGTCGTGTTCGGCCGTGACGTCGACGGTTGGACCGAGGCCAGGGGGCGCCGTGAGGCTCAGATGGTCGTCGCACAGCTGAGCGCCGGCATCCCGATCGGGCAGATACTCGCCCGCTACGAGCCCGAGCCGGCCCGCAACGAGGATGATTTCGCCACCGGGACCACGATACACGAGTACGCCTCCGACTGGCTGGAGCGCAGGCGCGTCGGCGAGATCGGCGACGGTCCGCTGACCGAGAGCACCTACCAGGATTACCTCTGGCGCCTCAAAAAGCACGTCCTCCCGTTTTTCGGCCCGATGCCGGTGGCGAGGATCAGCGACGCGGACTGCCGGCGCTTTCGCGGCAAGCTGTTCAAGGACAGCGACGAATTGAAGAAGATCGCGGCAGCCGGCGGGCGAGCCGAGGATGAGAACGGACGACAGCGCAGGCCGCTCTCACCGCGCTCGATCCAGATGGTGATGCGCCTGCTCGGGCAGCTCCTCGCCCAAGCCGTCAAGGACAAGGTGCGCGAAGACAACCCCGCCCGCGACCCCGAGCTCAAGATCAGGGTCCCGAAGCCCACACGGACGTTCCTGGAGATAGACCAGCTCGTCGTACTCCTCGACGCGGCGGACCATCTACAGACGGCGCCCAGGTTGAGCAAACGAGCGAAGCTCACACGTCAGCAGGCAACGGAGATTCGGGCTCGTTTGAGCAGGGGCGAGACTCAGTACTCCCTCCGCTTCGAGTACGGGGTGAGCGCCGGGGCGATGTCGATGCTCGCGCAGGGCAAGACCTACACCGCCACCAACCACCGCATCGGCTGGCGTGCAGTGTGCGCGATGCTCGGCTACGCCGGCCCACGGATCGCTGAAACCCTCGACATCCTGGAGCGCGACGTTCGCCTGCACGACCCCAACGGTGCGAGGCTGTGGATCTCCGACAGCAAGACACCGACGGGCGTCCGTCACGTCGAGATCACGCCGAGCTTGCGCGACGAGCTGCTCGCCTACCGCGCCGACAAGGTGCGCCACGGCTACCCCATCGGCCCGGATGTCCCCTTCTTCTGCACCCGCCGCGGCAAGCGCTGGGATGCGGGCAACGTCCGCGAACGGATCCTCGAGCCGGCCGTCCAACTCGCCAATGAGCGCCTGAACGAGCGGGGCCTCCCGCCGCTGCCGCACGTCACACCCCACACGCTGCGGCGGACCTACGTCTCGATCATGCTGCTGGCGACCAACTTCGACGTGACCTACGTCCAGCACCAGGTCGGCCACGCCGAAAGCAGGATGACCCTCGACGTGTACTCACAGCTATTGGACCGCCGCAAGCGCGACCACGGCGCCGCCTTCGACGCGCTGCTCGCGGACGCCCGGTGCACGCTCTACGGGTCGCAAAGCGAGGGGTTTGGGCCACCGTTTGGGCCACTGAGCCCCAACACACCAGATCCCCCTCCTGAGCCGTCAGAGCAAACCAGCTCATTTGCAGGCACTTCTGAGACGCGCCCGGCAAGATTCGAACTTGCGACCTCTCGCTCCGGAGGCGAGCGCTCTATCCACTGAGCTACGGGCGCTGGTTGACGCCGGTCTGGCGACGTTCCAGCAGGTGAGCTTACCGCCGCGGTGGGCCCCCCGACGCTACCGTTGCAGGCCATGGATCTGTCGATCTTCTTCGCGGGCACCGGCGGCTCGGTGCCCAGCCCGCGGCGCGGGCTGCCCGCGGCGCTGATGCGTCGCGGCGGCGATCGCATCCTGTTCGACTGCGGCGAAGGCACCCAGCGCCAGCTCGTTCGCTCGGTCGGGCTGACCGACGTGGACAGCGTGTTCATCACGCACTTCCACGCCGATCACTGGCTGGGGCTGCCGGGAATGCTGAAGTCCTTCGCGCTGCGCGAACGCGACCGGCCGCTGAGCGTTTACGGCCCGCGTGGGCTGAAGGAGCTGATGGGGGCGATGCGGATCGTCTACGGCCGGATGCCCTACGAGCTGAGCTTCGTCGAGCTCCGGCCCGGGGAGACGGTCGCGCAAGACGGCTACGCGATCACCGCAATCCCCGTGCGCCACCGCGGCGAGGCGTGCTTCGGGTATGCGATCGTCGAGGAGCCGCGCCCGGGGCACCTCGACGCGCGGCGGGCGGAGGAGCTGGGGGTTAGGCCGGGGCCCGACTTCGGCCGCTTGCAACGCGGTGAGACGGTCAACGGCGTGGCGCCCGAGCAGGTGATGGGGCCGACGCGGGAGGGCCGCAAGATTGTCCTCTCCGGGGATACGGCGCCGTGTGAGGCGCTCGCGATCGCCGCGCACCAGGCCGACCTGCTCGTCCACGAGGCGACCTTCGCCGAGGAGGAGGCCGAGCGGGCGCTTCAGACCGCCCACAGCACCGCCGGCCAGGCGGCGCAGCTGGCGGGCGACGCGGAGGTGAGGATGCTCGCCCTCACCCACCTGTCCAGCCGCTACGCGGGCCGCGAGCTGCGCGAGCAGGCCCGCGCGGTGTTCGCGTGTACGGAGGTGCCGCGTGACTTCGACACGATCGAGGTGCCCTTCTCCGAGCGGGGTCCCGCCGAGCTCATCCGCTGGTCTGAGCGCCGCGAGCGCGAGGCCGCGGCCAAGGAGCCCGTCGCGGCGGAGTGAATCCCGCGCCGCTGATACAGTCCAGGAAATCCTCCTTTAACCCGGTCCCGAGAGGCCAGGAAGGAAGCAGATGGACAGCGGTAACGAGAAGGTCGTCCTCCAGGCGGAGGACGTGCGACGGGCGCTGGTGCGCGTCGCACACGAGATCGTCGAGCGCAATCCCGAGCCCCCGGCTCCGGTGTTGATCGGGATCCATCGCCGCGGCGCGTTCCTGGCGCGGCGGCTGAGGACCCAGCTCGAAGAGCTGCTCGACGCGGAGGTCCCGCTCGGAGACCTCGACATCGGCTTCTACCGCGACGACCTGCAGCGCAGGCCCGACGCCCCGGTGGTGCACGCCTCGCACATCGACTTCGACGTGACCGGGCGCACGGTGGTGGTGGTCGACGACGTGATGTTCACCGGTCGCACGGCTCGCGCCGCGATCGAGGCGCTGTTCGACTACGGCCGCCCCGCCCGAGTGCAGCTGGCGGTGCTCGCCGATCGCGGCCACCGCGAGCTGCCGATCAGGCCGGATTACGTCGGCAAGAACCTCCCGACCTCGCGCGCCGAGCATGTCCACGTGCGCGTCAGCGAGCTGGACGGCGTCGACGAAGTCGCGATCGAGGCTGCCACGGTGGAGACACCGGCGTGAACCACCTGCTCTCGATCGAGGATCTCGACCGCGAGGAAATCGAGCGGATCGTCGCGCAGGCCGCGCGCTTCGCGGAGGTGTCTGACCGCGAGATCAAGAAGGTCCCGGCGCTGCGCGGGCGGATGGTGCTGAACCTGTTCTACGAGGCCTCGACGCGGACGCGCAGCTCATTCGAGCTCGCCGCCAAGCGCCTGTCGGCAGATGTCGTGAACTTCGCCGCGAGCGGATCGAGCGTGGAGAAGGGGGAGTCGCTGAAGGACACGGTGTTGACGCTGAGCGCTCACAAGCCCGACGCGATCGTGCTGCGCACCCCCTGGGCGGGCGCCGCGGAGCTGGTCTCGAAATGGTGTTCCGCCGCGATCGTGAACGCCGGCGACGGCAAGCACGAGCATCCGACCCAGGCGCTGCTCGATGTCTACACCCTCCAGAAGCGCCTCGGCGGGATCGACGAAGCGTCGATCTGGATCGTCGGAGATGTCGCCCACTCGCGGGTCGCGCGCTCGAACATCATCGCGTTTCAGAAGATGGGCGCCAAGGTGACGGTCGCCGGGCCGCCGACGCTGATCCCGCGCGGGATCGAGGCGCTGGGATGCGAGGTTCGCTGGACGCTCGACGAGCTCGACGGCGCCGACGTGGTGTACGCGCTGCGGATGCAGCACGAGCGGATGAGCGAGCGCTGGGTGCCGTCGCTGCGCGAGTACGCCGCCTGGTACCAGATCAACGGGCGGCGTCTGGGACCGCGCCAGGTGTTGATGCACCCCGGTCCGGTCAACCGCGGCGTGGAGCTCTCGGGCGAGGTCGTCGACTCGCCGCAGGCGGTGATCACCGCGCAGGTCGAGGCCGGCGTGGTGGTGCGGATGGCGGTCCTCTACGAGCTGCTCGCCGGAACGCGCGAGCCCCAGCCGGCCCCCGAACCCCAGCTGGCGTGATGTCCGCGAAACCACTTGTCCAGGGGCCGGCCATCCCCGCGAACCTCCTGCTCAGAGACGTGCATGTGGTGGATCCGCGCGAGCAGATCGACGCTCGCCACGACGTGCGCGTGCGCGACGGGGAGATCGCCGAGCTGGGCGCGCCCGGCACGCTGGAGAGGGGGGAGGGCGCGGAAGCGATCGAGGGTAAGGGTCGCAGGCTGCTGCCGGCGTTCTTCGATCCGCACGTCCACCTGAGGACGCCCGGGCAGGAGCACAAGGAGGATCTCGAGACCGGAACCCGCGCCGCCGCCGCCGGGGGATTCGGCGGGGCGCTCGCGATGCCGAACACCGACCCCGTGCTCGACTCGGCCCCGCTGCTGCGCTCGCTGCGCGACGCGGCGGCGCGCGAAGCGCGTATCCCGGTGGGCTTCCTCGGAGCGATCACGCGCGGGCTGAGGGGCGAGGAGCTGACCGAGATGGCCGAGCTGCGCGAGGCGGGCGCGCTCGGCTTCACCGACGACGGGCAGCCGGTGCAGAGCGCAGGGATGCTGAGAAAGGCGCTTCAATATCAGCGCCTCTGCGGAGGCGTGATCACCCTGCACGAGGAGGACAGGACGCTCTCCCACGGAGGGGCGATGCACGAAGGCGCGGTCAGCGCCGCGCTCGGCCTGGGTGGGATACCGAGCGTGAGCGAGTCGACGATGGTGGCCCGCGACGCCGCATTGGCCGGGTACGAGGACGCGCGCGTCCACTTCCAGCATCTGAGCTGCGCCGCATCGGTGACGGCGGTGGCGCAGGCGAAGGCGCAGGGCTGGAGGGTGAGCACCGAGGTCACGCCCCACCACCTGCTGTTGACCGAGGAGGATGTGCGCGGGATGGACACGCGCATGAAGATGAACCCGCCGCTGGCCACCGAGGAGGACCGCAAGGCGCTGGTGGAGGGCCTGCGCGACGGGACGATCGACTGTGTGGCCACCGATCACGCGCCGCATGCGCGCGACGAGAAGGAGGTGCCGTTCGAGCAGGCGCCGATGGGCACCACCGGTCTGGAGACCGCGTTCGCGGCGCTGTACACCGGGCTGGTGTTGCCGGGCGTGCTGGAGCTGGGGTTGCTCGTCGAGCGGATGACAGCCGGGGCTGCGTTGTTCGGTCTTCCAACCCCGACGATTGCACCCGCAGAGACGGCCAACTTGACGCTGATCGACCTCGACGGGCAGTGGACGGCCGGAGAGCACGGCTGGGAGAGCCGCTCGGAGAACTGCTGCTTCGCCGGGCGGCGGTTGAAAGGCCGCGTGCTGTTGACGGTGGCCGCCGGGGCGGTCGTCTACCGCGAGCGCGCATTTTCCGTGGTGGCGGCCTGATGGGTCTGCTCAACCGGGATCGAGCGGCGCTTGTAGTAGTGGACGTGCAGGAGGGGTTCAGACCGTACGAGTCCTTCGCCGGCGTGGCGGGGGCGTGCGCGAAGCTCCTGCAGGCGGCACGGATCCTCGACGTTCCGAGTGTGGTCAGCGAGCAATACCCGAAGGGTCTCGGCCACACCGCGCCGGAGGTCGGGTTGGAGGGCGAGCGGGTGCTCGAGAAGAGCGTGTTCTCGGCCGCGCGAGCCGATGGGTTTGACCTCGGTGGCCGAGACCAGGTGGTGGTGTGCGGGATCGAGACGCACGTGTGCGTGAGCCAGACCGTCCTCGATCTGCTGGGACGCGGGGTCGAGGTGCATGTGCCGGCCGACGCCGTCGGCTCGCGTCACGCCCTCGACTACGAGCGTGGCTTGGAGCGGCTGGAGCGCGCCGGGGCCGTCGTGAGCACCGTCGAGGCGGCGCTGTTCGAGTTGCTGGAGCGCGCGGGCACGCCCGAGTTCAAGGCAGTGCAGAAGCTCATAATCTGATGCGCGACGCGACGGCCTATGTACTGCTGGAGGACGGCACGCGCTTCGACGGCGAGGCGTGCGGGGGATCGGATCCCGCCCGCCCCGCGGTCGGCGAGGTGGTGTTCACCACCGGCATGGCCGGCTACCAGGAGTCGATGACCGACCCGTCGTTCGCGGGGCAGCTGATCGCGTTCACCTACCCGCACATCGGCAACTACGGGGCGAGCGCGCAGGCGATGGAGTCCGAGCGGGCGTGGGCGCGGGCGGCGATCATGCGCGAGGCCTGCAACCGGGAGGACGCGCCGACGGCGGAGCGCGGCTGGCTGGATTGGCTGAGCGATTGCGGCGTGCCGGCGATCAGCGGCGTGGACACGCGCTCGCTCGTGCAGCACATCCGCGAGGCGGGGTCGATGCGCGGGGGAGTGTTCACAGCTGAGATCTCAGAGCGAGAAGCGGCGGATCTGATCGCTGCCGAGCCGCCGATGGCCGGGCAAGACCTCGCCGGCGTCGTTACCCCGCGCGAGGTGACTCGCCATGGCTCGGGCGACGGGCCGCGGATCGCGGTGATCGACACGGGGATCAAGGGCTCGATGGTGCGCGAGCTGTTGGCGCGTGGCGCGCGCGTGGCGCTGTACCCGTGCAGGACGTCCGCGCAAGAGCTGCTCGCGGATAACCCGGATGCGATCTTCCTCGCCAACGGCCCCGGCGACCCGGCCGCGCTCTCCTACATCGTCGACACGGTCAAAGAGCTGGTCGGGAAGAAGCCGGTGTGGGGGATCTGCCTCGGGCATCAGCTGCTGTGCCGGGCGGTCGGGCTGAAGACGTTCAAGTTGCCATTCGGCCATCGCGGCGCGAACCATCCGGTCAAGGACCTGCAGAGCGGGCGCGTCGAGATCACCTCCCAGAATCACGGCTTCGCGGTGCTCGGGCCGAGCGGTTCACGCACCATCGAGAGCTCGCGGCCGGTGCGCTGGCACACGGACTTCGGTGCGGCTCAGCTGTCGCACGTGAACCTCTACGACCACACCGTCGAGGGCTTCGAGCTGCTCGACGCTCCGGGTGGGGCCGTGCAGTACCACCCCGAGGCGGGGCCGGGCCCACATGACAGCCTGTATCTGTTCGACCGTTTCCTGGAGCGCATTGCCGCGGCGTAGTGACATCCACAAGATCCTGATCCTCGGATCGGGACCGATCGTGATCGGGCAGGCCGCGGAGTTCGACTACTCCGGCGTGCAGGCGTGCAAGGTGCTCCGCGAGGAGGGCTACGAGGTCGTGCTCGTGAACTCGAACCCGGCGACGATCATGACCGACCCCGAGTTCGCCGACGCGACCTACATCGAGCCGCTGCTCCCGGGGCCGGTGGCGCAGGTGATCGAGCGCGAGCGCCCCGACGCGCTGCTGCCGACGCTCGGCGGGCAGACCGCGTTGAACCTCGCCAAGGCGCTGCACGACGACGGCACGCTGGAGCGCTTCGGCGTCGAGCTGATCGGCGCTGACTACGATGCGATCACCTGTGCGGAGGACCGTGAGCTGTTCAGCGCCGCGATGGATCGCGCCGGGCTGCGGATGCCCAAGAGCGCGATCGCCAGCGGCTGGATCGTCGACGAAGGTGCCGAGGCAGCAGGTGCTCCCGGCTCAGGCTTCGTCAGTGTGGAGGCGGGCGTCAAACAGGCTCTGGAGGCGCTCCCTCAGCTCGGGCTGCCGTGCATCGTGCGCCCCGCCTTCACGCTCGGCGGTCGCGGCGGGGGGATCGCGCGCAGCGAAGAGGATCTGGCGGCGCTCGCGGCGCGCGGGATCGAGGCCTCGCCGATCGGCCAGGTGCTGCTCGACCAGTCCGTGATCGGCTGGGGCGAGTTCGAGCTGGAGGTGATGCGCGACAACGCCGACAACGTCGTGATCGTCTGCTCGATCGAGAACGTCGACCCGATGGGGGTGCACACGGGCGACTCGGTGACGGTCGCGCCCCAGCAGACGCTCACCGACAGTCTCTACCAACAGTTGCGCGACCAGGCGATCGCGGTGATCCGCGCGGTCGGGGTGGAGACGGGCGGCTCGAACGTGCAGTTCGCGGTCAACCCCGCGACCGAGGAGATCCTCGTGATCGAGATGAACCCGCGCGTCTCGCGCTCCTCGGCGCTCGCGTCAAAGGCCACAGGCTTCCCGATCGCGAAGATCGCCGCGCGGCTCGCGGTCGGCTACCGGCTGGATGAGATCGACAACGACATCACCGGCGTCACCCCGGCGTGCTTCGAGCCGACGATCGACTACGTCGTCGTCAAGTGGCCGCGGTTCGCGTTCGAGAAGTTCCCCGGCACCGATCCGACGCTCACCACGCATATGAAGTCGGTCGGCGAGGCGATGGCGATCGGCCGCACGTTCTCCCAGGCGTTCGGCAAGGCGCTGCGCTCACGCGAGCTCGACAAGCCGCCGTGTCTCGGGGAGGTCTCCGACGAGCTCCTGCTCGACGGCCTCCGCACACCTGGAGCCGAGCGCTATGAGGCGATCCTCGAGCTGTTCGGACGGGGCACCGAGATCGAGGCGATCCACGAGGCGACCGCGATCGACCCGTGGTTTCTGCGCGAGCTGCAAACGCTTGCGCTCGACCCGGGGGCGCCGTTCGCGGGCGAGCGGTCCTTCAGATCGGTCGACACCTGCGCGGCCGAGTTCCCGGCGCGCACGCCCTACTACTACTCCGGCTGGGAGAGAACCGCAGCCCACCCGCCCGAGGAGGTGCGCCGCGGAGAACGCGAGTCGGTCGTGATCCTCGGCTCGGGGCCCAACCGGATCGGCCAGGGGATCGAGTTCGACTACTGCTGCGTGCACGCCGCGATGACCGTCCGCGAGTCGGGCCGTGACGCGGTGATGGTCAACTGCAACCCGGAGACGGTCTCGACCGACTACGACACCTCCGACCGGCTCTATTTCGAGCCCTTGACGCTCGAGGACGTGCTCGCGGTCGTCGAGGTCGAGAAACCGAAGGGCGTGATCGTGCAGTTCGGCGGGCAGACGCCGCTGAAGCTCGCCGCCGGCTTGGTCGGGGCGGGCGTGCCGCTGCTGGGCACGAGCGTCGACGCGATCGACCTGGCCGAGGACCGCGGGCGTTTCGGCGCGCTGCTCGAGCGTCTCGGCTACCAGGCGCCGCCGTACGCGACGGCGCATTCCGTCAAGGAGGCCCTGGAGAAGACCGACGAGGTCGGCTTCCCGTTGCTCGTGCGACCCTCCTACGTGCTCGGCGGCCGCGCGATGGAGATCGTCTACTCGCGCGACGGTCTCGCCGACTACCTCCGCCGTGAGGTCGGGGAGTCGGATATCAACGACGCGACCCCGCCCGGGAGCCCGGAGGGCTCCCCCTTAAAAGGTTCGACTCCTCAGGGATCGCGCGGCGCGATCTTCCTCGACCGCTTCCTCGAGAACGCGGTCGAGGTCGACGTCGACGCGCTGTGTGACGGCGAGGCCGTGTGGATCGGCGGGATCATGCAGCACGTCGAGGAGGCCGGCGTGCATTCGGGCGACAGCGCCTGCGTGCTGCCACCGCACTCGCTCGGCGAGGAGATGCTCGAGCAGATCCGTGCCGCGACGCGCGAGATCGCGCTCGCGATCGGGGTCGTCGGGCTGCTGAACGTCCAGTACGCCGTCCACGCCGGGCAGCTGTTCGTGATCGAGGCCAACCCGCGCGCGTCGCGCACGGTGCCGTTCGTCTCCAAGGCCGTCGGCGTGCCGCTGGCGAAGCTCGCCTGCCGGATCATGCTCGGCGAGCGGATCGCGGACCTCGGCCTCCCCATCGGCAGAGAGGGGCTGGGCTACGGCGAGCACGTCTCGGTCAAGGAGGCGGTGCTCCCGTTCGACCGCTTCGAGGGCTCCGACGCGGTGCTCGGCCCGGAGATGCGCTCGACCGGCGAGGTGATGGGCATCGCGCGCGACTTCCCGACCGCGTTCGCCAAGGCCCAGGCCGCCGCCGGCGTGCCGCTGCCGCGCGAGGGCACGGCCTTCATCACGGTCACCGACTCCGACAAGGCGGGCGCCTCCGGGATCGCGCAGACCCTCCACGACAACGGCTTTCGGATCCTCGCCACGCGCGGTACGGCCGAGGCGATCGCGCGAATGGGAGTGCCCGTCGAGCGCCTGAACAAGCTCGGTGAGGGCTCGCCGCATGTGGTCGATTGGATCGAGCGCGGAGACGTCGACCTCGTCGTGAACACGCCGACGGGCTTCGGGGCGCGGACCGACGGCTGGGAGATCAGGCGCGCCGCGGTGATGCACGGGATCCCCTGCCTGACGACGCTCTCGGCCGGGACGAGCGCGGCGCGCGCGATCGCCCGCGCGCGGCGCGACGGCGAGCCGGAGGTGCTCTGCCTGCAGGAGCTCCACGGAGTCAGGACGGCGTGAGCGATCGAAGATCGGCCAACGCGCCCCTCGGCCGCAGGCTGCTGACGGTCGCGGGCATCGACGAGCTGGGCGCCTACCGGGTGCTGCGGGTCGCAGACCCCGGCGGACCGGAAGGTGGCCGAATTCCCAGACCCGGCCAGTTCACGATGCTGGCGGCGGCCGAGCGCTGGGGGGGAGGGCAGGACGAGCGGCCGTATCTGGCGCGCGCGTTCTCGGTGGCTCGGCGGCAGGACGGGGAGGCCCACTATCTGCTCGAGGACGTCGGGCCGGGAACGAAGCGGCTGTGCGAGTTGCGCGCCGGCGACGGCGTGTGGGCGCTTGGCCCGCTTGGGCAGGGCTTCATCGCACCGCGGGACGGCCGGCGGGCGCTGCTGGTGGGCGGCGGCGTCGGGGTCGCCCCGCTGGCGATCTTGCAGGACGCGCTCGAGCGCGACGCGGGCCTCGGCGGCGGGCCGATGGACTCGACTCGGGCGACGAGCGTCGCGAGGACGACGGTGCTGCTGGGCTTCCGCGACGGTCCCCGGGCGCAGGGCGCGGCGCTGTTGACAGGCGCCCGCGTCGCCACCGACGACGGCTCGGCGGGACACCGCGGCCTGATCACCGACCTGCTCTCCGAAGAGCTCGAGAGAGATCCGCACGCGACCGTCTACGCGTGTGGACCCTCACCGATGCTGGAGGCCGTCAGAGCGATGTGCGCAACGCGCGAGGTGCCCGCGCAGCTCGCCCTCGAGGCGGGGATGGCCTGCGGATTCGGCGCCTGCTACGGGTGCGTCGTGCCGCGTCGTGGCGGCGGCTATCTGCGGGTATGCGTCGACGGCCCCGTGATCGACGCGGCTGAACTGGAGCGTGTGGAGGAGCACGCCGGAGCCCCGGCATGAGCCCCCTCACCCGGCGGGAAGAGTGGGCATGAGCGTGGAGTTCTGCGGGCTGCAGCTCGCCCACCCCGTGATCAACGGCTCGGGGACGTTCGACGCGCTCGCCGCACACGGTGCGTTCGGGACGGCGCTGGAGGCCGAGTTCCCGTTCGCGGCGTACGTGTCGAAGACGATCACGCTGGAGCCCCGCCAGGGCAATCCGCCACCGCGGCTGTGGGAGGCGCCGGGCGGGCTAGTCAACTCGATCGGGCTGCCCAACAAGGGCCTGGCGGGCTATCTCGCCGAGGATCTGCCGGCGCTGGCGGCGCTGTTGCGCGACTCTGGATCGCCGGCGGCGGCGGGACCGGTGCCGTTGATCACGAACGTGATGGGCTCGACCGCGGCGGAGATCGCCGAGCTCGTCGAGGCCTGTGACGCGCGGATGGAGATCGCGGCGGTCGAGCTGAACGTGTCGTGTCCGAACGTGAAGACGGGGCTCGATATCGGGGCCGACCCCCGCCAGTTGGAGGAGGTCGTACGGGCGGTGCGCCCGCGGACGGGTAAGCCGCTGATCGTGAAGCTGACGCCGAACGCGGCCGACGTGGCCGCCTGTGCGCTGGCGGCGGAAGCGGGCGGCGCCGATGCGGTGTCGCTGATCAACACGCTGCGGGCCTTCGCGCTGACACCCGTATCCGGCGGCGGCCGATCCGCGGGCCGCTCACCCCGGCCATGGCTGGGCGGAGGCACCGGCGGCCTGTCGGGTCCCGCGATCCGCCAGGTCGCGCTCGCCCAGGTGGCGGCCGTCGCCGCGCGCGTGAGGATCCCCGCGGTCGGCATGGGTGGTGTCAGCGGCACGGCGCACGCACGCGATCTGCTCGATGTGGGGGCGACGCTCGTGGCGGTCGGCACCGAGAGCTTCCGCGACCCCACGGCCGGCGCACGGATCGCGCGTGAGCTGGCGCCGGCGGCTGGCTGATCGGCCAGGATCGGCCCGGCTAAAAAGCCCTGCAAAGACACCGTGCGACCGTCCACCAGCCTCGATACGCCTAAAGCTCAGGTTGAGGTATAGCTGAATTGGTCGTTTTTCCTTGATCGCCCGTCTCCGGCCTGTAGACTCGCCGCCCATGGCGACGGCGACCGAGACGGCGAGCGAGACGACCTCATTGACGCCCGCCGGAGCACCTGAGAGATCCCTGAATCAGCGTATGGACGCGCTGGCGCGAGCCAACCAGATCCGCACGCGGCGAGCGCAGCTCAAGCGCGATCTGAAATCGGGCCGGCTGTCGATCCAGACGCTTCTGCTGAACCCACCGGAGTACGTCGAGACGGCCAAGGTCTTCGACATGCTGCTCGCCGTTCCCAAGTACGGCCGGGTGAAGGTCAACAAGATCCTCGCCCACTGCCGGATCTCCCCGAGCAAGACAATCGGCGGACTCTCAGAGCGCCAGCGCAGCGAGCTCGTATCGCTGCTACGCCGCTGAGCGGCGCAGCAGACCTATAGACCGTGCGCGATTCAGCCGCTCGCGGCACTAGGGTCCTCTCCGTGGCGCGAGTGTTCGTAATCACAGGCCCCTCGGGCGTCGGCAAGGGGACCCTGATCAGAGGCCTGATGGAGCGGCTGCCGCAGTTGGAGCTGTCGGTCTCGGCTACAACCCGCGCGCCGCGGCCGGGTGAGCGGGACGGCGTCGACTACCACTTCCTCACCCGCGAGGAGTTCGAGCGCAGGGCGGGGGCGGGGGAGTTCGTCGAGCATGCCGACTACGCCGGTCGCAGCTACGGGACGCTCCACTCCGAGCTCGAGCAGCGCGTACGCGCCGGGGCGCCGGTGGTGCTGGAGATCGAGGTCCAGGGCGCTCGCCAGGTGCGCCGCTCGCTCCCCGAGGCGGTCCAGGTGTTCATCGCACCGCCCTCGCTGGACGCGCTCCGCACGCGGCTGATCGGACGCGGAACCGACGATCCCGAGGAGGTCGAGCGCCGGCTGCGCGTCGCCGCGGAGGAGCTCACGGCCCAGCCGGAGTTCACGCACGTGGTGCTCAACGACCGCCTCCAGGACGCGCTCGAGCAGCTGACGGCGGTCGTCGCCGATGAGCTCGACGGAGGAGCCACTACACTGGAGGATCAACCAGGAAAGGCAACAACCAAGTGATCTCTCCCCGCATCGACCGCCTGCTCGACAACGTCGACTCCAACTACGCCAGTGTGCTCGTGGCCGCCAAGCGCGCCCGGCAGATCAACAGCTACTACCACAACCTCGGCGAGGGAACCTTCGATGAGTTCCCGCCTCCGATGGTCGACACGGTCTCCAAGAACTACCTCACGATCGCCTTAGAGGAGGTAGCCGCAGGAAAGATCAAGTACCACTACAGGTGACCGCTGGGCGGCGCGCTACTGCGTCCTCGATCGCTCGTGTGCACAGCACACTTCGCTCACTGCGTCCTTGTATCGCTTGCCCAGCGGCCCCCTGACGGTTGGTGCGAGGGCCAGTTGTTAGGAGCAACTGGCCGATCACGGCTTGCCAGTTCCTGCTGCGGCCACTAAAACCCAAGCCATGTCTCGAATCCTGCTCGGCGTGAGCGGCGGCATCGCCGCGTATAAGTCGCTTGAGTTCGTGCGCCTGGCGACGGCGGCCGGGCATTCGGTGCGGGTTGTGCAGACGCCCGCGAGCAAACGGTTCGTGGGCGCCGCTTCGTTTGAGGCGCTCACGGGGGCACCGGTGTTGAGCAGCGAGTTCGAGCGTGACCCGGCGCGGGGGGCATTTCCCGGGCAGGAGCCGCCGGCTCATGAGCCGTTGAGCCACCTGGCGTTGGTGGGCAACGCGGAGATCTACCTGATCGCTCCCGCCTCGGCGAACACGCTTGCGAAGCTCGCCCATGGGCTGGCCGACAACCTGCTGAGCAGCTGTGCGCTGGCCGCCACCTGCCCGGTGGTGGTGGCGCCCGCGATGAACAACCACATGTATGAGAACCAGGCCACCCGGGCCAACCTCGAGGTGTTGCGCGACCGGGGAGTGGAGATCGTCGAGCCGGGCACCGGATGGTTGGCCTCGATGGGCGAGGCGGGGGTGGGGCGCCTGGCCGAGCCCGCGCGGCTGTTGGAGGCCTGCGAAGCGGTGCTTGCCGGCCGATCTCCGATCGGGGACCCGGCCACCGAGAGCTGGCGCGGGTTGAAGGTGCTCGTTACGGCCGGAGGCACACGCGAGCCGATCGACAGCGTGCGGTTCATCGGCAACAGCTCCTCCGGGCGCATGGGCTTCGCCCTGGCGCGGGCCGCGCGGGCCCGCGGAGCCGAGGTGACGCTCGTGGCGGCGAACGTTGCGCTGTCGGCCCCCGCCGGGGTGAGCCTGCGCGGGGTCATCACGGCCGCCGAGCTGGAGCGGGCCTGCGAGGAGGAGTTCGCGGAGTGTGACGTGCTGCTGATGGCCGCCGCCGTCGCCGACTTCACGCCCGCGGCGCCGGCGAACGGAAAGATCAAGAAGTCCGAGCGCGATCGCCTGGAGCTCGTGCTCGAGCCGACGGCGGACGTGCTCGCCGGCCTCGCGTCTCGTCGGCGCGATGGCCAGACGCTCGTCGGCTTTGCCGCGGAGCACGGAGCCGGCGCCGTCGCACAGGCGCAGGGCAAGCTGACCGCCAAGCGGCTGGACGCGCTCGTCGTCAACGACATCTCGCGCGAGGACATCGGCTTCGATGTCGACACCAACGAGGTCACCATCCTCAGCGCGTCGAGCGGCGGCGCTCAGATCGAGCGCCAGGAGGTGCCGCGGGCGAGCAAGGCGCAGATCGCCGAGGCAATCCTCGATGTCGTCGAGAACCTGCGCTCGAGCCGTTAAAATCACCCACGATGGAGAGTGTCTACGACCTCTATCAACGCGGACGAGAGCTGCTCGAGCACGGTGACCACGAGGCGGCGATCGTGCCCTTGAGCAAAGCGCGAGATCTCGAACCGGATAAGGCGTCGATTCGTGAGGCGTTGGGAAGGGCGCTGTTCCATGCGCAGCGCTACGCAGGCGCCGCCGAGGAGTTCCGGGCGATCGCCGCGAGAGCTCCCACCAACGACTACGCCCTCTTCTGCCTCGGCCGTTCGCTGCAACTGCTCGGCCGCCATCGAGAGGCCCGCAATCCCCTGGCGCTTGCATGCTCGTTGCGCCCCGAGCGCGAGGACTATCGCCTTTACCGAGACCGTGCCCGCCGCGCCTGAACTCGGCCGGCGAGGGCTATCGGGCGCCGCCCCGATGCTATGCTCGACGGAGAGCTTTCGTGCCTGCGTGCAGACGCCGGTTGTCGTATGAGAGTGGGCGCCCGCCCGCTTTTTTTGCGTAAGGAGTGAGTTGATGACCCCGCTACAAACAGATATCGAGAGACGCCTCGCCCAGAGCGAGCCCGATGTCGAGGTGCTGCTCGCCGAGGTTCTCGGCGGCAGGTGCCTGCGCGTGTTCATCGATCATCCCGAGGGTGTGACGCTCGCCTTGTGCGAGCGGGTCACCGCGCTGCTGAGCGACGAGCGCGAGCGCTACTCGCTGGAGGTCTCCTCCCCGGGTGGCGAGCGTCCCCTGAGCAAGCCCGCCCACTTCCGCCGGTTCGTCGGTCGCCGCGCGCGGGTCAGGACCCGCCATCCACGCCCGGTCGAGCATGCGAGCGATCGGAGATCCGCCAGCAGCTTCACCGGCGAGCTGGTGGGAGCCTCCGAGGATGAGATCACCCTGGCAGCCGATGGGGGCGTCATCGCGATCCCCTACTCGGAGATCCGCCGTTCGAACCTGGTCGAGGAGTAGCCATGTCACGCGAAATCCTGGAAGCCATGCACGCGCTGGCGCGCGAGAAGGGGATCGAGCCCGAGAAGCTGATGATCGCGCTCGAGGACGCCCTGCTGTCGGCTTACAAGAAGCAGCCCGGCTCGGCCAAGTACGCACGCGTGGAGATGGACCGCGAGACGGCCGACTTCCGCGTCATCGAACTGATCATCCCCGAACGCCTCGAGGCGCATCTGATCGTCGAGACGATCGACGAGGAAACCACGGTCGATCCCGAGACGGGCGAGATGCGCGAGCCCGAGGAACCGGAAATCGACCCGAAGAAGTTCGAGGAATACCGCGATCAGATCGAGGAACAGGACGTCACGCCGGACGACTTCGGCCGGATCGCCGCGCAGACCGCCAAGCAGGTGATCCTGCAGCGCATCCGCGAGGCCGAGCGGGACATGATGTTCGAGGAGTACCGCGACCGTGTCGGCGAGCTGATCACGGGCATCGTCCAGCAGTCCGACTCCCGCTACACGCTCGTGCAGCTGCGCGAACGGGTGGAGGCGCTGCTCCCCAAGTCCGAGCAGGTCGAGGGCGAGCGCTACGACCACTCCCAGCGGATCAAGGCCGTGATCAAGGAGGTCTCGCCGTCGACCAAGGGACCGTCGATCATCGTCTCCCGGCGCGACCCCGAGCTGATCAAGAAGCTGTTCGAGCTGGAGGTCCCGGAGATCGCCGACGGGCTCGTCGAAATCGCCAACGTGGCCCGCGAGCCGGGCTATCGCTCGAAGATCGCGGTCGTCTCGAACACCGACGGCGTCGACCCGGTCGGCGCCTGCGTCGGCCCGCGCGGCTCGCGTGTGCGCATGGTCGTCTCCGAGCTGCGCGGCGAGAAGATCGACATCATCCCCTTCAACGACGAGCCCGCGCGGTTCGTCGCCAAGGCTCTCTCACCGGCGCGGGTACGCGAGGTGCTCGTCGACGACGAGGCCAAGCAGGCGACCGTGATCGTGCCCGACGATCAACTCTCGCTGGCGATCGGCCGCGAGGGCCAGAACGCGCGGCTCGCGGCGCGGTTGACCGGCTGGCGTGTGGATATCCGCTCGGAGAGCGAGTTTGCCGCCGAGGAGGCCGAGCACGGCTACGAGGAGGAGGAGGTCCAGGGTCGCTGTGCCGCAATCCTCTCCAACGGGCGACGCTGCCCGAACGCCTCGCTGCCCGCCTCGCGCTACTGCGGGCTGGATACCCATCAGGCGCTCACGAACATCGAGGGCGACCAGATCGCCGATCTCACTCCCGGCGGCGAGGACGCCCCGGCAGAGGAGCCGAATGAGGTGCCTGTCGCACAGGCGCTCGCCGACCCGCCGGACTCCGGCGAGGAGGAGGCCCCGGCGCCCGCGGAGCAGGCGGTCGAGGCGCCGGCGGCGCAGGCGGCCGTTGAGGAGCAGACGCCATAGGGGTGCACGTGCCCCAGCGCCGTTGCGTTGGGTGCGGTCGCGTCGCGCCAAAGTCCGAGCTGGTGCGTCTGGCGGTGAGCGATCAGAGATTGGTCGGCGAGGGCGAGGGCGAGGTCCGTGTCAGGCGGGCGGTGCTCGACAGAGCAGGCACGATGCCCGGCCGCGGGGCCTACCTCTGTCGTGAAGGCACCTCCGGAGGACCCTCCGTCGAGTGCGTGGCGCTGGCCGCGCGACGCCGTGCTCTGGCGCGAGCGCTGCGCTGTCAGATCTCCGACGAATCGGCGATCAATCCTGAGCTCGTAGAATCGATAAGCCGATGACGAAGAAGCGCGTACACGAGATCGCGAAGGAGCAGGGTCTCTCCAGCAAGGAATTGCTGGAGAAGCTGAAGGCTGCCGGTGTCGAGGCGAAGGCAGCGGCATCCTCGGTCGACGAGGCGCTCGCGCTGAAGGCGCTCGGCACCAACGGCGCTGCCAGCAACGGCACACCCGCCGCTCAAGCGAAGGCGCCCGCGCCCGCGCCCGCCGCGAAGGCGCCTCCCACACCGGTCGCCGCCCAAACCCCTGTAGCCGCACCGGCTCCCGACGGCACGCCGGCCACCGCGCCTGCCGACGGCGCCGCGGGCGCTCAGGCCGCCGACGGAGTGAACGCCGCCGGCGAGCGCGTGCGGCCCACGCGCGACTCACGCACCGGCGAGCGGACACCCGGTGGTGTCGGGCCGGGCGGGCGCAGGCGCGTGGTGATCGATTCCCAAGCATCCCGCCGTCAGCAGGGAGGCCCGGCCAATCAGCCCCAGCGCCGTCCGCGCCGCGGACGCCGACGCCGCGGCACCTACGACGACACGATCGCCCCGATCGACGCGGCCGCGATGGAGGCGACAGATCTGATTCGCGTCAACTCTGGCTCGACGGTGAAGGATGTCGCCGAGTACCTCGGCGTGCCGGTGCCCGAGGTGATCAAGAAGCTGATGATGCTCGGCGAGATGGCGACGCTCACACAGACGCTGTCCGACGACGCGATCCAGGTGCTCGCCGACGAGTTCGACAAGAAAATCGAGATCGTCCATGCCGCGGACGATGTCGAGGTCGAGCCGGTGTTCGAGGATGTCGAGGAGGACATGGTCGAGCGCCCCCCGGTGGTCACGATCATGGGTCACGTCGACCACGGGAAGACCTCATTGCTGGACGCGATCCGCGAGACCGAGGTGGCCGCCGGTGAGGCGGGCGGCATCACCCAGCACATCGGCGCCTACCAGGTCCACCACGGCGGCAAGGTCGTCACCTTCCTGGACACGCCCGGTCACGAGGCGTTCACCGCGATGCGCGCCCGCGGCGCGCGGGTGACCGATGTTGTGGTGATCGTGGTGGCAGCCGACGACGGCGTCAAGCCCCAGACCGAGGAGGCGATCGACCATGCCCGCGCGGCGGACGTGCCGATCGTCGTGGCGGTGAACAAGATCGACAAGGAGGGCGCCCAGCCCGAGCGGGTGCGCACGGAGATGACCCAGCACGGGCTGCAGCCGGCGGAGTGGGGAGGCGAGATCGAGTTCGTGGACGTCAGCGCGAAGACCCGCGAGGGCTTGGACTCGCTGCTCGACACGATTCAGGTGGTGACCGACCTGGAGGAGCTGAAGGCCAACAGCGATGCGGAGGCCTCGGGCACGGTGATCGAGTCAAAGCTCGATCCCGGGCGGGGACCGGTGGTGAGCGTCCTGATTCAGCGCGGAACGCTGCGCGTGAGTGACGCGCTCGTCGCCGGCGCGCACTTCGGACGGGTCCGCGCGATGCACGATTTCACCGGTGCGCGCGTGAAGGAAGCCTCGCCGGGTCAGCCGGTGGAGGTGCTCGGCTTCGATGGCGTTCCGGAGGCCGGGGAACTCGTGCGCGTGGTCGAGAACGAGCGGCGTGCGCGCCAGCTCGCCGGCGAGCGCGCGAACCGCCTGAAGACCGAGGCGCTCGCCCGGCGCTCGGGTCGCAAGATGTCGCTGGAGGATGTCTTCAAGCTCGCCCAGGAGGGTCAGGTCAAGGAGCTCAGCCTGGTCGTCAAGGCCGACGTGGCCGGCTCGCTCGAGGCGATCGAGGACGAGATCGCAAAGCTCCCGCAGGGCGAGGTGAAGGTCAACATCATCCACCGCGGCGTCGGTGGGATCAACGAGTCCGACGCGATGCTCGCCGCCGCCTCCAACGGGGTGATCCTGGCATTCAACGTGCGTCCGGTCGGCGATGCTCGCCAGGTGGCCGATCGCGAGGGAGTCGAGATCCGCTCCTACTCGGTGATCTACAAGGCGATCGAAGAGCTGCGTGCCGCGATGCAGGGGATGCTCGAGCCGGCCGAGGTGGAGAGCGCGCTGGGCCAGGCCGAGGTGCGCCAGCTGTTCCGCGCCTCGAAGATCGGGACGATCGCGGGATCGCACGTCAGCGAGGGCAAGGTCACCCGCGGCGCGAAGGTGCGCGTGGTGCGTGAGGGCACTGTGATCTACGACACGACGATCGCCAGCCTGCGCCGCTTTAACGAGGACGTGCGCGAGGTCTCCTCCGGCTTTGAGTGCGGCATCCTGTTGACGAACTTCCAAGATCTGCGCGAGGGCGACCTGCTCGAGACATACGAGACGCGCCACGTGGAGCGCGAGCTGAGCTGAGCGGGTCCCGGTAGGATGAGCTCGGGACGTATGCGCCGCGTCGATGAGGCGATTCGCCAGGTGCTTGGCGACGCGGTTGGAGAGTTGAAGGACCCTCGAGTGGGATTTGTGACCGTGACCGATGTGAGAACCAGCGCCGATCTGAGCCATGCCCGCGTGTACGTGAGCGTGCTCGGGGACGCCGAACGACGTGAGGCCACGATGGCGGGGCTGCGCAGCGCGCACGGTTTTCTGCAGCGGAAGGTGGCGAGCGAACTGCACCTGAAGCGTACGCCGACGCTCGAGCTGCACTACGACGATACGACCGACCGCGCGCTGCGCGTCGATGCGCTGATCGACGAGATCGACCAGGAATCATGAGCGACGGCGAGAGCACAGAGGTGACACGTGAGCGAGTGCTCGAGCGGATTCGTGAGGACTCCCGCTTCGTGCTCGCCGCGCACGAGCGCCCCGACGGCGACGCGCTGGGATCGCTCGTCGGGATGCAGGGACTGCTGAGCGCGCTCGGCAAGGACTCGGCGATGTTCATCGCGCCCGAGGACCTGCCGCTGCCCCTGGAGTACCGTTTCTTCGCGCTCGACGGCCTGATCCAGGCGCCTCCGGCGGATGTGGCCGAGCGCACCGTCGTGTTCCTGGACTGCGGCAACATCGATCGCAACTCGGCGAGCGTCCTACACGGTGGTAGGCACCTGCTGAACATCGACCATCACCACGACAACACCCGCTTCGGGACGCTCGACCACGTCGTGCCGGGCGCCTCCTGCACGGCGGAGATCGTCTGGGATCTGATGCGTGGCCTGGGGGTGCGCCCGACCCCGGCTGTGGCTGAGGCGCTGTACGTAGGGCTGATCACCGACACCGGGCGCTTCATGTACGAGAACACCGGGCCGCGGGCCCACGAGATGGCCGCGGATCTGATCACGGCCGGCGTCGACGTGCAGGCCGTCTACAGAAGGCTCTACGAGGAGATTCCGGAGGGCAAGCTGGCGCTGCTGGCGCTGGCGCTCAGCCAGGCACAGCGGTTCGACGCCGGCGCGCTGACAATGGTCGCGCTGAGCGCCGAGGACTTTCATAAGACCGACGCCGAGGAGAGCTACTCGGAGGGCATCATCGACCACCTGCGGGCGTTGCAGGGCACGAAGCTCGCGGCGCTCATACGCGAGCTGACTAGCGGCGAGCGCAAGGGCCAGCGCAAAGTCTCGCTGCGCGCCACCGACGACGATGTGGACGTGTCGGTGATCGCACGGGCGCAGGGGGGCGGAGGACACCGGCGCGCGGCCGGTTTCTCCACGACGCTCGAGCTCGACGAGCTGATCGCGTTCCTGCGTGGTGCGCTCGCCGCGCAACTGCATGCCGCCCCGGACGGCCACGCGACCGCGACACTCGCCTGAGCCCCGCCGGCGCGCCGATGGACGGCGTCCTGCTGATCGACAAGCCGGCCGGGATCACCTCCCACGACGTGGTCGCGGCGGTGCGGCGCGCGCTCGACGGGGCAAAGACCGGGCACGCCGGCACGCTCGACCCGTTCGCCACCGGCCTGCTGATCGTGCTCGTCGGGAAGGCGACGAAAGCCCAGCGCCAGATGATGGAGCTGCGCAAGCGCTACGAGACGGTGGCACGGTTGGGGGCGCTATCGAGCACGGGGGACACGGAGGGCGAGATCACCGAGACCGGACGCGTGCCGGCCGATCCACCGGAGCTGCCGACGGGCGAGATCCGCCAGCGACCACCGCTGTACTCGGCGGTGAAGATCGGCGGCGAGCGCGCCTACCGTCGCGCGCGTCGCGGCGAGCACTTCGAGATGCCCGAGCGGATCGTGAGCGTCTACCGCTTCGAGCAGCTCTGGCGCGAGGCCGGCACACAGCCCGGGGAGCCGGAGCGGGCCGGATACCTGATCGAATGCTCGGCGGGCACCTACGTGCGCTCGCTGATCGCCGATCTGAACGATGGCTACTGCCTCGAGTTGCGGCGCACGGCGATCGGACCGTTCGACGTGCGCGACGCGGTAGGGCCGCCCCGCCGTGGCGAGCCGTGGCTCGATCCGCCGCTGATCGCGCTTGACCAAGCGCTGGCGAGGCTACCCAAATAGGCTTGCCCCCGTGAAGATCACGCGCCTGCCCGATGTCCAGGAGCGAAGCGACGGGCGCAGCGTGGCGGTGGGCACCTTCGACGGCGTCCACCTCGGACACCGCGAGGTGATCGAGGGCTCAAACAGCGTGCTCACGTTCGATCCGCACCCGGTCTCGGTGGTCGCCCCCCAGCACACACCTAAGCTGTTGACGGCGCTCGGGCGCAAGGCGGAGCTGATCGAGGCGCTGGGCGTCGAGGAGCTGATCGTGATCCCCTTCGACGCCGGCTTTGCGACGCGCACGGCCGATGAGTTCATCGACGAGGTGCTCGTGGGAGCGCTCGGGGCGAGACGGGTGGCGATCGGCGAGAACTTCCGCTTCGGCCACAAGGCCCAAGGCGACCCGCGGCTGCTCGCGGCGGATGGGCGCTTCGTGACCGTCGTGCACCCGCTGTTGGAGGCGGACGGGGAGATCGTCTCCTCCAGCCACATCCGGGGCCTGGTGCTCGCCGGCGAGGTGGCCCCGGCGGCGGAGCTCCTGGGCGCACCCTTTCAGTTGCGCGGCGAGGTGGTGCATGGAGACGAGCTGGGCCGCGAGCTGGGCTTCCCGACCGCCAACCTCGTTCCCGACGAGCTGCTCGCCTGTCCCGGTCACGGGGTCTACGCGTGTCTCGCCGACGGCCGTCCGGCGGCGGTCTCGATCGGCGTGCGCCCGACCTTTCAGACCGGTCGTGGTGAGCTGATCGAGGCCTACATCCTCGACTTCGACGGCGACCTCTACGGGCGGGATCTGCGCCTGGATTTCCTCGAGCGCCTGCGCGGCGAGCGCCGTTTCGAGACGCCCGAGGCGCTGATCGAGCAGATGCACAGCGACGTGGAGCGCACACGCGAGATCGCTCAGAGCGTCGCGCAGGTGGATTGAGCGAGCGGGCCGTCTGCTACCGTGCCCGCCTATGGCCGCGATAACAACTGAGCGCAAGCGCGAGATCGCCGGGAAGTTCGGCTCCAATGAGCAGGACATGGGCTCCACCAAGGTCCAGGTCGCGCTGCTGACCGAGCGCATCAACCATCTGACCGAGCACCTGCGCGAGCAGTCCAAGGACCATCACTCGCGCCGGGGGCTGCTGATGCTCGTCGGTCGCCGCCGCCGCTTCCTCGACTACCTGCGCCGCAGGGACCTCGAGGGCTACCGCGCGCTGATCAAAGAGCTCGGCCTGCGTAAGTAGGGCGGCCCGGGCGATGAGCGTCATCGACCCCGGCACCCCGGTTCCAAGCTTCAAGCTCGCCGCCGAAGACGGGGGCAGCGTCACGGGGCAGGATCTGAAGGGCGAGCGGACCGTGCTGGTCTTCTACCCGTTCGCGTTCAGTCCCGTCTGCACCGACCAGCTGCAGCTGGTCGGTGCAGACGGGACTGAACGCGAACGGGTAGAAGACCAGCACGGTCCGCTC
>Ga0075522_10000423_pt1 | contig 30608 bp, 29 predicted proteins | sample NGEPerA_FD_74796 | JGI IMG/M metagenome (GOLD analysis project Ga0075522, IMG submission 74796) | Arctic peat soil microbial communities from the Barrow Environmental Observatory site, Barrow, Alaska, USA - NGEE PermafrostL2-A | ecosystem: Environmental > Terrestrial > Soil > Wetlands > Peat ...
GTCCATGCCAAGCACACCCATCGTATGCGGTCCCATGCGCGTGAGATCGGATGTAAAGATTTTGCCAGCAATGGGTAATGGGGTGCTTCCCAGATAGATCTTGGGAGCTGCATAAATGTGACACTCCTCCTGACCGTTCCACCAGTTGATCGAGGATTGGCCAAGCCGTTTTCCCAATTGTGGCTCCAAGGATTTGTTGAAAACGGTGACTGGCGCACCGGTGTCCACATCAAATGGCAACTCTTGGCCGCTCTCCAACCGGACTGTCACAGTCAAATGGCCTCCTCGGCCTGCCTCTTTGTTTATGGTCACGGGAGGGGGGAGTTGGGAGCGGACCGGATCTTGTATCGCACAAGAACACACCAGCAACAGGCTCAAAGTCATGCCCAGTCCGCGAGCTTTCAAAATTGTTTTCAACGATTTGACTGTTCTGGTCAATCAAACGTTTCAAGCAGCTTGAGCGACCATTTGCTCTTTTCGCTCTGGCCCTTGGCCCATGCCGTTGGCGTGAAATCTTTGATCTGGCCGATCTTGGCCGCCCGCAAGCGAATAAACAAGTCCTTAGGCCACTCGAAAGGATTGAGCCCATGCCGTCCGCAACGGCCCAGCAACGTGCAAATCACCGCGTTGCGTTCGCCAGCTTCGGGATGCCCGAAAGACAAAAAGGTTCTTTTTTCCGAGCGCCAAAGGACGAATCGAGTTTTCAATGAGATTTGAAGCGATCTTCAAAACGCCGAGGCAAGCCCAGCGGATGGTTTTGAAAAATAGTGCGCACGGTGAGCGGCAGAGGATTCCGGTTCTATGGTATAACACCATGGTGATGGAAATGAATGATGTGAATACGAAACGTGCCGGCGGCGGCCCTCAGTGGTCGAGCCGGATGTCAAATCATGTAACCCTTCCTCCGGCGATTTGACCCAATTAAACCAAATTAAAGTGAACCATGAACGCAATTATCCTTTCTATTTGTCCGGTAATCAGGAAAGGCCTGATGCCTTTGTAGGGTTGCGTTAGGATTCATTGACCGCACGAATATCTTTATGTCCACAACCATTGGATGGAGCGACGTTGCTTTGCGCCTGGCCCTGAGCGTCGTGGCGGGCGCTTTGATTGGCTTTAATCGCACCGAGCGCGGCCGGCCGGCCGGCTTGCGCACGACCCTGCTGGTCTGCCTGGCGGCGTCGATTGCCATGATTCAGATGAATCTCCTGCTCGGGGTGGGCGGCAAGCGGGCCGACTCCTTCGGCGTCATGGACGTGATGCGTTTGCCGCTGGGCATTTTGTCCGGCATTGGGTTTATCGGCGCGGGGGCCATCCTGCGGAGGGGCGATCGCGTCACCGGTGTGACGACAGCGGCCACGCTTTGGTTTGTCACGGTCATGGGTTTGTGTTTTGGGGGCGGGCAAATCGGCCTGGGACTGACGGCGCTGGCTCTGGGCATGGCGACCCTTTGGCTGTTGAAGTGGGTCGAGCACAATTGCGCGCACCAGCGCAGCGCGACCCTGGTCATTACGGCCGGGGCGGAAAGTCCCACCGAGGATGAGTTGGAGGCCACCGTCAAAGCCGCTGGATTTCATATTGACTATTGGGCGGTCGCCTACCTGGAGCACGCGCAACAACGCACTTTTCGCTGTGAAGTCAAGTGGCGCGGACGGCATTCCGACGCGCGCCCGCCGGCGTTTGTCAAGGAACTGGCGCAACACCCGCGCGTGATGGATCTGCATTGGAAGCCGCTGGGAACCCAAGGATGACGAAATCACCCGATGGCCGAACCGGAATTTGTCCCACTCCCTAACCCTGCCGTCCCCTGATGCCCAAAAAGGAAATGGGCCGCTTTAATGATGCCGCAGTCAGACAGTCTCGAAACATGCAAGTCGCCCATCTATTGCGAAAGTATAACCCCAGCGAATGGGGAGGCACGGAAACGGCCGTCAAACGGCTGTGCGATGGGCTGCGCGCGCATCAGGTGCAGTCGGTCGCTTTCTGCCCGCAATTGGAAACGACCCCCGACGACGATCCTCTCGCGGAAGCCGGCCATAGCGTGAAGCGCTTTCGGGCCTGCGTGCCGGTTTGGGGAATCACTCCGGAGAATCGCCGCGCGCTCGTCTCGATGGGCGGCAACCTGATGTCCTTTGGCTTGATCTGGGATCTGTGGCGCGAACCCGGCGTTTCTGTCGTCCACGCCCATACGCAAAACCGGCTGGGCGGCATTGGGCTGACGGTTTCGCGCCTGCGCAATATCCCTCTGGTCGTTTCGATTCATGGAGGAGTTTTGGATTTGCCGGCGGCGGCCCGCGATCATTTGGCCGCGCCCTTGCAGGGCGGGTTCGAATGGGGCAAGGTCCTGGGCGCGCCTCTGCGTTCCCGCCGCGTGCTCGAAGAGGCCAATGCCATCATCACTTGCAATAAAAAAGAAGCGCAACTGCTCGAGCAAAAATATCCGCGACAAAACGTCCTGGTGCAACCCCACGGGGTTTCGGCCGAGGACTACGAAAAAGACCGCCGCCCGGCCGCCTTCGCGGCCTTCCCCTCGCTCATCGGCAAAAAAGTGCTCCTGATGGCGGGCCGGATTGACACCGTCAAAAATCAAAATTGGGTCGTCAAGGAAGCACCCCGCCTCATTAAAAAATTTCCCGACCTCATGTTTGTCATGGCCGGTTCCGTCACCGACCAACCCTATGCCAAGGCCATCGCAGAGGACATCCAGCGCCTGGGTCTGGGCGAAAACATATTATTGACGGGTGGTTTGCCGCCGGGGGATGCGCGGTTGCTCGGTTTGTTTCAGGTCGCCAAGGCGTTGGTTTTGCCGTCGCTCTCCGAACCGTTTGGGTTAGTCATTTTGGAATCGTGGGCCTCGGGCACCCCGGTCATTTCCAGCCGGACATCCGGCGCGGTCGAGTTGATCGATGAAGGAAAAACCGGCTGGCTTTTCGATCTCGACCAGCCGGAGGGTTTTCATGTTGCGGTCGGGCAGGCGCTGGCGAACCCGGAGGGAGCGGCGCGGATGGGCGAAGCGGGCAGGAAGATCGTCAAGGCCGATTACGACACGGTCGTGCTGGCCGGCCGCGTCAAGCGCCTCTATGAACAACTCATCCAGGAGATGTCATGAAGTACATTGTCATGCGCGATGATGATACGAATGCCTTGATGCCCGTTTCCTGTTTGGAACGGCTTTACCGGCCTTTTCTGGATCGCGGCCTGCCGGTCAATCTGGCCGTTATCCCCAAAGTCTCGGCCGAGGCATCGTACGTGCCGGGGCAGCCGGAAAAATTTTTAATGACCCCCAATCCTTCCAGTGCGAAGTATGTGCCCATTGGCAAAAACAAGGAATTGGTGGACTACCTTTTAGCCAATCCGCTTTATCACGTCGTCCAGCACGGCTGCTGCCATGAATCAGTTCATGGCCGGCGGGAGTTTGATCACGATGACCAGGCGGACATTGTCCACCGTCTGGAAGAAGGCGCTCATCTGCTGCGGCAAGCCGGGTTTGGCCATCCCACGACTTTTGTCGCGCCCTACGACCAGCTTTCGACCGTCAGCTTGCGCGAAGTGGCCTGCCGTTTTCGAGTGTTGTCCACCGGATGGTATGAGTGGGACCGATTGCCTCTTTCCTGGCGGCCAAAATATCTGGTCAAGAAACTGACCGGCACGCCGCATTGGCGGGTGGGCCCGATGGTCTTGCTCTCGCATCCGGGCTGCAAACTTTCCTACCAGCATTCCTACGACCAGATGATGGAGGAGATCGAGAAAAGCATTCAAAGCAGCAATCTGACCGTGCTGGTCACCCATTGGTGGGAGTATTTTCGCGATGGCCGCGAGGACGCGCCCTTTATCAACATCCTCCATCAAACCGCCAAATACCTGGCCGAGCGGCCGGATGTGCAAGTCGTGTCGTTTTCGGATATCGCCGAACAAAAAATCGCCCTGAACTGAAAGAACTCATGAAACCGGATCTACTAGAAGTCTTGCAATGCCCGCACTGCGCATCGCCTCTCACCCTCACGGACGACGAACACGATGAGCGGGAAGTTCGCCAAGGCCATCTCTCGTGCAATGGCCGCCTGCGCCATTTTTTTGAAATCAAGGACGGCATCGTTCATCTTTGCACCGGCTTTGATCATGATTTGGTCAAGAAGGAACTGGCTTACGAAAACTCGACCTACCACGGCAGCCCCCGGTTGACCGATCCCGCCATCATCTCCCAATTTCCGAGGACGCTGGCTGAACTTTGGCCGCACACCGCGCACTTCGGGCCTGATTTTGCGGCGCTGATCGACCGCATCAAGGTGCGCGAAGGCGACTGGGTCCTGGACATCGGCACCGGCCCCTGCTGGAGCAGCCGCCTGCTGGCCCAACGCGGCGCGCGAGTCGTCGCGTTGGATATCAACGAAGCCAATTTTTACGGCCTGGGCACGGCGGACATGCTTTTTGCCGCGCACGACGTTTATTTCGAGCGCGTGCTGGAAAGCATGACCCACCTGCCCTTCGCGGACAGTTCGATGGATCGCATTACTTTTAACGCCTCTTTCCATCACACGCCCGATCATAAGCAGACGTTGAAGGAATGCTTTCGAGTGCTGAAGCCGGAGGGGGCCATTGCGATGGTCAACGAAGAATTCGGTTCTTTGCGCCAGACGGTTTTCGCCAAGAAAGAAGGCTCGGACACTGGTTCGCACCATCAAATTCCTTACGCGGATTTCGACGCGGCCGCCCGGCAGGCGGGATTTCAGATCGATTTCTTCGTGGCGGATCACGTCCGCCAAAAACTGCGCCAGAAGCTGCCCGCACTCCTGAGCAGTTGGGTCGTGGGGGCGTTGGAGACCGTGCCGGGCGCATTGAAACAATTAAATTCCGCCCTCATCATTTTAACCAAAGAAGAAGGGGCAAAAACGCCGCCGCCCCGTCCCGCCGCCGCAGCCCGCGAGCCCTCGATGTCCACTCATGAATAATGCCGCTCATTTACAGACGAGTGTCGCGCCGCCCATTGTGTTGTTGGGCGTGCCCTTCGACAACGTGACGACCGCCGAAACGGTGGCGGTCATCGAACAAATGGTCGCCTCGCGCCAGCCGCATCATTTGGTCACGGCCAATGTGGATTTCCTGGTGCAGGCGCTGCACGATGTCGAACTGCACCGCATCCTGACCGATGCGCACATGGTGTTGTGCGACGGCATGCCGCTGGTCTGGGCCTCGCGCTTCCTGGGCAACCGGCTGCCCGAACGCGTGGCGGGGTCAGACTTGGTGCCGTTGTTGATTCGCGTGGCGGCGGAAAAGAAATATCGCATTTTCTTTTTGGGCGGCTCGCCCGAATCCACGGGGAAGGCCGTCGAAAATTTGCGGGCCAAATATCCTCACCTGATTATCGCCGGGCATTACTCCCCGCCTTTCGCGCCCTTGCTGGAAATGGACCATGAGGAGATTTGCCGCCGGGTGCGCGAAGCCAAACCCGATTTGTTGTTTGTTTCCTTCGGTTGTCCAAAACAGGAAAAATGGATTTCGATGCACTATCGCTCGCTGGGGGTGCCCGTCGCCGTCGGAGTCGGCGCCACCATTGATTTTCTGGCCGGACGGGCTAAACGCGCGCCGCGCTGGATGCAAAAAACCGGCACGGAATGGTGCTATCGGCTGGCTCAGGAACCGCGCCGCCTGGTGGGCCGCTATGCCCGCGATCTGACCGTCTTCAGCCGCGCCATCCTGCAGCAATGGCAGCGCCTGCAATGGAGCCGCAAAGCCGCCCCGGGCTCGCGCCTAGTCGCCGCGCCGCCCCAGATGCCGCGCCACAATTGGAAACGAATCCAGATGCCCGCGCGCATGGACGGGGAGACCGTCCGCGCCCACAGCGCTCTGTGTGAAGACGTTTCGCTGGTGGACTTGTCCAATGTAAAATTTATTGACAGCACGGGAGTGGGGCTGTTGCTGCGGCTGCAAAAGCGGGCCCACGCGCAAAAGCGCAAATTCATCCTGCTAGCCCCCAGCAAAGCGGTGCTCTCGGCCCTTCGCCTGATGCGCCTGGTCGATTTTTTTACCATCGCCCCGGATATGGCGGCGGCCCAAAAATTATTGAAAGAAGAAGGCGCGCCGGAAACGGTGCGGCTGCAAACCAATTATTTTCCCTCGCGCCCCTCCATTTTCTGGCAGGGCGAAATTACCGCGGCGAATGCCGAACAAGTCTGGCGCTCGACCGAAAGCCACATGGCCGCCATCGCCAAACCGGGCGGTAATTTTCTGATTGACCTCTCGGCGCTGCGCTTCATCGACAGCACCGGCGCGGGCGTGATGCTGCGGGCCAAGAAAAACGCCCTGCAACACGGTCTGGAAATAGTCTTTACAGGCATCCGTCCTAATGTGCGCAACGTTTTGCGCTTCGCCCAGGCCGAGACATTCCTTCTCGGCAGCGCGTCATGAAAATCGGGCTGTCCACCTCGGTCATTGGACGCGGCAAAACCGGCATTGCCCAATATCTCTTTGGGCTGGTCCGCGCGCTGGCCGCGCAAGCCGGCGATCATCGCCTGTTTCTTTTTGTGCTGGAGGAAGATTTGCCGCTGTTTGATTTCGTCCCGAAAACAGTGCGGCTGGTTCCGGTCTCGGAACGTTTCCGGCCACCCGTCAAGAACATCTTCTGGCATCAGTGGGTCCTGCCTGGCCTGCTGCGGGAATTGAAGATCGACGTCATCCACGTTCCCAGCTACCGGCGGATGCTTTTTTCCAGTCCTTGCGCGCGGGTCGCGACCATCCACGATCTTGCTCCCTGCCAGCTTGCCAAAAAATACGAGTGGAAGCGGATGATTTACGGCAAGATGGCCGCCCGACAACTGGCCCGCCGTCAAAATGAAATCATCGCCGTCAGCCACACCACGGCGGCGGACATTATGCGTTTTTTCAAGATTCCACCGGAGCGCATCCAGGTCATTCACAATGGTATTGATCACGACCGGTTTTTTCCGGCGGAGGTTGAGAAAACCGCCATTCCTTATTTTCTTTATGTGGCGCGCCTGGAGCATCCGGCCAAGAATCATTGGCGATTGATCGACGCCTTCAACCGCTTCAAGGCGGATACGAAATCCAACTGGCAGCTTGTCCTGGCGGGCAGCGACTGGCAGGCGGCTGAAGTCATCCATCAAGCCGTGCGCCAATCGCCCTACGTCCTGGACATTCGCTGCCTCGGCTTCGTGGCCGACAAAGATTTGCCCGCGCTTTACCGCGCGGCCGGTATTTTTATTTATCCTTCGTTATACGAGGGCTTCGGCATGCCGCCAATCGAGGCGATGGCTTGCGGATGTCCGGTGCTCGCCTCCGCCGCGGGCGCCTTGGGAGAGGTGCTGGGCAACGCCGCCGAGATCATTCCGCCCGAAAATGTCGCGGCGATCGCCGTGGCCATGAAAGACTTGGTGGCCGATTCCGCCAAACGCGAACGTCTTCGGCAGGCCGGATTGCGCCGCGCCCAGAATTTCACCTGGCAAAAAGCGGCTGAGGAAACGTGGCGGGTTTACGAGCGCGCGCTGGAGCAGGCGCGGCCAAACTCCGCGACGTCCACACTCAACAAGCGCAAATCGTGCGCGCCGTCTTGCCCGGCGAATTCGTAGAACAGGCGGACTTTGTCTTCCTGGGGTTGGGCGTCCATGTAACGCAACGAGCGCGTGCCGTTCGGGCTGGTCTGGCTGGGGCCTAACTCAGTTAGGGAGGTCCAAGTCATTAAATCCGTCGAAACAGCCAGCCCGGTTTTCTCTTCGTAATTTTCCGCATGACTGGCGCTGCCGTCGTAAAAGGCGATGAATTGGCCGTTTAACGGGACGACACTATTAATGCGGCGACAATAGCAATCCCAGCCCGTCGCGGCGGGTCGAAAGACGATGCCCTTCCATTCCCAATGATCCAAATCGGAGGACGTGGCGAGGCCAGTGGCCGAGAGGCATTCGCCCGTATTATAAATATCCAGAGTCGCATGAGATTGTTCGCTCGTTTTTCGGGTCGCAATCGCCACACTGAGGAACATATAAAACCGGGCTTGATGCTCGAAAATCCAAGGGTCCTTGATGCCCTCCAAACCGAGAGGAGGCCCCTTGAAAATAACTTCCACTTTCCTCGGGTCGAGTTGGCGCACATCTGTTCCCTTGATCAACGACAAACACCAGCGGCCATCGATGGGATCGACGTAGCTCGTGAAATAGCGCCATAACCCGTCCGCGCCCCGGCGCAAGGCGCTGCGTTCGATCGAGGCGCTGTGGTAGTCGCTCTTCTTGACACTCCAGACGTCTTCCCAGCGGGCCAGGTCCGTCGAGCGCGCAATACGCGCTTCACCGCCTCGGTCCGGCGCCACGCCACGGGGCCGGCGCAACCGGTAGGTTAGATACCAAGCCTTTTCGCCGGGGTCGAAAAAGACGCCGGGCGCTCCCGCCCAATAACCGCTTTGGCGGCCGGGCGGCTGAATAATGACTTGGCCAAGCGCAAGGTTCATTTAATTAAAGGGCAATCGAGATATGCTTGGTTTCCAGATAGGCGTCGAGTCCTTCGCTGCCCAATTCGCGACCCCAACCGCTTTGCTTGACACCGCCAAAGGGCGCGTTGGTCGTGGTGGGCAGGCCGTCGTTGATTCCGAGCATCCCTGCTTCAATCTGTTCCATGAGCCGAAAAGCCCGGCTCAGATCGCGGGTGAAAGCATAAGCAGCCAAGCCAAACGGCGCGGAGTTGGCGGCGGCAATCGCTTCCTCCTCCGTCTCGAACGTGGTCAGCGCGGCGACCGGGGCAAATGTTTCTTCCTTGAGGCAGAGGCTGTCTTTGGGCACGTCGGCCAGAACGGTCGTTTCCAGAAAATAGCCGGGACGTTCGAGCCGCTTTCCGCCACAAAGCACCCGCGCCCCGCGTTTCACCGCGTCGGTGATATGCTCCAGCGCTTTTTGAATGGCCGCCTCGTCAATCATGGCGCCGATTTGCACGTCCGCTTCCAGGCCGTCGCCGACTTTAAGCGCCTTGGTCTTTTCGACAAATAGTTTGACAAAGCGGTCATACAAACCGCGCTGGACATAAATGCGATTGGCCGCAATGCAGGACTGGCCGGTGTTGCGGAACTTGGCCAGCATTGCGCCTTCGACGGCTTTCTCCAAATCCGCGTCGTCAAAAACCAACACCGGATTCAAGCCGCCCAGCTCCAGGGACAACGGCTTGATCTGCGCCGCCGCGCCGGCAATCAGACTCTGGCCGACGCTGGTCGAACCGGTGAAACTGATTTTTCGCACCAGCGGGTTCTGCAAAAATTCCGCGGCAATTTCGGAGGCGGGACCGGCCACTAATTGAAAAACGCCCTTGGGCAGTTTCACGGCGTGACAAGCTTCGGCAAACGCGACATTGCACAGCGGCGTGGCGCTGGCCGGCTTGAGAATGGCCGTGCAACCGGCAGCCAGGGCCGGCGCGATCTTCCGCACCGAAAGGACCAGCGGAAAATTCCAGGGGCTGATCGCACCCACCACGCCGATGGGCGTTTTGACCACCAGGTTGCGTTTGCCATCCGTTTGATGCGGGATGATCCGGCCGTAACCGCGCCGGGCCTCTTCCGCGAACCAATGGAGATGGTCCACCGTCATGCCCATTTCTCCGAGGCTTTGGGCGAGGGGTTTGCCGTTTTCCAGCGTCATGGTGCGGGCGATTTCATCGCGACGCCGTTCGAGTTCGAGGGCAATCTTGTGCAGATACTCGCCGCGCGCCTTGGCCGTGAGCGCCCGCCATCCGGCAAAAGCAGCATGGGCGTCCTGGATCGCCTGGGCCAGACGCGGCCGGTCAATGGCCGACATCTGCGCAAAGGGCTGCCCAGTGGCGGGATTGTTGACAGGAAACGTTTTGGGCGTAGTGACGAACTCGCCATTGAGATACAGAGGGTACGCGGGCATGACTTTAAAGAATTAGGGCTTCGGCACTTTGGCCCAATCTTTGAGAAAAATATCGATGCCGATGTCGGTCAAAGGATGCTGATATAACAGTTCGATCACGTCGTAAGCCATCGTCACCACATCCGAGCCAGCCAGCGCGGCTTCCAGCACATGGGTGGGATGGCGCACGGCGGCGGTCAGGATTTGGGTCTTGTAATCGTAGTTGTCATAAATGGTGCGAATCTGGCGCACGCAATCCATGCCGAATTGGCCGATCGCGTCCAAACGCCCGACAAAAGGGCTGATGTAAGTCGCGCCGCACTTGGCCGCGAGGAGCGCCTGCAAGGGCGAGAAGGTGACGGTCACATTGGTGCGAATGCCTTCGGCAGTGAGGATTTTGACCGCCATCAACCCCTCGCGCAAGAGCGGCACTTTGACCACGACGTTTTTGTGCATCTTGGCCAGGGCCCGGCCTTCTTCGACAATTTCCTTCGTCGTCAAAGTGATGGTTTCCAGGCTGATGGGGCCATCGACGATATCGCAAATCTCGCGATAGACTTCCAAATGCTTTCGCCCTGTCTTGGCCACATGGCTGGGGTTGGTGGTCACGCCGTCGATGATGCCCCACGACCATGCCTCTTTGATCTTCTCCACGTCCGCACTGTCAATAAATATCTTCATAGTTTCGATTCCATTCTTCGCCGGAGACAAACTTTTTTGCCAGTATTAGGCAAGATAAATCTTTGCCTGCCGCGTTTTTCAACTTGCCACAAAGGCTCCCTTATTATATATTTTTATTTCAAAATATGTCAATACAATCAGGAAATATATGAATTCCAGCTCTCGCGATTCGGAGGTGTCCCGCCGGGATTTCCTCAAGACCACCACGCAAATGGCGGCCGGCCTGTCCATCCTCGGCGGCCTCGGCATTGCACGTTCGGCCTATGCCGCCGGCACGGATACAATCAAGTTGGCGCTGGTGGGCTGCGGCGGCCGGGGCTCGGGCGCGGCCGATCAGGCCTTGAGCACCGGCAACGTGAAGCTGGTTGCCATGGCCGACACCTTTGACATCCGCCTCGAATCCAGCTTGAAGGAACTGCATAAGAAACATCCGGACAAAGTCGATCCCGAGCAGATGCAGAAGTTCATCGGATTTGACGCCTATAAAAAAGCCATGGCGCAGGCGGACATTGTCATCGTGGCCACCCCGCCAGGGTTCCGTCCCGTCCATTTCGAGGAGGCGGTCGCGCAAGGCAAGCACGCCTTTTTAGAAAAGCCCCTGGGTACGGACGCGCCCGGCATCCATCGCGTTCTGGCGGCCAATGAAATCGCCAAGAGCAAAAATCTCAAAGTCGGCACTGGTTTCCAGCGGCACCATCAAGCCGGTTATATCGAGTCGCTGAAGCGGATTCGTGATGACGCCATCGGCGATATTCTCGCGATGCGGGTTTATTGGCGCGGCGGTTCGCGCGGCGGGCAAGTTCACCGGCCCGATGAAACGGAAATGCAATACCAAATCCGCAACTGGTATTTCTTCACTTACCTTTCGGGCGATCATATTGTGGAACAACATTGCCACAACATCGATGTGGGCAATTGGTTCAAGGGCGCCCATCCCATCCGCGCCAACGGCGTCGGCGGCCGGCAATCGCGGACGAGCAAGGAATGCGGCCAAATTTATGACCACCACTATGTCGAGTTTCAATACGCCGACGGCTGCCGGATGTTCAGCCAATGCAGCCAGTTTCCCAAGGGTTGGGGACAGGTCAGCGAGCATCTGCTCGGCAGCAAAGGCACGGCGGATTTCACCAGCACTGGATATACCATCAAAGAAAACTTCCCTGGCGGGAGGCCTATCTGGCGCTACCGCGGCCCGGACAAAAACGCGTATCAAGTCGAACACGACGATCTCTTTGCCGCCATCCGCGAGGACAAGCCTTACAACGAAGTCGAGTCCAGCGCCTACAGCACCATGACCGCCATCATGGGCCGCATGGCGACCTATTCTGGTACGATGGTCGAATGGGAAGATGCGTTCAATTGCCCGACAATTCTAATGCCCAACGAATTTACCTGGGAAACAACTCCTCCGGTCGTACCCGGCGCCGATGGCATGTATCCAGTGGCTCTGCCCGGCATAACCAAGGCATGTTAAAAAAGATTTCAAAACGGTCCATTAACCTCTAACTATATTCCATCGATTCGATAAACTAAAAATATGAAGCACGGTATTCTGTTGCACGAATTCGCGGACGACGTCGGCGTCGCCGTGGAAGATCTAAAAAAAGGAAGTAAAATCGGCGTGGTCACCCTCGAGGGAAAAGCCGCCGGGAGCATCAAACTGCTCAACAACGTCCCTCTCGGCCACAAGGTCGCGATGCGCGATCTGGCCCTGGACAAACCCGTGATTAAATATGGCCGTCCCGTTGGCAAAGCCGTCCAGGCCATTGCCAAAGGCGCCCATGTTCACGTCCATAACGTCAAAACGCTGAGGTGGAGCATATGATTACGCCCAATAAAATGAAGTTGACAGGTTTTCGCCGTCCCGACGGCCGGTTCGGCATTCGCAATCACGTCATCATCCTGCCGGTGGACGACATTTCCAACGCCGCCGCCAATGGTGTCGCCGCTCTCATCAAAGGCACGATGGCGCTGCCCCATGCCTATGGGCGGTTGCAATTCGGGGAAGACCTCGAATTGACCTTTCGCACCCTGGCCGGGACGGGGCGCAATCCGAACGTCGCCGCCACCGTAGTCATTGGCATCGAGCCAAAGTGGACCGAGCGCATCGTCAAGGAAATTGCCAAGACGGGCAAACCGGTCGCAGGATTCAGCATCGAACGCCACGGCGACCTGCGCACCATCGAAGCGGCCTCGCGCAAAGCGATGGAATTCGTGCAATACGCGACCGAAATGCAACGCGAGCCTTTTCCCGTGAAAAAGCTGATGATGAGCACCAAGTGCGGCGAGTCGGATACGACCACCGGTTTGTCCTCCTGCCCCACGGTGGGACGCGTCTTCGAGCGGTTGATCGGCGCGGGCGCAACTCTTATCTTCGGCGAAACAAGCGAACTGACGGGCGGCGAAGACATCATCCAGTCCCGCTGTGTCAACGCGAAAGTCCTGGCCGAGTTCAATCGCATGTTCGAGGGCTACACCGATTTGATCACCAGCCAGGGCGTCGATCTCCTCGGCTCGCAGCCGACAGAGGGAAACATTCGCGGCGGCCTGACCACCATCGAGGAAAAAGCCATGGGCAACATCCAAAAAATTGGCCGTTGCAAAGTCCAGTCGGCGCTTGAACCCGCCGTCGAACCGGCCGGGCCGGGCTTGCACTTCATGGATTCCTCCAGCGCGGCGGCCGAAATGGTCACGCTCTGCGGCGCGGCCGGGTCTGTCGTGCATTATTTCCCGACGGGCCAGGGCAACGTCATTGGCAATCCGATTGTGCCGGTGATCAAATTGTCCGGCAATCCGCTCACCCTCGAAACGATGTCCGAGCACATCGACGTCGATCTGACCGGCATCCTGCGCATGGAAATGAACCTGGACCAGGCCGCCGACGCCGCCATGACCGTCCTGGAACGCACCATTAACGGACGATTGACCGCCGCCGAGGCCCTGCGGCACGACGAGTATGTCCTGACCAAATTATACCGCAGTGCTTGACATACTGATCTCCGAAGAACTGGATTCGCCGGCCATTCAAAAACTGTCCGCCAAATACAAGGTGGTTCGCGACGGCCGCCTCTGGCAGGACCCGGCGAAATTGAAAATGGCCATTGCGGAGGTCCGCGCCATCCTGGTGCGCAACCAGACGCAATTGACCGCTGAAATTCTGGCGGCCGCCTCCCGGCTGATCGGCATCGGCCGGGTGGGCGTCGGCCTGGACAACATCGACCTGCCAGCGGCGTCGAAGGCAGGCATTGTGGTCATTGCGCCGCTCGAGGCCAACGCCACCAGCGTGGCAGAGTTGACCTTGGCCTTTCTCCTTGCCCTCGCCCGCAAGATTCCCCAAGCCGACCGCTCGACCAAGGCGGGCGGGTGGGATCGAAAAGGCTGCACCGGCATCGAACTCGAAGGCAAGACGCTGGCCATTTGCGGCTTCGGGCGCATCGGACGCCGCGTGGCGTTGCTGGCCCGCGCCTTCGGCATGAAATCGCTCGTCTTCGATCCGTTTGTCAAACCGAATTCGCCCTCGCTGGCCGAAACAGGCGCATCTCTCGCCAACACGCTCGAGGAAGTTCTCGCCGTCTCTGATTTCGTCACCACTCATTCGCCGCTCACTCCAGAAACGCGACGCATGTTCAACGCCGCCGCGTTTACCCTGATGAAACCCGGCGCATTTTTTATCAACACCTCGCGCGGCGGGGTCGTCGATGAAGCCGCCCTGCTGGAAGCCTTGCGCAGCGGCCATCTGGGTGGAGCAGCGCTCGATGTCCGTGAAAAAGAACCGCCCGGCGAAAGGACCGGCTTGGAACAAATGGACAACGTCATCCTTGCCCCGCATATCGGCGCTTTCACCGCCGAATCCCAAACGCGCACCTTCGAAGCCGTGGCGACGGACGTTGACCGCCTCTTAAGCGGCGAACCGGCCATTAACTTTGTCAACATGGCCAGACCGGCCCGAACGTAATCCCATGCGAATGGGGCGAATGGAAAAATTCGCGCCGATTGTAACTGACCCGGTTTTCCAGTGTGCTATTGATTGGGGTGAATCAAGCCATGAGAAAATCAGCGGCAGTCACTTTGATCTTGTCCGGTTCGTTGTTGACAGGGTGCGATCCCAACCGAAATGGAATCGCCCCCCATAACGCTGACAGCGCCAACGACGCCCCCTACACGAACAATACCTACCATGCCGGCTACGGTTACTGGCACGCGCCGTACCGGGCGTGGTATCCATATCCCTACAATTATTATTCACCGGGACTTGGCTATTACCATGGGGGCGGGTGGTCTTCTGCGCCGGAGGAAAGCAGCGTCGCGGCAAGCTCTTCTCTGGTTCGCGGCGCGGGCGAACGGATCACTGGAGCACGATCCTCGTCCTCGATCACTCGAGGGGGATTCGGGTCGATAGGCCGGGGGGCGGCATCATGAAAAGGATTCGATGCAGCCCGCGCCCCGATTGGCAGGCCAAAGTAGAAAAGGTGGGCCTGACCTACCACACGCCGGAAGGGCAAGCCTACTGGGATGAATCGGCCTGCTATCAGTTCGAGCGTCGAGAAATTGACGAACTCGCGAAAGCCGCCAATGATCTGCATACGATGTGCATCGAAGCGGCGGATGATGTCATTCAGAAAAATCTATTTTCCTCCCTGGGCATTCCGGAAGCCGCCGTCGCCTCGATCAAACGCTCGTGGGACCGGGATGATTTCAGTTTATACGGGCGATTTGACCTGGCTTATGATGGCAGCGGGGCGCCGAAAATGCTCGAGTACAATGCGGACACTCCCACCGCGCTGGTTGAAACAGCGGTGGCGCAGTGGTATTGGCTGCAAGACACCCATTCGGAGGCGGACCAGTTTAACAGCGTCCATGAACATTTGATTGACGCCTGGAAAAAATATCGGCCGGCGGTTTCGGGAAAGGTTCATCTCGGCGGCGTCGGAAACCATCTCGAAGACGCGCAAACCGTTCTTTACATCCAGGACACCTGCTTTCAAGCGGGACTGGAGGTTGAGCAATTATACATTGAGGACCTTGGATTTGACGCGCGCTCCAACCGCTTTGTTGATCTCAAGGGCGACGAAGTCCGCCACTATTTCAAACTGTATCCGTGGGAATGGATGTGGCACGAAGACTTTGCCAAATACCTTTCGTCGGAATTAACGCACTTCATTGAGCCAATGTGGAAAATGCTGCTTTCCAACAAAGGGCTGTTACCCGTCCTCTGGCAAAAATACCCGAATCATCCGAACCTCCTCCCGGCTTATTTTACTCTGGAAGAGTTTCAACAAAAGCAGCCGCAAACAGGATATGCGCGCAAACCCAAGCTCTCGCGGGAAGGGGCGAATATTACGCTGGTCGAACACGGCAAAGAGACCCTGGCCACTCCCGGCGAGTACGGCGAAGAAGGTTTCGTTTACCAAACGCTCGCGCCTCTGGCCGGTTTTGACGGCAATTATCCCATCCTGGGCGCGTGGATAGTCAATCATACGGCCTGCGGACTTGGCATTCGCGAAGACACCACCCGCATCACCGGAAACCTCAGCCGTTTTGTTCCCCATTTATTTTAGGCAACTCAACTCAACTCAAATCAATACGCATTATGAAAAAATTGTTTTATCTGACTCCTTTGTTGTGGGCCACCAGCGCCGTGGCCCAACCCGTTCCCGCCATCGAAGGCTGGCGCGCTCATACTCTTGGCCAGGCTCTGGGCTATTCGGCCTTGTTCGGCTTTATGGGCATCCTCATGGTCCTGATCGGCTGCAAGATTTTCGACAAGGCCGTCACGCGCATCAACTTTGAGCAGGAAATCCTCAAAGGCAACATAGCCGCCGCCATCCTCAGCGGCTCGGCCATCATTGCCATCGGCTTGATCATCGCGGCCTCAGTTGGTTGAGCATCCGTCCCTGATACGGGGTCAGCCAATACCGGAAAACAAAAAAATGGATTTCCCGGCTGGCGCGGGATGGCTGTTCCTTTAGACTGTGTTCGCGAATTTATAGTCCAACTGTTTTACGAGGAAACGAAAATGAAAATTAGCAGTCCTGCATTTGAAGACGGAGGAGTCATCCCTGAAGAATATAGCCGCGAAGGCGGCGATAAAAGCCCTCCCCTGGTCATTGAAGAGGTGCCAGCCGAAACCAGGAGCCTGACGTTGATTATGGACGATCCAGACGCACCCAAAGGAACTTTCACGCACTGGCTCTTGTTCAATATTTCGCCCGATTCCAAGGAGCTGAACGAAAACGTGACGCCCATTGTCATGAAGCAAGGCCGCAACGATTTCGGCGAAATTGATTATGGCGGTCCCAAGCCGCCCACCGGCGAGCACCGTTATTTTTTCAAGCTTTACGCCTTGGATGACAAGCTTTTGCTTTCGCGCGGCGCGTCGCGGGCCGAAATTGAGCGCGCCATGCGCGGCCATATTGTTGATCAAACGCAATTCACGGGCCGTTTTGCCGCCAGTGTCGAGACGGCGCGTTAAGAGTCCGAGGAGCGGTCAGGGTCCATTAACCAGGCGGCTGCGTTTGGCATGTTTCCCGGTGGTGTCGTTTAGCAACTGCACCCATGTCTCGGCGTCTTTGCAGGCGGCATCGAACGGATTGAGCATGTGGAGAGAATTTCCGCCCTCCGCCCCGATGATCTCCCAGTCGATATAATAAGCGCAGCCCTCCTCTTCCAGCAGGCGCATGGCTTGAGAGCGGACGGCGGCGCGCGTGTTGGCAGGAGCGTGCGCCGTGGCGTGAAGGATTTCCTTGGGCGTCGATTCCCAGGCCGCCGGAGTTTGGGCCAGGGCCAAGCCGAGGCTGCGCGACGGATCAACTTGATGATACTCCAGGTCCTGCGATTTGAGCCACGGGTGATTCCACCCGATGTTTTCCTGTTCGCAAAATTGCCGCAAGAGCCAGCGCTTGGTGATCCAATCCACCTTGCCGACCAGCCTCTCGGGATCGCTGCCCAGCGCGGACAGGACATCGCCCCAGACCGTCAATAATAAATCAGTTTCCGCGTCGCGTCCGGCTAATTCGGCCTTGGCTGTTTGCTGGAATTCATTGAGCAGATGCACCGCTTCCGCGCAACGGCCATCCGCCAGTTGCACCAGCCACGGGCCGTCTGGCTGATGGGACAAATTACGAAAGGCGGCGACCGCATCGGCCAAAACCGTCTTGGGCAGGCAATTCATCTCCAGCAAATCCAGCACCAACGACGTCGTGCCGGCTTTCAGGAGCAGGCTGGTGGGCAGGACGTTGGTGTCGCCGTGCAGAAGGTGGAGCCGGCGATATTTTCGCGCGTCGGCCAGCGGTTCATCGCGCGTGTTGATGATGGCGCGATTGAACTGCACCCACTCGAAAAGATCATTGTTGATGTAATCGGCCCGCTGGCTCATTTGGAAGACGCTGTCATGCCCCACGCGAGTCAATTCGCCCCGGGACTCGGCGGCCATGGTCGCGCCGACCCGGCCCGCGCTGACGTAGAGCATGCGCAAAGTCAAAAAAGCGAGGAGCGAATGGACGTTGGCCTCAGTCAAGGGCGCGGCGCGGCGCACCAGGTAATTTTCATGGCAGCCAAAAGTCGCGCCGGAATAGTGGTCGATGTTATTGCGGATGAAATTAATCTCGCGCTCCAGTTTTATAGATTTGACAGCTTGCAGGATGATGGCGTCGCCCGCCTGATCGTAGCGCAACACATCGAGCAGGCTGAGGCACTCGGGCGTGCAGTACTCGAGGTGGCCCATGTCGATGTAGCACCGGCCTCCGTTAAAGAGAAAGCCGCCGTTGCCGGGCGGCTCATCCCAATCGCGCTGGTGGACATCGATCAGGCCAAAACGTTGCTCTTTGAAAATCCAATCGCGCACGCGGGTAATGGCGCCCGGAGCGCCGGGGAAGTCGTTCGTCAAACACCCGTATTCGGTCTCGAGACCAACGATGCGGTTCATAAACCCAGCTCCGCCATAGTTAGACTCTGATACCTGGCGGCGCGCGCGCCCTGCCGGGCCAGCCAGCCAATCTCCACCACCCTGTCTTTGACCGCCTCCCGCCAGCCTGCCCGGCGGGCGGCTTCGTCCGGGAGAGGTGTTGTCAACACTTTATTCTCCAATTGCAGCCACCAGGCCTGCAACAAAAGGTCCGCCACTTCGGCGCGGCCCGTCTTTCCTCGCGCGGCTTCGGCCAGCCACTTCTGGCCGGCGGTTTCGGCTTCGGCCTGGCTGGAGGCCAGCATCGTGCCGCCCAATTGCATTTGGGAATGAGCCGTCAAAATGGACGCGGAAAAAAAGATCGTGCGCGGAATCGGAACCCAATTCGGCCAGCAGCAACTCAACCAGAAAAGGCGCGCTGAAGATCTGCTCGAAATTGGTCTTGAGTTGCGGACTCAATCCGAAGCTGATCAAACGCCGCAGACTGACGTCCTCGGGCGCGCGCGTGAAGGCTTCGATGTGCGCGGCGTCGATGGCGCTCTGGCGGATTTTTTCCAGGTCGGCGGGATGCCCCAGGCCCGCCATGGCATGGCGATCGAACAGTTCAAAGACCTTCGATTGGCCGCTGCCCACCCCGAGGAGAAGAATACCGTCAGGCAGGCTGGCCGCGAGCACGGGCGAGCCGCCTTTAAGCTGCTCGGCGACGTATTCGCGCCGATTCGCAATGGCTTCCAACCAACGATAGGGTTCCTCAGTCATTCGCGCAAAAGCTCCTTTTGGCGCTCGTCTGTGATCGTTTCCACGCCGGCCGCGCGCAATATTTTAATGGTGGCGAAAGTATCGGTTGCCGGGTTAACGCCGCCGGTGGCGGAGTCGAACTCGGAAGCGGTGGAAAGCAATCGCGAGGCAAAGCGCACCGCTTCGCGCAAATTCATCTGCGAAGGCGAAGGCTTCCCGTACCGTTCCTGGAAACTCAAAATGCTGCGAATGGTGCCGGAGCCGGAACCGGAGGCGGCGTAGCCTACCGCTTGAAATTGCGCCCCCAGCGGATCGTAAAAATAAATCTGCGGACAGGGCGGCGACACCGTCTGGTCCACGCCTGCAAAAAGAGGCACGACGATGCCAATGCCCTGCATGGTCATGGGCAAATTCTCGCGCAATAAACGGGCCAGGGCACGAACCCGGGCGGGCAGGCTCAAGGGTTGCAACTGACTGCGGCGATAGTACTCGAACGACGTTTGCAAAGTGCGCGCCATCTCAAAAGCGGTCGCCGGCACCCCGGCGATGGCCAGGAGCGAAGTCGAATCAATCTCGATGATTTTTTCAACGCGATCAGTGACAATAATATTTCCGGCGGTGGCGCGGCGGTCGCCCGCCATCAGGACGCCCTCGGCATAATGAAAAGCGAAGACCGTCGTGGCCTGGGTTTGGACGACCGGGCTGACCCCGCCCTCCAGCCGCGCGGGGGCGAGTCTGCGCTCCGCCAAAAGCGAAAGAAAATCGCCCGCAATCGGAGTGGGATCGCTCATTGTCCCGTGCGCTGACGGTACCGCTTGGCCTGGTCGGGATCGACCTTGCGCATGCGTTTGAGCAATTCTTCCGTGTTGGGCTTATCGACTTTGGGGGCGCTGGGGCCTTCGCCACCGCCGCCGCCACTGGGAGCAACGGGCCTGTTTTTTTGAGCTTGGTCTGGCATAAAGCTTATTGAATTTAGTCTAACCACTACAAATTGCCAGAAAACCGGCGAAACTCAAGCCACGGTCGAAAGCCGGTCTTGGATTTCGCGGAGCATTCCCTCCAACAGCCGCCCGTAACGGATGTAGCTGTCAAACACTACGTCGTCCGCCGCCTGGACCGAGGCGTCGTGGAAAACCACCGCGACATGAGGCTCAATGGAGATGCCCGCGTCATAACCGCGGCTCAAGGCGTCCTGCAAAATGTCGCGCACCCTCCCCTGCCCTTCACCCGGATAGTTGTAATCGCAGTCATTTTTGGCCGGGACAAAGGTCGCGTCCTTGACATGAATGTGAGCGACGTATTCGCGGATATGTTCCCAAAATTCCCAGGCATCCTGCCGCGGCCAGGGCCGGGGCTTGCTGCGGTCGGGATTGAAAACCGGGTTGCCGGTGTCAAAGACCCATTTCAAGCCGGGGCAATTATCCATCAATTCCAAGCCGTGCCGCCAGCTCATGCCGCCATAGTTCATGCAGTTCTCATGCAACGGTTGCAGGCCCACCTCGCAAAACATCCGGGTCACTTCGCGCATTCGACGAAAGACCTCCGGTGGAATGGTGTCTTCGTCGTCGCCCGGTTTAAAACTCATGACGCGGACAAATTTCGTGCCGAGCCGTTGCATGCGGTGGATGCAGCGGTTGACTTCAGCGAGGGTAATGTCAAAGGGATCGGAAATTTTCTTGGACCAGTTGGCAATGGCCGAGCCGAAACAATAAACACCCAGGCCGGCGTCGCGCAGCCGCTCGATGACGATGTTGAAGGCGGCCTCAGGGATGTCATGCAGATTTCCTTTGGGGAAACCCGGCACCTCGACCGTGCGCATTTCCAGATATTTCCAGCCCAATTCCTGGGCGGCTTTAATTTGCGCGTCCAATCGGACGCCTGCCTCGTCTCCAATACCGGTCAAAATCATAAGCGTGCTGGGTTAGCGCCGAAACGAACTGGTAAAATCTTCATTCGAAGTCTTGACCACCTTTTTCTCAAATTTGGATGCGGCGCTCAACTCATTAAGTTTGCTTTCATAAGCGGCGCTGTCCAGTGGAAGTTCCACGGTTTGGTGCAACAGGCCCGAGTAGAGCAGGGCATTCGCCAGCTCGATGGAATGGATTCCCTCCTCACCCGGCGCGATCAGGGTTGCGCCGTCCAGGATGGCATCGACAAAATTTTGCATGACCGCGGCATGGGCGGCCGGCTCGGGCGGGATGGGAATCTCAATTTTCGACACGCCCGGTTTCTGGAAGCCGAGCTTGGCGGCGCGGGAAAGTTCGGTCATGGAAACATCGTTGCGGAAGAAAATCAATTGGTCGTTCTCCAAAAGCAACTTGCCCATCGAGCCGTTTATTTCCAGACGATTCGTGCCCGGGGCTTCGCCGGTGCTGGAAACAAATGTGCCGGTTGCGCCATTGGGAAACTCAAGATAGGCGGTCACGTCATCCTCCACCTCAATATTATGAAAACGGCCTAGTTGCACAAAACTGCGCACGCGGGCGGGTTGGCCCAGAAGCCATTGCAACATGTCCAATTGATGCAGGCACTGGTTGATCAGGACACCGCCGCCTTCGCCCTTCCAAGTAGCGCGCCAGCCGCCGCTGGCGTAATAAGCTTCGGTGCGAAACCAATCCGTCATGATCCAGGAAAAACGAATGACTTCACCCAACTGGCCCTCCGCAATGATTTTTTTAATGGCAAGATAGCGCGGCTCGGTGCGCAATTGGAACATGGCGGCAAAGATCAATTTCGGATGTTGCCGGCGGACGGCGATCAATCGCCCGGCATCGGCTTTATGAGCGGAGATCGGCTTCTCGACCATGACATGCAAGCCCGCCTGCAACGCCGCGATGCCGAGGCTGGTGTGTTGGAAATGGGGCGTGGCGATGATGACTGCATCCACCGCGCCGGAATGAATTAACTCCTCGCCGCTGGAAAAAACTTTCAGGCCTCGTTCCTGGTAAGGGGAAAGCTTCTCAGCCGATGGATTGGCTACGGCGGTAAGTTTGGCCCGATTGACTTTCCCCGCCAAAAGATAATCCGCATGATGTTTTCCGATATTGCCCAAGCCGATGATGCCGAGACGAACCGGATTCACCTCTAGTTTGTTTGGCGTCATTTTGCTTTATTCAAGGGACGGCGCGAGGCGCCGTCCCGGACATCGCAGCGCGATGTCCCTACCATCTTGCGGCGCTGCTTACACCTTCCAGCCTGAGCGATATGCGCCCCGGATTAAGTGTTCGGCCTCGCGCACATTGGTTACTCGCAACGCGGCGGTGTCCCATTCGATCTTTTTTTGCAGCCGCAAGGCCAGGTTGCCCAGCAACACCCATTCGGTGAAGGGGCCGGACACGTCGAAATTGGAACAGGCCGAGGGCCCGCCTTTGCAGGCGCGTATCCAATCGAGGTAAGGATCGTTGCGCGGCACACGCGGGATGGTCGGAGAAGGCCGCTTGTAGTCCGCCATGCTCGATTCAGGCAGGAGGCGGGGCTTTTCGCCATAGACGCCGCAAATGATTTTTCCCTTTTCGCCGATGAAGAGCGAGCCGCTGTCCTCGAATTGGGCTGCTTCCATTTCTGGGGGGCGCGGAGGCTTTTGGCCGGAATCATACCACATCAGGGTGCAGGGCGGCATGTCCTCGCGGGCGGGAAATTGATAACGCAGAACGCTGGAGTCCGGCGGCATGTCCGGGGTCGGGCCCGACGAACTGACCACCTCGACCGAAGTCGGAGCGCTCAACTTCAAGGCCCAATCCGCGCCGTCCATGACGTGGCAGGCCATATCGCCCAAAGCGCCGCAGCCGAAATCCCACCAACCGCGCCAGGAGAAGGGATGATAAACATGCCCGGCCATTTTTAGAATGTGCGCGCGGAGATCCTCCGGCCAAAGATCGAGATAAGGCCGCACCGGCGCCGGCCCCAGCCAAAGGTCCCAATTCAAATGTTCGGGCACGGGATCCGAACCCGGCGGCCGATTCATGCCTTGCGGCCACCAGCCTTTGGAACGGTCCGTCCAGCAATGAACTTCATGCACCGTGCCAATGGCGCCGGCCCAAATCATTTCGCAAAGCTCGCGATTTCCCACGCCGGAATGGCCTTGATTGCCCATTTGGGTGGCGACGCCGGCCTTGCGCGCGGCGAGGGTCAATTGGCGGGCTTCCCACACGGTATGGGTCAGCGGCTTTTGGCAATAGACATGTTTGCCGGCATGAATGGCTCGAATCGCCGCCGGCGCGTGGTGGTGGTCCGGGATGCTGACCGTGACGGCGTCAATGGATTTTTCCTTTTCCAGCATGACGCGATAATCGGAATAATGGCGGGCGCCGGGATATTTTTTGGCGGCTTCGGCCAGGGTATTGGAATCGACGTCGCACAAGGCGACGATATTCTCGCCGGACACGCCTTCCAAATCGACCGCGCCCTTTCCTCCCGAACCAATCCCGCCGATGTCGAGTTTTTCATTGGGCGACTTGTATTTTGGCCGCGCCGCGAAAGCGGGCAGACTGATGGCCAGCGCGCCGGCGGCCAGTGCGGAGGTATAAATAAAGTGCCGCCGGCTGACGTGCGGAGTGGAAACTTCGGTGCGAACCGTGCGAAAGCGGGATTTGGAATTAGTCATACGGCCTTTTGTGATAGGGTCATCCCGTTCCGAAAACAAGGGATTTCTTTTGTCCCGTCACATGCTCGGAATGCAGTTGAAGCCGAACCCGAAATCTCCTAAAGTCATCGTATGCCACTCACATTGGAACAAATCGTCGAAGAAGCCCGTCATTGGTCGCCAGAAAAAGTTTGTGAGCTAGTGGATCGCCTGATCGGAGAGTTGCACCCGCCCGCCGCCGACAACGACGATGCTTGGAAACAGGAAGCCCGCCGTCGATTGGCCGAAATCGAGAATGGCACAGTGCGACCCGTGGACGGCGATGAAGTTTCCGCCCGCGTTCGACGAATTGTGTCGTTGAGTGACGAACAACTTTGCGATCAGTCAGCACAGGAAGGCGCGGCCATGCTTGACCGCATGGAGGACGAGGATGCCAGTCGCCGTTTTTAACTTAAACAAGTGCAAACCAGGTTGCGATCACCCCAGACGTTGTCGATGCGGGCGACGCTGGGCCAGAATTTCTGCTCGACGGTCCACGGCGCGGGAAATGCCGCCTGCTCTCGCGGGTAGGGATGGGGCCAGTCGCTTTGCGTGACCGCGCGCGCGGTGTGCGGCGCGTTTTTGAGCAGATTGTTTTGCGCGTCGGCTTGGCCGGATTCGATGGCTTGGATTTCGCCGTGGATCGCAATGAGAGCGTCGCAAAAACGATCAAGTTCTTCTTTGGATTCACTTTCCGTCGGCTCGATCATCATCGTGCCGGGGACTGGAAATGAAATGGTCGGGGCGTGAAAACCGTAATCCATCAGGCGCTTGGCCACATCTTCCACCGTCACGCTTTTGAACTGGCGCAAATCGGCGATGCATTCGTGGGCCACGAAGCCGCTCTTTCCTTTGTAAAGGACAGGGAAATAAGGATGGAGCCGGTGGGCGATGTAGTTGGCGTTTAAGATCGCCATTTTTGTCGCCTCGGCCAGGCCAGTCCCGCCCATCAGCGAAATATAAACCCATGAAATAACCAGGATGCTCGCGCTGCCCCATGGCGCAGCGGAGACCGCGCCAATCGGGTTCTCGCCGCCGAGGTTCACCACCGGGTGGCCCGGCAAAAATTCACTCAAATGTTCGGCGACGCAAATAGGCCCCATGCCCGGGCCCCCGCCGCCATGCGGAATGCAAAACGTCTTGTGCAAATTGAGATGGCACACGTCCGCGCCGATATCGCCGGGCCGGCACAAGCCGACTTGCGCGTTCATATTCGCGCCGTCCATGTAAACCTGCCCGCCACGCTCATGCACAATCTGGCAAATTTCCTTGATCGGTTCCTCGAAGACGCCGTGGGTCGAGGGATAGGTCACCATCAGCGCGGCCAAGTCGTTCTGATGCGCCTCCGCTTTGCGGCGCAAGTCAGCCACGTCAATGTTCCCGTGCGCATCACAAGCGACGGACACAATCCCCCAACCCGCCATGGCGGCGCTGGCCGGGTTCGTCCCGTGGGCGGAGGTCGGTATCAAGCAGATGCGCCGATGGGGCTGCCCGCGGTTCTGGTGGTATTTCTGAATGACCAGCAGGCCGGCGTACTCGCCTTGCGCGCCCGAATTCGGCTGGAGGGAACAGACGGCGAACCCGGTAATTTCCGCCAGCCATTGTTCGAGCTGCCGGAAAATGATTTGGTAGCCGCGCGTTTGGGCCAGCGGCGCAAACGGGTGAAGCTGGGCGAACGCAGGCCAGGAGACAGGCAGCATTTCGGCGGTGCCGTTCAACTTCATGGTGCAGGAGCCGAGCGGGATCATGGAAGTTGTCAACGATAAATCCCGGTTCTCGAGGCGGCGAAGATAGCGCAACATTTCGGTTTCGGAATGGTGCTTGCGGAAAACTTCCTCTTGCAGAAATGAAGTCGTGCGGGCCAGCGGCGCGGGATAATCCGCCGAAACCTTCGCGGCCAGGTCCCGAATGGAAATGGCCGGCGCGGCCCCGCCATTGAAAACGGCCAGGATATCGATCAGGTCTTTTTCCAAAGTCGTTTCATCGAGCGAGATGCCGACAGTGTGAATGTCAAAAACACGGAAATTCATGTGGTGCGCTTCCGCCGTCTTGACCAGATCCGCGCTGCTGCGAGAGCCGAGGTCGATTTGCAGCGTGTCGAAGAAAGGCGTTCCCTCGGGACGCTTGGAGGGGTAGCCCAATTGCTTCAAGCCTTCACCCAAAATAGCGGTTAGGTTATGCACATGGCGCGCGATTTTCTTCAGCCCTTCCGCGCCGTGATACACACCATACATCGAGGCCATGTTGGCCAGCAGGGCTTGCGCTGTGCAAATATTGCTGGTCGCCTTTTCGCGCCGGATGTGCTGCTCCCGCGTCTGCAAGGCGAGCCGCAGCGCAGGCCGGCCCTGCGCGTCTTTCGAAACCCCCACCAACCGGCCCGGGATCAATCGTTTGTAAGCGTCGCTCGTGGCAAAAAAGGCGGCGTGGGGGCCGCCGTAACCCAACGGAACTCCAAAACGTTGCGCGCTGCCCACCGCCACGTCGGCGCCAAATTCCCCGGGCGGACGCAACAAGGTCAGCGCCAGCAAATCGGCCGCGACGACCAGCAAAGCGCCGGCCTCGTGGGCCTGTTTGCCAAAATTCTCATAGTCAAAAATGGTCCCGTCCGTGGCGGGGTATTGCACCAGTGCGCCAAAAACTTTCTCGTGAAACTGGAAGGTTCGATGATCGCCCACCACAACTTCAATTTCCAACGGACACGCCCGAGTGCGGATGACTTCAATGGTTTGCGGATGGCAGGTCTCCGACACAAAGAAGACATTCCGTTCCGGCCTCACGTTCTGACAAAGGTGCATCGCCTCTGCGGCGGCGGTGGCTTCATCAAGAAGCGATGCGTTCGACATCGGCAGCCCGGTCAAGTCACTCGTCATGGTCTGGAAATTCAGCAGCGCTTCAAGGCGGCCTTGCGCAATCTCGGCCTGATACGGCGTGTATTGCGTGTACCACCCGGGATTCTCCAAAATGTTTCGCTGGATGACGGGCGAAGTGATGCAGTTGGAGTAGCCCATTCCAATGAAGGAGCGAAAGACCTGGTTCTTGGAGGCGATGGCGCGCAGTTCAGTCAAGACGGCGTGTTCATCCCAGCCGGCCGGCAGTTGCAATGGCTTTTCCACCCGAATTGAGGGAGGCACGACCTGCGCGATGAAAGCATCCATTTCGGCGAACCCCAAATGCTGGAGCATTTGCGTCCGCTCATCCGCGCTCGGCCCGATGTGGCGGGCTATAAAAGGGGAAGGACTGACCGACGATTCAAACATGCGGTGAAAGTAAAATAGCGCGACGGCAAATCAAGAGTCTTTTAAGACTCTAACGACCCTCGCGAATGGAAACTTCGTTATGCACTTCTTTCACGCCATCGACCTTGCGGGCCAGTTGGGCGGCGATTTGTCTCAGCCCCAGCGTCGTGACCGAACCGGTGATATACACGACACCGTTGGTGCTGGCGGCGTGAATGTCGGAAAACATTTTGCTGGAATGATGCAGGGAATTTTCCACCCGGTCGGCCATGACTTTGTCATCCAGATAGCTGTCCAATTTTTCAGCCCCCGCCGAACCGGACGAACCCGAGAAACAGCCGGCGGCAAAGAGGCCGCAAAGCAGCAAAGCAAAGAGAGCGTAATTTTTCACCTTCATTTTCGGAGAGAGCTGTTCGACAAATCGGGCGGAGCGACCGATGCATTCTGCGTGGCTTCCCCGCTTAATTTCAAAGGAATCATCGGACGCCAATTTTTCCAGGCATCCATAGGCTTCTCGAAAAGACGGAAGGAAGTGTCGTTCGCCGCCGGCTCGTCAAACTTATCCGGGGTGGCGAATTCCACCGCGCCAGAAATGAGGGCCTTGGTGGAATCGGCGGAAAGACTCAGTCCGTGCATTAAATTGAACCGGAAATCAATGCCGCCCGCGTTCCAGAAGACGGAGTTCTTGCGCACCAGCGGCGCGTACGGTTCGAGAATCACCGCGTGGATGATCACTTCCTGCGCATCGGGGCCGAGTTGAAAGTCCGTCACATGCCCGGCTTCAATCCCGCGATAATAAATGGGCGATTCATTTTGCAGCGAACTGAGATTGGGCGCGAGAAGAGTAATCGCCAAGGGCTTGCCGGGGGGTGGAGGAGGAGGCGCATTGTCACTGCCGGTGAATTGGTTGGTCAACGCTCCCGTGCCGGGACGCATCTCGACATAACTGCCCGACATGACTGTTTGCAGACCACTGACCATGCCCGCTCCAATCTGCGGCCGGACGACCCAGAAGATAGCCCCAACGCGGGCCAAGTCGTTCTGGCTGCCTTTAAGGACGATGCCCAGAGTGACCCATTGCCGGTCCGGGGTCAGTTCGACTTTCTTGACAATGCCCACCATGGCGCCACGGCATCTTACTTGCGTGTTACCCGCGTCAACGCCATCGGTGTTCTTAAAATAAACGGTGATCAGGCGTCCGTTCTCGCTCAGATCGCGCCCCACCAGCAACGCCACAAAAATGGCGGCGGCAATCGGAAAGCCCCAGACCAGCCAGGAGAAGCGGCTTTTTTTGATTTTCGCCTGAGGCAAAGGCTCAAGCGTTTTCGAAGCGTCCATCGGTCTGTTCATAGATTTTCTTTTCCGCGGGCGAATCCCACAACAAGCGGGGATCAAAACTCAGCGTGGCCAAAAGAGTCAACACCACCACCGCCGCAAAGGAAAAAACACCCGCCGCCGGATGCACCGTGGCAATTTCCCCCAACTCGACCATCGAAACCATAATGGCCAGCAGGTAAACCTCCAGCATGTTCCAAGGGTCAATGATGCGAATGACCTTATAAACCCAGCTTCGGCCGCGACGCCATTTCTGCCAATTTAAAGTCAGCGTGATAAAAAGGAGGCCGAGAATTTTCAGGATCGGCGTCAAAATGCTGGTGCAGAAAACCAGCGACCCAATGAAATATTGGCGTTGCGAAAAGAGCGCGTGGATGCCGTCAAAAATCCGCAGCTTGGCATGGTTTCCCATGTAATTGGCCGCGACCAGCGGGTAATAATTGGAGGGGAAGTAAAGAATCAGGGCGGCCAGCGCCAAGGCGAAGGTTTGCCACCGGCTGTTGGGGCGGCGATGGAAAAGCTTCGAGTCGCAACGGGCGCAATTGGCCACCGTTCCTGGAGGCATCCTTCCGACCGTTTGCACCAAGCCGCATGTTTCGCAAGCCGCCAGCGTATCCATAGTTCCCGTCTCCAAATCACCCCTAATGTCATTGAAAATGGAAAGAGTGCAAATGGAATGATTACTCGGAGGCTGTGCTGGTATTTTAGACTCCCATTGATTTTAAAGGCAAAAAAAATAGGGGCAAAAAGATGGGCATCAAATTCTTGGCTCCATCTTTTGCCCTTTCATTTCCGATGGTTGGATTTCATTATTGGTTAGGTATGATTGACAAACCCATCGCGCAGGGTGAGCCAGAGATCGGGCGGGATTGGCGCGGTCCCGGGCGTTTTGCGCTGGTCTTGGGGCTGATGATTTTCGCGGCCTTTCCCAAGGTCGTGCTCGGGTTTCGAACTTTCGCGGTGCGGGATTATGCTTTGTTCAGCTACCCGGTGGCCTACTTTCATCGGCTCTGTTTTTGGCGGGGTGAGTTGCCGTTTTGGAATCCGTACGACTGTTGCGGACTGCCTTTCCTGGCCCAGTTGAATACGCTGACGCTTTATCCGCTGTCGCTCATTTATTTGCTTTTGCCCCTGCCGTGGTCCCTGTCTTTTTTCTGCCTGCTCCATACATTTCTCGGCGGGATGGGGATGTATTTTCTGGCCGCGCACTGGACCGGTTCGCGGGCGGGGGCGGCGCTGGCCGGTGTGGTGTTTTCGTTCAGCGGCCTCTCGCTCACCTTCCTGATGTGGCCCAGTCATATTGCCACGTTCGCGTGGTTGCCGTGGGTCATTCTCTTGGCGGAAACAGGCTGGCAGGAAGGAGGCCGGAAGCTGGTCTGGGCCGCGCTGGCGGCAACCATGGAAGTGCTCGCGGGCGGACCGGAGACCATCCTTTTCACCTGGCTGATTCTGCTGGCCATGGTTGCGGTGCAAATGCGAAAAGGCAGCCTTCCGCCCATGCTCGTGGCCGGGCGCTTTTTGGCGATCGGAATTTTGGCCTTGGGATTGGCCGCCCCGCAATTATTGCCCTTCGCCGATTTTGCCGCTCACTCCAGCCGGGATACCCATTTTGCCACGTCGGAATGGTCGATGCCGCCTTGGGGCTGGGCCAGCTTTTTGGTGCCGCTGTTCCGAACGTTGCGCTGGCAAAATATCGCGATGCAACCCGGCCAATACTGGACTTCCTCGTATTACGAGGGCATCGGCGTCGTGCTGTTGGTCTTCGTGGCCTGGTGGCGCACCCGGAACTGGCGAGTCTGGCTGCTGGGCGGCGCTTTGCTGGTGAGCATCGTCCTGGCGATGGGCGATAAAGCCTATTTGTATCTTTGGCTGAGGAACGAATTTCCCTTCCTGGGGATGTTTCGTTATCCGGTCAAATTTGTCATTATCTCGACCGCAGTGATTCCGTTATTGGCGGCCTTCGCGATCAGTCATTATGAGAACAACACGAATTTCGCAAAGCGCTTCGGGCGAATGGAACTGACTCTCAGCGGCGGCTTGGTTTTGATTGTCGGCGCGCTTTTGTGGTTCGCCCGGTATCATACGCTTCCTTTGTGGCTTTGGCCGAAGACGCTGGTGAACGGCTTATCCCGCCTTGGTTTTTTGGGGCTGATTCTGCTCGCGCTCTATTTTTTTGCCAGCCGCCCTTCTCAAAGGCGTTGGAGTATTTTGCTGGTCCTGGCCGTCTGCTGGGT
>Ga0075522_10000424_pt1 | contig 30542 bp, 24 predicted proteins | sample NGEPerA_FD_74796 | JGI IMG/M metagenome (GOLD analysis project Ga0075522, IMG submission 74796) | Arctic peat soil microbial communities from the Barrow Environmental Observatory site, Barrow, Alaska, USA - NGEE PermafrostL2-A | ecosystem: Environmental > Terrestrial > Soil > Wetlands > Peat ...
ATCGCCGATCGGCTGGCCGCCGGTTTTCGGGCGGCGCCGGCCGAGGATCCGGCAGCCCGCGACGAGCTCGACCGGTTGCGGGTCAAGCTGTCGGAGAGCGACGCGCGGGCGTCCTCCGCCGAGCAGCGGCTGGAAGAGATCGCCGCGGCCTCGCGGCAGCGGCAGACGGCGCTGGACGACGCGCTCGAACGACAGCGGTTGGCCGAGAGCGAGCTCGGCCGGGCCCGCCGGGACGCCAGCCGCTTCGAAGCCGAAGCGCGCGCCTCGGTCGTCGATGCCCGGTCTATCGACGGGCAGCGACAGGCGCTGGTCGCCCGCGACGAGCGGATCGCGCGCCTCGAAGGTGAGAAGCAGGATCTCGTCTGGCGGCTGGCCGAGCTCGAGGACAAGCTGCGGCAGGCCATCGCGCGCGCGGTCCAAGGGGGCGTGGCCCGTCCCGACGCGCAGACCGAGGGTTCGGCTCCCGCGCCGAGCGGACACGTCGCTGGCGAAGCTCCCGAGGCCACACGTCGGGCCCGCGAGCGGGCGCTGGAGGATTTCCACCGGGCCTCGTCGGCGCACGTCGAGGAGATCACCGAGCTGCGGGCGGCGGTCTCGGAGCAGATGGCGCTGGTGGCCGAGCTGGAGGACGCGGTGACCGCCGCCGAGCAGCGCGCGGCCAGCGCGGGGAGCGACGCGGCGGTCCTGCGCAAGACCGCCAAGGATTTCGAAGAGGCCGATCGCAGCCGGCGCACCCGGTTGGCCGAGCTGGAAGGGAAGCTGCTGCGGCTCGAGCACGAGCGCCAGGTCGCGGCGGCGAGCCCGGACGTCTCGCCGGAAGCCGAGCGCCGCTTGGCCGAGCTCGAGCGCGAACGCAACGATCTTCACGCGCGGATCGGCGAGCTCGAGGCCGCCCGGGCGGCTGCGGCCCAGCCGAACGGCCACGGCGCGCGAACCGAAAACGGGGCCGCGCCGCGGGCCTCCGAGGTCGAAGCGGGCCGCCTCGAGAACACGCTGGGCAATTATCGACAGAGGGCCGGCCGGCTGCGCGACGGTCTGGAAGGTATTCGCCGGCGTTTGGAGTCGCTCTCGCCGGCGGAGCTGTCCGGATTTCTCGAAGAGCTTGGCGAGGATCTGGCGGAGCTCGGGTGAGCGCCACCGAGCGCGGGCCGCTGGTGCGGGTGGCCGTCATCGGCCTGGGCGCCATTGGGCGCGAGGTCCTCAAGGCGGTCTGCGCGCGTCCGGGTTTGGTGGTGAGCGGGACCGCCGATCCGGCCTTCGCCGGCCGCGACGCGGGCGAAGTGGCGGGTGTCGCGGTCGCCGCCGGTTCGCTCGGCGTGGTGGTGGCTGCGACCGCCGCCGAAGGGCTGGCCGGCGCGGACGTCGCGTTGGTGTTGACCGGTTCGGGCGTGGCCGAGATACTGCCGATCGTCGAGGCGGCGGCCGCCCACGGCGTCGATGTGATCTCGACCTGCGAGGATCTGGCCTACGCCGATCTGTCGACGGCCGATCTCGCGCGCCGCATCGACGCCACCGCGCGCGCCGCCGGGATCAGCGTGCTCGGGACCGGGGTCAACCCGGGTTTCGTGATGGATCGCCTCCCGGTAACGCTGGCCGCCGCCTGCGTGCGCGTCGATCGCGTGCAGGTCTTCCGGGTGGTCGACGCCGCCAAGCGCCGCGCCCCGCTGCGCGCCAAGGTCGGCGCCGGCCTGACCGTCGAGGAGTTCCAGGCCGGCGTCGCGGCCCGACGCCTCGGTCACCGGGGCCTGCGCGAGTCGGTCGCGCTCATCGGTCTCGGTCTCGGGTGGGCCTTCGACGAGATCCGGTCGACCATCGATCCGGTGGTCGGCGACCGGGCCGGCATCGCCGCCGGTCGGGTGGCTGGCCTGCACCAGATCGCCGTCGGTGTTCGCGCCGGACAGGAGCTGGTCAAACTGGATCTCGAGATGTCGGTTGCCGCGCCCGATCCGCACGATCGCGTCCTCATCGATGGTGACCCACCGCTCGACGTGTTGGTGCGTGGCGGCACCCAGGGCGATCGCGGCACGGTCGGCGCCGTGCTGAGCGCGATCCCGGCGCTGATCGCGGCCTCGCCCGGACTCAAGACGGTCCTCGATCTCACGCTCGGCGGCTGACGCGCGTTTTGCGCTATGGTCGCGGGCACCATGACCTGCCAAATCACTCTCCCGGCAAAACGCCGGTGCCCGCTCCTGGTCGTCGCGCTGGCCGCCTCGTCGCTGGCGCTCGCCTTCGCGCGTCCGGCCCGGGCGCTCGATCTCGGCAGCCTGGCCGGCAAGGCCGGCGGTGCCGCCCGCGACAAGGCGCTCAAGGACGTCAACGCCCGACTACTGGCCGAGGGGCGCAAGGACCAATGCAGCTTCAAGACCGACAGCGACGAGCTCGAGCCTGGCTGCGACAAGAAGGTGAAGAAACTGGCCGCCACCTTGGTCGACGTGAAGAAACGCCTCAAGGTGGCTGGCGTGACCAGTTACAAGTTCGAGGTCTCCGGCCACACCGACTCGAGCGGCAAGCCGGCGCACAACAAGGAGCTGTCCGGCAAACGCGCCGCCGTGATGGTGCGCGAGCTCGTCGCCCGCGTCATCTCGCCGCGCGAGATCATCTCGATCGGCATGGGCGCCGATCGCCCGGTGGTGACGCCCGACGACACGCCGGCCAAGAAGGCCAAGAATCGGCGCTACGAGATCCAAGTTCGATTCTAATTCCCAGTCGGATGCGGCGGATCTCGGCCCCTACCATCGCCCTTGGCGCGGTCCTCGGCGGGGGCGGGCTGATCTCGGTCTCGGGATGCGGCGCGAGCGGCCACGCGGCGGCTGGACGCGATCTGTCGCCCAACCGCGCCGCGTTCTTTGGCCAGAGCCGCTGCGCCGACGCGCACGTCCAGCTCTGCGAGGACTTCGAGAGCGGCGCGCTCGACCCCGCGACCTGGCAAGTCGGCGGCGACCCGCCGGTCATCGACACGTTGCAGGCGGCCCGCGGCACCCGCGCGTTGCACGTCACCAAGACCGGCAACGGCCTGTCGTACGTCAGCGAGAGCAAGACCTTTCCGGAGCCGAACGACACCTACTTCGGCCGCGCGTTCGTGTACTTCAAATCGCTGCCCGAGTCGGCCACCAATTTCAGCTATGCGCACTGGACCTTCGTCGCGGCCTCGGGGACCGGCGTCAGCGGTGAGATCCGACTCAGTGGCCAGCTGCAGAGCGGCGCCAATCTATTCGGGGTCGGGACCGACAGCCTGACCGATCCCGCCGGAACGGGCGATTGGACCAACGCCGATCGGGACCCGGGGCCGAACGGAACGCCCACGCCGGTCCCGCTCGGCCAGTGGTTGTGCATCGAATGGATGCACGACGGGGCGCACAACCAGACCCGCTTCTGGTGGGACGCGGTGGAGCATCCGTCGCTCGGCACGACCTCCACCACGCCGCACCAGGGGAATGCCGGCCTGCCGTTCACGCTGCCGCGGTTCACCAACCTCTGGCTGGGTTGGCAGGAGTACCAGGCCTCCAGCGAGCGGTTCGAGATGTGGCTGGACGAGATCGCGATCGACGGCTCTCGAATCGGCTGCGTCGACTAAAAAAGCCTGGCTCGTTCACGCGATCAGGGCGTGAGCTGCACCGGCTGGTTGCCGGTCAGCGAGACGGCCAGGATCGCACACTGCTCGGCGGCCATCGAACGCGGGCGGAAGTGCGCCGCCGCATACGAGATCACCGACGTCGGTTGATTGACGAGCTTGTTGGGGAGCGCCATGTTGCTGCCGGCGCCGCAGTCGATGATCCAGGGATCGACGGCCCGCTGGTAGGCGGTTTGTCCCCAAGCCTGGATCGCGCGCTGGGCCGTGACGGCCGAGATCTTTCCGGACTGCAGGTCGAGGGCAAAGGTTCGGATGTCGGCCTGATAGCGGGGGGCGACCAGCGGCGCCGGGTGGCCGGCCGTGCGCCGCTTCTCGGTCAGCGCGGTCAGGAAAGTGTCGCCCGCGTCGACGTTGGCGGCCCGGCTGACTTCAACCGCCACGCCGGGCTCGTCGGGCCAGGGCAGCGTGGCGCACGACGAGACGAGCAGCAGGGCGGTCAGGCACAGGCCGGCGGACAGGGGCAAGGTGGGAGGGGAACGTTTCGGCGGTCTGGGCACAAAGGCGATCTTAACAGCGGCCGCAAATTTCTCGCCGTCAGGCCGTCCGGGGCTGCTCGCGCGCGGCCAAGAGCACCGCCGGAAGCAACGGAACGAACAGCAGCACCGCCGCCGACGATCCGGCGTTGAGCCAGACCAGATTCTTGAACCCCAGGTGGTAGTGGTCGTAGAGGTACGACCCCAGCGGGTCCGAGATCGCGAAGATGGCCACGTTTCGCACGCTCATCATGAGCGCGAACCCGAAGCTCTCGCTGCCGGTGGGCGTGGCGCGGGCCGCCAGATCGTAGAGCGGCAGCGTGGCCAGGGTACCCAGGAGCGCCGCCACACTGTCGATGAGCATCGCCGAGCGGGCGCTGTCGTAGCGCAGGTACAGCAACGTGCTGGCGGCGTTGAGCACGATGCCCGCGGTCAGCGAGACCCGCAGCGGTAGACGCCGGCAGAGCACACTGTAAGCCAGGGCGCCGACGATCCCGCCGGCGCCGCCGAGGAGCTGCAGAAAGCCGATGAAGCGCGGGTCGAGCTTGAGGACGTCTTGCTGGTAGTAGAGCACCGGGGTCTGAAATCCGGGCGCCAGGTAAACCAGAAAAAGCAGACCCGTCGCCGCCCACATCGCGCGCGAGCGAACGATGACGGCCAGTTGGCGCCGGGCCGACGCGAACACCGCCACGTTCCGCCGCGCGCCTCCGGGCTCGCGATAGAAGATGGCGACCACCGGTAGGAAGGCGCCCAGAACGCAGGCGCCCGCGACGGCGGTCCAGCCGAAGGCCCGCACCGCCAGCCAGCCGCTCACCGGACCGCCCAGCAGGTTCATCACCCCCTCGATCGCCGTGCGCAGCGAGGCCAGCCGGCCGGTCGCGCCGTAGCGCTGCGAGGTCTCGACCTGCAGCCCGCCCACCACCGTGCTCACGACTGCCATGGCGACGTTGAGCAGGGTCGTGACGATCACGAATGGGACGTAGTCGTGCGGTACGATGATGAAGGCCAGCCAGAACAGCGTGCACAGGAAGGGACCCGCCAGCAGGTAGCCGCGCCGGCGTGTCCCGAAGAGCGGGTAGGCGTCGGAGATGAGCCCGAAGAGGGGCTTGACGTACCAGGCGATGGTCGCGATCCCCCAGAAGGCGGCCACCTTGTAGGCCGGCATGTGGAGCTGGTTTTTGAGGAGCAGGCTGAATGGCAGGCGCCCGATGATCCCCGGCCAGCCGAACCCGGTGACGAAGATGCCGGCCGCGATGACGGCGATGAGCGGGCGCACGCGGATCGCCGAATCCGGCGCGGCTTCGGCGTCGGGGACGCTCATGCGCGTGACCGCGGGCGACAGAAACGGTAGATCACGCGGCACGAGCATGAAGATCGCCACCTGGAACGTCAACGGGATCCGCGCGCGGCAGGACGAGGTCGCGGCCTTCGTCGCGCGCGAGCAGCCGGACCTCCTGTGCCTGCAGGAGATCAAGGCCACCGTCGACCACATCCCCAAGACGGTCGGCGACATCCCCGGCTACTGGTCGTACTGGCATGGAACCAAGGGCTATTCGGGGGTGGCGCTGCTCATCCGCCAGGCGATCGCGCCCGACCGCCCGCTGTTCATGCACCCGGAGTTCGATCACGAGACCCGCATCGCGGCGACGGTCGTCGACGGCGTGTTGGTGGCGTCGATCTACGTGCCGAACGGCGGCAAGGACTTCGCGGCCAAGCTGCGGTTTCTCGAGGAGATGGCCGCCTATGCGGCCGGACTGCGCGGGTCTCCGAGGGCGACGATCCTGTGCGGCGATCTCAACGTGGCCCGGGCGTCCATCGACGTCAACCCGCGCGATCGCGACGAGCGGGCGGTGGGGCAGCGCCCGGACGAGCGGGCGGTCTTCGAACGGATCCTGTCCGAAGGCGCGCTGCACGACCTGGCGCGCGAGCGCGAGCCCGACAACGACGCGCTCTTTACCTGGTGGGCGCCCTGGCGCAACTTGCGTCAACGCAACCTCGGGTGGCGCATCGATTACCTCCTGGTGAGCGGCGACCTGGCCGCGGCGGCGCAGAGCTGCGTCAGCCAGCGCGAAGTCGGCACCAGCGATCACGCGCCGCTGGTGGCCACCTTCGGCCCGCGGACGGCGCCATGATTGTCGTCTCGGACTTCGACGGAACGCTCACCATCGAGGACGTCACGACGCTCTTTTGGGACGCCCACCTGAGCTATGACTGGCGCGGCGCGCTGCTGCCGCCGACCTACGCGGGCGCGATGTCGCCGCTCGAGATGATCGCGCGCGGGTACCGCGACGTCGCGCAGCCCGAAGCGACGTTGCTGGCCGAGGCGCGCGCCCACACGCGCCTTCGTCCCGGGCTCACGGCGCTGGCCGATTTCTGTCGCGCCTGCGGTTGGCCCTTCGTGGTCCTCAGCCACGGCCTTGGCTTCTATATCGAGGCGCTGCTGCCGCCGGGGCTTCCAATCGTGTCTTTTGCAGGCAAATTCGACGGTCGGGGTTGGGAGGTCACCCTGCCGCCGGGGCTGGCGCTGCCGCCGGGCGAGGATTTCAAGCGCCACGTGGTGGCCGGTTTGCGGGCCCAGCACCCGGGAAAGCCGGTGGTCTATCTGGGCGACGGGCGGCTCGATCTGCTGGCGGCCGAAAGCTGCGAGCGCGTCTTCGCTGTGCGGGACAGCAAGCTGGCCGCCCTCTGCCCCCGAGCCACGCCGTTCGACACGCTCGACCAGGTCGTCGCGGCCTTGGAATTGCGTTAAGCTCCCGCGCCATGTCCAACCCGATCGCGACGCTGAGCACCTCCGTGGGCGACATCCAGGTCGAGCTTCTGGCCGACCAGATGCCCATCACCGCCGGCAACTTCGTCAAGCTCGCCAAGAGCGGTTTCTACGACGGCCTGCACTTTCACCGGGTCATCGACAAATTCATGGTCCAGTTCGGCTGCCCGCACAGCAAGGACCCCAAGAGCCCGCGCGCCGGCACCGGCGACTCGCCGAACGGGACCATCGCCGACGAGCACCCGGCGGGCGCCAAGATCTCGAACGCCCGTGGCACGCTCTCGATGGCCAACAAGGGCCCGCAGAGTGGGAGCTGCCAGTTCTTCATCAACGTCGTCGACAACCCCTACCTCGACTGGTTCACCCCCGGGCCCTCCAAGCACCCGGTGTTCGGCAAGGTGATCGCGGGAATGGACATCGTCGATAAGATTTCCAAGGCCCCGCGCGACGGGGGCGATCGGCCGAGCACGCCGATCAAGATGAACAAGATCACGGTCGCCGACTAAGAAGGCGTTCGGCGATCGGCCATGCGCACGATCATCATCGGAGACCTGCACGGCTGCTCCGATGAGCTGCACGCCTTGTTGGCGCGCTGCGAGCGGAAACCAGGCGATCGGGTGGTCTTGGTGGGGGACCTGGTGGCCAAAGGTCCCGACTCAGCCGGCGTGGTGCGCTGGGCCCGCGAGTCGGGCGCCGATGCGGTGCTGGGCAACCACGATGCCCATCTGCTGCGGGCGGTCCATGGCGGGCGCGACGAAAGACCGAAGCACGGTGCCATCGCCGACACGCTGAGCGGCGAGGATATTGTATGGCTGGAGGCCCGTCCGCTCTATCTTCGCCTCGGCGAAACGGGAGCGGGGATCCCGCACCTGGTGGTCCACGGCGGGCTGGTGCCGGGCGTCGCCATCGAGCAGCAGGAGCGGGAACATCTGCTGAACCTGCGGAGCATCACGGCGGATGGCCGTCCATCCAAGCGCGTCGAGGGACGGCCCTGGGGCGCGCTATGGACCGGGCCGGAGCACGTAGTGTTCGGGCACGACGCCGTTCGGGGGCTGCAGCGGCATCCGTTCGCGACCGGGCTCGACAGCGGTTGCGTGTACGGCCGGGCGCTCACCGCGCTGGTGCTGCCGGCCGGCGAGCTGGTCTCGGTGCCGGCCGCGCGCGCCTACGTGCCCATCGAGCCGCGCGTGGTTTGAAAAAAGGACCGCGACACCGAGCCGAGGCCTCCCAATGAAAACGGCCGGCCCGCAGAAGCGAGCCGGCCGGGAGAGAGCCCCGTTGGGTCGGGTTTAGTTGACGGTCGCGACGACCTGGATGCGGAACTGCTGACTGCTCCAGGCGGCGTAGGGCTCGACGTCGAAGCCGACGCCGGCGTTCTTCTGCAGGCTGCTCGAGCCTGGATTCATCACGTTGAGGGCGTTCCCCGTTGCGGCGTTTTGGATCTCGAAGGAGCCGTAGGAGTTGCCGAGCGTCGTGATGGTCCAATGTTGCGAGGCCGCGCCGTTGCAAGCCTTGAAGGAGACGGTCGACTTGGTGGCGGCGGTGCCCGCGTCGAGGCACTTGTTCGGGGCGCTGTTCATCGCGATGGTCCAGTTGGATCCGACGGCGGTCAGGAGCATCTGCGAGCTGGGCAGGTTGGCCGACATAGCCTGCTGAACCGCCGGGCTGACCCCCGAGTCGAGGACCATCGGGTTGGTGCGGGTCAGCAGGGTGTAGATGACGTACCTGTAAGACGGGTCGAAGACCGGCGTGTAGTTGGCGTTGCGCCACACGGTGATGGCGTTGTTCCATACGCCCGAGCCGGTGTTGAGCGTGCTGTAGCCGTCGGGATCCTTGATGGTCCCATTGGCGCCCACTGAGCCGGAGCTCCATTGCATGATCGATCCCGAGCTGTTCTTGCAGAGCGTGCTGTTACCGAAGGGGTTCATGTAGGGCGCGTTGGACGAGCCGGCGCCGAGGCGGCCAGCGACCTCACCACCGGAACCGGCGGCGAAGCCGTCGCCGTCGCAGTAGTAGGCGGCCGGACCGCTGACGTTCGGCTTGCCGGTGTCGGTCAGGCGGCCAGTGGCGATGATGTTGCCGAAGAAGGTGCCCTCCTGGTAGGGGAAGGCCGTGCTCAGGCCCCAGCCGATGGCCGGCGCCGACGAGTCGAGCCAGAGCGGGATGTGGACGCCGGCGGTGTTGACGTGGGCCATCATGCAGGCGGACACCAGCTCCTGGCAGGTGCCGCTGTTCTCGACGCCGCCGTTCTTCCAGGCGGGGCAGAGCCCCATGGCGCCGGCAAAGGTGTAGTTGGTGCCGTTCTGGTCCTGTTTGATGAGCGTGTCGCCCGCGGCCAACGCGCAACGCACGATGTACGAGGTGGTCTTGCGACCGGCGACGGTGGTCATGAGGCCGTTGATGGACGACAGGCCGTTGATGGACGAAAGCCCGTTGATGGACGAGAGGCCGTTGATCGACGAGAGGCCGTTGATGGACGACAGACCGTTGATCGATGACAGGCCGTTGATGGACGAGAGGCCGTTGATCGACGACAGGCCGTAGTCCTCGGGGCTGGAGGTCTGGACGTTGCTGGCTTCTTCCCCGCAGCCCACCAGGCCCACGATGGCTCCCAGTGCGAGGCTGATTTGGATGGTTCGTTTTCCGAGTTGGCGCATTTTGAGTTTTTTCTCCACTTGTGGTAGCCCGGCCGACTCAGAGAGTCCCGTAGGCTTTGCGTCGCCCGATCGCTCGGGGTTTGCCGTTTTCGCAAGATGTCCGTTCGACACGAGAACATACAAAGCAGTAATCGAGCCAACATTTATTTTCCACAAAGAGGCGGGAAGTCGGGCTCGGTGGGTGGTCGCGGCACCAGATGTTGTCGCCCAGGCAACACAACGATTGTCTGGCATGCAACCCATCCGTCCGGATGGGTTGTGAAGCTCAGCCGCTCACTTCGCGGTTCTCAAGGACGGCCAGCCGGGCAGGACGATGCGGTGCAGCGACGTTGCAGTGCGTCACCCGGTACATGAAACCGCCGGCGCTGCGGATCTGGGAGTTCCCCGTGGGGCGGAGGGCCACCCTATTACCTCGGGCGCAACAAATGGCTGTGCTCCGCGCAACGCCCCCCCAGCGGATGTCGGAGTGGTGGTTCTCGAACGTTCAGCCGAGGTCGGCGGCGGGAGCCAACCAGCCCAGCCGCGGGGGCGGGTCGACGGATGGCGTTTCGCCCGGCAGCGGAACGCCGTCGCGATAGACGACGGTTCCGGCCAGGGTGGCCTGGGCGCGCGGCCCCGGCGTCACGATACCCACCAAGTTCAAGGGATCGCAGGCCGACAGCCGGACCATCTCGCCCCGCCGCTCTTCGCGGCGGGTGGCGCGCAGCGCGGCCACGGCCTCGGGCGCCGCGAACTGCTCCCCCACGAAGCCGCCGACCAAGCGGCCGCCCCGCAGCTCACCGCTCATCTCGAGACGCCGGTAGATCCGCACCAGGTCGCGCCAGGCGGGCGCATGGGCCTCGCGTGCCAGGAGATCGCGGAAAACCACGCCGTACCTTTTGACGTACTGGCGGGCCAGCGCTTCGGTGCGGCTCTCCGCCTGGTGGGCTGCCTCCTGCCGCGCGGCTTCGTCGGTCGGTTCTTCCCGTTTTTGCGCCCCGAGGCCGGCACGCAGCAGCGACCAGCGCCCTGCGCCGACCGCCCCGCCGGTTCGTCGGCTCCAGCGCGCGTGCCAGCGGGTGCGGGCGCCCCCGCGGGTCTGCGTCGCCGAGATCAACGCCCGCAAACCTGAAAATCCGTCTCCCGTGATGCGGCCGGCCGAGACCAGCTCGCCAAGGCCGTCCTCGACCTCGGCCCGCAGCCGGTGCGTTCCGCCGATGATCTCATCCAGGAAGCTCGCGCCGCTGCGCGCGAGGACGGCCAGGATATCGCGCGCTGTCGCCGAAAGACCGGCTTCTTCGGGGCTGTCCCCGTCGGGGACGAGCAACCAGGGGAGATCGATCCGGCGCACGAGCGCGATCGGCGCCGCTCGGCTGGGTGTCCCGCCGGCCGGCCGCGCCGCCAGGCGTCCCCACGTCACGCCGCCCGACAGGCAGAGCGCGTCGAGCCAGGCCGAGTCGTACCCAACCAGACGAGCCGGCAAGATCTCCCGCTCCCAGGCCCCCGCCGCGGCCTCGAACCCCTGTAGCTGCGCGATGACCCGGGCCAGCCCAGGCTGTCCGTGTAGCTGGGTCCCCGGGCGGACGCTCTGCCAGCCGAAAAGAAAGCGCAGCAGGTCGGCGGCGGTGACCGGCTCGATCTCGCGGCGCAGGCCGTCCAGCATCTGGCGGTTGACCCGCGCGAGCAGTCGCCGCTCGCACCACTGCACCGCGCCGGCATTGGCATCGGCGTCGGCGTCGGCGTCGGCGTCGGCGTCGGATAGCCTGGACACGAAGCGCCCCTGCAGCACGCCGCCTTCCATCTCGATCCTGGCCAGCGCCGCTTCGATGTCGGCCGGCCGCACGCCCAGCCGGGCGGAAATTCGCTCGGCCGTCGTCGGACCCAAGAGCGGCAGGTGACCGCGTACGATTTCGCACAGCGCGCCCTCCGCGTCGGACCAGCCCGGCGCGCGCCGCGCCGGCGGCTCGACGACGTCAGGGACGAAGCGTCGGTCCGGCCAGACCTGCGCGACCAGCGAGCGCCGCTCGGCGGCCACCCAATGCACCGGCTCGCCTTCCAGACGGGCGGCGCGCCGATCGCCCACCAGCGCGTCGAAGAGATCGCCGAATCCGCGCGCGCGGCCGAAGGCCTCCGGCAGCGCGCCGACGTCGAGCAGGAGATCATGCAGCTCGTCGGGGTTGCGCGCGTCGGGCTGGGCTTCGGCGACCACCGTTTCGACCGCGGCCGGATCGAGCCCGCCGATGCGTTCGGCGATCACGGCGGGCAGGCCGCGGCGCATGCTGACCGCCCGCGTTCGGCGCTCTTCGAGCGGCGCGTCGTCCAAAAAGGCGTAGGGGTTGGCGTTGAGAATCTCGTGCGCGAACACCGACGGCTCGGGCCGCTCGCGCGCGACGGCCTCGATCGCACCGCTCGCCAGCCCTTCCAGCACCCCGCGCAAGCCGGCCGCGTCCATGGCCTCGACCAGACAGTCGCGCACCGTCTCACGCACCAACGGATGGTCGGGGATCTCGATGACGCCGCCGCCGTGGTTGTCTTGGCAGGCGGTCTGGCCGGGAAACACCGCCGCGATGAGATCCTGCGCGCGCATGCGCTGGATGGCCGGCGGGACGCGCCGGCCGCCCCGGGTGCGCAGCATCGCCAGTGAGCGCATGGCGTTCCAGCGCCAGCGGGTCTCGAACATCGGGGCCTGCAACGCGGCGGCAATGAGCAGCTCGTCGACGTCATCGGCGCGCAGCATCGAAAAGACCGTCTCGAGCGGGAAGCTGTGCTGTGGCCCGAGCGACAGCACGATGCCGTCGTCGGTGGCCGCCGCCTGCAGCTCGAAATCGAAGGAGCGACAGAAGCGCTTGCGCAGCGCCATCCCCCAGGCCCGGTTGATGCGGCCGCCGAAGGGCGCGTGGATCACCAGCTGCATCCCGCCCGCGTCGTCGAAGAAGCGCTCCGCGATCACGCGCGTCTGGGTCGGCACCCCGCCCAGCGCCGCGGCTCCCGCCAGCACGTAGTCGCGCAAGAGCTCGGCGCCGCGCCGATCGAGGGCGCAGGACGCCATGAGGGCTTGCAAGGCGGTCGTCGCCGCCACGGCAGTCGGTTCGCCGTCGGGTGGATGGGCGACGATCTGCTCGCGGAGCGCCGCCACCTCGGCCGACAGCTCGCGCGTGCGGGCCGGTCCCTCGCCGAGCCAAAACGGGATGGTGGGCGCCGCGCCGGCCGCGTCCTCGACCCGCACCTTGCCGGGCTCGACCCGGCGGATGCGCCACGAGCTGTTCCCCAGCAAGATGACGTCGCCGGCCATCGACTCGATCGCGAAGTCCTCGTCGACGCTGCCGATCATCGTGCCGTCCGGTTCGAGGATCACGTCGTAGTTGGCGTTGTCGGGGATGGCGCCGCCCGAGGTCAGCGCCGCCAGGCGCGCGCCGCGCCGCCCGCGCAGCCGCCGGTTGACCGCGTCGCGGTGCAGGAGCGCCCCGGCGCGGCCGCGGCTGGTCGCGATGCCCTCCGACAGCATGTCCACCACCGCGTCGAACTCGGCGCGAGCCAGCTCGGCGTAAGGACCGGCCTGCTTGAAGCGGGTGTAGAGCGCGTCTTCGTCCCACTCATCGGAGGCGCAGGTGGCTACGATCTGTTGCGCCAGCACGTCGAGCGGCGCCTCCCGTAGGGACACGGCGTCGATCTCGGCCCGGCGCGCGGCGCGGACCAGCGCGGCGCACTCGACCAGTTGGTCCCGGGTCAGCGGAAACAGCCGGCCCTTGGGCGTCGCGGCGATGCTGTGGCCGGAGCGGCCGATGCGCTGGAGGCCCGTCGAGATCGATCGCGGCGAGCCGATGAGGCAGCACAGCTCCACGGCGCCAACGTCGATTCCGAGCTCGAGCGACGCGGTCGCGACGACGACCTTGAGGTCGCCCGACTTGAGCAGCCGTTCGGCGCGGTGGCGGCGGTCGCGCGACAGGCTGCCGTGGTGTGCGGCCACCGTGTCGGCGCCCAAGCGCTCGCCCAGGTGTAGCGTCACGCGCTCGACCAGCCGGCGGGTGTTGACGAAGACCAGCGTCGAGCGGTGCGCGCGGGCCAGCTCGGCGATGCGATCGTAGAGCTCCGCCCATTGCTCGTTGGTGCAGACGGCGCCCAGCTCGTCCTCGGGCACCTCGATCGCGAGATCGAGATCGCGCCGCTGGCCGACGTCCACCACCTCCGGGGCGGGGCGCTCGCCGCCCACCAGCAACTTCGCGGCAACCGCGAGCGGCCGCACCGTGGCCGACAGACCGACCCGTTGGAGGCACCCGGCGGGGGCTGACGGGTTCGTCCCCCCCGTCGACGGTTCCCCGCGGACCAGCGCGTCGAGCCGCTCGAGCGACAGCGCCAGGTGGGCGCCGCGTTTGTCGGGCGCCACGGCGTGGATCTCGTCGACGATCACCGTCCGCACGTCCCGCAACGCCCGCCGGCCCGACTCCGAGGTCAGCAGGATGTACAGCGACTCGGGGGTGGTGACCAGCACGTGCGGCGGCCGCCGCACCGATTCCCGCCTCTCTCGCGCGGTGGTGTCTCCCGTCCGGACGGCGGTCCGGACTTCGGGCGCGGCGTAGCCCAGCTCGACGGCAAGCGCCTTGATCTCGGCCAGGGGCTCGTCCAGGTTCCGGCGCACGTCGTTGGACAGCGCCTTGAGCGGCGACACGTAAAGGACGCTGGTCCGGTCCGGGAGCATCCCACCGGCCGCGATCGCCGCACCCACCAGCCGATCGAGGGCCCACAAGAACGCCGCCAGCGTCTTGCCCGATCCGGTGGGCGCCGTGACCAGCACGTCTTTGCCGGCCGCGATCAGCGGCCAGGCGCGCGCTTGCGCCGGCGTCGGCGCGCCAAAGCGCCGCGCCAGCCAGGTCTCGACCACCGGGTGAAACATATGTTCAGTGTATGTGGAACGCCGCCAGGGTTCCACACCTCTGCGCAGAAGGTCGACCAACCAGCTTGACGGGGGATCTGAGGTGTTTACGTTACCGCCACGAACTGGCGTAAACCATCGAAGCGCCAAGCGAAAAAGGAAAACTCAGCTCATGGGAAAAATCATCGGCATCGACCTCGGCACCACCAACTCCGTCGTCGCGATCATGGACGGCAAGGATCCCAGTGTCATCGCGAACGAAGAGGGCGGGCGGCTCACGCCGTCGGTGGTGGCGTGGGACGACAAGGGTGAAGTCTTGGTCGGCCAAATCGCGCGCCGCCAAGCCATCACCAACCCGGAGAACACCGTCTACTCGGTCAAGCGGTTCATGGGCCGCCGATTCGAGGAGGTCACCGAGGAGACCAAGCGGGTCCCCTATAAAGTGGTGCGCAACGCCAACGGCGAGGCGGCTATCGAGATCCGCGGCAAGAAGCTGACGCCGGCCGAGATCTCGGCCCGCGTGCTCATGAAGCTCAAGAAGGCCGCCGAGGACCACCTAGGCGAGAAGGTGACCGAAGCGGTCATCACCGTTCCGGCCTATTTCAATGACTCGCAGCGCCAGGCGACCAAGGACGCCGGCCGCATCGCCGGCCTCGACGTCAAGCGCATTGTGAACGAGCCGACGGCCGCCGCGCTCGCCTATGGGCTCGACAAGAGCAAAGATCACCTCATCGCCGTCTACGACTTCGGCGGCGGCACCTTCGACATCTCGATCCTCGAGGTCGGCGAGAAGGTCGTCGAGGTCGTGTCGACCAACGGCGACACCCACCTGGGCGGCGACGATATCGACCAGGTTGTCATGGATTGGCTGATCGCCGAGTTCAAGAAGGACCAGGGGATCGACGTCTCCAAGGACAAGATGGTCATCCAACGTCTGCGCGAGGCGGCTGAAAAAGCCAAGATCGAGCTGTCGTCGGTGGCCGAGACGGAGATCAACCTCCCGTTCCTCACCGCCGACGCGAGCGGGCCGAAGCACATGCAGATCAAGCTCTCTCGCGCGAAGCTCGAACAGATGATGGGCAACCTCGTGCAGCGCACCATCGAGCCGACCAAGAAGGCTTTGGCCGACGCGAACAAGAAGCCCTCCGATATCGCCGAGGTGGTGTTGGTCGGTGGCTCGACGCGCATCCCGATGGTGCAGAAGCTGGTGAAGGAATTCTTCGGCCGCGAGCCCCACAAGGGCGTCAATCCCGATGAGGTCGTGGCGCTCGGCGCGGCGGTACAGGCCGGCGTGCTGTCGGGCGAGGTCAAGGACATGTTGCTCCTCGACGTCACCCCGCTGTCGCTGGGGATCGAGACCCTGGGTGGCGTGATGACCACCCTCATCCCGCGCAATACCACCATCCCGACTAAGAAGAGCGAGGTCTTCTCGACGGCGGCCGACAACCAGAGCTCGGTCGAGGTGAAGGTGTTCCAGGGGGAACGGCCGATGGCGGGCGACAACCGCCTACTCGGGAAGTTCGGTCTCGACGGTATCCCGCCGGCGTCGCGCGGCGTGCCCCAGATCGAGGTCACCTTCGACATCGACGCCAACGGCATCGTGAACGTGTCGGCCAAGGACAAGTCGTCGAACAAGGTCCAGCACATCACGATCACGGCGTCGTCTGGGATGTCCGAGGCGGACATCCAGCGGATGGTGAAAGATGCGCAAGAGCACGAGGCGGAGGACAAGCGGCGCCGGGAGGCCATCGACGCGCGCAACAAGCTCGAGTCGCTGACCTTCCAGGTGCAAAAGCACCTCGACGAAAACCGCGACAAGATCGCGGAGGGCGATCGGACCGAGCTCGAGGCGGCGCTCAAGGACGCCAAGGACGCGGTCGAGAACAACCGCGATCCCAAGGAGGCGCAACTCTTCGAGAGCGCCTTCGAGCGGCTTCAGAAGGCGTCGCACAAGATGGCGGAGGCTCTGTACCGCAGCGCCGCGGGGGCGGCAGGCGGTCCCGAGACGCCGCCCAGCGACGGCAACAGCGCCGGCGGCGAGGCCTCGGCGGATCACAAGGACGACGTGATTGACGCCGAGTACACCGAGGGGCCGAAGAGCTGACGGCGAGATCCGAACGCCATCATCGGCAGCGACGGGATAAATCGACGCTGCGCCCCTCCTTCGAGAGTCCGGCCGGGCTTCCCCGGCCGGATTCTTGATATATCTTTCCGAGCATGTCGGTCGAGGTGCGCCGCCTAGCGGCCCAAGGCCTCGAGCTGGCTGTCCTTTTCGTCGCCTACGCCATCACCGCGCGGATCGGACTTTCGTTCGACGCGTTGGGCGGCATCGCGACGACGGTTTGGCCGCCCACCGGCATCGCGCTGGCGGCGCTCACGCTGCGCGGGCCGCGGCTGTGGCCGGCGGTCTTCCTGGCCGCCTTTGCGGTCAACGCCAACGTCGGCATTCCCCTGCTGAGCGCCCTCATCATCGCGACGGGCAACACGCTCGAAGCGGTGATGGGCGCGCTGTTGTTGCGCCGCTTCGGGTTCGACAGCCGCCTCGAGCGGCTGCGCGACGTGATGCTGATAGGCATCGCCGCCCTGGCGAGCACCACCGTGAGCGCTACCGTTGGCCTGCTCGGGACCGCGGTCGGCCACGTGCCGGTGACCGACAGCTATCCGACCTTTTGGGCGGTCTGGTGGGTGGGGGACGTACTCGGGAATCTGCTCGTGGCGCCCCTTCTCTTCGCCTGGGCCCCGGCGCCGAGGATCGCGCGCCGGCCTACCCGCCGGATCGAGGCGGTGCTGCTGTTGATCGCGACGACGCTCGTCAGCGTGACCTTCTTCCGCCACCGGCTCGCTTATCAGGCCATTCACGGGATGGTGCGCGGCACCTACCCGATCGTCCCGTTGCTGATCTGGGCGGCGCTGCGTTTCGAGCAGCGGGGGGTCACCTCGGCGCTGGTGCTGGTGGCGGCCATCGCCGTCTCGGGCGCGGCGGCGGGAGGCGGGATCTTCGCCACCGAATCGGCGCACGACCGCTTGCTTCTGGTGCAGAGCTTCATGGCGGTCACGGCGGTCAGCATGCTGACGCTGGCGGCCGCGCTGGCCGAGCGGCGGGCGGCCATCGGCGCGCGCGACGAGTTCATCTCGATCGCCTCCCACGAGCTCAAGACGCCGCTCACGGCGCTCAAGCTGCGGCTCGGTTCCGCGATGCGCCTCGGCGAGCTGCTCTCCGCCGAGCTCCCCAACGTCGAGAAGCTCACCCGCGCCATCGGTGCCTCGAATACGACCGCCGATCGCCTGGGGGTGTTGGTCGACGATCTCCTGGACGTGTCGCGCCTGACCGGCGGGCGCCTGGCGCTGCACCTCGAGCGCATCTCGCTCTGCGATCTGGTGGGCGATGTGGTGGGTCGGATGCAGGAGCAGTCGACGGAGATCGGTTCCAGGATCGAGGTCGATGTGCCGGCCACGATCGCCGGAACCTGGGATCGGATTCGGATCGAGCAGGTGGTGACCAACCTGCTGTCGAACGCCATCAAGTACGGAATGGGGCGGCCCATCGGGCTGTCGGCGGGAATGGACGGCAGCCGCGTCTGGCTGCGGGTGAAGGACGCCGGGATCGGGATCCCGCGCGGCGATCAACGTCGGATCTTTCGGGCCTTCGAGCGGCTCGCCACCGGCGATCGGGTGGGGGGCCTCGGGCTCGGTCTCTACATCGGCTGGCAGATCGCCATCGCGCACGCCGGAACGCTATCGGTCGAGAGCGAGCCCCACGCCGGCGCCACGTTCACCTTGGATCTGCCGCTGCAGACCCCGCCGCGCGATCGCTGAGCTTCAGGGCGTGGCGGCCAGCTGCTGGAGCTGGATCTGCGCCGACTCCACCCAGCGTTTTTCGCTGGGACGCTTCTCCATCGCCACGTAGGTCTGATAGGCCTTGCGTGAATCGGCGTTGCGTCCGAGGTGCTGGAGCGCCCGCGCCAGGCCGTAGTACGGATCGGGATCGGTCGGGCGGAGCTTGATGTAATGCTGGTAAGCATCCACCGCATCGGCGGACCGCCCGCGGGCGCGGAGCGCGAACGCCAGATCGTACCAGGCCAGCGGATAGCCAGGGTTCTTGTCGAGCGCCGCGCGAAAGACCTCGATGGCCTCGTCGTCGCGCCGGATCTTCAGTAGCAGCTCGCCCAGGGCGGCGCGCGCCGCCAGGTGGCGCGGGTCGGTCGTGATGGCCTGTTTGAACTCGGCGATCGCCTCGTCGATGTGGCCGTGGTCGCGCAGCGACTGCGCCTCCACATAGGCCGCGTTGGCTGGGGAGCCGGCGGGCGACTTGACGGCGCTCGCACCCCTGGTCGCGGTGGCGGCCGTGGCCGGCTCGACCGTTGCGGGCGTCATCTCGGTTGGTGACGTGCCCCCGGTGGCACCGAGCTCCGCCAGCACGCTGTGCGCCTTGTCGACCCAGCGCTCGGAGGCCGGCCGCTTTTCGATCGAGATATAGTGTTTGAGCGCCTCGATGGCCGCCGCGCGATCCCCGGTGTCCCTCAGGCAGAGTCCGAGCCCGAAGTAGGGCTCCGGCTCGTCGGGCGCCAGCGCGGCGTAGCGCCGATAGGCCGCGATGGCCCCGGGGCACTGGTTGAGGTGACGGCGCGCCACGGCCAGCGAATACCAGGCCGGCGCGAACTTGGGGTCTGCGGCCACCGCTGCCTCGAACTTCTTGGCCGCCTCCGGGAGGTGTTTGGCGCTCAGCAGAGTCTGCCCCTCTGCAAACGCAGCCTCGGAGTCGGGCGAGGCCCACGCGGGACCGACCCGCAGCAGTGCCACCGCGACGACCAGCGCGCGCGTGCTCGAGACCAGCTTCACCGGCGTATCTTAGATCCTTTCCCCTTGGGGCCGGCGTCTTTCCCCGCATTACCAGCGCGAATCGCCGACCCAACCGGCCGAATTCTTGACAAGACCTACAGGTGAACTAATGTAGGTAAAAGTATGATTCCTATCATCGGGAGCCTGGTCATGGGGTCGTTCGCCTGCCTGCTGTTTTGGGCCACGATTTCGCTCGGCCGGCAGTCAGCGGTCGAGCGGCGCCGCTGATTCGGCTGGCGGTTCGCGGGCCGCCAACCTAAATTCCGGCCGCCATGCGGGCCGTCCGCTACGAGGATTTCACACTCGGCGATCTGACCGCCATCCGGAACCTCTTGCGGGGTGGCTCGGTGATCGACTGGCATCGGCTGTACTTCACCGAGCGCGAAGAGGTCGATCGGTTCCTGCGCGTCAACGAGCTCGATCCGAACGACGCGCACGACATGCGGCGCTTCGGCGAGCTGCGCGCCAGCGCCGTCGAATATCTGGAGCGCCACCTGGGAATGCAGATCCCCGACGAGATCGCGCACGGAGTTCCCCCGCGGGATCTTTTGCTCATTGCGTCTCAAAAAGGCCGCCGTCGGACCCACGCCTGCGTCGTGCTCAAGGTCATGCATGTTCTGCATCACCTGGCGGGCCGCGAGCTTCTGACCAAGCTGCCGGTCTCCGACGATCAGATCTTCCACCTGGTCGAAGAGAAAGTGCTGCGCACGGTCGAAGAGATCAAGGCGGTCGGCTGCCCGGTGGTCGAGTTCGAGTGGAGCCGCAAGCACGCCGACAGCCTCATCACCAAGCTGCTCGCCAAGAAGGAATCGATCGCCGCCGATGTCTACGACAACCTGCGCTTCCGGATGATCACCAACACCGAGGAGCAACTGGTCTTCGTGCTGCGCGAGCTGACCCAGCGGCTGGTCCCATTCAACTACGTCATCCCGGGACAGTCGGTGAACGACATCATCAAGATCCGCGAGACGCTGGCCCGCTCGCCGGCGCTGCAGCGGTTTTTGCCGGACATCACCGATCTGGCGGCGGTGGCGGCCGACAAGAAGCCGTCGCCGCTCAATGAGTTCTCGGGCCCCGGCTACCGGGTCATCAACTTCGTCGGCGATCTGCCGGTGCGCATCGACAAATACCTCTGCCGACTCCCCGACGATCCGATCTTCGCCGAGCACGGGACGGTGGTCTTCGTCTTGACCGAGTTCCAGATCATCGACCTGCGGACCGCCGAGGAGAACGAGCGCGGCGAGAACAGCCACGACAAGTACAAGGATCGGCAAGCCACCCGCGTCAAAGCCCGCCTCATGCACGGCATGAAAGACGACCAGGTCGACTGAGCGCGGGCGTAGCCCGGCTTTGTCGGGCGCAAAAAGGGGGGAACGGGGATGTCCGAGCGGGAGCGGGCCACACCCCCCAGCGAGATGAGAGATTCCGCTAGGTCCCCAGCAGCTCGGTGACGAGGGGGCCATTGGTGTAGCGTTCGCCGCCGTCGCAGACCATGAAGACGATGGTCTTGCCGGCGAGATCGGGGCGGCGGGCGACGCGCAGGGCGGCGGCCAGCGTGGCGCCCGACGAGATCCCCGCGCAAATTCCCTCCTCGCGGGCCAGGCGCCGCGCGTGCGCGAAGGCCTCCCCGTCGCTGACCGCCACCACCTCGTCGATCACGTCGCGGTTGAGCAGGGGCGGAATGAAGCCGGCGCCGATCCCCTGGATCATGTGGTTGGCGGCGCGGCGGCCCGAGAGGACGGCGGCGCCGGCCGGCTCGACCGCCACGATGCGCACGCTGGGCCGGCGCGCTTTGAGGACCTCACCGACGCCGGTGATGGTGCCGCCGGTCCCGACGCCGGCCACGAAGACGTCGACCTCGCCGGCCGCGTCTTCCCAGATCTCGCGCGCGGTGGTCTCGCGGTGTGCCTCGGGATTGGCGGGATTTCGGAACTGGTCCAGCGCCACCGCGCCGGGGATCTGGCGCCGGAGCTGCTCCGCCTTCTCGACGGCCTCGCGCATGAGCGCGCCCGGCGTCAGCGTGACGTGCGCGCCGAGATAGCGCAGCAATGTGAGGCGCTCCTTCGACATGCGCTCGGGCATGGTCACCTGCAGCGCGTACCCCTTGGTCGCCGCCACGAAGGCCAGTGCGATGCCGGTGTTGCCGCTGGTCGCCTCGACGATGGTGCCACCCGGTGCCAACAGGCCGCGGCGCTCGGCGTCCTCGACCATTGCGGCCGCGATCCGATCCTTGGTGCTCCCGCCTGGGTTGCGCAGATCCAGCTTGGCCAGCAGGCGTGCGCCGTTCTCGCCGATCCGGCGCAGCTCGACGAGCGGGGTCCGGCCGATCGTCGCGTGCACGCCGCGGTAGAGCATCCGCGTCGATCATACCCCCGGGTCTGGCCCGGCGTTCCTGCTTATGTCGGGATTGTCGGGCTGTGGACGGAGCGACTCACAGTCGCAGGCCGATCCCGACATCGATGTCGATGTTGAACGTGAACTTCGAAAGGCCGAGCTCGGTGTTGATGCCGCCGATCAGATTGAACGAGTCGCCGATCTCGTACATGACCCCGGCCGTCGGCCCGATCAGGAACGGGCCACCCGCGATCGTGTCCACGCAACCCTGGCGGGAGGTGTCGCTGGCAGCGGGCGCCGAGGGGGCGCAGTTCTTGTCGGAATTGAACACCTCTGCGTGGCGGATATAGCCTCCGCCGATCTGGCCGCCCACTGTTAAGTGGAGCGGCCCATCGCTGGCGAGGTAGGTGAGCCGCGCGAGGACCGAGGTCGCGGTCGAATACGGCTTGCAGAACCCGTTGGGGCAACCTGAGTTGACCTCGCCGTTGAGGCCATTGATGTACTGGAAGCGCAACGCCACGGACAACAGGACGGTGGGCGTCGCGAAGTAGCCGATCTCGGGCTTGATCTGACCGAGCTGGCTGAACGCGAAGCCGGCCGCGGCCAGATTGTGCGCCGCAGGATCGACCTCACCGGAGCCTTTGGCGATGCCGAAGCCGCTGCCCAGGCTCAGGCCGAGGAAGAAGGTCCCCTTTTGTCCGGAACCCGCGTCGTCGTCATCCTTGTCCTTGCCGTTATCGTCGTCGTCGTCGCTGTGCTTTCGGCGTGGCTTGACGGCCCGGCGCGGCGGCGGGGTCTCGTCGGAGTCACCGCTCGGCGCAGCCTCACCGCCCCCGGCGTTGTTGTCGCCGGCGGCGCCGCCGCCATTGTCGTCGCCGCCGGCAGCGGGCGCGCCGCCGCCGGTGCCGTTACTGGCCAGCACCGCTTCCTCGAAGGCGTCCTGCAGCTCGGGTGTCACCAGCGACTTCGTCAGCTTGATGTCGGGCTCGATCTCGATCGCCTTGCGGAACTGTTTGATCCCGACCTCGTGCTGATTGAAGCCCACGATGGCCACCACGCCGAAGTGGATGTGCGTGCGGGCGGTGATCGGATGTTGATCGAGGCCGGCGTCGGCACAGACGTCGAGGGCTTGCTTGAGAAGCTCCTTGGCCGCGTCGTAGTCCTGCTTGCCGTAGGCCTCGAGCGCCTTCCTGTTGAGGTTGGTGACCTTGGCGACCGCTGCCGGATCGCCGGGCGGGGCCGCGGCCGCTGCAACCCGGGCGACTGCCAGCAAACCCACCACACCCAAAAGCAGGGAAAAAAACCGAAGGGGGCGACGCGATGCAACCATGGCCGCGCATTTAAGGCCGGCGCCGCCCGGAACGCAATATGAACCAAGTCGGGGGGACGTCGGGCGCGATGCGCCCTTGGTAAGGATCAGGTCGGGGGGACGTCGGGCGCGATGCGCCCTCAAGGTCCCCCCAGCCCCCCCGTTCGCTTCGGGCGGGCAAAGCTACCCAGCGCTCGCCGGCGATTTGGACGGGCGCGGGGGGCCTTTTAGGGACCGTGCCACCCTGCGCTCGCCCGCGGTTTTGGGGCGGCCCAGCTGGCTCGTGAACCCGCGCGGGTGGATTTACGGAAATATGCCGCGTTCGGCGTAGGCGCGGCCGACGCGCTCGAGGCCGATGGCCATGGCGGCGACGCGCCAGTCGCATTTCTTCGCGGCGGCGTATTCGTTGACGGCCAGGTAGGTCCGCTTCATGCGCTTGGCCAGGCGCTCCTCGACCTCCTCGAGATCCCAGCGCTCCGAGCGCTTGTTCTGCAGCCACTCGTAGTAGCTGACCACCACGCCTCCGGAGTTGGCCAGGATGTCGGGGATGAGGTCGATCTTCTTGTCGTGGAGGATCGGCTCGGCGGCGGTCTCGGTGGGGCCGTTGGCGCCTTCGACGATCAGCTTCACGTTCAGCGCCTTGGCCTCCTCGATCCCGATCTCCAACTCCAGCGCGGCCGGGATGAAGATGTCGGCCACGGTGGCGAAGAACTCGGCGCGGGTGATGGAGCGGCTGCCGGGGTAGCCGGCCACCGAGCCGGTCTTGAGCACGTACTCGGTCAGCTTGAAGCAGTTGATGCCGTCGGGGTTCGAGATGTAGCCCTTCCAGTCACCCACCGCGGTCAGTGACGCGCCGGTGCGGGCCAAGATCTTGGCGGCGTTCGAGCCGACGTTGCCGAAGCCCTGCACCATGAAGGTCGAGCCGTTCAGGTCGAAGCGCCGGTCGCGCGCCCATTCGGAGATGCAGTGGACGATCCCCTGTCCGGTGGCGGTTTCGCGCCCGAACGAACCGCCCGAGGCCAGCGTCTTGCCGGTCACCACGCGGCGGTTGGCGTTCTTGTCGATGAAGCCCACCACGTTCATATAGGTGTCCATCATCCAGACCATGATCTGGCCGTTGGTGCCCACGTCGGGGGCCGGGATGTCGTACTCGGGGCCGATGTTGGCGCCCAGCGCATGGGTGAACCGGCGCGTGATGCGCTCGAGCTCGCCCGCCGAGTGGTCGCGGGGGGTGAACTTGATGCCCCCCTTTCCGCCGCCGAACGGGATGTCGTGCAGCGCCGATTTGTAGGTCATCCAGGAGGCCAGGGCCTTCACCTCGTCGAGGGAGACCTGCTCGTGGTAACGCATCCCGCCCTTGTAGGGGCCCAGAATATTGCTGTGTTGGACGCGGTAACCCTTGAACATCTTGTACTCTCCGTTATCCATGCGGACCGGAAAGTTCACGATGATCTCGTTCTTGGGTTGCGACAGAATCTCCCGAACCGCAGGCGGCGTGCCCGCCACGGCGGCGGCTTTGTCGAGCTGCTGTAGCGCGACCGTGTACGGATTCGGCTTCGAACTCTCTAACGCTGGCATTGGCCACAGAATACCAGCCCTGTGAGCGCCTCGCGACTTAGGGGGACGGCGCGGGCGCTCACACTGGAGATGGCCGCCGAGGCGCGCGCCGAGTGGGGCTTCGCGAGCGACATCATCGCGCGCACGTTTCGCAAACACCGCGAGCTGGCCAGCAGCGATCGGCGGCTCTGCTCGGAGACGGTCTACGGCCTCATCCGGATGAACCGGCGCCTCGACGCCATCGTCGACGAGCTCCCGGGATCGGGGGCGCTGTCGCCGCTGGCGCGCGACGAGCTCAAGCTGCTGGTCTACGAAGCGCGCACCGGCGTGCCCGCCGAGGCGCTGTCGACCGAAGCGCAGCGCCTGGTGCGGGGGGCGATCGATCTGCAGAAGACCAGCGGCGAGGAGGCCGGGTTGAGCGGCCGCCGCGGCCTCGATCGCGAGGCGGTGCGGCTGTCGTACCCGACCTGGCTCATCGAGATGTTCGTCGAAGACTACGGCCAGGCCGACGGGTTGACGCTGGCCGAGGCCATGAACCGGCGGGCGCCGATGGCGGTGCGGACCAACACCCAGCGGACCACCCGGGAAGATCTGATCACCCGCCTGGCCGAGGAGCACGTGCTCGCGCAACCGACGCCGCTGGCGCCCGCGGGGCTGCTGTTCGAGACGCGCGTCAACGCCTTCGCGCTGTCGGCCTTCCGCGACGGTCTGTTCGAAGTCATGGACGAGGGCAGCCAGCTGGTGGCCGAGCTGGTGGCGCCGCCGCCGGGCGGCCGGGTGGTCGACGCCTGCGCTGGCGCGGGCGGCAAGACGCTGGCCATCGGCGCATCGCTGGCCAACAAGGGGCGTCTGCTGGCGCTCGACACCGAAGGCAAGAAGCTGGAGGAGCTGCGCCGCCGCGCCCGTCGCGCCGGCCTGACGAACCTGGAAGCGCGCGAAGTTCGGGCGGATGGTTCGATCGCGTGGGGGAGGGCGGGCTCGGCCCGCCCGAGCCCGTCGCGGGGGGAGCGCGACCCTTTGAGGGCACCGAGCTTCGACCGAGTTCTGGTGGATGCGCCGTGCTCGGGGCTCGGGACGCTGCGCCGCAATCCGGAGGCGCGCTGGCGGTTGACCCGGGCGGCGGTCGAAGCCTTTCCGGCGCGGCAGCTCGGCCTGCTGGTGACCTACGCGCCGCTGGTGGCGGTGGGCGGACGCCTCATCTACGCCACCTGCACCGTGGCGCGCGTCGAGAACGAGAAGGTCATCGAGCGCTTCTTGGCCGAGCGCGACGACTTTGTTTCGGTGCCCATCAAAGAGATCTGGGGGCGCGAGCGGGCCGAAAAGATGGGGGACGGTCAGACCTTGCAGCTGTCACCCAATCGGCACGATACCGATGGGTTCTTCGGGGCGGTCCTGCGTCGGGTCCGGTGATACGCTTGCCGTAGGATGTCTTCCCGTCCGTACGCGTGGGCGGTTCGGGCCGCGGCGCTGACGGCCGCCTTGGTCACCGCTGGCGCATTCGCAGCGCCCGCGCCAGCGGCGAAGGCCTCTCCCGCGTCGGCGCCCGCGAAGGTAGCCGCCGACGATCTCACGGTCTCCGTGATGACCTTTGGTCCCGGCGACCACCCGTTCTTCAAGTTCGGGCACGACGCGATCTGGATTCACGATCGCGCCGACGGTACCGACCGGGTCTACAACTTCGGCACCTTCACCTTCGATTCGCCGCGACTCATCTTGGATTTTCTCCACGGGCGGATGACCTACTGGCTGTCGGTGTCGTCGCTGTTTGCCACCCGCGAGATCTACGGGCGCGAGAACCGTTCGATCTTCGTGCAGGAGCTGGCCCTGGCGCCCGAGGTCAAACGGACGCTTCGCGCGCGGCTCGACGACAACGCGCGGCCCGAAAACCGCGGGTACAAGTACGACTACTTTCGGGACAACTGCGCCACGCGGGTGCGGGACGCGATCGACCTCGCGGTGGACGGGCGCCTGCACGCCAGCGCGCGCGGCCCGGGGCGGCTCACCTTGCGTGGCCAGGCGCTGCGCATGACGGCCAACTATCTTCCGCTCTATGTCGCCCTGGATTTGATTCTGGGGCCCGCCGTCGATCTCCCCATCGATCGCTGGTCGGAGAGCTTCATCCCCGACGAGCTAAAGGGTGCTCTGGAGGCGGTACGCGTCCCCGGCCCGACCGGCGAGGTCCCGCTGGTGGCGCGCTCGGGCGAGCTTTACCACCCGCGCCGCGCGCCGCCGCTGGCCGACCCGCCCGCCCGGGGGTTCGATTTCTTCGTGTGCGGCCTCGCGCTCGGGGTCGTCTTCTGCGCCCTCGGGTGGGCGTCGCGCCTGCCCGTTCTCCGAGCGCTCTTTGGCCTGCTGGTCGCCGCTTGGGGGTTGCTGACCGGCTTCGTGGGATGCTTCTTGTTCTACCTGTGGGTCTGCACCGATCACGTGGCGGCCCACCGCAACCAGAACCTGCTGCTCTGCGCCCCCTTCGCCATCGCGCTGGCGGTGTTGGGTCTGGGCGTCTCGCTGGGCCGTCCCGGCGCCACGCAGAAAGCCGCGCTGGTCTCGGCGGCGGCGCTGGTCTCCACCGTGCTCGCCTGCCTGGTCAAGGTCGGCATCTTGCAGCACCAAGACAACGGCGCGCTGATCGCGTTCTTCTTGCCGGTCTGGCTGGGAATCACCGCCGGTTTGGCGCGCCTGTCGTCGGTCCGTGGGCGGATCAGAGCATCCTGAACAGCCACGCCTTGAGGTGGCCGGTCTCGGGCACGCCCGCCAGCTCGGGGTGATCCCGACCGGCGCCGTGGCGCGCCAGAACCTGCGCGCCGCGTCCGGCGTCGGCCAGCGCCTCGACGCAGATCTCCTCCCAGTGGGCCCTCGTGATCCGGCCCGAGCACGAGCAGGCCGCCAAGAGGCCGCCGGGACGGGTCAGGCGGGCGCCGCGCAGGAGCAGCTCTTTGTAGGCGCGGGCGGCGGTGTCGACGGCGGCGGCGCCGCCGCGCTTGGCCAGCGCCGGCGGATCGATCACCACCACGTCGTAGCTCTCACCGCGGCTCTCCAGCCGGCGCAGCAGATCGAACGAGTTGGCGCGCTCGACCATGAGGTTGGGGAGATCGTTGCGGCGCGCGTTGGCGGCCGCCCGCGCCACCGCCGCTTCGCTCTCGTCGATGGCCAGCACCTCGCCCCCACGCCGGGCCAGGGCCAGCGCGAAGCCGCCGTGGTAGGTGAAGGCGTCGAGCGCCCGCGCGCCCGGCGGGGCCAGCGCCGCCACCGCCGCCTGGTTGTCGGCCTGATCGAGAAAGCCGCCGGTCTTGCCGTCGGTGAGCAGGTCGGCGTCCAGGCGATTTTCGCCCAAGCGATACACGATGCGCGCGTCGGTGCCGGCCAGGAGGCCGGCGAAGCGGGGCAGCTCCTCGAAGTCGCGCGCCGAGCCGTCATCGCGCGCCACCACCACCCGCGCGTCCAGCTTCGACCGCACCAGCTCGCCGATCTCCGTAAGGGCGGCGTCCATCGCGACCGACGTCGTCTGCAGGACCGCCGCGTCGGCGTAGCGATCGACCACCAGCCCCGGCAGGCCGTCGCTCTCGGCATGGACGACCCGATAAGCGTCGCGGTCCAGCTTCAGCGCCAGCCGCCGTTCCAGAGCCGCGTCCAGCCGCTCGCCGACGATCTCGACCAGCGGGCGCGGTCGCACGTCGGGGCCGCGGACGATCATGCGCAGCGCCAGCCGCGCCCGCGCGGCCCAGGTGGCGATCCCCAGCGATTTTCCACGCGCGTCTTCGACCCGCACCAGCGCCGGGCCACCGTCGCCCGCGTCGTGCTCCGGCCCTCGAACCACGTCGGGCCGAAAGACCCAGGGGTGTCCGTTTCGTATCCGGGTCGCGCCGCGCGCGTTCACCACGGCGGTCGCCGAATCGTCGCGCATCGGTGGCGGCGCCATCATAGGCTAAAATCAAAGCCATGGCCCTCGCGCCCGTTTCCGAAGCCGCCCCTACGATTTCCCGAGCGACGTCGATTTATGCCCGGCGGCGCGCGCAGCTGGCGGAGCGCCTGGGCCCGGCCGGCGCGCTGCTGTTGATGTCGCCGCCCGAGCGACTCCGCAATGGCGACGCGCACTATAAGTTCCGCCAGGACAGCGACGTCTTGTACCTGACTGGATTCTCCGAGCCGGGCGCGGTGGTGCTGCTGCGGCCCGGCCACCCGACCACGCCTTTCGTGCTCTTCGTTCGTCCGCGCAACCCGGCCGAGGAGACCTGGACCGGCCGGCGGGCCGGCGTCGAGGGGGCCGTCCGCGACTTCGAGGCCGACGCCGCCTTCTCGGTCGAGGAGCTCGACGACAAGCTGGCCGAAATCGTCGCGGGTGCCGAAGAAATTCATTACCCCTTCGGCCGCGAGCCGGTGTTGGACGCCGCCATCGCGCGCCTGCTCGGGCGGCTGCGGGCCGGCGAGCGCCGTGGTCACCGCGCGCCGATGCGTCTTTGCGACGCGCGGCTGACGCTGCACGAGCAGCGGCTGTCGAAGTCGCCCGACGAGGTGGCGATCCAGCGGCGCGCGGCGACCATAACGGCCGAAGCGCACATCGCCGCGATGGCCGCGGCGCGGGCCGGGGGGAGTGAGCGCGAGATCGAGGCGCTCATCGACTACACCTTCCGGCGCCGCGGCGGGACCGGCCCCGGCTACACGACGATCGTGGGCGCGGGCGCCAACGCCACTATCCTGCACTACGTCGAGAACTGCGCGCCGCTCGAGACCGGGCAGCTCCTACTGATCGACGCCGGCTGCGAGGTCGACGGTTACACGGCGGACGTGACGCGAACGTTTCCCATCGGCGCCCGCTTCTCCGGGCCCCAGAGGCGGCTCTACGAAGCGGTGCTCGAGACGCAGCAGGCCGCCATCGACGCGGTCAAGCCGGGCGCGACGCTGGACGCGATCCACGAGGGCGTGGTGGAGCGGCTCACGGGCCATCTGGTCGCGCTCGGCATCCTGAGCGGCGACGTGCCGGCGCTGGTCGCGGCGGGCGCCTATAAACCGTTCTACATGCACCGAACCAGCCACTGGCTGGGGATGGACGTGCACGACGTCGGCTTCTACGCCGAAGGGGGCGTCGCACGCCCGCTGGCCCCCGGCATGGTCCTCACCATCGAGCCGGGCCTGTACATCGCCGAAGACGCCGCCGCCCCCGCCGAATACCGCGGCCTCGGCATCCGCATCGAAGACGATCTCCTGGTCACCGACGCCGGCCACGAGAACCTCACCGCCGCCACCCCCAAGTCCGTCGCCGATCTAGAAAAGCTGACGACCGCCTAAAACTGAAATTCTAAGCCGCCGCCGAGATCGAGCACCGAATAGGTGTGGCTGCCGTGGAAGGTCCCGTCGTAGTCGACGCGACCGATCGAGACCCCGACTTCGAGGCCGAGGCCGAGCCAGTCGAAGAAGAAGTAGTTGGCGCCGCCGGCGCCCCGCAGGGCCAGTCCGGCCGCGTCGCTGGCGCCGTTCGGAAACGCGAACACCAGCCCGCCGGCCGCCTTGACGTACGGCACGACCGGGATCGGCGTCGCGAACTTCCACTTGGCTCCCACGAAGGTCTCGACGACGTCGCCGGTGTCGGAGCCGCAGGGACCGTTGCCCGGCATCGGATCGCAGCCGGCATGCTCGACGTTGAGCTCGAGGTTGAGCCAGAAGGGCGCCGAGCCGCCGGTCAGCTTGTAGCCGTAGTCGAGCGCCAGCTTGGCGCCGCTCAGTGAGTCGGTCTGCCCCTCGGCGATCAGGATGTGGACCGACAGCTCGTTGTCTTTGAGGAAGGGGTGCGGTCCCTGCAGCAGGTTTTCGTCGGCGCGCGCCATCGACGACAGCGCCACCAGCGTCGCCAGCGCCGTCAACCACGCAGCTGCCCCGCGGCGCCGGCCCACGGGGGGCCGCCGACAACGAAACCGGGGTCCCACCGCGGGTCCCCATAGAAAATACGACGTCCTCGACATAGCCTCAGTCGGCCGAGGATATGGAGAAACGATCGCCAGGTACAATTTCTTGCTCGCGCCGGCGGGGTCTGGCATTGGGGTTGGCCCTGATGGCGACCGGTTGCCTGGGGCGGCACGCCGGGCCGCGCACGCTGGCGGCACTGGGCGCCTTGGCGGTCGGGGCCGGTGG
>Ga0075522_10000427_pt1 | contig 30500 bp, 29 predicted proteins | sample NGEPerA_FD_74796 | JGI IMG/M metagenome (GOLD analysis project Ga0075522, IMG submission 74796) | Arctic peat soil microbial communities from the Barrow Environmental Observatory site, Barrow, Alaska, USA - NGEE PermafrostL2-A | ecosystem: Environmental > Terrestrial > Soil > Wetlands > Peat ...
GTGCTGTAGTGGTCCTGTTTATAGAACAGGCCAGAGGAGAATAGGACAGTATGAGCCGTGCACTTGGCATTACCCTGGCAGTCTTAGGTGTTTTGCTTGTCGTGGTCCTGATGGTGTTTGGCAGTTATGTAAGCGCCAAAAACCAGATGGTCGCTAAAGATCAGAATGTGAAAGCCGCATGGTCTGAAGTCGATGTACAGCTTCAACGGCGAGCCGATCTGATTCCCAACCTTGTTGAAACCGTAAAGGGATTCACCAAGGAAGAGAGCACAGTGTTTGGCGACATCGCCAATGCGCGCGCGGGCATGTTGAATGCGCGAGGCAATCCACAGGCAACAATCGCGGCAAACGGCCAGTTGGATTCAGCACTGGGCCGGCTGCTGCTGCTCACCGAAAACTACCCGCAATTGCGCTCGAGCGATCAGTTCATGCGCCTGCAGGATGAGCTGGCAGGAACGGAAAACCGCATCAGCGTGGCGCGCAAGCGTTACAACGACTCGCTGCAGGACTACAACACGTTCGTGCTGCAATTCCCCAACAGCATTTGGGCAGGCATGGCCGGGTTCAAGACCAATACCGCATATTTCAACGCCAGTCCGGCGGCGCAGCAGGTGCCTTCAGTCAAGTTTTAATTCTCTGCGTAAACGCACAAAAGGCCATCCCGCCAAGCGGGGTGGCCTTTTAGCATGCGCGAGTCATTCCGTGGCAGAAGTGCTCCGCCCGGAATTTACTTGAAAGAAGCGATGGCGCTGGCTTCGTCGTCGGTAATGTCGAAGACGGTGTACAGCTTGGTGAGCTGCAGCAGATCGTGGACCTTCTTGGTCAACTTGAGAAGCTTCAACGTCGCGCCCTGGTTCCTGGCAGTGGTATATGCGCTTACCAGTTCGCCCAGGCCCGAGCTATCAATGTAGTTGACATCGCCAAGATTGAGCAGAATTTTGGTCTGTCCCTTGCTGATCAGGTCGCGAATGGCATCGCGAAGTTGCACACTGCCTTCACCCAGGGTAATCCGCCCGCTAAGATCCAGAACAGTGACGCCGTCCACTTCACGGGAAGCAATCGTTAATGCCACGGAATTTCCTCCTTCGTTTGATTAAAGTTATAGCACTTTCACGGTGCTGTCCTGTTGAAATCCAACGACCGGCTGCGGGCCCCAGGGCCAACAATCGCGACGTACGGAACGCTATCGAGCCCGCGCGTCCCGACTGACCGCTCAGGTCTTCTTGTCCGGCCCCAGATGTTTTACAAGCGTCAATTCCGTGCCCGGATGTAATTGTCGAAAGTGTACCTCATCCATCAGTTGCCGGATAAGGAAGATGCCGCGCCCGGTGCCGCGCATCAGGTTCTCGGGCGCCAGCGGATCGGGAACTTCCTCCGGAATAAAGCCGCTTCCCTGGTCAGCAATCGTAAATACAAGCGATTTGCCTGTGTTCTCGAGGCAGACTCCAATTTTTCTGCCGGGGTCGTATTCGTTGCCATGAAGCACGGCGTTCACAGCCGCTTCGCGTACCGCCATGGTGACATGAAACCGTTCGTCTTCACTTAGGCCGGCTTCTTCGGCCATCTTTTCTGCGGCCGCCTCAATCTCACAGACGCTCTCCATGGTGGAGCTCAATTCGAAACTCCGCCGTCCTGGCAGGGGTGCGTTCACCGGCTACTTTCTCCCATTCGCGATGGTCGGGCTTGGTTCTTGGAATGCGCTCCCCATGCCTGCCTTGCTGGAAGTTTTACGTTTAATACGGATTTGTGTCAAGCAAGTTGCGTGCGGAACGCAAATGTAAGCTATCGGCGCTACACTTCCAAAGAGAATGCATACGCTGGCTACAGCCCGGATAAGTCTCACTGCACTGCTCGGTACACCGGTTACCGACGCGCAGGGCCAGCTGCGTGGCCGCATAAAAGACATCGCCGTAGCCACCGGACCTGAAGCCGGAAAGGTGGCCGGCCTCGTCTTAAAAAATCGCAGTGGCCTGTTTATTGTTCCCGCACAAGAAGTCATGGAAACGCCCGCGGGAACGCTTGAGCTGCGTTCCGTGGGCAGTTTGACGCCGCTGAAAGACGAGGGCAATTACCTTTTTCTGCAGCAGGACCTGGTCGACCGGCAGATCATCGATATTCATGGCCGCAAGGTTGTTCGCGTTAACGACGTAGACCTGGAGTGGCTGGGCAAGGGCTCTGCGCATCTTTTGCGAGTGGCCGAAGTAGAGGTAGGCCTGCGCGGCGCGTTTCGCCGCGTTTTCAAAGGTATCCTGCCGCGAGCCACGCTTGAATCGATTTCGCGCAAGTTCGTTGCGCATGGAATTCCCTGGCACTTTGTCGACGTGATTGAAGTGGACCCGGCGCGCCGCGTCAAGCTCCGCATTGAGCACGAACGGCTGGCCGACATGCACCCTTCAGAGCTGGCGGATATTCTTGAAGACCTTGCACCGGCCGAGCGCGAAGCCGTGTTCGGCTCGCTTGATGAAGAAGTAGCCGCCGAGGCGCTTGAAGAAGTGGAGCCCAAGCTGCAGAAGGCGCTGCTTGAAAAGCTCGATGAAGAGAAGATCGCCGACATCGTCGAAGAGATGGACCCCGGAGCCGCGGCCGACCTGCTGGCCGAACTGCCCGAGGAACAATCCGACGCCATCCTTGAAGAGATGGAGCCGGAAGAGCGGCATGAAGTGGAAGAGCTGCTCGAATTTGACGAGCACTCCGCCGCCGGTTGCATGACCACCGATTTTGTATACCTCGGAACTGAGGCGACGGTTGCTCAAGCCGTGCAGTCTCTGCGGACTTTCGATGGCGATCCCGAAACCGTAACCGAAGTTTATATTCTCGACGACAAGCGCGTGTTGCACGGATCGATTCCGCTGGCGCGATTGGTTATGGCCCAGCCGGAGTCGCGTTTGAACGTGCTGGCAGAGCCGCGGGTGCTTTCGTGCCCGGCGGACATGAGGCAGGACGATGTTGCCGAGCTGTTCGACAAGTACAACCTGCACGCGCTTCCGGTCGTGGACGCTCAGGGCAGGATGGTCGGAGTGGTCCAGTCCGAACAGGTAATCAGCTTCCTGCGCGAAAAGATCTGATAAATCACCCGTTCAGGGGATATATTCCGGTACTTTCGACTTTCACGGCATCGAATCTCTCCAGAATCCCTGTGGATTTTTCCGATTCTGTGAAACAATTCATTCATAATGGTCCAGTTTCCAAAGATTATTCAGGGCGGCATGGGAGTAGGCGTATCCAACTGGCGCCTGGCTCAGGCTGTGTCAAAACTTGGTCAATTAGGTGTCGTTTCAGGAACCGCCCTCGATGCCCTGTTTGTCCGCCGCCTTGCCGATGGCGATCCCGGCGGCCACATGCAACGGGGATTGGACGCATTTCCGTTTCCCGACATGGCTCGGCGCATTTGGAGTGAGTACTTTACACCCGGCGGCAAAGCCCCAGACGCCTCCTACCCGAACCTGCCCATGCACCAGCGCACAAGTCCCCGCAAGCTGGTAGAGCTTTGCATGGTGAGTAACTTTGTTGAAGTGTTTCTGGCCAAAGAAGGCCACAAAAATCCTGTCGGAATTAATTTTCTTGAGAAGGTGCAGATGCCGCACCTGGCCTCAATCTACGGCGCCATGCTGGCCGGTGTTGGATACGTTCTGATGGGTGCCGGAATTCCGCTGCACATTCCCGGCGTGCTCGATGCCTTTGCGGCGCACCACGCGGCCGAGTACAAGTTGAATGTGACCGGCTCGCAGCCCGGCGATGATTCGCAGATGCGCTTTGATCCGGCCGACTACGTTGAAGGTCCGCTGTCGATATTACATCGCCCAAGGTTTCTGGCCATCATCTCATCCAACACATTGGCGAACACCATGCTGCGCCGTGCCAGCGGCCGAGTTGACGGATTCGTGATTGAAGGCCCTACCGCAGGCGGCCACAATGCGCCTCCCCGCGGCAAGCTGCAGTTGAACGCTGCCGGTGAACCTGTATATGGCGAGCGTGACCAGGTGAACATACCCGAACTGCGCGAACTTGGCGTTCCTTTTTGGCTTGCAGGCGGCTACGGGAACGCGGAAAAACTGCGAGAGGCGCTCGAGATGGGCGCCGCGGGCGTACAAATGGGCACCGCATTTGCCTTCAGCGAAGAGTCCGGCATGCGCTCCGACTTGAAGAAGTCGCTGCTTACCCAGGCCGTGGCCGGAACTGGCGTCGTGTTTACTGATCCGCTGGCTTCTCCTACGGGCTTCCCATTCAAGGTGGCCCAGCTTGAAGGAACGTCTTCTTCGTTTCCCATTTATCAGGAGCGCAAGCGGGTTTGCGACCTCGGATATCTGCGCGAAGCGTACTCCACGGGTGACGGCAAGCTCGGCTACCGGTGCGCGGCCGAACCGGTGGACAACTACGTGTCCAAGGGTGGAAAGATTGAAGATACAGTCGGACGCAAGTGTCTTTGCAACGCGCTGATGGCGAATATCGGCCACCCGCAAACGCGCAAGGACAAGAGCGTAGAGCCGCCACTCATTACGGTAGGCGACGATCTGAACTCGATTGTTCAATATCTTGTGCCGGGGCGCGACAGCTACAGCGCTGCGGATGTAATTGAAGCGATGCTGAAGCTGGATGTTGACGCCGAGAATGCTGACTCGTATGTTGAAGTCCACGCCTTCGCCGCCACTGCCTGATTCCGAACTACTCCGAACCTTCGTCAAGTTCATCCAGTAGCACGCCCAACTGGTCAAGCCGCCGCGCCCATTCCGTACGGTGATCCACAATCCATTTTTCCAGGGTGTCAAACCCCGCCATTTCAATGCGGCAGGTGCGCACCCTCCCCAGCTTTTCTGTGCGGACCAAGGCGCACTCCTCAAGAATCTGCAAATGCTGCGCCACCGCCGTTATGGTAATGCCGAGCGGCGCAGCCAGCGCTGACACGGAGAGCGGCCCATGCGTCAGGCGATCGAGCATGGCGCGACGCGTAGGATCGCCAAGGGCGTGAAACAAGCGGTCGCTCTCCGATTTCAAAACCGGTTCAGTCTTTGCAGTGACTGCTTTGGGCCTGGCCGGGGCAGGTTTGCTCATGGTTAGTTCGCCAGCACTGCGGCAAGTTTATCCATCAGGACACGCCATCCCTGTTCGCGAATTTGCGGGCCGTCTGAGTTCTCAAAGAATGCGCCTTGATGCGTGCAGATCAGGTCAGTACCTTCACTAGTGGCAAGCAACTCGATAGTCACTTGTGAAGCAGAGATTGGCCTGCCCTCGACCGACATCGTAGCGGCAGTGACGAGTCGCTCGTTGGGCACAATCACCTGGTAGCTGCCTTTGTTCTCAATCGACAACCCGGCCACAGGTCCGCCTGCCATCTTGTAGCGTAGATATTCCGTTCCACCGACTTTGAAATCCACGGTGAATTCCTCGGTTTCATGAGCTTTGCTGTCCGCAAACCATCGCCGCAGTTTGGCAGGATCAGAGAAAGCAGCGAAGACGACCTCCGGCGGCTTGGGAAATTTGCGCTCAAGGGTAAAGGTGCTGTGTACGACTTTGGGCTGTTCCATGATCAATTCCTCCTTGGGTGATACTGAAGTAACAGCTTCAGTATTATCCGGCTCCCAGGAATAGTCAAGTGGAAACTTCAGTATCTTACGAAAGTATTTCGCTTCGGAAGTCGCTGGTGGTGGCACCGTGGGCGAGTGTGTTGAGCTGCGGCCACGCATTTCTTCCGCGGCCGCTCGCAATCCAGTCAACCCTTCTACTTCTGGAGGGCAATCTGCCGGGCCCCGTCTGGTTGCCAGGCTGGAGTACCATCTTCCCACTGATTATCGGTGATCTGTTCGATGTGAGTTCCGTCATAGCGCATCACGAACAGCTCGCCGTACGGCTGCGGAGCATCCGTATAAACGCCTTCGTCCTTGAATCCCATTCGGGAACTGGCAAATGCAATCGACTCTCCGTCAGGCGACCAGGCCATGTGAGCCTCATTTCCGTGTGTGTATGTGAGGCGCTTCAAACCTGTGCCATCGGGCTTGATCGTGTAAATCTCGTACGCCTCATCCACCAGGCGCGCAAACATAATCAAATCGCCGCGCGGCGACCACAACGGGAAATTATCGTAATCCCTCGTCAAGGCCGTAACGGCCTTCGTCTCGAGGTTCATGATGCGCAGACCGTAGCTGTCTTTCTCGAATGCGCGATAGATAAAGCGTCGGCCATCGGGCGAAAACGACGGGAACGCGTTATTGCCGGAGCCTGAGGTCAGTTCTTCAAATCCTTTTCCGTCCGGATTGATGATCGCGATCTGCGCGCCGCCTTCGACACGATCTGCGGGCTTCAGGAACACTTCATGGAATCCCTGAAAGAACGCCCCGAACGCTCCAATGCTGAAGATGATTTTGTTGCCTTGCGGAGACCATTGCGCGGCAAGCACATTCCGGTCTTTGTCTTGATAGATAGTTTCGGCGCGCCCTGTGGCGACATTTGTCACCAACAGGCTGGCTCCGAACGGGTTTGGTGAGGGGCGGCTGTTGGTGGCAAATCTATCGCCTGCGGGACTGAACGCGGGTATGTACGTTCCAGTTAGGCTCAGTTCATAGTTCGGATTGATCGTGAACGCTTTGCTAAGTGCAGGGAAATTGATGGAGAGGCGTTTATGAAAGACGACGTGCTTGCCATCGGGAGACCACGACGCAGTTCGAATATCTCCACGAGGACCGCGTTTTCCGCTCGTGTAGTAGATACCACCGCCCGGATCTGCCTTGTCCTTCCTGACGTATCCCACATCGTTTCCTGAAAGTGGAGAAGGATTGATTTTGACGCCGGGCCCGGCGGGCAGGTCGACGGACGCTCCGGTGTTGATATCGATCGAAACCAGTTTCGTATCGTGACCCGGATCAGGATTCGCCATACGAGTTGCGAGCGTATCTTCCGCGTCCATGCAATAGGTCACGAGATGCCGGCTATCCGCCATCCATTTTGGGCTTCCGCAGAAGCCGCTGCGGTTGGTGACTTTCTTTAGACCCGATTGATCAGGATGAATGATATAGAGATCAGTGAGCTGAAGACGTTCCCAGCGCCCGTGAGCGAACGGTGCAGCATGATTGCGGCTTGACGAGAAGGCGATCCACTTGCCGTCTGGAGACCATGAAGGCCGAAAATCGCCATCCTTTCCCGAAGTGAGACGCCTTACCTGGCGCGTCGCTATTTCCATGGTCCAGAGCGTGGAGGTGCCGCCATCGCGAGTGCTCACGAAAACTATTTTTTTGCCATCAGGAGAAATCGCTGCCTGATCGTCGTATGCCGGATCGTTGGTCAGTTGTTTGAGGCCGGTGCCGTCTGGCTTGACGAGAAACAAGTCCGCCGAACCCGCGCGGTCGGAGGTAAAGACGATGAACGATCCATCCGGAGACCAGGCAGGATCATAGTCCGAATCCTCTGAGGTGAGCAGTGGATGTTCGTTGCTGCCGTCGGAAGCGGCGATGAAGAGACCCACCTGGCCGGGATTGCCGAAAGTACGGGAGACGGCGATCTTCCGCGGAGTCGGATTTTGGGCAGCGAGAGTTGCAGCCAGGGAGCAAGTGATTAGTAGAGAGCTCACGGCTCCGAGAGAAACCAAACGTATCGTTCGCAAGGGACCTCCTGCGGTTAGGCAGCATTACGTGGAATTGTGAAGCTTGAACCGAGCGGGAATCGAGTGAACTGAGAGTACACGCACGAAGTATCGGCGTTCAAGGAGATTTGCTAAGTTCCAATCCGCAGGCCCGTCAATTGAGCGTCACGAAAATTACCTCGTACGGGAGTTCGCGGGATCGCGGTGTCTCCTGTTATGGTCAGTGAGGAAAACTTTTCCGCTCAATTCAAAATACAGATGAATCCTCCTTAGGAAACCGTCGACCCATGTGGAAGCGCTGGCGAATCCGGATATTTATGTTCCTGGCCGTTCTCGGCCCCGGATTTATTACGGCCAACGTCGATAACGACTCCGGCGGGATCCTCACTTATTCCCAGGCAGGCGCGCAGTACGGATACACCCTGTTGTGGACCATTATTCCTATTACTATTGCGCTGATCGTTGTGCAGGAAATGTGCGCCCGCATGGGCGTGGTGACTGGCAAAGGCCTCAGCGACCTGATCCGCGAAGAATTCGGCTTGCGCCTGACATTCATCTTGATGGTGCTGCTGGTGGTGGTGAATTACACCAACGTGGTGACGGAGTTCATCGGCATCGCCGGTTCGCTGCATCTTTTCCGCGTAACCAAGTTCATCTCAGTGCCGATCTGCGCGGCGCTGGTGTGGTACATGGTGGTGAAGGGGACGTACAAAAGCACGGAAAAAATTTTCCTGGTAGCCTCGCTCGTCTATATCGCCTATATCTTTGCGGGGGTACTTTCGGAGCCTAGCTGGCACGATGCCCTGCTGGCCACCGTGAAATTACCCCAGAGGTCCGTCTGGGGAAACGGTGCGTACCTCTACATGGCCATCGGCATAGTAGGAACCACGATTGCGCCCTGGATGCAGTTCTACCTGCAATCTTCAATTGTCGAGAAGGGGATTCGTTTAAAGGACTATACGGCTTCGCGACTCGACGTGATTATCGGCAGTTTTTTCACCGATCTAGTGGCGTGGTTCATTGTGGTGGCCTGCGCTGCCACACTGTACGTTCATGGAATGGGCAGCATCCAGATGGCAAGTGATGCTGCCGAAGCCATGCGCCCCCTGGCCGGCGACTACGCATTTATCCTGTTCGCCTTTGGCCTGTTCAACGCCTCGATATTCGCGGCTTCCATTCTGCCGCTCTCTACGGCATACACGGTATGCGAGGGCCTGGGCTTCGAATCCGGCGTGGACAAAAACTTCAAGGAAGCGCCGTTTTTCTACTGGCTTTACACCTTGCTGATTGTGGGTGGCGCTACGACTGTGCTGTTGTTGCCGGATGCACTGCTGATCAACTTCGCCATCCTGTCGCAGGTGCTGAACGGCGTGCTGCTCCCGGTCATCATCATTCTCATGCTGCTGCTCATCAATCGTAAGGATCTGATGGGCGACCACAAGAATACGCGGCTGTGGAATGTGATCGCCTGGGGAACAAGCGTGATCGTGATCGGCATGACACTGGTGATGCTCTGGGGCTTGTTGCCGGGCCACTGAGATTTCCCCGGCGCAACGGAGCAATGGCACGTTTTTGCGCGCTGGCTGCAATCTTGGAATATTTGAGCGAATGCGCGCTTAAAGCAGCTTGCCTGCGGCTAAATCTTTGATCAGCCCGCGATCGGCTGCCAGAAATTCGTAGCCAGTCAGGTCTTCCAGTCTTACCCACCTAACCTGCTCGTAGATCTGGTTGTCGATTTCGCCGGCGAACTCATGGACCGCGAAGAACTGCAGGTCGACTGCGCCGCCATGGCGATAATTGTGCCGAATGCGTGTGACCGGAGCGCCTACCGAAGCCCGAATGCCGAGTTCTTCAGCCAATTCGCGGGTTAGCGCCTGCTCCGCGCTCTCGCCCGGCTCAATTTTTCCGCCGGGAAACTCCCACTGCAATGCCATTGGCTGATCGGGACGTCGCTGCCCGATGAGGATTTGCCCGCCGCGCACGATAAGTGCCGCCGCCACAAAGCGGAGGGCAGGGCCATTTGGCCGCGGACCTGTATTGGGCCGGTTTCCTTCCACACTTCCAGTGTAAATGTAACAATCGCCACGGTACCAAGGGGTGGTCCTGCTCAGGGCGACGATAGAGACGCCTTCCCAATAAGACGCCGCAGGGAAATTATTCCCCGGTCACGGGGGCGTCAATTTCTCCGGCGCCTTCAGGCCTGAAGTATCCCCAGCCGTTTTTTGCCGCGGCAGCAAGCAGCGCGGGCGACGGATTTACCAGGTAGGGATTCTTCGCCATCTCGAGCATGGCCAGATCGTGAATGGAATTGCCGAACACGGCGTCGGGATTGGGCAAACCAGTGCGCCGCAGCGCAACCGCCTTCCCTTCGTCCGTGGGCACATCCAGAATTTCGCTGGTAATTACGCCGTCTTTTACGCGAACGTCAGCAGCGAGGATGCGGCTTTCCGGAATACCGAAATCATGCACGCCCTCGGCAACGACCCAGCGATTGGTTGAGCTAACTGCCCAGATGTCTGTGCCGGCGGCTCGTAACGCTGCCACCAGATCAAGCATTTCAGCAAAAAAGCGCGGGCGCACAAACTCGTTCACATACCGCGCGGCGGCGGCACGCAGCTCATTGTCGCGAAGACCTTCGTAGATCCGAACCATCTCGCCGCAGATGACTATTTCGCTAACCTCGCCGGCACGGTAGGCGCGATGGCGATTGTCAATCCAATCGCTGGTGGAGCGTGAAACCAATCCACGCTCAAGCGACCACGCCATAAAGCCGTAGCCCGCGTCACCGCCCCAGAGAGTCCCATCGCAATCGAACACTGCAACCTTGGGTTTTGCGTCCAGGACCAGCCGTTTGAACTCCTGGGCGGTCCACTTGTGAATAACTGTTTGGGCAGGTATCAATCGATCCTCAATCCAATCCGAATCCATCCAATTCTATTTTCTATGAAATGGCTGATCTTTGCACGTGACAGCCGCGACACTGGACCACGGAAATTACTGAATTTTGATATAACCAGGCCCACTTTGGGCTTCCAGCTTCTAAGTTCCTGAAGCCCGCCAGGCTGTGAAACCTGAAAACAGGTACCTTCCCCTCTTGGCGATCCTCTTATTGACCGTCTTGAGTCCATGATGAACGAGGTTCTGCAGATCTTTACCGTCCCGTAACTGCAGCATCAACACGCGGATAATCGAACTGTGGAGAACATAAGCAATCTGTCGCTCCTGAACGACTACAAAGTTTATTTAACTGTAGAAAAGGGCCTGCGACCGCTCACCTGCGAAGCATATCTTAGCGACCTTCGGATCTATGCCGAGTTTCTTGAGGGCAGGGATGGTGTGCTTTTGAAAGCCAAGGAAGACGACGTGGCGGGCTTCCTTGAGCACATGCGCAAACACGGCATTGAGTCTCGATCTTCAGCGCGCAAGTTGAGCTGCCTGCGCGGATTTTATAAATGGCTGCTGCTCGATAAGCGCGTCCATCACGATCCAACAGTCAACATCGAGTCGCCGAAAGCCTGGAAAGTACTGCCCAAATCGCTAGCCGAGCCCGAAGTAGCCGAGATGCTGGAGCGCGCCGGAATGGCTGCATCGCATCCACAGGCGCTGGCAACGGCATTGCGCGATCGAGCCATTCTCGAGCTGCTTTATGCCGGCGGCCTACGCGTGTCAGAAGTCACTTCGCTATCAACGAGCGACCTCGCGCTCGATGCCGGGCGCGTGCATGTGCGCGGCAAAGGCGACAAGGAACGCATTGTTCCGCTGGGCCGCGCTGCGATTGAATCAATTGAAACGTACCTGCTCGAAGGCCGTCCACACCTGGCCCGCATCAGTTCACGCAGCAAGACCAGCACAGCACGGCAGGACGTTGCGCGCCTTTTTCTCTCTCTGCGCGGCATGCCGCTCACGCGCCAGTGGGTGTGGCACCTGGTCAAGCTGTCGAACAAGTCGGCCAGCCCGCACCGGCTGCGGCACAGTTGCGCCACCCACATGGTGGAGCATGGCGCAGACCTGCGTAGCGTGCAGATGATTCTAGGCCACGCGGACATCTCCACTACGCAGGTGTACACGCATCTCGCGCTTGGCCGCCTGAAAGCTGTGCATCGTATGCACCATCCGCGCGCGGCCTCCCGGCCAGAAGTTGTGAAGCCTGCGCAAACAGCCCGCGCGATAAGCACCGGCCGCAGGAAGTCTGCCGTGCGAACCGAAGGTAATCCGGCATGAGCACCGCGCCTACGGCTGCTGTTGAATCGCCGCTGCATTCGCTCGCCTCCGACTTCCTGAAGGTTCTTGCCAATGAGCGAGGATCGTCGGCGCATACGTTGCGCGCGTATCAGCGCGAGCTGTATTCGTTTGAGCAGTGGTTGAGCGCCCAGCCGAAATTTGCAGCAGGCGCGGACACCAATCCGACTGAGCTTGTGCAGCGCATTGAACACACCGATATTCGCGCTTATCTCGGCGTGCTTTATGCGCGTGGACTTTCCCGCGCGTCGGCGGCCCGCGCACTTGCGGCAATTCGCAGTTGGTTCAAATGGCTGGCGCGCAACGGTTACCTCGAACAGAATGCCGCATCGCTGGTTGCAACGCCGCGACTGCCAAAGCATCTGCCACGCGTTCCCTCTATCGAACAGATGAATATGGTTGTGGATTCAGTGGGAGAAGATGCGGCGAGCTGGCCTGCGCGCGATCGAGCGATTCTTGAACTGCTCTACGGATGCGGGATTCGTAATGCAGAGCTGGTGGGGCTGAACCTGGACGACATTCACTGGGCTAATGAAGCAATTCTGATTCGCGGCAAAGGCCAGAAGCAGCGCTACGTGCCGCTGGGCGACGCTGCAGCTCAAGCAATTCGTGCCTATCTCGGCGAGCGCGAGGCAAAGTTTGCCGCAGCCGGCTTAACTGCCAAAGCCGCAAAAGCAGCCCTCTTCGTAAACCTTCAATTGCGCGGGCTTGGCAAGCCGGGCGGCGACGCGCGCCTGACCACTCGCAGTGTTGGCCGGATTGTCAAACGGATTGCGATCGTGCGCGGACTTTCAGCGGATGTCCATCCGCACACACTGCGCCATGCGTTTGGCACGCATTTGCTTGAAGAAGGCGCCGATCTGCGCGCCATTCAGGAACTGCTGGGCCACGAACGCCTGTCAACAACCCAACGCTATACGCAATTAACTACAGGGCAGTTGATGCAGGTGTACGACCGCACTCATCCGCGAGCGCGTTAACTGGCCATCAATTAAATATATTTAGCTTGCAGTTTCGATAGCGGCATCGAGCTCGCGATTGAAGTCCGCAATCAGCTGCGATTTCAATCGTCTGCTGAACAAGCCCTTCGTTGCGAGGTACGCTTCCATCTTGCTGATCGGATGCTTTGCCGGTTGCCGCTTGCCGGACGCTCTTTTACCCGAACCTTGCTCATTAAAGGGCCAGGGTCTGCACTCGATCAGGGTCGGCCCACTTCCGCGACGGGCATGTGCCAGTGCCTCAGTAGCCACGCGATAAACAGCGACAGCATCGTCGTCTTCAACGGCTACAGCAGGAAGATCGTAGTCTTTGGCCCGCGCCAATCGATCATCATCCTGAGACTTTGTCTCGCACACAAAAAGGATGGGCAGCTTTTTCTTTGCAGCGATCTTCAATGCGTTTTCAAGTTCGCTTGATGCGCCGGATGCGCCGCTCGAAAAGACAATCACAACCTTTTTGTTCCTTTTAGCCTTATATAGGGCCGCGGCTTCGAGTGCGCGCTTGATTTGCTTCGCCATGCTGAACGATGGCGGAATCACATTGCGAGCTGAGTAACGCGGCCGAATCGCGGTGCTGCTTGGCACGACAATTGAAAAGATTGCAGCCAGGGTCATGCCTTTGGCAAAGCACGGAGTGAACGCGTCGGGCGACGGTGCAATCGTATCACCGGGCAGCAGGTCAATGGCCGACCCTGCAATAGCGGCAATGTGCACCGAGGGGCCGGCCGTTTTGCCTGACTTTTTGCAAAGGGCGTGAATGCGCTCCTCAAGCATGCGGCACTTCAGCATGGTCGAGTAAATCTCAAGGAGCTTCTCATTCGAAATCAGCGAAAAGCCGGTATGAGTAGACAGCGATCCGTCAGGAGATTTTTCAGTCGATGGTGCTTTTGTCATTGGGCTTGAAAACAAAAATGATCGTTGCTGCGATTGTAACTTGAGCAAGCACGACAGGCCGGCGCGATTATCGACCCGGCGAGCTACGTGGAGTAGTCCGCGTTGATGTGGATGTACTGGTGGGTTAGATCTGTCGTCCAGAAGACGCAGCGGCCCTCGCCCTGGTGGAGCTGGATGGAAATTGAAAATTCCGGCTGCGAAATGTAGGCATGTGCAGTCACTTCGTCGAAATCTGCAGCCCGGCCGCCATCGCGGCAAATGGCAAGCTCGCCGAACGAGATGTCGATGCGATCCGGATCGATCTGCGCGCCCGAGTAGCCGATCGCCGCAGCCAACCGCCCCCAGTTGGGATCGCAACCAGCCCAGGCCGTCTTCACTAGCGGTGAGTGAGCAATGGCCTTAGCCACGCGCAGCGCGTCGGCATCGTTCGCCGCGCCTTCAATGTGTAACTCGACCACGTGGGTTACGCCTTCACCGTCAGCTACGATCTGCCGCGCCAGCGAAGTACAAACCTGCGTGAGCGCCGTGGCAAAGGCCGCATCTCCCTGGCCAATGGAGGCGCCGCTTGCGCCGGAAGCAAGCAACAGCACTGTGTCGTTTGTCGATGTGTCTCCGTCAACCGAAATGTGATTAAAGCTGACTTCAATTGCGGAGCGCAGGTACTCGTCCAGAATGCCCGGCTCTACTGCTGCATCGGTAAGGATGTAGACCAGCATGGTGGCGTGCGGCACCAGTTGCGGATGAATCATGCCGGAGCCCTTGCCCACTCCGGCAATGCAAATTTCCTTGGTAGTTCCGTCCGGGCCGGCGACTTCAAGCCGCGCGAATGCCGTCTTCTCCACCAGATCGGTCGTCATAATGGCCTGCGCCACTTCAATAAAGTGGTCTGACTCTGAACCCAGGGACGCCGCGAGCGAGGGCATTACATCGATCAGCTTTTCAGCCGGCAGCGGCTTGCCGATGACGCCCGTCGACGAAGGAAATACCTCTTCGCTTTTGCAGCCGAACACTTTTGCGGCGGCGTCGCAAGTAGCTTTTGCCGCATCCAGTCCGGCTTTGCCAGTAGCGCAGTTCGCGTTGCCCGCGTTGATGGCAACCACCCGCACTTTGCCTTTCGTCGCGGTCAAATGCTGCTTGTCAACGATGAGCGGCGCAGCCGTGACCCGGTTAGCCGTGAATGCGGCGGCGGCACTGGCCGGAGCATCGGCGACGATCAATGCAAAATCAGGGCGGCCACTGGCCTTGAGGCCTGCTTTCGTAGCGCCAAAACGGAATCCGCGGGGGATGATGAGTCGGGAAAGGTCTGTCATTTCTCAATTCAGTCAGATTGCTAATCAGTCAGGCTCCAGACCCGACCCATTTAATCTAGCAGGAGGACGGGGATTGATGACAAGGAAATCAACCGAGCGCGTTGGTCAGCAGGACTCAAATGTACCTTCCAATATGGACAACGCCGCCGATTTTCTCGATCTGCGCAGCGTGAACGTCGCTCGCGGCGAACGTATTGTGCTGCACGATGTGAATCTGCACATTCGCGCCGGTGAACATGTGGCCATCATGGGCCCCAACGGCTGTGGCAAGTCGTCCCTCATCCTGACCATGACCTGCCAGATCTATCCCATCGTGCAGCCCGAAATGCACGTGAGAATCTTCGGTCGTGAACGCTGGGATCTGACGCAGCTGCGCAAGCACTTCGGAGTCGTGGGCTCTGACCTGCCCGGCGAGCGCACCGCCGTAACCACTGGCCTCGATGCGGTGATTGCCGGTTTCTTCTCTGCGTCTACACTGTGGCCCAATCTGCATGTAACCGAAGAAATGCGTACCCGCGCCGCAGAAGCATTGGAGCGAATAGAGGCAACGCATCTCAGCTCGCAGCTGGTGGGCACCATGTCGGCCGGTGAAAAACGGCGCATCGTAATCGCTCGCGCTCTCGTTCATCGGCCCAAACAACTGCTCCTAGACGAGCCTTCAAATGCGCTCGATCTCGCCGCCCAGCGCGAACTGCGTGAGACGCTCCGCCGCCTCGCTCAGGAAGGCACCGGCCTGGTACTGGTTACACATCATCTCGGCGACATTCTGCCCGAAATCGAGCGCATCATCCTCATGCGCGACGGCCGCATTGTTGGCGATGGCCCCCGCGAGGAGTTGCTGACTGAGGCGCGGCTGAGCGTGCTTTTCCGAACACCGGTCCGCATAGGTCACGACGAACAATGGCTGCATAGCTGGTAAAAAAATCGAGCGCAAACTGCGGCAACAAAGTGTAAGCTTTCTAGCAGGTTGCTCACAGACATGCGAATGATTGGGTGCGCACTTCAGGACCGTGCACCCTGGCCAGCACTGAAGTTTTAGCCGGCCAATGACGCGGAGGCCTGAATCGAATGCAGCTCTTCAACCTGCTACCGTCAGAAGCTTTGAAGATCGTTCTGGTTCTCTTTCTGTCGTTCCTGGTTGGCCTGGAGCGCGAAGAGCATAAGGCGAACGGCCAATATTCCTTTGGCGGCGTCCGCACCTTCCCACTGATCGGACTCATCGGATTCTCAATCGCCCTGGTCGCAGGCCCGCAATTGATGCTGCTCGCCGTCGGCTTCGTTGTTGTCGCCGGATTTCTACTACTCTCGTACTGGCACAAACTCGCTGCGGAAAAGCCTGGCGGCGTTACAACAGAAATGTCGGGCCTGGCGACGTTCCTCGTAGGCGCGCTCATTTGCTACGACCATTTCTGGGTGGCGACTGCGTTGGCCGTCGCCAGCCTTTTGTTGCTCGATTTGAAAGTGGCGCTTGAAAAGCTCGCCACCAGCGTGGCTCCGGGCGAGATTCTTACGTTCGCAAAATTCCTGCTCCTGAGCGTGGTGGTCCTGCCTACGCTACCTAACCAGGAGTTCGGGCCGTTTCATGTCAATCCGTTCAAGACATGGCTGGTCGTTGTCGCCATCAGCGCTATTTCGTACGGAAGTTACGTTCTGCAAAAGGTGACGAAAGGACAGGGAGGGATTGTGCTGGCCGCGCTTCTTGGCGGCGCCTATTCGTCTACCGTGACCACCGTGGTCATGGCCAAGCGGGCCAAGCGCGAGAACCATCCGCACCTGTTTTCCGGCGGAATGCTGATTGCCTGCGGAATGATGTACCTGCGATTGACCGCGTTACTGGCACTCTTCAATCGCCAACTCCTGGCGGTGCTGATTGTGCCGTTCCTCGTTCTCGCTGTCGCGGCTCTTCTTAGTGGCTGGCTGTGGTCGCGTCGGGCCGACGAAAACACTGAGGAAGTAAAACGCGAGTACGAGCCCCGGAATCCGCTTGAGCTGTTGACAGCCTTCATGTTTGCCGGACTGTTCCTGGTGATGCTCATCGTCACGCAATTGGCGGTTACTTATTTAGGCAAAGGCGGCGTGGATATTCTAGCCGCCATCATGGGCGTTAGCGATGTGGACCCCTTCATCATGGGATTAACGCAGGCGGCTGGCAAACTCACGCCGGTGAACGTCGCAGCGGGCGCAATCCTGATCGCCGCAGCCAGCAACAATGTTGCCAAAGGCATCTATGCCTATTCGCTTGCCGACCGCAAAACCGGCCCCATGGGATTGCTCTTTCTGCTCGGCCTGGCCGCCGCCGGATTAATTCCATTGATCTGGTTTATTTAGCGATATACTTTTTGCCAGCCAAGGAAGATAGAGACTGCATCGCGATTCATCAGTTTCATCGGCAAATACTGTTGCTGAATATCTCAGCCCGACCGAGGTCAGCGCGCAACCGAATCGCGCATCCAGGGAGATCGTTAGTCGGGGGTCGAATTGACAAACACGCTCTGCAAACGCCTTCTGGTAATCCCATTCAGCTTTGCGTTTTTGATGTCTCCTCCCACGCTCAACTGTCAGGCGCCTGGGACGAATAATGTACATCCCGCTCCTGAGCCCTACACTGCAGAATTCAAAATCACTTTCGTAAGGACTCTGCCAAACGGCACCACGATTAAGCGGGAGAGCAAGGAAATCGAAGCGCAGATTCAAGTTCCCGCACGTTTCGGCAAACCGTCAACACCGCAACAGTCCCCAATCAATCCGACAATACAATGACATTCGTGCACGATCCCGTCGACGACACGAACACGAATTGGCAATCGCGTACGCATGAAGCCGTTGTACAAAAACTCCCTCCACAGGACCAGAGACATGGTTGCTGGCGCAATGATGCGGGAACTTTTTCTGCGAATTTTGACCCGCATCCTTCGCCGCAAATGCCGGTTGCTACGACAGCTCCGCAACAGCAACCGCAGATGGAGGATCTCGGTACCACAACGATCGAAGGGATCGAAGTCCACGGTCGCCGGATTACCCGCACCATCCCGGCAGGAAAGATCGGCAACGATCAGCCTCTGGTCACGACCAACGAGATTTGGAACGCGCCAAGCCTGATGGGGCTGACCCTGAAGTCGATTTCTGACGATCCCCGCAATGGCAAGGTCACGCGCGAGGTGGTGCATCTTGATCTGGGCGAGCCTGACCAGGCGATCTTTCAGCCGCCATCCGATTACAAAGTCCAGGTGCAGGAAATGCATCAGGTGCCGTGCGAACAACTTCCGCACTGATTTAACTTGCCGCGTCGTTGTCCCTGTCTCAAAGCCTTACTCTGCCCGCGTGCTTTACGATTAAAGCAACGTGCAAACCATACGGGTCGATACACCTACTGCAAAGTATGACGTTTTCGCGGGCAGCGGACTGCTTCAGTCGCTTGCGCCGCGCATTAAACGGGCCGTCGGCCGCCTGCCCCGCCGCGTCTTCGTGCTTACCTCGGAGCCGATCTGGGCACTCTGGGGCCAGGTCTTCTGCTCCTCTTTTGCTGAGCCGCCAATCGCGCTGTTTCTGCCTCCCGGAGAGAAGCACAAGACCATGGCCAGCGTTGACCGGTTGCTGCGCGAGATGCTGCGCGCAGGCGGCGATCGCGGCAGCCTGCTGATTGCATTCGGCGGCGGCATTGTGGGCGACGTTGGCGGATTTCTGGCCGCTATCTTCATGCGCGGAATTCCATATGTGCAGGTGCCCACCACATTCCTCGCCCAGGTCGATTCGTCCGTGGGCGGCAAAACCGGCGTGAATCTGCCTGAAGGAAAAAATCTGGTGGGCAGCTTCCATCAACCACGCGCCGTGTTCGCCGATATCGCGGTACTGGGCACGCTGCCCGTGCGCGAGTTGAAGGCGGGACTGATGGAGAGCGTGAAGGCGGGCATCATTCGCGACCGCTCGCTGGTGCGCTATATGGAAGAGAATGCCTCGTCCATCATTGGCCGCGATGCGCGCGCGCTTGAAAAAGTGATTGTCGCATCCATACGAATGAAGGCCGATGTCGTAAGCCGCGATGAGCGCGAATCAGGTCTTCGAATGATCCTGAATCTTGGGCATACTGTCGGTCACGCGATCGAACAGGCTACCGCGTACAAAGTTCTGCTGCATGGCGAGGCAGTTGCCTGGGGAATGATAGCCGCGCTCTACATTGCACGCACGCGCGGCACCATCACGGCCGCGCAACACGAACGGCTTGAGCGCCTCATTCATCTGTACGGCCCATTCCCTGCCCTTAAGCTGCGTCCGGCAAAGGTAATTGCCGCCACAGGAGCCGACAAAAAGAACATCGGCGGCGTGCGGCGCTTCGTGTTGCCGGTTGGCATTGGCGATGCGGGCGTGGTGGAAGACGTGTCTCCGGCGGAACTTGAAGCGGCCGTACGTTACATGCTGGAACAGGCAAAGCCCTAGCACCGCCAAAAAATGCTGGCGGCAAGCTGTTGACCTGTAACAGCTTGCCATTTATCCCTTGCAGCCGCTGCATACCAAACGAGAGCTGGCGCATCCAATTATCAGACAATACCGTATCCCTCTGGTTACTGCGCCTCGCGGAACAATTGGGATACTCTGGAGAAGCTCTCGATTGTCCGCACACTCCTACATGCGCCGGACGTTTTTTTTCGCTTTCGTTCTGTTGGTAGTTTCGGCTGTACCAGCTATTGCTTCCACTGCAGGGTCTTCACAGGCTCACAGGAGAACTTCGGCTCACACACGCAGTTCCTCCCACGCAGTCTCCCGAACAACCTCCAGGCGCACCGGCGCGTATAAGCCCCTCAGAGCCGCAGTACGTAAGGTTCGTTACACCCCACAGCGGCAGATCGCCGCTCCGGCGGCCTCAGGTGCCAACCCTGCCTACTCAATCGGCTCCCAAAACGGATACGATGCCGGCCGCGCAGCTGCTTTGAAGGAATTGCAAAGCCAGAGCGCCGACACAAATCTCAATACCCGACCTGCGCAGCCTGTTCATTCCTACGCCGCACCGGCACTAAGTCAGCAAGCGCAAGAGCCGTCTGATGCCGATCCGGCAGCGGGTCCGACAATTACATCCCAGCCCGCGCAATACAAGCCTGAAGCTCTGCGCAGCGAGCGCGAAACTGAATCTGCTGACGCCGGCGACAACACGCCGACCACCGAGATTGCCACGCTGGAGATGCCGCGTGCCGGTATGCCAATTTCATTGCGCGGATCGCTGGCATCTTTGCAGCGGCAGAACACGATCCTCGAATCCGAAGGCCTGGAACGCATTCTCGACGAGGACGACTTGAACAGCCGCATCGCTCACGGATTGCTGGCTCCTTTGCCCGCATCGGCAAACCTGGTTGTGAATCCGGGCCTGCCTGAAAACCGTCGTTATTGCCGGTCGTGGACCGCACGCTTTCTTTCCGATCTGGCAAAGGCGCACGGAGCAGCCTTCCATCGTCCCTTCCAGGTCAATTCCGCTGTGCGCACGGTTGAATATCAAAAACACTTGAGGCGCACTAACGGCAACGCAGCATTGGCAGAGGGCGATATCGTGAGTCCACACCTCACCGGCGCTACCATCGACATCGGCAAACAAGGCATGACCCGTGCCGAGCTGATGTGGATGCGCCGCACGTTGCTCGAACTGCAAAACGCGGGCAAGATCGACGTGGAAGAAGAGTTTGAGCAGGCCTGCTTCCACATCACCGTGTACAAGACCTACACCACGCCACGCCCGGCAGAAAAACGTGCGCAGCCGGCGGTGCTCGAAGCATCTGCGCCGAGCAAGACTCCTGCGCCTGCGCCTCGGCGCGGCAGCTCGTTGCCTGCATCCATTGCAGCCGGCGCGCTGGTTCCGCACATCCGCTAATCCACCACAACTGACAAATCTGCCGGATGAGCAACTCCTGTTTTGCTCATCAGAAATTGCCTGCGCCGTTTCAGCCGGACAGAGTACAATCGCGGGCAAAGCTCCAATGCTATTTTTTGGAAAGGCAGAATTATGTCTGATACAGGAGTTCAGCCTGTGACCGAACCGGCTCTCAAGCTTTCGCAGTGGCAGCGCGTCGCAAACACTTTCACCGCGCCGTCAAAGACGTTTGAAGACATCAAGAATGGCCATCACAACTGGTGGCTGCCGCTCATTATCTACACAGTGACTGCATACATGCTGTTTGCCGTGGTGTATACGCGCATTGGAATTCAGCAGGTGGTCGATAATCAGATTCATCTCAGCCCCAGCAGTGAAGCGCGCCTGGCACAAGCATCACCGGAGCAACGCGAAACGAGCAACAAAATTTCTGTGGGCTTTACGGAAGCAGCGTTCATTGCGAATCCAGTTTTCGTCATCGCCGGCGTTGCCCTGATGTCGCTCGGAATCTGGGGCACCATCAACTTCGCATTCGGCGGCCGCGCCACTTTTGGCGGCATCTTCGCCATGTGGATGTTCGCTACGCTGCCGAGCATTATCAAATCGCTTCTGGGCATAATCACGATCATGGCGGGAATGGCGCCCGAGTCCTTCAATATAAAAAATATGGCGCCCACCAACCTGGGCGCGTTCCTTGATCCCATCGAAACGAATAAGGCGCTGTATTCGCTTGCCAGTTCGCTGGATATCGTCACTATCTGGACCCTGATCCTGCTGGGGATGGGAACGTCCATCGTCGCCGGCACAAAGAGAGGTTCCGGCTACATCGCCGTCTTCGGTTGGTGGGTGATTATCGTGCTGATCAGCGCAGGAATTGCAGCGGTCACCGGATGATGCACGTCGATCAAACGTTGGCCGCGCTGCATAGTAAGCTGACAGAGGAATGAATCGATTTTCAGTAGACGGAAAACTCGCCATGGTGACGGGCGGCAGCCGCGGTATCGGCCTGGCCACGGCACGCGCCCTGGGCGAGAGCGGCGCCCGCGTTATCCTGGTGGCGCGATCTTTAGAAGCGCTCAATCGCGCACAGGAAGAACTCAAAACCGCACGGATCGACGCGGTCTACTCAGCCTGCGATCTCAGAGACACCGATAGCATTGCGGCCTGGTTCGATAAGTGCGTGGCGCAGTTTGGCCAGCCTGACATTCTTGTCAACGCAGCCGGCATTCAGCGCCGCGGTCTTGCGACTGAGCTTTCGCTCTCCGACTGGAACGACGTGCTCGCCGTAAACACGACCGCTGTTTTTGAATTGAGCCGGTGCTTTGCGCGAGGGCTGATGGCGCTAGAGCGCAAAGGCAAAATTATCAATATCGCCTCGCTCATGACAGCAGCTGCCAGGCGTGGCGTATCAGCATACACGGCATCGAAAGGTGCAGTGGGACAGCTTACCAAGGCACTGGCCGTAGACTGGGCTCCGCACGGTATCCTGGTCAACGCCATTGCGCCCGGGTATGTTGCCACCGAGTTGAATGAAGCGCTCATGGCCGACGCGGCTTTTGATGAGTGGGTAAAAAAGCGTTGCCCGCTTGGCCGCTGGGCCACTCCCGACGAGATTGCGTGGCCAGTTGTTTTTCTTGCGTCTCCGGCCGCAGATTTCATCACCGGCCAGGTGATCTACGTAGACGGCGGCTGGATGTCGACGTTCTGAAATCAAAACAAAACCGGCGCGCATAAGCACGCCGGTTGATTGTTTCTAAAACTGAAAGCTGAAGGCTGAGAGCTGCTTTACTCCATCCAACGCCGCATAATCAGCGTTGCGTTGATGCCGCCAAAACCAAATGAATTCGACAGCCCGATATCGAAGCTGTGCGCAATCGCCTTGTTCGGAACGTAGTCGAGCTTGCACTCCGGATCGACGTTATCCAGGTTGATGGTCGGCGGCAGCATCTGGTGCTGCAATGCCAGCACGGTAATGCCTGCTTCAAGTCCGCCGGCGCCGCCAAGCAAGTGGCCGGTCATCGACTTGGTGCCGGAGATCTTGAGCTTGTGGCTGGTGGCATGTTCACCAAACACCAGTTCGATGGCGCGCGATTCGTTGCCATCGCCCGCCGGTGTTGAGGTGGCATGCGCATTGATGTAGCCCACTTCCTCAGGCTTCAGTCCCGCATCTTTGAGCGCGGCGCGCATACTGCGTTGCGCTCCCTGGCCCTCAGGTGCGATCCCAGTCATGTGATAAGCATCGGCGCTCATGCCGTAGCCAATCACCTCAGCCAGAATCTTCGCACCGCGTGCCTTGGCAAACTCAAGCTCTTCAAGAATTAGAATGCCTGCACCTTCGCCAATCACAAAGCCGTCGCGATCTTTGTCGAACGGTCGGCTTGCCCTGGTGGGCTCATCATTACGCGTTGAAAGCGCGCGCATGGATGCGAACCCGCCCACAGAGAGTGGCGTGACCGCGGCCTCAGATCCGCCGGCAATCATGGCGTCGGCGTCTCCGTGCATGATCATCCGCACTGAGTCGCCAATGGAATTCGCAGAAGTTGCGCACGCCGTTGCCGTTGCTGAAATAGGACCCTTGGCGCCGTAGCGAATGCTCAACTGGCCGGCGGCCATATTAACGATGGCGGCAGGAATAAAGAAGGGCGATATTTTGCGCGGGCCACCTTGCAGCAGATTCGAGTGCTCACGCTCAATGATTTCAAATCCACCAATGCCGGAGCCGATGAACACACCTACCCGCTCGGAGTTCTCCTCGTTAATCTGGAGACCCGACTGGGCAAGTGCTTCCTGGGTGGCGGCGAAGGCAAAGTGGATGAAGCGCCCCATCTTGCGCGCTTCTTTCTTTTCCACAAAATTCAGAGGGTCAAAGTTCTTGACCTCGGCTGCAAAGTTCACAGAGAAGTCAGTGGTATCGAAGCCTTGGATTGGCCCGATGCCACTGACGCCCGCAACCAATTGCCGCCATACTTCGGGAGCGGTGTTTCCTACACCGCACACCAGCCCCAGGCCGGTGATGACAACTCTGCGCGCCAAGAGCTATTTGCCACCTTTCGCGTTCTTCTCGATGTAGTCGATTGCGTCCTTCACGGTCTTGATCTTCTCGGCGTCTTCGTCGGGAATCTCAAGATCGAATGCCTCTTCGAACTGCATCACGAGTTCGACCACGTCCAGCGAGTCCGCGCCCAGGTCTTCCTGGAAGCTGGCGCCAGGGGTTACCTCGGCTTCATCCACCTGCAACTGCTCGACGATGATCTGTTTTACCTTATCTTCAACGGCCATGCTGTGCTTCTCCTCGTATTTTTTGAAACTTCAAAAATCCTTCGGGGCTTCAACAACCGCTCCCATTCCGCCTGCCTACAATAACGGGCCGAGGCAGAGAAACACAACCATCGCTCACGAATAAAAGCGCATGGCCCCGAAACTTCAAGTCTAACGGGCGGGTGAGGGTGTGTAAAGCCGTGGAAAAACAAGAAAATAGCAACCGCCACCATGATCGTTAATGCGCTCAATCCGAGTGTCCCAAAGCACTGCTATTGCCGGATAGATTTGTGTTGAAATTTGCCGGGAAATTAACAGCAGAAAGGCGTATATTCGGCGAAGAGACGCTCATGGGGGAAGCAATGTTGCCATCGATTGCCGCTGTAGTTGCCGCAATTGCGGGGATTCTCGTTGGGTTCTGGCTGCGTGGCAAGTCTGCGCGCACTGAAAACGCGCAGCTGGAAATGCATGCCGCAGAATTGACGCACAATCTGGAATCTGCGAAGGCTGATCTTGCGCAGTTGCAGGCCGAGTCGGCTTCGCGAGCGGGCTACCAGGCTCTGGCCGGCGAACGCGAGAAGGCACTGGTATCCGTCCGCGAAGAACTGCAATCCAAGGCCGAGTCCGAGCGCGTGCAGGGTGCGCGCATCAAGGAGCTTGAGGCCGAACTGCGCAACGAGCGCCAGAACATCGCGGAAAAAATCGCACTGCTTGAAACGGCGAAGCAGACACTTTCAAATCAGTTCCAAACGCTTGCGACTGAAATCCTTGAATCGAAATCGAAGACATTTTCAGAAACCAGCCAGACACAACTAGGCACACTGCTTGAGCCGCTGAAGACACAGATCAAGGATTTTCGTGAAAAGGTAGAGCAAGCGCAGAGTGACTCCAAAACAGGAGTGACGAGGTTGGAAACCCTCGTCGAGACTCTTGGAGCCCTCAACAAATCTCTCACAGAAGAAGCGCATAATCTCTCTACAGCTTTGCGCCGCGACACGAAGATGCAGGGCAATTGGGGAGAAACGATTCTACGCAATATCCTCGAAAAATCGGGGCTCCAGGAAGGCCTACACTACACGTTTCAGCAGAACTTCGCTGCAATCAATGATGACGGCGAGATTGCACCCGGAAGGCAAACCGACGTAGTCGTCAAAATGCCTAGCGGACGGCATCTAATCATCGATTCTAAGGTTTCACTCAATGCCTATAACGATTCCGTCAATGCCTCAAGTGAAAAGGATCGCACTGATGCCTTAAGAAGACACATCGCGAGTATCCGCAATCATTTTGGAGAGCTTTCAAGCCGCAATTATCAGAACCTTAGAGGACTAGAATCGCCTGATTTCGTGGTCATGTTCGTTCCGATAGAGCCTGCTTTTCTAATCGCTTTACAGAGCGACGAAAAAGTTTGGTTCGATGCTTATCAAAAGAAAGTTCTGCTTTGTGGACCGACTACAGTTCTTTTCGTGATTCGGATCGTTGTTGACCTTTGGCGTCAAGAGCAACAAGCACGTAACGTTAAAGACGTAATGAAGCGTGGGCAACTCTTATACGACAAGTTCGTCGGCTTTGTAGCTGACATGGAGAGAATTGGCAAGGGCATTCAGCAGGCCAAAGATATTTATGGCGACGCGATGGACAAGCTTACAAAAGCAGACGGCAATCTGATCGGTCAGGTTGAGAAATTGAAGCACCTTGGCGTTCGATCTTCGAAATCGCTGCCGCAGAATTTGCTAGATGCTGCGGCAGACGACGAAGAGCCTTTGCTTTCGTTGGCGGCTGAAGCCGATCAGAACGGCGGGCTGGACGCCCTTTAGTGTAGAGCGTTCCAGCCAGTTCGATCGACGGAGCAGTTACAGACCCGATTGCAATTGAGAAAGTGTCATCGGCACGGCGATGATGGCCGGAGCCGGTGCGGCTTTCGCGCGCTTGAGGGTCATTTCCATGGCTGGGAAATCTCCGGAGTCCGATTTCGAGTTGATCTTAATCTCATTTCCAGCGGCGTTCACGGTGCCCTCGTGGGTAATGGTCATTCCGTTGAACGAAACCTTGAACGAAATTTTGTCGCCGTCGACTTTGCCGTCGGTGATCGCCATCGCATCGCCCTGCGGTCCCGCCACGCTGCCAGTCAGCACGGCGCCATCCTGCTTGAAGGTGAACGCAATCTGCATGCTGTCGCCGCCGCCGGGCGCCTGCATCGCGGCATTCCATGTGCCGGTTATATCTGCTGCCCGTGCCGTAGTGGCACCACTCAACGCCAAAAAGATTGAAGCGCATGCGCAAAGAAAAATTTTCATAGTAGTCCTCACAGTCAATTGAACAGCGAACCCATCATAAGAGCACTCTGCCGTGGATGCCAGAAATTATTCGACTTCTCTGATCCCCTGGCGCAGGCGCTTCCAGGTGGACTCCAGGTCTTCAGGCAGAACGCGCGTCTCGGCGATGCTCGTCATAAAGTTTGTGTCTCCGGGCCATCTTGGCATGGCGTGCAGGTGCAGGTGTGCGGCTACGCCCGCGCCTGCTGCTTTGCCAATGTTCAAGCCAAAATTGTAGCCATGGGGAGAGTACACACGGTTCAGCACGCGTTCGGTGAGCTGCGCGAGGTCGATGAGTTCGTGTGCGGTTTCTTTGGGGAGCTTGGCGAGCTGGTCGAGGTGCGCGTAAGGCATCACCATCACGTGGCCTGACGTATATGGGTACGCGTTGAGGCAGATAAAGCAGTGTTGTCCGCGCAGCACCAGGCCGCCGGCGGCTTCAGCGCAGTCGGCACTCATCCCGTTGGCAATGGCGTAGTCAATGGATGCAATGAGATTGCAGAAGACACAGCCCAGATCGCCGGGCCAGGCGGCCAGTTTTTCAGGCACACCGGGGCGCACTGCACTGTCCGCCGTGGTGACGTAAGTAAAGCGCCAGGGACTCCAAAGATGATCCATACGTGCCTGTCTGATGGCGACGGTTCGAGACAATACAGTTCAGGACAGTATAGAGCGGCGATCTGGAAAGTTGGCTTGGAGAGCAGATCGCGAGGCTTTCAAGTGAATCCCGCGTTACAGAATTATGGTTATTAACCTGTGTGTCGGTCGTCACGAATGCCGCGTTCAGGTGTAGTTAAAGCTATATCTGAGAGCGTCAAAAGCTGGTACATGGTGGCGAAATTCGACGCGGAATGGCATCGCCGTTGGATTGACCTTCGTTTCCCAGGTTGATACACTCATGAGCGTAGCTTCCTGCGCGGATTCCAGCAGTAAGTTGCGGCCGCCCCCCAGCAAGCCGTAGCCTGCCGGGTATTGTCCGAGGAGAAAATTCCGGTTATTCAGGCTCAGGTCAAAACTGAGTCGAACGGCTCCCTGGAGAATACTTTCGGTTGTGTTTCGTGTTGCGGTGGCAAGGATACGGCCTCACGGCATCTCCAGCAGCGGCAATCGCAGCGTGGAAGCCAACGCGGTCAGCGAGATTGACTGCGGCGCAAGGAATTCCGGAGCTCCAACCAATGTCAAACGTCCTCAATCCCGAACCCGAGAGCATAACCCTGAACACCGAATTGGAAATCCCCACACTAGAGCCTGCGACGGAGTCTGAGCAGCCGTCGTTCGAATCCACGTCCAACCCTGAGAAAGCCCAAATAGCCCAATCACCCGCGCTGGACGCCGATGCCTTAACCGAGACTGGCAGCACTGAAAATGCCGGAATCGAAACTGCGGAGGCCGCACCCGCGGAGGAAGCTGCGCCGAGTGCGCAGGCCGACGGGACACACGAGCCTACCCAGGCAGCACACGAATTTCATTCGGCAGAGTCCATGGACGACTTTTCTGCAGCGCTGGAAGCTTTTGAGCGCGAGCAAGCCGCGGAAGCGGCCGCTGTCGAGGCGTACGGTGACAAGCTAGTCACCGGCACGGTGATCAAGCAGACCGAGAAGCACCTGGTTGTGGATGTAGGCCTGAAGTCGGAGGGACTGGTTCCGATCGAGCAGGTCCAGGACCACACCGGCGCGGTCAAGTTCAATCCGGGCGACGTAATCGACGTGGTGATCGAGCGCGAGGAGCCCGAGGGTGGATACCTTGTCAGCTACGAGCGCGCACAGCGGCTTCGCGTGTGGGACACCATTGAAAAGGCTGCCAACGACAAGACACCGATGATCGGCACAGTTGTGAGCCGCGTCAAGGGTGGACTTACCGTGGATATCGGCCTGAAGGCATTCCTTCCTGGTTCGCAGATCGAGATTCGTCCGGTCCGCAATCTTGACGGCTATCTTGGCCAGCAGATTGAAATCCGCGTGATCAAGCTGAACAAGAAACGCGGCAACGTTGTGGTCAGCCGCAAGGAAATCCTCGAAGAAGAGCAGAATGCAAAGCGTTCTACCACTCTCGAGCATCTTGGCGAGGGCGCCATCCTTACCGGCACCGTCAAGAATCTGACCGACTACGGCGCGTTTGTTGACCTGGGCGGAATCGACGGCCTGCTGCACATCACCGACATGAGCTGGGGACGCCTGACGCATCCGCGTGACCTGGTGAATGTGGGCGACGAGATCCAGGTAAAGGTTCTCAAGTTCGACAAAGACAAGCAGCGCGTATCGCTTGGCTTCAAGCAGTTGACGCCCGATCCGTGGCTTGACGCCACTGAGCGGTACCCGGTGGGCGCGCACGTCAAGGGCCGCGTACTTTCGGTCACCGACTACGGCGCGTTTGTTGAGCTGGAACAAGGCATCGAGGGCCTGGTGCATCTTTCTGAGATGACCTGGTCAAAGCGCCTGAAGCATCCTTCCAAGCTGGTCAAGCCCGGCGACGAAGTGGAGACGGTTGTGTTGAGCGTGAATCCGGCAGACCGCCGCATTTCGCTGGGCATGAAGCAGCTGCTCGAAAATCCGTGGGAGAACCTGACCGAGAAGTATCCGACCGGCGCAATCGTCGAAGGCCGCGTTCGCAACCTCACAGATTTTGGCGCATTCATTGAGATCGAAGACGGCATCGACGGCCTGGTTCACGTTTCAAACCTGAGCTGGACCAAGCGCGTAAAGCATCCGTCTGAAGTTGTGAAGAAGGGCGAAAAGGTGAAGGCAGTTGTTTTGGGCGTAGAGCCGCAGAACCGCCGTCTGAGCCTGGGCATCAAGCAGTTGCAGCCTGACGTGTGGGAAAGCTTCTTTGCCACGCACCGGGTGGGCGACGTGGTCCACGGCAAGGTACTGCGCACGGCGCAGTTCGGCGCTTTTGTTGAAATCGCCGAGGGAGTTGAGGGCCTTTGCCACATCTCCGAAGCCGGGGACGACGGCACCAACAAGCTTGAGACCGGTCTGGAACACGAGTTCAAGATCATCAAGATCAACGTCGAGGAGAAGAAGGTAGGCCTGAGCCTGCGCGCAATCGGCCAAGAGGCGAGCCGCGCACAGGTTGAGAACTACAAGGCGGACGCGCACAAGCACCCCGTCTCCAGCTCCACCACGACGCTGGGCGATCTGATCAACTGGCGGAAGGGCGAGCGGTAGTCTCCCGCAAGCCTGAACGCGGCAACAACAGAACGGCCACCCTGAGGGGTGGCCGTTCTGTTGTTGGAGATTTTTGGATTGCGGAAGGAGAGATGTTGGTCGGAAACGGTATTCGGCCGAAGTGGGTTCACGGAACGGGGTTATTGGGGACAGCCTCAGCATGTGTTTACTTCTGTATAACTTACGAATTGCCGACAACTCGGGAACTACCCTGAATCAGGGATTAGAATCAGGCTAACTTTGCTGTTCAACGATACTTCTATGAATGCTTTGTTGCCTGCAGAACTGACCCAAGGTGCAATTCTCCGTGACCAAGAATACGCGTGGGAGTTGTCAGATTTCCCCAAGCCCTACAGCGTGCGCCTAGTCTGGGATACGCCTGTTTAAGAGGGCAATTCTGGTTTATTGTTTCGGAAGTCTCGCTCTACGAGCCCTTCTGGCTGGAAGCCAATGCGTCAGACAAGATGGCCGACGAGGATTGGTCTGCTTATGCACGGCGCTCCTGCGAAGAGGTTCTAACTGGATTCAACAGGTGCTTGCGAGATACGGACTTCAGAGAAGCGGCAGGTAAGTTTGGCACCTCTGAGGTTGATCGAGCGCCTGACCTTCACTGGATGTTCAACGCATACTTCGTCACTGAACGGGAGTTTCAATCACTGAATTTTGGAAGGTAAAATCCGGCTTCGTAATCTTCAATGAGGATGAAGCCTGAGTCACCGGCTAACCGGAAGTTGATATGGTGTGACCCTGTCAACATCTTCGAATCGCTGGGGTGGTTTTTGTTTTTGTCTTTTCGAGGACAGGGTCAGCAGCAGCCGTGGCAGGTAATGGCGACGATTGATCAAGCTGATATTCGCGGGTCGGAACCGCATAATCATGATCCGTCGGGAGCTGC
>Ga0075522_10000430_pt1 | contig 30439 bp, 39 predicted proteins | sample NGEPerA_FD_74796 | JGI IMG/M metagenome (GOLD analysis project Ga0075522, IMG submission 74796) | Arctic peat soil microbial communities from the Barrow Environmental Observatory site, Barrow, Alaska, USA - NGEE PermafrostL2-A | ecosystem: Environmental > Terrestrial > Soil > Wetlands > Peat ...
GAGCAGCCGGAGGCAGCCAAAGCAGGCAAAAAAGCACCAATCAATCCGAAGGCTGGACACTCACATCCTTAAAATCACCACTCAAAACCACAGACCATTCAAACGCCAATTTATTCAGAGGTTCCCTAGATATAAATATAAGCCGCCAGCGCGATGGCGGCGGCGATGCGGTACCAGCCGAAAGGCGTGAGGCCGTAGCGCTCCACGATCTTGAGGAAGCCGCGGATCACCAGATACGCGACGATGAAGGAGACGACAAAGCCCATGGCGATGTCGAGCCCTTGGCCGTGGCTGAGTTCGGCGCCTTTCTTGTAAAGCTCGAACAATGTGGCGCCCAGCATGGTGGGCACCGCCAGGAAAAAGGTGAATTTGGTCGCGGCCACCCGGTCCACGCCCAAAAGCTCGCCGCCCAGGATGGTGGCGCCGGAGCGCGAGGTGCCGGGGATCAGGGACAGAATCTGGCAGAGCCCAATCTGGAACGCCTTGGAGAGCGGCAAGGTCTCGCTGTCCATATAGCGCGGCTTGGGCGACATGCGTTCAAGGATCAAAATAAGCACGCCGCCGATGAACCAGGTGGCCGCAATCACCGGCATGGCGATGGTTGGGTTGAGCAAGGTGGAGTTGATCCATTTGATCACCAGGACGCCGACGATGGCCGCCGGCAGGAAGGCCACGATGATGCTGGCCGCGAAGCGCCGCGCGTCGGGCGAGGACGGCAGATGAATCAGCGCCTGCCAGAAGGTCTGGAAATAGATCACCACCACCGCCAGAATCGCGCCCAGCTGGATGATCACGGTGAAGGCTTCCCACCGGTCGGTAAGGCCCAGCAGCCGCTCGGCCACCAGCAGATGGCCGGTCGAGGACACGGGCAGAAACTCGGTCAGGCCTTCGACAATGCCCAGCCAGACCGAAATCAAAATGTCATGCATGGAAGGGAATCCCCGGACGCGCCCGAGAGGTAGCATTGCCCGGGCGGGTGCGCCATCGCGGGAATCTGTCCTTTTGGTATTGTAGGCCATGGGGCGGTTGAGATTCGCTAAGCGTGGGGGCTGGCTTCGCCGGCTGGTCGTGATTCTGTTCCTGGTGCTGGTAGCGGCGCCGGTGGCGCTGCTGCTTCTGTTCCGCTTCGTGCCGCCGCCTGGCACGCCGGAAATGCTGGTGAGCCTGATCGAAGGCAAGGGCGCGCATTATGAATGGACGGACCAGCTTCCGCCCATCCTGGGCAAATCGGTGATCGGGTCGGAAGACCAGAATTTCTGCAACCATCACGGCTTTGACTGGAAATCCATCGACCAGGCGATGGCGGCGCATGAGCGCGATCCCAGGAAGCGGCTGCGCGGCGCCAGCACCATCTCGCAGCAGACCGCGCGCACCTTGTTTCTGGTTCCGGCGCGAAGCTGGGTGCGCAAGGGGATGGAGGCCTATCTCACCGTGTTGATGGAGGCGCTTTGGCCCAAAAAGCGGATTCTCGAGGCCTATCTCAATCTGGTGGATTGGGGAAAAGGAAATTTCGGAGCCGAAGCAGCGTCCGAGGCCTACTTTCACAAACCCGCCAGGTCGCTCACCCTGGCCGACGCCGCGCGCCTTGCGGCGATTCTGCCCGATCCCGACGTCTGGAACGCCGAACGTCCTGGCCCCTATGTCGCAAGCAGAACCAAAACCATTGTCGCCCGTTCCGCCGAGGTTGCACGGGACGGATTGGATGTTTGCGTTCGATAGTGAACATCTTGCCGGTCTCGAATAGCCAATCCTACATCAACTTTCGAACGGTTTTCCGCAACTCGGGAATTACCGTTTCTTCGAACCATTGATGTTGGCGCATCCAAATTGCACTGCGCCAACTTGGATGCGGCAACGGAAAGAATCGGGGGCCGTGCTGCGAAAACGCCTTAACAGTCTCCGTCATTGAGGTCTTGCCTCCTGTATCCAGGTAATGTCGGTGAGCGTATTGACCGACCAAAAGCGTCAACTGCAGATCGGGAAGATGCTTGAGCAAGCGTTCGTGCCAACGCGGTGCGCACTCGGGACGAGGTGGATTGTCCCCTCCATTTACTCCGGCCCCGGGATAACAAAACCCCATGGGGACGATTGCAACTTTCGCATCATCAAAGAAAGCTGTGCGATCCAAATTCAGCCAGTCACGTAGGCGATCGCCACTTGCATCGTTCCAAGGTATCCCGCTCTGATGGACTTTGCTCCCCGGTGCCTGACCAATGATCAAAAGTCGAGCGGTACTCATAAGTTGCACAATGGGGCGGGGTCCGAACGGCAGTTTTGCCTCACAGATTCGACAAGCCCGCACTTCGAGCAAAGTGCGTTTCAGCGACATTCAAAAACTCTCCTTAGGTATTCGCAACTTTCGCATACGTCGCACATGATTTTCCTGCGGTTTGTCGTGAGATGTGAATATGCCTTCATCCGGCAGTAAAATACTATGCGATAGAAGACTTTGCTCCCCTTGCTTTGTCGAAGAACCTGAGAGTGCGGAGCCAAGCGTCGGTGGCTGCCTTGGGCCGGTAGGCGTTTTTGTCCGCGGGATTCTCAAATGCATGTCCGGCGCCGTCATAGATTGCAATATCTACCGCTTTATTTAGGGTGTTCATACAGCTCTCGAAGGTTCGTACTTTGGCAGGAGAAATACTGCGATCAAGAGTGCCGAAGATTCCAAGAACCTGAGCATTGATTTTCTCGATGTCCTCGGGGATCGTCGGCAGCGGACCGTAATTCACGACACACGCAGCAAGCCCCGGTTCACGAATTGCGAGCTGAATCGCCAAGCCTCCACCCATAGACCAGCCCAGTGAACCAATGTGTTTCGGGTCCACATCGGGGCGGTGCCCTAGATAGACAAATGCCCCCTGCAGATCGCGGATCGCGCGACCTTCCCGGAGATCGCGCTTGAGCTTGCGCGCTTCGGTTGGGTCGGCTGTAACTTTTCCTTGGTAGAGGTCCACGGCGAGTGCGACATATCCATGAGCGGCGAGGTTCGTAGCTTGTTTCTTCACCCATTTATTTAGGCCCCACCATTCATGAATTAGAATTATCGCTCGATGGCGGTTCGAACCGCCAGGCAATGCGAGAAATCCGATAACTTTGTCGGTGGGGAGCGGAGTCGCTGTCTGCGGTTTCGACATCCCTGGCTGAGATGCCGCGTAAAACGACACCTTCTGCAAAGGGGCTCTCATGCAGTTCGATGTTCGAAACTTCTTGCTGTCATTAAAGGTGCTCCGGATGTCTTCTAGCCGCTGGCTTTCTTCAGCGCTTGACCTTTATGCATCGCAACATGATCGGTTTTGCTACTCTTGATTTCATACTGCGGGTCATCTTCGCTCGCGTGATGGGTATATCCTTTATTATCAAAGTTTTTCGTATGAACTTTGATGATCTTGCCGCTGACATGGCCAGCCTCCGAGTTCCAAGTTACGTGATCGCCGACTTTGAATTGTTTCGTCATCATGTACCTCCAATCATTGTTTGGCTTCGAACTACGCTGACGCCCGGTCTTCGGGCGTCAGCGCTCCTGAGCTATTCTTCATAATGTCTCGTTCGGACTTAACCTCCGCACGATGGCCTTTCTTGGAATGAAGCTCACAACCATTACGGACCCCAACCGAAATAAGCAGAAACATGGGCCTCAATCTGCGGCGGTAACTCCGCATAGGTGATAAAGGAACTACGTAAGCATGGGCCGTGTCAGCCTATTGCTTTGACCTCCTCCTCAGCCGCTGGGTATATGAGCGTCCCATCGGGCAGCGATCGCGCGCCAGGCGTGAGCTTTGCGGGGTCGATCTTATTGAGCCCCATGATATGCATCACCGGAACTCCTTGCGCCAACAAGTAGTCCGTGATGATGCGACGATGACAACGCCACCAGACAGCTTCAGCACACATAATCGCGCAACAATTGTCACGAGCTAGTGCGCGTAATTCTTCCAATCCGATTCTGAACGCATCAGTTGCGGCGTAATCGGCATAGTTCCGGAAAGATGCGACCTGCCAGAACGTATTACGCGACGGCGTCGCTCCCTTTTTCCTGTGACGTAGACCGCCAAGAGCCGCCAGATGCCGGTAGGATATCCCGACCTCGAGGAGTGTCTCCGGGAGCGAATCAGCGTTGAACTGCGGGTTTGTCCGCGAGCGCGGGATCGAGCGCACATCGACGAGCAGATTAACGGCCACCTGCTGAAGCAAAGCCACAAATTCGCCGATAGGCCGCGTCGAATGGCCGATCGTAAAGATCGTCGGTATCGCTTGAGATTGTCGCGCGGATCTTTTGATCGTCATTTCAAGTACGTTTTCATCGAATGCCGGGATGCATCTATCGGCACCAACATTGCTGAGATGCTGGCGACATGTTCATGAAGGCTTCACGATCCGGAAATGACCGGCTCGATCAACAAGATCGGTCATTTGGGTTGCCGCATGGATCGTCAGAGGATGATGAGTGAAGCCCGGCCTTGGAGAGATGAAAGCGGCCATGTCGCGAGTAAGATCGAGCTGCGTATCGGATGCTTTTGCGAGCAAAGAGATCATGATATTTTCCAGCGCGATCACGCGAATGCGAAGCTGCACCAGCTCAGCATTTGTCAACTCAGGAATGTCGGATTGCGCGCTTCCTGAAATTAAGCTCGCTTGGGAACTGCCTAATGCGGCTCCGCCATCGGTTTCCCATCTCGAAAGCGCCATTTGATATTGTTTTGATGTAGCTGCGGAATGCGGCTTCCTAGCAGGCATGAGGAAGTTCCCTTAAGGCTGAGAAAAAACGAGTACGTCAATCATCATGCCGGCCAGCTACCCATTTAAGCACACAAGTCTACCGCAGCATGAACTTCCATGATCGAACCCCAACGCCAATTTTGGCAAGCGACGATCATTTCGCCGCAAAGGAACTAAGGCGGACGTGCGTGACCGGGCGCTCAGAAACAATTCTGATCCTCTATTTTGCTCATAACAAACCGATACGTATAACGCTTCGACTCACAAAGGTTTCCTACCGATCTGATTTGGCAATTCTAAGCGCCGTTTGACCGCGACTATGTTCATGATGCGCCTATCGGACGCGTACATGCAGCAGATTGTGTTGCGCCCATCAGACCTGCCAGCTTGCCGGTTTTGCAGGAAAGAATTGGGATGCGGTCAATGTCATGCGCGATCATTCCGTCCGCGAGATAGAGGCGCAAGAATCGGTGGCGTGAGGGCGAGTTTGAACTCATGCGACAAACCTATTGTGCAGCGCAGCAATTAAGAACGCCTGCGTTGGGACGAAGGCGAGAAATGAGAGTAGGCATGGGATGCTGCGGGTAGAGGACATGCCTGGAGGATTATGGACGACATCGTCACTGCGCGCGCACTGCATGTTCTGGCCGTTGTCATCTGGATCGGCGGCGTCTCCATGGCGACAACGGTGGCCCTGCCGGCCGTTCGGCGCGGCGATCTCGGCTCCGATCGTCTTGCGGCATTTCGGGCGTTAGAGCGCCGCTTTGCATGGCAGGCCCGCACCGCGATTATCCTGGTCGGGCTGACCGGCTTTTACATGACCTGGCGGCTCGATCTTTGGGACCGTTTTCGCACCTTCACCTTCTGGTGGATGCACGCAATGGTTTGTGTGTGGCTGCTGTTTGTTGTGGTTTTATTCTTTGCGGAGCCGCTCATTTTACATCGCCATTTTCGCAAGTGGGCGACGTCGCGGCCGGAGGCTGCCTTCGCTTGGCTGTATCGCGCGCATTGGGTCCTGCTAGGGCTCAGCGTTGTGACGATCCTGGGCGCAGTTGCGGGAAGTCATGGATGGACGGCTTTTTAAGATTCGTAATTAGGGACTACGACTGCCAATTCGGGGGATGTACATGACGCTCGACGTCGAACGCCTCGACCAACCGGTGGAATATCCTGTCAGCAGTGTCCTTAAATGGGTGCTGCTCGCTGTTGCCATCGTGACATTCGGGCTTCTCGCCTGGGCGACCACCGTCACCTATCGCACCGCGCCGCCGCAGCCGGATCGCTTCACAGCCCCAGACGGCCGCGTGCTAATGACGGCGGACGATCTTCTTGCGGGAAAGGCGGCTTTCAGAAGGCCGATCTGATGGACTATGGCAGCCTGTACGGCATGGGCTCCTATTATGGCGAAGATTATACCGCTTCCATCCTTGTGCGCCTCGTACAGCGACACAGAACAATGTCGCGATACTGCGCTTTGGCAAAGTGTTCGCCGCGCTTTCCGCCGACCAGCAGGCTTCGGCCGCGACCACGATGCGCGAGATGCTGCAAAGCGTGAATCTCACCAATGCGAATGTCATCCTTCCCGATCCCCTTGGCGCGCGCCCTAAGCACGGTGCGCGACGAAGTGGCAAAAACATTGAACACCGCTGATCCCGCCGCAGGCTGGACGCCGGCCTCCCATGCCCTGATCGTGAGTTTGTAGACGCCTAGGAGCTTGCCCAGTTCATTGGCGGTAACGCCTCTCCTAGGCCTTAGCGCGGAGATCATTTCCGGGATCGCGACGGGGGTTTCAATAATCGGATCACAACCTAGAAAGGCGATGATAGGGGCCAATGGTGGCTCGTGGGCGGCCCCCAACCCTCCCAGGCCCTTGTAGTTTTGGGGTCAACGCCGATCACCAAGGCCGCCTCGCCCTGCCTGAGCTTCCTGATTTGGCGCTCCCGATAGAGGGGCTGGGCCAACCTTACGGGCGCGGTATTTACCGGGGGAAACCTTGAGGCCCAAAGGCTTAGGTTCGCCACTACCAAGAAGGCAATACAATGGGTGGATTGGGGGCATGGCAATTTCGGCGCCGAGGCGGCGGCGCGGGCCTATTTCCACACCGGCGTGGGCCGCCTGACCCGAAACGAGGCGGCGCGGCGGGCGGCGGTGCTGCCCGATCCCGACAAGTGGAGCGCCGCCCGGCCCGGGCCTTATGTGACAGAACGCTCGGCCACCCTGATCGGCCGGGCCTTTGAAGTGACCCGCGATAATCTGGATTTTTGCGTTAAATAGGGTGCTCGTTTAAACGTGCCTACCATGCGCCGTCTCATTCACCTGATGCTCTCGCCCAGCTGCCGGCTGGCCCGCCTGATCGTGGCGGAAAAGCGCGTCTCCTGCGATCCCGTCCATGCCGAAGATGCGCGCAATCCCATGCCGGTGTTCATCGACATGGACGGCACCCGCGCCGAAGGCATCTGGGCGATCGTCGATCATCTGGAGTCCCATTTTCCCGAGCGGCCGCTGGCGCCGGAAGACCCCGCCGAGCGCCGCGCCTCGCTGCGCTGGCTGGATTGGGCGATGGGCCCGTTCCATGAGCAGGTGACGCAGCGCATCGTCTATGAAAAAGCTGGGCAGCGTTTCACCGGCGCGCCGGGCCGCCGCGCCCCCGACATGAATGTGATCCGCGCCGGGCGCGAGGAATTGAAACTGGCGCTGGGCGGAATCGGCCGCGCGCTGGAGATTTCCGGCAATCTCTCGGGCAAGGCGCCGGCGTTGGGTGACCTGGCGGTGGCGGCGCATCTGTCGGCGATGGATTATTTCGGCGAAGTGCCGTGGAGCGAATCTCCCACCGTCACCGAATGGTATCTGCGGATGAAATCGCGCCCCAGCTTCCGCTCGCTGCTCGCCGACCGCGTGCCGGGCCAGCCACCGGTTGGCCATTATGCAGAGCTTGATTATTAGTGAGCCACGACCGCCGGGGCGGGCAAAATGGTCCAGTGGACCATTTTGAGTGGCGAACGCCGCGAGCTTGGGCGAGCGGCAGGGATGCCATGAAGAACGAAATTATTGCACGAGCATTAGCCGAAGGCTTCGATGTGGTGCGCGTCACCGATGCCGCCGCGCAATCCCATGCGCGCGAAGGCCTCGCCGCCTATCTCGCCCACGGTCATCATGGCGAGATGGAATGGATGGAAACGCGCGCAGATGAGCGCGCCGATCCGCAAACGCTGTGGCGCGAGGCGCGCTCAGCCATCGTGCTGGGAATGAATTATGGGCCCGAGCACGATCCCTTGGAGATTCTGGCGAAGAAGGACCGGGCCGCGATTTCGGTCTATGCGTTGGGCGACGATTATCACGATGTGGTGAAGAAGAAGCTGAAAGCCGTGGCCGGTTTCATCCATGAAAAAGCCAAGGCCGAGGTGAAAGTATTCGTGGACACCGCCCCGGTGATGGAAAAACCGCTGGCGCAGAAGGCGGGCCTGGGCTGGCAAGGCAAGCACACCAATCTGGTGAGCCGGGAGTTCGGGTCCTGGCTGTTCCTGGGCTCGATCTTCACCACCTTGGAATTGCCGCCCGACGAAAGCGAAACGGATCATTGCGGCAATTGCCAACGTTGTCTGGAAGTCTGTCCCACCGACGCCTTCCCCGCGCCCTACAAATTGGATGCGCGGCGCTGCATTTCCTATCTCACCATCGAGAACAAGGGTCCTATCCCGCGCGAATTCCGGCAAGCCATGGGCAACCGCATCTATGGCTGCGACGATTGCCTGGCGGTGTGCCCCTGGAACAAATTCGCCCAGGCTTCGGCGGAAATGAAATTCCATGCCCGCGCCGAGGCCCCGCGCCTGGCCGATCTGTGCAAGCTGGACGACGCGTCGTTCCGCGCCTTGTTCCGCAAATCACCGGTCAAGCGCATCGGCCGCGACCGCTTCCTGCGGAATGTGCTGATCGCGGTGGGCAACAGCGGCGATCCTGCATTAGCGAATGAAGCGCGTGCGCTATTGAACGACCCCTCGCCGCTGGTGCGCGGCGCGGCGGTGTGGGCGCTGTCCCGGCTGTTGCCCGAAAAAGAATTCGCTACGTTGGCGGAGAAACGCGCGTCGCAGGAAGCCGACACGAGCGCGCAAGAGGAATGGCACCTAGCCGGCTAATTCAGCCCCGATCTCGCCGGCGTATCCACTGTGAAAGAAGCCATTTTTCACCGCTGAGCGGCGGCATCCCGGCATGGAGCATCCGCCGATCCGGGTGTCCCTGCGCGTCTGTGTTCCAGAACAGCAAGGCATCGCCTTTGCCGCCCTTGAAAGAATAACCCAGCGCGGGGAACGCGGTCTGGCCGCCGGTGAAATCATCGTTGAGATAGATCAGCAAGGTCGCGACACGCTGCCCCTTCTGCGCAATGTCTTCGCGCAGTCCCGGCTGCTCGGGATCAATGAAATCGAAATGCGGCGCGAATTGCTGGCCGGTCTGGTAATGCAGCACCATAAGGGGTTCAAAATCATGGCCGCCCAGATCAACGGATGCCCTGAGCCTGCCGCGCATCGCGCAAAGCAAAACACCCATCTCCAGAATGCCGAAAGCGGCCGCGCTGTTATTGCGAACATTCCGGGCTTCAAACCCTGTGCCGGTCTGCGGATTATAGATCTGGGCTGGGACGGTGCGCGGCCGCGCTGCCTCAACAAGCCAGTCGCATTCGAGCGCTGACGCAAAGCCCCGGCTGACAAGAATGCGTGGATCGTGAGACACAAATTCAAAGGGCTTTGGCGCCAGCAGGGACGCGAAACCCGCGCCCGCAATAGCCAGCTCCTGCCGGGCAGAGGCGATGCCGCCTTCCGCTGCCGCACTCAGATAGCGAAGGGCGATGGACCAATGGTCATCCAGGGCATCGTCCTGGGCCGCAAGGCCGGCGCAGATAGACTGAGCCTGGGAATCGCCTCCTGCGGCCGCGGCCTTGATCATCGCCACGCCCTGTTCGGGATTCAGCGGTTCGTTCTTGAGAAGGCTGACGGCCAACAGGTACAAGCCATGGCGGTCTCCACTTTGGAAGAGCCGGCCATACCAGCCGCGCGCCAATTCGTGCCGGCCTTGCGCCTCAAGCATCTGCGCAAAAGCAAGCTGCGCATGCGGATCACCACTCTGCGCACGCTGTTCCAGTATTTCCGCGTCCGTCACGCTCGCGCGCCTCCACGCCGATATCCTGTTATGCTTCCTCAGGTGCTACTTATTGCTGTCCATCTCGTCCAATTCCTGGCGCGCAGTTTCGGCCGCTTCGCCGTTCTTCTGAACTTTCAGCACGCTTTCGAAATCGCGCTTGGCCGCCGGCAGATCGCCGGCATGCTTGAAGATCTCGCCCCGCTCCGCCAGCGCCTCGGGCGCAAAGGGCTTGAGCGACAGCGCCTGGTCCACGTCCTGGCGCGCCTCTTTCATCTTGCCTTCGGCGTCGCGGGCGCTGGCGCGCAAGACCAGAAGATCGGTGCGGCGCGGCTGAAGCCTCAGCGCTTCGCTCAGATCGCCTTCCGCCTCGTTCCAGGATTTCTTCATCGCCTGGGCGCGGGCGAGATCGGCATAGAGATCGGCATCGTTGGCCGACAAGGTGAGCGCATTGGAGAAGCTTGCCACCGCGCGATCGGCGTTGCCCGCCAGCATCCAGGCGTTGCCGGCCTGGTCGAAAATCTCGGACCGCAGATTTCCCATGTCGGGGGCGCGGCCCAGCGCGTCCAGCCGCGTGGCGGCTTCGGGATAGCGTTTCAATTCCACCAGCGAGACGGCGGAGCAATGTTCGGCGGGCGCACCGCCCTTGGCCTTGCTCCATTCCGTCGCCAGCGCCAGCGCGCGGCCCGGATCGAGATTGGCGGTGCGCAGGCAGCTCGCATAACGTTGGCCCGGGCTTTCGGCGGAGAGAGAAGGCGCGGCCAGCGCCACAAATGCCAAGCCCGACAAAAGGCACAATCGGTGGATGAACATGGCCCCGTCTTAGAGCAATCTTGCGCGCGGGGCGAGAACCGCGTTTGTTACGGCTCGCATCTGGAGAGAAATTCATGCGCCGCTTGCTGTTCCCCGTGCTGGCGTTCCTGGCGCTGATCGCGATTCCGGCTTTGGCGCCGGCAATGGCACAAGACCAGGTGCAGGGCCTGCCGCCCCGCGCCGCGCCCACCGCGCATGTCCAGGTCCAGCAATTGGCGGTGGTGGATGCCACACCCAATTTCGACGCAAGCCGCGCGACCGCGGCCTATCTGGCGCAAGTGAACGGCGCGGCGCGCGCGAAATCCGACGCCTATTTCGAAGGCGGTTATTGGTTGATGGTGGTGGATCTGCTGTGGACCTTGGTGGTGACGGGGCTGCTTCTGTGGCTGGGCATCTCCAACGCCATCCGCGACTGGGTGGCGGAAAGAACGCACAGCCGCGTCTCACAGGCGATGATCTTCGGCGTGGTCTATGTGGCGATCATGACGGTCGCGCAATTCCCTCTCTCGGTCTATGAAGGTTTCTTCCGCGAACATTCCTATGGCTTGTCGAACCAGAACTTCCTGGCATGGCTGGGCGACCAAGGCACCAGCTTGGCGCTTTCGCTGGTGGCGGCGCTGATCTTCGTGCCCCTGCTCTATGGCGCGATCCGGCGCACGCGCGAAAGCTGGTGGCTGTGGGGCGCTGGCCTGGTGATCCTGTTCCAGATCGTGACGGCGGTGATCTTTCCCCTCTTCATCGCGCCTTTGTTCAATCATTATTCGCCCTTGCCGGACAGTCCGCTCAAGGCGCAGATCCTTTCGCTGGCGCGCGCCAATGACATTCCCGCCGACAATGTCTGGCTGGTGGATGCGTCGCGGCAATCCAACCGCATCTCGGCCAATGTCTCGGGCTTTCTCGGCACCACGCGCATCAGCCTCAACGACAATCTGTTGCACCAAGGCACGCCGGACGAAACGCTGGCGGTGCTGGGCCATGAGATGGGCCATTATGTGATGGGGCACATGACCCGGCTGATCCTGTTGGAGGGATTGGTCACCATCATCGCCTTCGCCTTTATGCATTGGGGATTCATTTTCACCACCGAATTCTTCGGCGGCCAATGGCAGGTCCGGCGCGTGGAAGACATTGCGGGGCTGCCACTGCTGGTGGCGCTGTACAGCATCTTCTTTTTCCTGGCGACACCCGTCACCAACACCATCAGCCGCACCACCGAACATCAGGCCGACATTTTCGGATTGGATGCGGTGAGGAAGCCCGATGCCTTCGCCACCGTCGCGCTCAAGCTGTCCACTTATCGCAAGCTCGAACCCGGCAAATGGGAAGAGCTCATCTTCTATGACCATCCATCGGGGCGAACTCGCATCATGGATTCGATGGTCTGGAAAAAGGAGCATATCCGCGACGTGGACATTCGCGATACGGTGAGCCCGCAATAGAGACGACGTGGGAACGATGCAGAGATATTCCAGCTTCGCGGAATTCTATCCCTTCTATCTCGGCGAACATGCCAACCGCACCACGAGGCGGCTGCATTTCGTGGGCTCCAGCCTGGCGCTGGTTTGCCTTCTGGCGCTGGTTCTCACCGGCAATCCCTGGTGGCTGCTGGCGGCGGCGCTGGCCGGTTACGGCTTTGCCTGGTTCTCACACCTGACGGTCGAGAAGAACCGCCCGGCCACGTTCCGTTTCCCGCTCTACAGCTTCATGGGCGACTGGGTGATGTTCTGGCAGATGCTGACCGGCGAGATCGCGTTCTAGCCGCGAGACCAGCACGCAGGCCGGCCTCCCCCGCGCATGCGAAGCATGCTGGTGGGGGAGGTGGCCGTAGCAGCGCTTGCGATGCGGAGGCCGGAGGGGGAATAAAAGAATCCTAGAGCGGCGTGTCCGGAAAATTCAGGGTGCGCCAGAAATGCGCCGTCGGGCTGTTGTCGTTGCCCAACCCTTCCGGCGGATTCTTGAAGTGGCGGCCCACGATATCCATGAACGGATCCATCGTTATTTTCTTGCTGGAATCGAAGGCATAAAGATCGTTCACCGTGACCGCGCGCGCGGCGCTGTACCATTTATGGCTCTTGGCATATTTGTACGCGGCCTCAATATGAGGCGGCGGCACATAGTCAATGCCGAAGGTGTGCCGATAGAGATCGGGATAGACGTATCCAGCCTTCTCGTCAGGATAGAAGCGCAGCGCCTGGTGATAGCGGATCGCGAAAGCGGTGCGTTCCGGCACATAAGGCGCGTACATCTGCGCGCCCCACCAGCCATGATCGGTCTTGACCAGGGCCTGCACCGTGTCGTGCAGGAAGCAGGCAAGGATGACTTCCTCGTCGGCGCCGCTTTGCATCGCCTTGTTCGCGCTTTGCAGGCAGTGCTGGTTGGTCCCGAACCTGGTTGTGTAAAAATCGGTTAGAGTGGGCTTGGCCGGCAGCGGCTTTAAGTGGGGCACATTGCCCTTGGTATTGATGAAGACGCCGCCCGTACCACGGCGATAGGGGCGGGTTGTAATCTGCGCGTCCAATTCGGCCACCGTCGGAGGCGGCACATCTTTCATGTTGTCCGACTCCGCGTGCATGTCCGCGGTCTCCCCGGGTTTGCCCAACCCGAGTTTCTGGCCCAGCGCGTCTTCCATGGCGTCGGCGCGGGCTTCGTGGGTCATGGCGGCAACCGCGGCGGCTCCGCCGAGACTGGTGATAAGAGCTCTACGATCAATCTGAAGCATCGCGTTATCCCCTGGAGGTCGCAAGATCGCGGAAATGGTGACTGAGGCTAATCCCGAATCATCGTGAGTGTCCAGATGATGACAAGGGTTTTAACGCGCGTCCCGAACTGCGCGCGCGGGTCCGTATAGCCACCCAAGGTCTTGTCACGTCAGCACGAACTCATCCGGGAGCTTGGCCGGCATCTCATTTTGGCACGCTGGGGCGGGCGCGGCCAAGTTTGTATCAATATTTGTCGGGCTCAAGTCCCGGTACACTCACTGGTGGGTGGCCTTTTTGATCGCGCTGGCGATGGCGTCCCGAAAGACATAGCTGGTGTCGGTCGCCGAGGAGACGACGTCCACCTTGGCCTGCTGGGTCTTGATCACTTCGCTATCCAGAAGCGGGCTCGCCATCTGGCTGATCTGGAGCGACTCCGCGCGGTGATCGGGATACAGCACCATCTGGACCCCCCTGATCTGTCCGTCCTGAACGGAGATTTTCACCTGGAGGTCGCCCCACTCATATTGCCCGATGTCGCTGAGATAATCGCCGTCTTCGAGCCCGGCGGGGATCGGCACGCCAGGCGGTGGCGTGCCCGTAACCAGAGGAAGCGGGGTCTGAACCGGCGGCGGCTGGTACATCCGAAGAGAGGCCAGTGCGCTGAGCGGAGCGGGCGCGGGCAAGCGGATTTCGTGTTCCGGGTGCGCAGCGGCCGCTAAGGGCGCAGACACGGATGGCGCTGCACGCTCGCTCCGCGCTGTCATGGCCGGAGCTGTCATTGCCGGAATGGCCATCGCGCGCGCGGGCGGGCGCGTTGCCGGCAGCGCTTGCGCCGTCACCATGTGCGGGGAGCTGTGCCTGTGCCACCAGACATAAGCCAGAGACACGACCACCAGCGCGGAAGACAAGAGCAGCCTGGCGGTAAGATTTTCGTGTTTCCTGCCGGGCATGGCGATTATTTCTCCGCTCCCGTGCGCGGGCCGCCCGCCATCCGCTGGCGCCAAAACGCAATCTCCTGCTCGGCGACCTCGGGCGACTGGATTTCATAGGTGCGATAACCGCCCTCCTCCCATTCCTGATTGAGAATGCGGCCATCCAGGCTGAACCTTATCAGCCAGGAATCGTCCTTGTCGGTTTCGACGTGAAACATCGTCATGCAAGGAACGCCAGACAGCTTGAACGCGGTGATGCCGCGCTGGCCGCGATCCTTTTCGGTGACGATGATTTCCTTTCCCGAAATATCGGAAGCCGGCACGCCTAACTTCAGTCTCTCAAGGATTTTTGCTGGAATTGTTACCGATCGGCCTTTGGTTTGGAGAGCATCGTAGAGGTCATGCAAATCGCTGGCGGCATGGGCGTGGAAAGGCACAAAGGTGATCAGCGAAATCACCAGAGCGTAAATGGATTTGGACCTATTGAGCGCGGCCATGCCCATGATGTTCCGGGTCGCGGGGCCGCGGTCAATGGCTGGTATTCGTTTGCACCCGGGTGACGAATGCAAAATCCTGAGCGGCGAATAGCTATTTCGGCAGGGGAAGCGACCAGACTTTGCCCACGCCGCGCTCGGTCAGCCACAGCGTGTCGCCCGAAGGCTCGATCCCGGTCGGCGTGTCCAGCCCGTCTTTCAGCACCGTGACATGGGCGGTATCTCCATGAATCGTCAGGGAAACCACCTGGCCAGTGCCGTTGGCGGCGATGAACAGCTTTCCGTTAGCGGCGCGCATGCCATCCGGCCCCCGGACCGGCGCATCCATCCAGATATCCACCGGCCGGCCGGGCTTGCCGGAGGCGTCCATCGGGATGCGATAGACTTTGCTGAAGATCACATTGTTCACGTACAGCACACCGTCCAGGAAAGTGAGCCCGTCAATCCCGTCCAGCTGCTTGCTCTGCATAAAGAGATCGGCGGATGTGGCCCCCGGGGCCACGCGATAGATCTTGGCGTTCGACGTGTCCGAAATATAAAGCGCCTTGTCCGGCCCGATACTGAAATCGTTGCAGGTGGAATTGTCGCCCGGCAGATTCCAGCGCAGCTTTTCCTTGCCCGTGGCCAGGTCGAAGCCGCGCAGGCTGGAATGGCGCGCCGGGGGCGTGGTGCCGGGCACCGGCGTCAATTGACAGGTCCAGAGCGTACCCGTGGCAGGATCGGCCAACTGGCCCAGGAAGAAAGTGCCCGGGCCTTCGCCGCTGGCATCAACAAAAACATCGGCCGTCGTGGCGGCCTTCTTGACCCGGTAGACATAAGGAGAGTTGGCGCTGCCCGCGATCACGCTGCCGTCCGGCGCCACCGTCAAGCTTTCCGGCTGGGACTTGGCGTCATGGATCAGGATTTCGGCGGCCATCGCCCCCGATGTCGAAAACGCGAACATTGTAAAGACAAAAGCCGCAGCCCGGATCGTCATCGCCACCCCCCGTGATATCCTGCTAAACATAACGCAACGCGTGCTATGATGATAGCAGCCACAAGATTGTGAGGGAGAGTTTCACGTGAAAAACTGGATGATGGGTGTTGGCGCCTTGGCTTTGGCCGCTGGGGCGACGGGGGCGAATGCGCAGATCAACGCGGGCACCTTGCCGCCCGACACCAACCTGCCCTTCACCATGACTCCGGTGGCGACATTCGATTACCCCTGGCGGCTGGCCTTCCTGCCCGATGGCCGCATGCTGGTGACCGAAAAAGTCGGCCATCTGCAGCTGGTGACGCAACAAGGCGCCAAGACCGAAGTGGGCGGCGTTCCCCCGGTCTATTACCAGGGCCAGAACGGATTGCTGGGCGTGTTCCTCTCGCCCCACTACGCCACCGATCACAATATCTATCTCACCTATGTCGAGCCCGGCGATTACGGCGGCGGCTTTGCGATGGGGCGCGGGCAGTTAAACTTCACTGGCGACCGCGCACGGCTTCAAGGCTTCGAAGTGCTGTGGCGTCAGATGCCGCGCGGCAAGGGTGGCCAGCCGGGCGGACCGATCGCGTTCGCGCCCGACGGCAATAGCCTTTTCCTCGCCGTGGGCGAACGCCAACGCATGACGCCGGCGCAAGACATCAACCAGCCGGAAGGCAAGATCCTGCACCTGACCCTGGACGGCAAGCCCGCGCCGGGCAATCCGTTTGCCGGACAGACTGGCGCGCACACCATTCCCCTGATCGATCCGCCCGCCAATACCGAAGCGGCCAAAACCGCGCCGGTGGTGAGCACCTATACTTTCACGGGACCGAACCTCACGCCTGCCGAGACCTGGAGCACGGGCCATCGCACACCCTACGGCCTGGCGTTCGGGCCCGATGGGCGCTTGTGGGAAGCCGAACATGGTCCCAAAGGCGGCGACGAATTGAACCTGATCGAGAAGGGCAAGAATTACGGTTGGCCGCTGGCGTCATACGCCACCAACTATGACGGCGTGCCGATCGCCAGCCCCGACACGCGCCCCGACCTGGCCAAGCCCGTGATCTATTGGACGCCCATCATCGCGCCGGGAAATCTGATTTTCTATAAGGGCGCGATGTTCCCTGGGTGGAATGGCTCGGCGCTGATGAGCGGATTGCAGACCATGACGCTCAACCACATCGTCTTCGACGGCAAGGGCGGGGCCAAGCCTGCTGAGCGTTGGGCTGTGGGCCACCGCATCCGCGACGTTGAAGAAGGCCCGGACGGCGCCTTGTGGATGCTGGAAGACAATAATCCCGGCGCCCTCTTCAAGGTGACGCCGAAGTAACGAACGGTTCACGCGAGTCAAAAAAGGCCCCGGATAAAACCGGGGCCTTTTTCATTCAAGCGCGAATTACTTCGTTGCGTCGCGGATGGCGTCTTTCACGCCGCCGACGGCATTTTGCACTTTGCCTTCGGTCTTCTGTGCGGAACCTTCGGCCTGCAACTTGGCGTCGCCGGTGACTTTGCCGGCGGCTTCCTTGATTGCGCCGCCGGCCTGCTTGGCCGAACCGGCAATGCGGTCCTTATCCATTGGTGTTCTCCATTTTGGGTGTGATGGGAACAATCATTCCATCGGGAAGTTCCGGCATGCCTGCGCTGCGCGTCGCATGGCGCAAAAACTCTGTGGAACCTGGAACATCCATTGGTCCGGAGAGTTAGCCGTAATGCACACACAAGGAAATAATCAAATGCGCGTTATCGTACTGACTGCAGCGGCGTTGGGATTGTTTGCGTCCTTCGCATCCGCGCAGAACATGCCCGCCCAGCAGGGCCCAGCCAATCCCGCCGTCAAAGACATGCATCAGAACAATTCTTCGATGCCGGTCGCCGGAGCCAACAGCTTCACGGAAGCCGAAGCCAAATCCCAGATCGAGGCCAAGGGCTATACCCATGTCGCGAGATTGCGGAAAGACGACCAGGGCGTCTGGCGCGGCAGGGCGATGAAGGACGGCCAGCGCGGTCCCGTGAGCGCCGATTACCAGGGCAACGTCAACTGAACCGCCGGCGCTTGTCCCTTCCCATCCCCCATTCAAAGGATCACACCATGACGAAAACCATCACCCGCGTTTATAACGACTACGCCTCGGCCGAACTCGCGGTGCGCGAGCTCAAGACCGCGGGCCTGGGCGACAGCCATATCGGCATCGTCGCCAGCAATGCCGATGGCTGGCACAAGCCGGGCGGCAGCGACGTCAATCCCAAGCATGACAAAGACCGCGACGGCAAAGATGATCGCGCCGAAGGCGCTGTCACTGGCGCAGGCGTGGGCGCGATTGCGGGCGGCGCTGTCGGCGCCGCGGCGGGCCTTGGCATGTTGGCCATTCCCGGGATCGGACCGATCGTGGCGGCAGGCTGGCTGGCCGCATTGGCGACCGGCGCGGTTACCGTCGGCGCGGCTGGCGGCATCATCGGCGCCTTGGTGGAATCCGGCACCAGCAAGGAGAATGCCGAACTTTATGCGGAAGCGCTGCGCCGCGGCGGCGCCATCGTGACGGCCAAAGTGCCGGACAAGGATGAGGCCAAATATGCGGCCATCATGGACGAATCGGCCTTCGACATTGCCGCGCGCGAAGCGGATTACCGCAAAACGGGCTGGACCGGCTACGACCCGGGCGCGCCCGCCTATGACATCGCCCAGGTCCGCAGGGAACGTGAAACCTATCGGATGTAAAGCCTGGAATTCTCAAGCAGCCCGCCGGCGAAATCCGGCGGGCTTTTTGCTGCCTGGGGCCCCATCCCGATGGGAAAGTTCCGATTATTTGAGGCCGATAGCGCACCCGCCGCGTTATGAGCCGATATTGAAAGGAATTCTTCCATGAGCCTTTTGCTGATTATCGTGGTCCTTCTGCTCTTGTTCGGCGGCGGCGGCGGTTACTACGCCCACAGAAACTATGGCGGCGCCGGACTGGGCGGGGTGCTGGGCCTGGTTCTCATCATCATTGTGGTGCTGTTTCTCTTTGGCGGCCTGCGCGCCTAACCCCGGCTTGATGGCCGTCTTCAAGAGAGAGAAGATGGACCATCGAGGTCTGTCGGGGAAAAACCATGCGTACCATCATGTTCGGATTGCTTGGCGCTTTCGGTCTGCTTGGCTTGATGGCGGTGACGCCGGCCATGGCGCAGGCATCCGATCCGCAACCCAGTTGCACCATGTGCCAGGGCACCTACATCCCGGCCGAAGAAATCCAGGCCTATAGCAAAAAGGCGGTGACGGAACGGCGGATCGACCAGCAGGTGCGCGATATCGACATCGGCAAGGTTCACATCGCCCTGGGCGTGGAGCATCGCGGCAAGCTGGACAAGCCCGGCGCGCATGCGGTGGCCGAGCATGATCTGGTCAGCGAGGTTTATCATATCATCGACGGATCGGCGACCTTGAAGCTGGGCCCGGAGCTGGTGAACGAGAAGCGCCGGCCCGCCGATGAGGAAACGGTGCGGCTGTACAACGGCCCCGGCAACAATGCCGACGATATCAAGGATGGCGTCAGCTATGATCTCAAGCCGGGCGATGTCGTGGTCATTCCGGCGGGCACCGGCCACCTTTTCACGCACATAGACGACCACATCGATTACATCATGGTCAGAATCGATCCCGACAAGATCACGCCGATCAAGGATGAGGCGGCGTCAAAGGCCTATCTGGGCGATTATCTGAAGAAGTAACCGTGATATAGTCGAGGCGGGATCAGGCGGGGCAAGAAAATGGCGAACAGACTTGCATTGTCATGCGCCGTGGGCGCGCTGGTCCTGATCGCCGTCACCGCCAGCGCAGCCGACAAGCCGCCGGTCCAAAGCGGGTGGGATGCGCAAGGCGCGGAACGCTATCTCGACAGCCGCGAAGTGTGGTGGCAGTCCTGGGATCGCTCGCAAAAGGATCACCGCACGATGTGCGTCTCCTGCCATACCCAAGGGTCTTACGGGTTGGCGCGTCCGGGGCTCAGCCAGCAATTGGGCGAACAGGCGCCATCGGCGGCGGAACAGGTGATGCTGGCCAGCATCCAGAAGCGGGTGATGAACTGGACGCAGATGCAGCCGGTTTACAGCGACGTTCTTTCCGGCCCCGGCAAGGAAGTCGAATCCCGCAACACCGAGTCGGTGCTGAACGCGGTGATCCTCAGCAGCTTTGACGCGCGCACGGGCCATATGAGCCCGACCACGCACACGGCATTCGACAATGCCTGGGCGCTGCAGTCGCCAAGCGGCCCCGATGCCGGGTCATGGGTGTGGCAGAATTTTCATTTCGCGCCCTGGGAGTCGAATGAATCGCAATATCACTGGGCCGCGCTGATGGCGATGGCGGTGGGCAAGGCGCCCGACCATTACCGCGACGATCCCAAGATCGCGGCGAATTTGGCCGCCCTCACCGGGTATCTGCAAAGCCATTACGCGGCGCAGCCCTTGCTGAACCAGATCGTGGCGCTGTGGGCGTCGGAATCGTTTCCTGCCGTTGTCGGCACCGCGGAGCGCGCGAAGCTGGTGGATACGCTGACCGGCCTGCAACATGCGGATGGCGGCTGGAGCGCGACCGATCTGGGACCGTGGAAGCGCGTGGACGGCACGCCGCTGGAAACGCGATCCGACGGCTATGCCACGGCGCTGATCGTGCTGGTGATGGAAGAAACCGGCGCGCGTACCAATCCGCACGTTGCGCGCGGCATCGCCTGGCTGCTGGCGAACCAGAGCAAGGAGACCGGGGCCTGGACCGCCTGGTCGCTCAACAAGGACCGCGATCCCAAGTCCGATCCCGGCCCGTTCATGAGTGACGCCGCCACCGCCTATGCCGTGATGGCGTTGGAAGCGCGGCACTAGCTGTCGCATTGCCGACCCGCTCCAACCGCCGCTAGGCTGGGCCCTTAACGGGAGCGCACATGGCAGACCAATTCATGCAAGAGCTTGTCTGCAGCGGTTGTGGCCGCACGGGGCATATCACCTGGGAAGGCGCGGGCGCGGCCAAGCGGGTGGTGAACATGTCCGAGAGCCTTGAACAGCATCCCGGTACCCCGCCGACATTCACCTGCACCGATTGCGGGACCGTGCAGGCGTCACTCTAGCTGTCAGCGGCCTGCGACGCCGCCAAGACAATCGGCGCCAGCGATTCACCGAAATAGGCGCTGCAGTGGTTTACGGCATGAATGTTGGAGGGCAACTACCCAAGCGCGACGTTCCGCGTGATGCTAAAATTTGGGTGGAGTTCACTCTCTTGTTTCAGAGCTATTATTAAAGTTATTGGAGTTTGTGCCCTCAAGGACGCTCAGAAATTCCGCTACGCCTTTAGATCGTGCTGAAAATACTCGAGCCGTCGGAATTTTGAGTCCTAACTCCACAAAGCGCCTCTTCATTCGCGAATGCATATCTTTCCACTTTCCATCAAGCAGGACGAAATCGCAGTATGCGATAGCCATCGTTGCATGCTGAATGTCAGCCGCGTCATTTAGGTCAATCCTCAACCTCTGATCCAAAAAAATAGGTCGAAGAAGTTCCTGGAAGACAGCCAGCGTCGGAATGTTTTGTGGGTGGCCGGAGAATGTTCGCGCCGTTTCGATGAAATTGGCATCACACCTCATCGCGTTGATACGATTGGCGATGGAGCGATTCGAGTTTCTCCACGTGATGCCCAATCTCTCCCGGTGTTCGGCAATAATCTTAATTACACCGCTGATCGTGAAAGGGCGGAAATCGTTTGGACGCTGTCGGGCGACTTCCTGCAGCAATTCAATGTCTGGCGGAGCCATAAGGCGGAAGCCAATTACTCGTGCTCCTACCTCCTGCTTCATGGCCAATTCAATATTAAATTGCGCAAAGAAAATGTTCGGCAGAATGGCTTCAAGGAAAGTGGCGATTTCTTCCGCGTGTCGGGGATCGGAGGGACCAGTAATCTCCGCAAGATTCGTGTGTGATATAATCAATGCACCGCCGGCCACCTTCAAAGCATTGATGAAGCGCTGTCCGTCCTCTTTCTCGGTCGAGAAATGCCGGATAGCCCAGTGATCGAGATATACAGTTGGAAAGTCAAAAGACTGCCGAACTATAAGTTGCTCATTCTCGATCACGAATCCAACTGGCATGGCTTAACCCGTGGTGTAGCAAGCCGCGAAGGTTTCAAATTTCCAGGCGATAGACATTGGCCAGTTGATGGGGCGCATCGGGCGGTAATTTGATCGCAAGTCCCCCCGCGTTTTGCGAAAAAGACAGCGGGGCCTCCCGGCCCAACAGGGTCACGGATTTGACGGGCTGCTCGGCACGCAAAGACGCAATGACCGCCTGGCCGTTCTCGGGCTCGGCCATCTGGATGGCGTAAAGACGGCCTTTCGCGGTGGTGAAACGGAAATCGCGCGCGGTATAGGGCTTGGCCTTGGTTTCGGAAAAGCTGCCATCGGCATTTTCGGTCGGGCCTTCGCCAAACCTTGTCCAGGGCCTTGAGCCATAGATCGCTTCGCCATTGGTCTTGAGCCAGCCGCCTACCGAGAGCAGCGTGCCCTGCGCCGCGTCGGGGATGTTGCCATCGCCGCGCGGCCCGACATTCAGCAACAGATTGCCGTTCTTCGAGACGATGTCGGCCAGAAGATGCACGATTTGCGTCGCGCTCTTGTACGTATCGTTCTCGATATAGCCCCAGGATTTGTCGCTGATCGAGGTGCAGGTCTGCCAGGTGTCGGCGCGGATGCCCGGCGCCTGGCCGCGCTCGATATCCAGCACGCCGGCGCCATCGGCGAACTCGCCCAGCTTGTAATTGACCACCGACGAGCGCCCTGCCCGCGCGGCGCGGTTGTAATAAAAGGCCAGGAATTTGGGCAGGGTGCTGCGGAACGAAGGCTGGCCGATCCACCAGTCGAAATAGATCAGCTCCGGCTCATAACCCATCACCAGCTCGGCCTGGCGCGCCAGCCAATCGTCCAGCCAGGCTTGCGAGACATAGGTATAGTCGCTGAACAGATCGTCGCTGTTGGTGCCGGTGATGCGCGCCTGCGCCGGGCCGTAAAGCCCCGCATGGGCGGGATCGGCCACGTCCGATGGGAATTTCCGCCCCTCGTCGAAGAACCAGTCATGTTCGGCACGGTGCGACGAAAGGCAGAAATGCAGATCGTGCGCTTGCGCCGCCGCTTTCACCGCGCCCAGCACGTCGCGTTTGGGGCCGGCCTTGACCGCGCTGAAATCGGACAGGTGCGTGCCATACATCGAGAAACCATCATGATGCTCGGCCACCGGCACGACATAGCGGGCGCCCGCAGCGCGGAACAGCGCCATCCAGGCCGACGGGTCGAAGCGTTCGGCCGTGAACAGCGGAATGAAATCCTTGTAGCCGAATTTGCTCTGCGGCCCGTAGGTGGCGACATGATGGGCGAATTCCGGGCTGCCCTGCACATACATGTCGCGCGAATACCATTCGCTGCCGAAAGCGGGAATGGAATAAAGCCCCCAATGAATGAAGATGCCGAATTTGGCGTCCTGGTACCATTTGGGCGTGGCATGGGCTTGCAGCGACGCCCAATCGGGACGGAACGTGCCGTCACGTGTTTCCTGTTCCACCGATTTGAGCAGGCGCGCGCGTTCCGGCGCATAGGCCCGCGTCGCCTTCAGCCAGTCGCGGTCGAGTTCGGCCGGAGTGCGGGGATCGAAGGCTTGCGCGTGGGATTGCGCCTGGGCGCCCCGCGCCAAGAGCAGATCAAGGGCCGTGGCCCCGGTCACGGCAAGCCAGTCCCGGCGCGACAGGGTGGGAGAACGGCTCATCGGTGTATGCCGCCCCTCTGACCGGCCTCAGGCAAATAGTCCATGGAAAGCGGCTGATTTCAATGGAAAAGCCGGTTTGGCGGGCCCGCCGCGCGCCCGAATTTAGCAGTTCCTTAGGGAGCAAAAACTAGAATCCCCGGCGGAATCTATCCTGTCAGACCAGAGCGAGAACCCGCCATGAAATCTTCGCAGTCAGGTTCAGACATTTCGACCATGCCGCCGCGCAATCCCGCGGTTGACATGCTGCCCGGCCATGGCCGCCAGACCGTGCTGATCGTCGAGGATGTCGCGCCGCTACGTGACAGCTATTGGGCGGCGCTGCAGGAAGCGGGTCATCGCGGCGTCGCGGCCGCGAATGGCAACACAATCCTCGACCTGATGTATGCGGAAAATGTTTCGGTGATCCTGCTGGATCTGTTCAAGCCGGGCATGGATGGCATCGAGACGCTGAAATCGATCAAGCGCGTTTCGCCCGAGACCCTGGTCATCGCCATGGGCGAGGATGGCGGCCTGATCGATTGCCTGGCCGTGGCGACGCAACTGGGGGCCGACGCGTTTGTCAAAAAGCCCGCCGAACCCGCCGACATCGTGGCCGCCGTGAAGGCCCTGACGACGCGCGACGTTCCCGCCAGCCAAGCGGACCGGCGCCGCTACACGCGCCTGCATGTCGATCAGCGCGGCTATCTGTACAATGCGGCGCAGGGTCAGCCGCTGGAATGCCGGATCGTCGATCTGAGCGCCGGCGGCGCGTTGATCAAATCCGACGCCGATTTCCCGCGCGACCGCCCGGTGGTCCTGCAGGTCGAGGGCTTTGGCAGTTTCGAAGGCATCGTGGTGCGCAGCGGCGGGGGATCGGCGGGCTTCAAATTCCTGATGGGAGAGTTGAAGCGCGACCGCCTGAAGCACGCCCTGGCCAGCTTTGCCAAAACCGGCGTCGCGCCCATCGGCACCTATGGCGTGCACCCGAACTTCAAGCCCGGTGCGACACGTCCGGAGCGGCGGTCCGATCCGGAGCGGAAGGAAATATTCCCCTTCTCGTGACGCTCACGCTTTCTGACGACCATGTTCAATCTGCACCGCCTGCAGAAAGAGAACCATCCGACCAGCGGCCGATGGGGATCAGAAATATCGTCAAGCGCTCGTCCGGGAAATTGTAGCCAATGACAGGCGATTTCGGCAGACCGACGCCCCAGGATTTGAGGTCGGTTTCCGGCATGTAGAACATAAGGTGGGGAAGCCAATGTCCCTCGCCGTGATTAAAATAGGTCCCTTTGGACAGCATGTACGATAACGATCCCGGCTTGGCGACAGGCAGCTCGCCGCTTGTGATGGCCGCCTTCAGCCCTTCCTGAATTTTGGCTTCCGATCCCCCCGCCAGCGCGATTTGTGTGCGCTTGATAGTCTCCGGCACCTGGGATTGCGCTGCAACGGCGTTGTAGCAGATCGGAGCGCGCACTTGGGGATTCCAAAAGTCTGGATCGCCAAAACCGGCGGACCAGGAGCGGGCAACCAGGCAGACGAAACCGTTTGTCCCCTTCACCGCCGTCTGAAAGCCGGTGGTGGTAAAGACCATGATTTCCGCATCCTTGGCGATTGCATTTGTCGCGGCACTTCGCGCCAGAGCGATCTCCGCATCGCGGGGTATCAGGTAGCGCGCGACGGGCGACATGCTCGGATAAGCCGCCGTCGCGGCTTGCGCGCCCGAACTCAAAAAACACAAAGCGAAAACCCAGCCCAACGCTTTCATGTCTGCCTCCTCTATCTCGTCTTCCGCGCTTCGTCTTCCTCTGCCAGATCGCGCAGCCGCTCCAAGGCCTGTTGCCAGAAGCGGTCGTATTTTTTGAGCCAGGGCGTCAGCGCGTCCTGCATCGCCTTGGCCTCCAGCGAATAGATCTGCTGGCGGCCTTCGCGATTGGCCTGAACCAGGCCCGCGCCGCGAAGGCCCATCAGATGCTTGGAGATGCCCGAGGCGACCAGATCGGGAAATTCCTCGGCCAGTTCCGTCACGTTGAGCGGGCCCTGCTCGGCCAGAAGATCGAGAATGCGCCGCCGCGTGGGATCGGCCAGCATCCGGAACAGCGTGTCGGTCGCGTCAGCTCTCACTTCATTCCGCATTGGCATTCACCAGCGCGGCCAGCTTGTCCAGAATCCCGTGCGCGTCGGAACCGCGCTCATAATCCGCGACCATCTCGGGCCAATCGGCGCGGCCGGTGGCGGCGAAGCCGTCATGGATGATGGTGACTTTGGTGCCCGCGGCCAATGCTTCAAGCGCGATCACGAAGCGGGCGGGATGCACCCAGCCCTGGTCCTCTTCCAGCCAGGACAGGATCAGCCAGCCTTCCGGCACCAGCTCCATCACATGGCCAGAAACCCAAGTCTTATTGTCGGGACCCAGGAAGCGGTATTTGCCGCCGACCTGAAGATCGATATCCAGATTGGGGCTGATCCAGCGGCGCAAGGTTTCTTGCGTGGCGATGAAACGCCAGACCTTGCTGGGCGTGGCGCGGATTTCGATGGTGCGGATGACCTGTGGCATGGGGACTTAATATCTTACTGAACAGTAAGATGTCAAGCCCACTAGATTAGGCTTTGCTCCACTTGCCGGTCTTGATGTCGAACTTCACTTTTCCGGAGGTGCGCATGCGCATCAACAGATCCTGGAGCGCCTCGGTGCTTTTGTTGCTGGGATCGACCCGCTGTTGCACCGCATAGAGGGCGCGGGGTTTGTCCAGGGCTTCCAACACGGCTTCTTCGGTCGTCATGCGCGTTCCTTTATGCGAAGGCCTCGGCCAAGCGCTGAATGCGCCGCCGGTTCAAGAAAAACGCCAAGAAATTGCCGCAGAGAATGGCGACCTCCGGCGTGAAGTAATAGCTCCCGATATGCGTGTAGGGCGAGAACAAAAGCCCGACCACCGCGCCATAAGCGATCTGCCGCCAGCGGCCGGGCGGCACGGTGCGCGGCTCGGTCAGCATCACCAGGCCGAAGAAGCCGAACATGGAATGGATGCCCATCATCGACAGGGACCGTTCCACACCCGACAGACTGGAAGGATCGCCATAGGCGATGGAGATGCCTAGGACCACCAATGCATAGGCCGCCACCATCCCGGTGTAGCGCAGCCGCGTGAGCATCAGCGCTCCGCCCAGGACGATCACCGGCAACAACAGGGGATAGTCGCCCACCCACCAGCTTACGGTGCGGTGCAGGCCGATTCCGATCAGGGCGGCGCCGAATGCGGCAGGATTGAAGAGATGCCGCTTGCCGATCGCCACCATGTATTTCGAGGCCATCGCCCAGGCCGAGACCAGAACCAGAAACGCGTCACCGCCAAGATCGGTGGGCGCTATGGGGGTGATGATCAGGGCGATGATCAGGGCGCTGATCGCGACCGATTCCCAATTGCTGGTTGCCCTGAAGGCCCGCGCGAAAGCCCAGTTGACGGCCAGGCACACCGAAAGCGTCACACAAGCGGAGAAAGCCAGATTCACCGCAGACTGATGCACAATGCCCAAAGCCGACAGCGCCAGCGCCGCCAGCATGATGGCCGACAAATAATAGAGCGCCAGCCGATAGGTGAGTATCCGACGGAAGAACATCATTGGCGGGTCGCTTTTATGAGGACGTCGGCAATCACATCCTGAAAGGCATAGCTGACGTCGGTGGCCGAACTGACCGCGTCCACCTGGGCGTGCTGGGTCTTGATCACTTCGCTTTCCAGAATGGGGCCCGCCATCTCGCTGAGATCGAGCGAGCGCGAACGGTGGTCGGGATATTGCAGGATCTGCACGCCGGTTATCACTCCGCCATGGACGGAGATTTTGACCCTGAGGTCGCCCCACTCCAGTTGATGCCTGTCGCTGACATAGTCGCCATCCTGCAGATGGCTGCCTGCCGGGATGGCGGGGGCGACTCCAGAAGCCGGCGCGCCTGTGGCTGCGGGAAGCGGTGGCGAAACATCATTGGAGGGAACAGTTGGTAGTGGCTGTGCGGGCGGCGATAAGGAAATCGCCGCTTCCTGCTGCGGCGGTGCTTCCGGTGCGCTGGGTGTGTTCGTCTGCGGCGGCGCGATGGCGGCGGATTTCGGCGCGGCCGGCGCAGCGCTGCGCGGAAGGACTGCAACGCTGGTGTCCGGTGCCGCAGCCGGCGCAGGCTCAGACGCGGTGACCGGCGGCGGCGCCAGCGCGGACGCTGATGCTTGAGGCGCGGTCGCATGAGGCGCAGACGCCGCACCCGTCACATGCGGGCCTTGCATGTTCTGTCTCTGCCACCAGCCATAGGCCAGCGATACCGCCACCAGCGCGGAAGATAAGAGCAGCCTGCCGGCAAAGCTTTCGCGTTTCGCGGCGGGCCTCAGCATGGCAAATATTTCTCAAGCCCGCTGGTCATGCGCGCCATGCCATGTCTGTCGATCTCATACCCTTCCAGGCCCGGCATGCTCTCGATGAACTGGATGCCGCCTCGCCCCATGGCGAACGACGCGGTGGCATAACGATCGGCCTCCATCACATCGGCGCCGATGATGGTGAGGCTGACGATATCGTCCGAGCCATAGCGGCCGGTGTGCGGGTCATAGATATGGTCGCCGCGCAAATAATTGCCCGAAGTGGCGACGCCGCAGCCCCTGGGTATCAGCACCTTGACGATCTCATCGGGCTGGAAAGGATTGCGGATACCCACCGTCCAGTCTTTGCCTTCGTCATTGACGCCATGACACTGGATGTCGCCCCCGGCCGCGATGCAGAAATTCGTGAAGCCCATTCCCATGAGCTGTAGGGCAGCGTTCCTGATCGCCCAGCCCTTGACCATGCCGCAGGGATCGATCGTGCCATCGGGGCGGACGATGTTGAAAAAGCCCGCCGTTTCAGCCTTGGTTTTTTCGCACAAAGCGAAAACCTCCCGCATGCGCGGGGTTAGATCCTGTTCGGCGATCTCGCCGCGATTGAGACGGGAAATTTCGCTGTCGTCCTTGAAGGGGCTGAATTGCCGGTCGGCGGCCGTGAATTCCGCGAACACCGCATCCAAGTCCCACTGGCAGGCCCCCTCGTCCAGCACAGCCATGCTGATGGGCATGCCCATGATGACGCGCGTCTCACGCATTGGCCGAACGTCTCCCCAAGCCGATTCCGGCCGCACTTTCCCGGCAGTTTCCATGCGTCCCGGGCGACGGTCAATGGTGGCGAATCCGGGCAAAGCCGCGTAAGCTTTCCCCATAAAGACGGGGGAAAACAATGAAACGGCATTTTCTTGCAGGCTTGGCGTTGGCGCCTCTTTTGCTGCTGGCGAGCCCCGGTTGGGGCCAGTCTGACACCGGCGACCGGCAGGCGTTCCACGACTTTCTGGTTCAGGCGAAAAACAACGGCAGCGCCGACAAGGACAAGGTGGCGGCCTTCTACAAAACCACCGGAGCCTATTGGCGCGCGCACTGGCTGGATTATACGCAGCATCCCGAAAATTACACCGATGTGATGGCGCTGTATCACGCGGACCAAGCCGTTTATCCGCGCCCGTTCGTAGTACCGGACCCGCAACGCTACGAAAAGGACATCGAGGCGTTCCGGAATTTCGACGCCAGGAATGCGCTGCCTAAGAACCCGGCTTTGTTTGTCGGCAGTTCCACCATCGTCAAGTGGAAGACCGCGGACGCGTTTCCCGGCTTCAGCGTCATCAACCGGGGCTTCGGCGGGAATGTCATCGAGGATGTGCTGTATTACTACAAGGACGTGATCGGGAAGTATCATCCCTCCGCCATCCTGTTCTATTGCGACAATGACGTCACGGGTGGTGACAGCGGCGACAACGCCTTCCAGAAGGCCATGCAGGTTTACGCCCGAATCCGGTCGGACTTTCCCAAGGTGCCGTTTGTCTTCCTGAGCATGAAGCACGCGCCCAACTCCGCCTTCGCCAATCCAGGCGAAGCTGCCGCGATTGACCGCTTCAATGAGCTCGCCAAGGCGCAGGCCAAAAAGGATTCCAGCTTCAAATATTTCGACATGGACGCGCCGGTGCGCGATGCCAATGGCAAAGTGCCGGGCGAGCTATTCCTGGATGGCGAGCATTTCAACGACAAAGGCTACGCCTTGCTGAACCCGGCGGTGGAGAAGCTGCTGATTTCGCTGCACGTGCCACGTTCGAAGTGACAGCGAAGGCCGGTTTTAAAATTGCTGTGTTCGTGGCCGCCGTCGCGGTTTGCCATGTCTCGTCCGCCATGGCTTTCACGCCGCCACCCGAAAGCGCCATTCCGAAGGGGCCGTTGGGCGATTCCGTGCGGCGCGGCGAGGCGATATTCACGGCGACGCACAAATATGCCGGCCCCTTTGTGGGCAACAATCTCAATTGCTCGAATTGCCATCTCGATCGCGGCAGAAAGGCGGGATCAATCCCGATGTGGGGCGCCTGGCCGCTCTATCCGCAATTCCGGACCAAAAACGGCAAAGTGAACACGATGGCTTTGCGCATCCAGGAATGCTTCCAGTACAGCATGAACGGCAAGAGACCGCCCGCCGACAGCGACGTCGTCACCGATTTGCAGAGTTACTTTGCCTGGCTTGCGACAGGCGCGCCGACGGGCATGACCCTGGAGGGTTCGAGCTATCCAATGTTGCCGGCCTCCAACATTTCACCCGACCCGCAGCGGGGCGCGCAATTGTTCGCCAAGAATTGCGCCGCCTGCCACGGAGCCGATGGCCAGGGCAATGAAGCCGCCGCCATACCGCCGCTGTGGGGACCGCAATCGTACAACAAGGGCGCGGGCATGCATGAGGTGGAAAAGGCCGCGCGCTTTATTCGCGCCAACATGCCGCAAGGCCAAGAGGGTACGCTGACGCCGGATCAGGCCCGCGATATTGCGGCCTATATTGATGACAGGCCGCGCCCGGCGGACCCCAGGACCTTGGCAAAAAAATAGCTATCCGCAGGAGCAGGCGGTG
>Ga0075522_10000432_pt1 | contig 30413 bp, 25 predicted proteins | sample NGEPerA_FD_74796 | JGI IMG/M metagenome (GOLD analysis project Ga0075522, IMG submission 74796) | Arctic peat soil microbial communities from the Barrow Environmental Observatory site, Barrow, Alaska, USA - NGEE PermafrostL2-A | ecosystem: Environmental > Terrestrial > Soil > Wetlands > Peat ...
AGCCAAAGACGCCGGCCTTTGTCCGTCTCCGGCAAGGTAAAACCGCGGCGATACCAGCCCACATCATTCGTATGAAAATGCGGCCCGACCGGTTTGAAGCCGTGACTGGTATCCGCCCTGGAATCAAAAGGCAATTCAATCGCCCAATCATGCGGCAGATCAACCACTCGCCAAGCCGCGTCGCCGAAACTCCTTGCGGCCGGTCCGGGATTAACGCCCGCCTTGTCGAGCCGGTCCGAAAAACCCCACTCATCGCCCAAATGAAACCTCCAGCCAAAATCCATCAACAATTTCTCCCGAGGCGAACTGGGCGTCCCCTCCGCCCGCGCGGACAAACTCGAAAAAAGAAGACTGAAAATCTGGCCCGCAAAAACCAACCGTCCGGCAAAAACCTTCGACGACATAGAGTGCTTTCTTTTCAAGAGAGGTAACGTTCCGATGCCAGCGGCACAAGGAAAAACGCTGCACGAGAAGGACTGACAGCTCACCAGCGCATCCGTTTTAGGGCCTTGTTTCGCGAAAGCATTGGCGTAGAATATTTCTATGACAACGACCGTAACCGAAAGCAATCAGGTAAGCATCCCTCCAGAAATCGTCCGGGAATTCGACATTCACCCCGGAACACGTTTGGAATGGGCCAATGCCGGGGAAGGATCGATTATTGTCAAACCGCTGCCAAGCCGGGGTGCGCTGGCCCGACAGCTCATGGGCGCTGGGAGGCGCTGGCTGAAACCGGGATCAGACCCGATTGGCGACTTAATTCGAGAGCGGGAGCAGGATGCCAAACACGAGCAAACCGACGAACGCTGATGACCCATCTGCTGGAGACGTCAGCATTGTTGGCGCACTACCTCGCTGAACCTGGCGCAGCCCGTGTCCAAGCGCTGTTCGAGGATGGAGCCGTCACGACAGGAACATCCATTTTGGCCCTCTTTGAATTCGATCTGCGACTGCATCACTTGGGGATGGACGAATCAACTCGCACAACTGAACTGAGCCGTTACCGCGCGTTGCTCAATGAGATTGTGAACGTCGATGAGGCGGTGCGAAAGGAAGGAATTCGCCTGCGCATTAGGTCAAGTAACCGAGTGCCTTCAATGGACATATTGATCGCCGCCACGGCTTCACTGCAAAGCGCTACGCTCGTCCATCGCGATCCGCACTTCGCCGCCATTCCGGCGCGGTTGCTGAAGCAGGAAACACTCCCGGCAAAATGAATTCATGGCCGGCTGAGAAATTTGCCGTCCGTTTTATCAGGGCAACTGTCGGCAGACTTATATCGGAAATCAAAGCAGTTCTAGCGGACGCGCGTTTTGCGGGGGCGGGAAAAGATGATCCAGTTCGGTGAGCTGCGCGCGACTCAGTTTGTGGTTAAGCGCGCCCAGATTTTCCTTTAGCCGCTCGCGGCTGCCGGTTTTCGGAATGACGATGATGTCATCGTGACTCAGCAGCCACGCCAGGGCCGCTTGGGCGGCGGTCATGTTATGCCGCCGCGCAAACTCGGTTAGCTGGGGATTCCGCGCCAGCTTCGCCCGCTCGATCGGCGAGTAAGCCATCACCGGAATCTGCCGCTCGCGCAACCACGGCAGCAAGTCCCATTCAATCCCCCGCCGAGATAAGTTGTAGAGAAGCTGGTCAGTGGCCACCGCCTCTCCCCCGGGCAGGTTGGAAAGCTCCCGCATGTCCGCCATGTCCAGATTGCTGACGCCGTAATGACCTATCTTGCCCGCTCGCTGGAGGGCGAGAAAAGCCTCCATCGTTTCGGCCAGCGGAACCTCTCCGCGCCAGTGCAAAAGATAAAGATCAATCCGGTCCGTGCCCAGCCGGTGCAAACTCCGTTCGCAGGCCTCCACTGTCCCTTTGCGCGTCGCGTTGTGCGGATAAACTTTGCTGACCAAAAAAACACTTTCGCGGCGGCCTTGCATGGCTTCGCCCACCAACTCCTCGACTTTGCCTTCGCCGTACATTTCAGCCGTGTCAATCAGAGCCGCACCCAGGTCAAGGCCCAGCCGAATCGTCGCGATTTCCTCCGCCCGGCGCCGCGGCGTTTTCCGCCATGCACCAAGTCCCCAACCCCAAGGCTGGCACGGGCTCGCCAGAAGGTAGTTTGACGGTTTTCACGTTGCGCAATCAGTCAATCAAGTCGTAATGCAAACTCGTTCCCATTCTGCTTCCAATCCGCGTCGCTGAACCCAATCGTTCAAGACCGCGCGGTCTAGTTGCGCGCCCGAAACCGCGACCATCGAACGGATATCACGCAAATGTTTTTCTGAGTTGCCCTCACGGTAGTATTCCAACTTCCGCACGATGACGTATTCCGGAGGCGCCAGAGAAATAGAGCTTTCCCCAATCGTATAAACCCTGGCATGGCGGAACGCCCACCCGTGTAATTCATCTCGATTGGCCGTGTAAAAATCCGCCTTCAAACCCGACTCAGTATGAATGATATTAAAGTGACCACGCTGGTCCCGGGCCATCTCATTCATAATGACGATCGAGGGCGGAACGTAAAAGGCCGGTCCTGGAAACACTAAGCGGAGCTTCTCCACATCATCGGGGCGCAAAAAGACAACAAAGTCAATATCGTGTGTAACGCGAGGTTCGCCGTAAAGCATTGCGGCGACACTGCCACTCACCAAGTAACGAATGCCGAGTTGGTTCAGCGGTTGCGCAAACAACTGGATCAGGTCAGGTTCGGGCATGGGAAAATATTCGCCTTACTTCGTCCTCGAGTTTTTGTTCCGGCCACTCAGGGTTCTGGCTGCGCAAGAAGGCCATCTTATGCCGCCGCATCGTCCAGTAAAGCCGGTGCGCTGCCTGCCAGCGTTGCTGCGGAGTCATGTTCCGAAACACCTCAATTTGTTCAGGACTTGCTTCTTCATCCGCCAGCATGAGAAAACTGTGCGGCGTAACGCTGCATCAGGCAAGCGAGTAATGACGGAGGAATCGTTTGTTTTAGGGTGACGCGAATGTGAGGCAAAATTCTTCAATAGCCGTGAGGCCTGTTCCGGAGCCAAAGCGGAACTGACGTTCCTCGCTCCAAGGCGCTTCGCGCAACCAGGCCTGATTCTTGACTTTACAATGCGAGGGTGACACCCTGCGAGAGTTGAAAACAATTTCAATCCGAAAGCTGCGTGCCCGGGCTGGGAAGCCCGGACGCCAGGTGGCCGAGCAAGGCCGAATCCTGGTTGCAGATTACGAGCGCGCCGCCATAAGAACAGCGTCTGAGACAGCGCCTGCCAGGCCGCCTTATTTCGCCAGCCGCCAATTCATCAATCCAAAGATGAAACGATGGATTGAAACCGGCGCGTTGGGCCGGGGCGGAATGGATGTGACGACGGGTGTCTCAAATGATCGCGAAGACCGAGGCTGATGCTGTACTTTGAGACCAGATCCCTGGCGCGGCTGTATATTGCGGATTCTGGCTGGGAAAAAGTGCGAGCCTGGGCGGGAACTGACCAGATTATCTGCGCCGTTCACGGTCGTTCGTCTTGCCCGGCATCGCTCGCCCACTTGCATACCTCTTTTATTCACTTTGCCTCTCCTGATTATTGGTTTCATTTTCCAAGCCGATGAAGACGTTGCCCCACTGGAGCGTTATCTACCTGATCAGTGAATGGGTCATCCGGCTCGCTATGCTGGTCTTTGTTCCGCGCCAGCGCGCGGCGGCGGCTTCGCGCACCTGGCTTCTTTTTATTTTTTTGCTGCCCTGGCCGGGATTAATTGTCTATGCGCTGGTTGGCCGAATTTATTTGCCGAAGGACCGGTTGGAACGGCAAACGCGCGCCTCCCAAAAAATTCGCGTCGTGCAGCAACAAATGCTTTCACAGAAACCGTTGCGGCCCGACCTCCCCGCCAATATCACTCCGCTGGCCACGCTGGCGACGCGCTTGGGCGACTTCGAGCCATGGCCGGGCAATGGCGTCGAGTTGTTGACAGATTATGCGGGGTCGCTCGACCGCTTGATGGCGGATATCGAGGGGGCGCGCAGCCATGTCCATTTGTTGTATTACATTTATGAGAACGATGCCATCGGAGTGCGAGTGGCGGAGGCGCTGGGACGCGCAGCCAGGCGCGGGGTGCGCTGCCTCGTCCTGCTCGATGCGGTCGGCTCCAAACGCGCTTTGAAAAAGCTGGCCGGTTCGATGCGGGCCAATGGCATCGAAGTGACAGCGCTGATGCCGGTCGGACTTTTTCGGCGCAATGCGGCGCGGTTTGATTTGCGCAATCACCGAAAAATCGCGGTGATTGACGGCGCGATTGGCTACGCCGGTTCGCAAAATATCACCGAGGGCAAATTCGTGGCCGGATTCCCCAATGAGGAGATGGTCACGCGGGTGAAGGGGCCGGTGGTGTGGCAGTTGCAAGCCGTTTTTTTGGCCGATTACTACCAGGAGACGAACACGGTGCTGGAGGACCCTCGCATGTTTCCCGAACCGAGCGAAGCGGGGGAAAGCATCGCGCAAGTGGTGCCGAGCGGGCCGGGCTATCGCCGCGATAACGGGCAGGAGTTAATGGTCGCCCTGCTCTACGCGGCCCGCGAGCGGGTCGTCTTGACGACTCCTTACTTTGTGCCGGACGAGCCGTTCCTGGAGGCGTTGCTCTCGGCGGCGCGGCGAGGGGTGGACGTTCACCTGGTGGTGTCCCGCCATGCCAATCAACTTCTGACTCAGTTTGCGCAACGCTCGTTTTACGATGAATTGCTGGAGGCGGGAGTGAAAATTCATCTTTACGAGCCGCGCTTTCTACATGCCAAGTATCTGACCGTCGATCGGGATGTGGCTTTGGTCGGTTCGGCTAATATTGACATCCGCTCGTTTGTTCTCAATGCGGAGATCAGCATTGTTTTCTACGGCGGAAAAGTGGTTGAGCATCTCCGAGAACAGGAGGAAAAACACTTCGCCCAGAGCGCGTTGCTGCTCGCGGAGGAGTGGCGGCGGCGCCCGTTGTTTACCCGCACCTTTCAGGGCATCGCCCGGCTGGCCGATTCATTCCTCTAATGGTCTGATTTCGACGAAGGACTTTCTTTTCGCGCTCTTTTCTGATAAACTGCCAAATGGTCTGATTGCGAAATTCGAGTCATGTCTAAGCAATTCATTAGAATCGGCGGCGCGCGCCAGCATAATCTGAAGAACCTGAGCCTCTCCATCCCCCGCGACAAATTAGTCGTGATTACGGGGTTGAGCGGCTCGGGCAAGTCGTCCCTCGCCTTCGATACCATCTACGCCGAGGGCCAGCGCAAATACGTCGAGTCGCTTTCCGCTTACGCGCGGCAATTTCTCGATCAAATGGAAAAGCCGGACGTCGATTTTATCGAGGGGCTTTCGCCGGCCATCGCCATCGAACAGCGCGGGTCTGGAACAAATCCGCGTTCGATTATTGCGACCACGACGGAAATTTACGATTACCTTCGCCTGCTCTTCGCCAATGTCGGCCAGGCCCATTGTCCGGCCAGCGGCGAACCGATTTCCCAGCAAACGACCAGTGACATTGTCGATAAGATTTTAGTCCTGCCCGCCAAAACCCGCATCATGCTGCTGGCGCCCGTGGTCAGCCAGCAGAAGGGCGAGTTTCGCGACGTGATCGAGCGCCTGGCGCGGGAGGGGTTTGTCCGCGCGCGCATTGATGGCGGCCTGGTGGAGTTGAGCAGCAATGTCCGCGTCAAGCTCGAAGCCAAACAGCGCCATACAATCGAGGCCATCGTCGATCGTCTGGTGATCGATGACAAAATCCGCACGCGCTTAAGCGACTCGGTCGAGACGGCGCTAAAGTGGGGCGAAGGCCGTCTTTTGCTTTTGCAACAACCCGGTGAGGCGGCCGATAAGTCCCTCTGGACGGAATCGCTCCACTCCAATCGCAACTACAGTCCGGCCACGGGAGAAAGTTTTGACCCGGTGACGCCGAAACACTTTTCCTTTAACTCGCCGCTGGGGGCCTGCCCGGTTTGTCATGGACTTGGGCAAAAGCTTGTCTTTGACGAACACCTTGTTGTCCCCGATGAAGAGAAGTCGCTGGAAAAAGGGGCGGTCCTGCCTTGGCGTCGCGGCAATAAACGGATGATCGTTTATTACAAAGCGCTGTTGCGCGGCCTGGCGCAGCACTATGGGCAAAACCTGGAAACACCTTGGAAAAATTTGCCCGCCGACTTTAAAGAAAAGTTGTTGCGGGGCACCGGCGCGGAAGAAATCACCTTCAATTTTTGGCGGGCCGGCAAAGTGAGCAAGATGCAAAAGCCGTTCGAGGGAATCATCCCGAATCTCGAACGCCTTTATCTCGAGAGCGAAAGCGAGTTCACCAAGAACCGCCTGAAAAGTTTCATGAACCCGCAGCCTTGCGACGCTTGCCAGGGCCGCCGGTTGAAACCGGAAATTCTCGCCGTCACCCTGGGCGATCTTCCCCACCCCGCTCCCACTCCGCCGGGCCTTTCCATCATGGACGTTTGCCAGATGTCCGTCGAAGAAGCGGACCGTTTTTTCGCAGGGCTGAAACTGACCGAGTTCCAACAAAAAATCGCGGCGGAAGTGATCAAGGAAATTCGCGCCCGCCTCGGCTTTCTAAAAAATGTGGGGTTGGGGTATCTGACCTTAAACCGGGAAAGCGGCACCTTGAGCGGCGGCGAGGCGCAACGCATCCGTCTGGCCACGCAAATCGGCGCGGGGCTGGTCGGCGTCCTTTATATTCTTGACGAGCCGAGCATCGGCTTGCATCAGCGCGACAACGAGCGTTTGCTCAAGTCGCTGGAAGGACTGCGCGACCTGGGCAATTCCGTCCTGGTGGTGGAACACGACGAAGACACCATTCGTCGCGCCGATTACGTGCTCGATCTCGGTCCCGGCGCAGGCGTGCGCGGCGGCGAACTGGTGGCGGCGGGAGCGGTTGCGGACATCGAGGCCAACCCCCATTCGCTGACCGGCCAATATCTCAAAGGCGACTTGAAAATCGCCATTCCCAAAACGCGCCTCAAACCTTCCGTCGAGCGCGGCTGGATTGAAGTTCTCGGCGCCCGGGAAAACAACCTGCAAAACATCGACGTCCGCATTCCGCTCGGCCTTTTGACCACGGTGACCGGCGTCAGCGGTTCCGGCAAAAGCACGCTGGTGGATGATATTTTACGCCGCGCTTTGTTTCGCAAATTTTACGGCTCCAAAGAACAGCCAGGCGCGCATCGTGTCTTGTGCGGTTTCGAGTCCCTCGACAAAGTGATCGTGATCGATCAAACGCCCATTGGCCGGACGCCGCGCAGCAACCCGGCCACTTACACCGGCATGTTCAATCAAATTCGCGATCTGTTTGCCAAGCTGCCCACCGCGCGCATTCGCGGTTATGAAGCGGGACGTTTCAGTTTCAACGTCAAGGGCGGACGCTGCGAGAAATGCCAGGGCGACGGGCTGATCAAAATCGAAATGCACTTTCTGCCGCCCATCTACGTCACCTGCGAAGCCTGCCATGGCCGGCGCTACAATCGCGAGACGCTGGAAATCCATTTCAAGGGAATGAACATCGCCGACGTTCTCGATATGACGGTCGATGAAGCCGTGACCTTTTTCCGCGCCATCCCCAAGATTTACGATCCTTGCCTGACGCTGGCCGAGGTCGGCCTGGGTTACGTGCGCTTGGGCCAATCCGGCACCACCCTCAGCGGAGGCGAAGCGCAACGCATCAAGCTGGCGGGCGAACTCAGCCGCAAAGCCACCGGCCAGACTCTCTACATCCTCGATGAGCCTACCACCGGCCTCCATTTTCACGACGTGGCCAAGTTGTTGGACGTCTTATTCAAACTACGCAATGCCGGCAACACCCTCATCATCATCGAGCACAACCTGGATGTGATCAAAACCGCCGACTGGGTCATTGACATGGGTCCCGAAGGCGGCGCGAGCGGCGGACGGATCGTCGCCGAAGGCCCGCCGGAAAAAATCGCGCGAACGCCGGAAAGCTACACCGGCCAGTATTTAATGCGCATCCTTTAGGGTGCAGCGTGTAGCGTCGAGGGTATGCCTCGACAGTTGAGCCGCAGGCTCAACTCTACGACCCTCAGCGAGAGCGGCCGCTGGACGGATCGTTGCCAAAGGCCCGCTCGAAAAAATCGCGCGAACGCCGGAAAGCTACACCGGCCAATTTTTAATGCGCATCCTTTAGGGTGCAGCGTGTGGCGTCGAGGCTGTGCCTCGACTGTTGAGCCACAGGCTCAACTCTACAACCCTCAGCGAGGGCGGCCGCTGGACGTTTAACCATCAGATTTTAGTTTTTGATTGAAGCATGGGGCGCGGCTGATACTTTGGGCCGAGTTGTTTATTATGACCGTTGATTCGCCAAAAGACTATTCGTGGGCTGAGTACTTGGACTGCATGGAGGGTGGTTCCGATGTCCTGACGCTGCCGCCCAGCAAAACTTCCAAACCGGATCCCAAGGCCTCGCTTATTCATGGGCTTGGGCTGACGCTGGCGCTGACCGCCGGTGCGGTCTGGTTGAGCGAAGCGCCCATTTGGCCTTTTACATTGCCAGGCAAACGCCACCCCATCGAGGCAGTCATGCTGGCCATTGTTTTTGGCATGATTTTCAGCAATGTGTGGCGTCTGCCAAAAAGCTGCATTCCCGGCATCAAATTTTCGGTAAAAAAATTGCTGCCCCTGGGCATTATCCTGTTGGGAGCGCGGCTGGACTTTCGATCGGTCATCAAGGTCGGCGCGGCCGCCGTCGGGCTGAGCGTGCTGGAAACGTTCGTCGCTTTTGCGCTGTTGGTCTGGCTTTCGCGTCAATTAAAATTGCCGCGAAAGCTGGGCCTTCTTCTCGGCGTGGGCACGGCCATTTGCGGCGGAACGGCCATTGTCGCCACCGCGCCGGTGATCGAGGCTGACGAAAAGGATGTCGTCTTTGCCGTCGCCACGGTGACGTTGCTCGGATTGATCTGGATGTTTGTCCTGCCGATCCTGGGAGAAGCCCTCGGCCTGAGCGCCAAGGCCTTTGGGGTATGGGCCGGACTGTCCATTCATCAAACCCCGCAAGTCATTGCCGCTGGATTTGCCTATGGCAAAAATCCCGCCTTGGCGGGAAGCACCGCGACCATCGTGAAGATGGCCCGCGTTTGCCTGCTGGCGCCAGTGGTTTTTGCCGTCGGCTGGCTGCACGCGCGCGGCGAAGCCAGCGGGCGCGTGGGAGTGGCCAAAAAGAACATCAGTTACTTTAAACTTTTCCCCATGTTCGTGTTTGGTTTTTTGGCCATGGCGCTGCTGCGCACGGTTGGGTTGCTGCCGAATCTGGAATTCATCAAGTCAGGCTTTTTTAACGGAGGAGATTATCGGATCGACCTGGCGGCTATGTTTGATCAAATTTCCAAATACTGCATCGTCATCGCCATGGCGGGGGTGGGACTGGAGACGACGCTCACCGCCATGAAGCAAACGGGGTTGAAGCCCTTTCTGGCCAGCCTGGCGGCGGCGCTCATCGTGACGGGGTTGGTCCTGTTCCTCATCAAAGCCCTCGGGATCAACTGAGGTTTGCTATTGGCTCAAGACCCATCTGGCCAAGGCATCGACTTGGGCGGGAGTAAACTGATCGAATGACGGCATTCCGATCTGCCCCCATTGGCCGGAGCCGCCGTGAGTAATTTGATGAGCGACTTTCTCCATGGCGTCGGGCCGGCCGCGGTATTTGGCCGCCACGTCTTTATAAGCGGGGCCGACGACTTTAACCGCGACATTATGGCAAGCCAAACAGCCGAATTTTTGCGCCAGAACTTTGGCATCGAGCGATGCGCTGGCCGAAGTTCCCGCCATGGTTGCTGGAGCAGGCGCTCCCGTGCCATAATTTCCCGCGAAATAGGCGGACAACGCATCGATTTGCTCTGGCGGAATGGGCGCGCCGTATTTGTCCTTCATTTTTTGGACTTCGGCTTTCCAAAAGTCGAGCCCCTTGGGCGGTTGCATGGAAGCGTAATCGGCCGAATGGCAGGTCAGACATTGGCCATTGGCTATCTGCGCGCCGGACCCTGGTTTGAAAACCGCCGTTTCAAGCGGCAGAGTGATTCTTACCACTTCCGCCTTTAACCCGGGAAGCGCCAGCAAACTGAGGAGTATCAAAATTCTTTTCATGGGCGTATCACGCAGCTTTGATGTGGACGGTTTCGACAACATTCCGCATGTAGCCCGACGGGTTCCACGAGGGATCGTCCGGCTGGGTTTGACCATTGCGGCTGGTGGCGCGCGATTTTAATTCATGTTCGCCGGCGGAAGGAGTGAACCGGGACTTCCATTCCCGGAACGAGTATTTGCCCAAATCCGCCCCAAGCTCTGCGTCGCGCCATTGGCCCTTTCCGTCTGAGAAGGATACTTTGTCAATCCCGGAGCCGCCGTCAAAGGCAATGCCGCGAACTTCCACACTCTGCCCGGCCGTGAGGGTTTGGCCGTCGGAAAGGCTGGTGATGAAAGACCGGACATCGTAGCGCTTAATCGGAACCGTGCTGGCAGGCTTTGTCCCAGGCGCGACGCAAGCGCAGGAATTGTCTGGAATGCGATAGGCCGTCTTCATCCAGAAATTTTCCAAGGTGTCGTTAATGACCGTGATTTCATTGACGTGCTTGACCCAATAGGTGCCGTAATAACCCGGCACGATCAGCCGCAAAGGAAAACCATTGAGCATGGGCAGCGGCTGGCCGTTCATCTCATAAGCCACCATGACTTCATCGTCCATCGCATGGTCGATATCCAGCGCCTTGACAAAATCCGGCGTCGTCGCCAGCACCGGTTTATCGAGGCCGTTGAAGGTGACTTGTTTGGCCCCGGCCTTTAACCCGGCTTTGTCCAGCAGGTCCTTCAGCCGGACGCCCTTCCAACGCGCGTTGCCCATCGCGCCGTTGCCGCTCTGGCCGCCGCCCACCCGGGGCTGGACGAAACCGCGGCTATTGCCCGAACACTGCAACACCGCAACGACCTCCACCGGCTCGAAACTTTTCAGGTCAGCCTGGGACAAGGTCAATGGAGTATTGACATGCCCCTTGATTTCCGTTCGAAAGGCATCCGAATCGATTTCCGTCGGTATTCCGGCCAAATGATAGCGCACAAAAAACGCGTCATTGGGAGTGGTAAGACCTTCGTTAAATACGGAGAACGGCGTCTCCAACTGCGGAGGTCGCGTGGTCAAAAGAATCATCGAACGTTTCTGCGGATAGGTGGCCATTTGCCGTTCGCCGTGGGCAAAAGGCAGCGTGACGGTTTGGCCGAAAATCCTGGCAGAAGGCAGCGCTCCGAGACCGGCTGCGACCAATCCCGCCGAACGCAAAAAATCGCGGCGATTCAACCGCCGCACAGAAGAGCTATTCATGGCCCGGCGAAAATAAATCGGATTCACCGCGGATGCAAAGGTTTTTTGCTAATCTACGAATGACGCCATTTTTACGTGACACATCCGCCTTTGCCGCCGCCCGCAGCCGCACGGATGCGCCACAGGGTCACCGCGCCACAGGGCGCACACATGATCAGAAGGGATGCCCAGTTCTTAAAGCTGAGACTCAGTCCGATCACGGCCAGCAGGCTGCCGGCGCAGCTCAGACGCCAAAGGGAGTGATACGGAGCGACGAGGCGATCCTTCGCCGAGCTTGCGGCATTCGCTTTTGCCAAAACTGCGGTTTGAATGCGCGCATACCATTGCAGCGCCAGTCCCAGCCCCAACAGGAAGACGGCCACCGGGATGACGATGCCGGACCGCGATGCTCTGGCGGCAGGCAGCCGAAGCGCGGCAACGATGCCCAGCGCGACAACGATTAAATATATGCGCGTGATGGTTCCTGACCAAGGGTCGCGTCCGGCGGCGCTTGAATCGAACCGCTTCGCCACGATTTTGCCCAGTCCGGATACTATCCAGGCCAAAAGCATGATTGCGGCTGGAGTTCGACTTGCGGAAAGCAGGACAAGGCTTTGGGGAACCGGCGGAAGTTTCGCCGGGTCCAACACTTCTTCAGGCTGCGGGACGGGGGCATGGGTGGCCCAATAATCTTTTGCCGAAAGCACGGCCGCCTCCACGGCCAGGTTGTCGTAGTATTCGTGGCTGGTCAAAACGGCGCTGGCCACCATGCGGTAAAACGAGTGGTCCAGCACCGACATTTCTATCCATTGGAAATCCAGAAACTGCCTATCACCGTGCCACGGGTCGCTGGCGCCGTTGACGTGACCGGCGATGCGGTTCGTGCCGAGATACATCACGAAACGCGCCGTGTTGATGAGCCGTTGCATTTGCAGGCGCGTCGGGCCGAGGTTCGCCTCATAGGCGCGGAAGATAAACATGTCGTAGTCCGATTCGACGGTGGACTCCGGCTCGACGGCGGGGTCCTCCGTCACCACATAAGGCCAGTCGTAGCATACTTGGTTGCGGGCGCTCACCGGCATGGCGGCGGCAAAGAACCAGCGCGCCGTGTCCGCCGTGATTTTTTCATAATATGCGATGTTGGTGTTGCCGTCGTTGAGCAGGCGATGGCATTGGGCCAGGCGGAGCAATCCGCCGGTGATGGATTGCTGCTGGTTCCAGGGCACCGGCCCGGAAGAATCGCAATACTTATAATAAATCGGCGAATCCGGATGATAGAGACGATATCCGTCTTTTGTTTTCCTGACGTACCACGGGACGATGGTGCTGTCGGCGCTGCGCTGGCATTCGCGGACATAAGTTTTGGCGCGTTCGAGATAGGTCACGCCAAAGCCGAACCGGTCCGGCGGAGCGGTTTTATGCCAGACCGGCGGATTTTCCAGGATCAATCTGGCCGTGTTGACGATGTGCTCGATGACATCGCCATTCTCCGTGCCGCTGTACAAAGCATGCGCTTCGTCGGTGGTTGCCTTGTTTGGCCAGCAGAGATCACGCTTGCCGGTCCAGATGATGCGGCCGTGGGTCGGATCATTGCGCGCATGGAGAAAGGCGTCCGACCAGACAATCGCCATATCCAAGTCGCGCCGGTCATGCGTGAACGCATAAAACGTCTGCATCCCGTGGAGCCGTGCGCCATCGCGTTCATCCACCATGAGGTTGCCGATATTGTTCGTCGGTGGCGGCGGCTGGTATTTGAGTTTGTCAATGAATGAGTTGTAGTCATTGCTGGTGACGCCGCCATCGATTCCTTCAAGCACCATGTCCCGGTCCCGGGCATGGGCGGCAATTCCAAACAGGAACAATGCGGCCCAAATCCCCGCTGCCGGAAAAATCGAAGTGAAAATGGAGTGGCCCGTTCTCATGGTCCCGATGCCGCCTGACCTTCCAAACCATGTCCACGAGGTTGACTTCATCACGCCAAATGCTGCCGGCAAGCGCCACTTTCTTTCAATCAAATTCCATGAACCTGAATATTTCCAACTGGACCGTTCCGGCTGAGGAAACTTGCTTGAGTTTTCCCCATTTGCCGGTATTCCTAGGTTATGAGCAGCACCACTGCGGAAATCGTTCAAGTATGCGAGGCTTTACCCGCGGACAAACAATTGGAATTGGCGGACTTTGCCAGGTTTCTTCTCGCCCGCCAGGAAGATGAAGCCTGGGAGAGCCGGATTGCCTCTCCAGAACGCCGTCCGCGTCTTGATTCTTTTTTGCGCGACTCTGCGGCTGAAGGCGACGAACCGCTTGAACCTAACCGCTTGTGAGGTCGTACACCCGGCCAAGCTTCTGGCGGGCTTACGCGCGATTGAGCGAATTGGACCGCAAGGCTGCGCGCCGTGCTTACGCGCTTTTTGCGGAAAATCCAAGCCATCCCTCGTTACGTTTTAAAAAACTTGGCGGTTATGACCATGTCTGGTCTGTCCGCATAAACGCCCAATATCGCGCCGTCGGAGAACGGGGCGGCGACGCAGTGAGTTGGGTTTGGGTCGGCACACACAATGAATTTGACAAACTATTTGGTTGAGTGATCGGCTGGCGGTCGTTAGCTAAAAGTCAAGCTGCGGCTGACGGCGCGCCCAGTAAAATGGACGGCGATGCAGGTGCATCAGCGCTTTGATGTAGAGCGCGTCGGCGCGCACGCTATAAACGATCGCGTCGGGAAAGCGATGGAAATTGAGCTTGCGACTGCCGCTTCCGATTTTGCGCCAGCGTTCCGGCTCATTCAGGATTCGACGTAGCGTGGCTTGATATTCCTCAAGAAAATCGCTGCCGAGGCCAGGTTGACGCTCCTCATACCAAAGTACGGCGGCTTCTAACTCCTGCGGGACTTCAGGATGCCTGACGACGCGGCGCATGGAGTTTGGCCCGAATGCCTTGGACGATCTCTTCTTCGGAACGGTCATCCACATGGCCCTCATCCATCTCGCGGGAACGCCGGTCAATAACTTCCTGCCACTGCGTTTCAGCGTCAGCGTCCACCACACTATCGAGACTTGCAACGAGTTGGTGGACAAGAAAGGCCCGGCCCTCCTCCGGCAAGGCCAACACTTCGGCTACTTTCTCAGCGGCAATGCTCATGCGGCTAAAATATCAAACTTTAGCGACATTCTGGCAAGTTTAAACGCAAAGCCAATCGCATTCGAGTTGACTTCGATAGCCCGCGACGACATCTTCGCTGGCAAGCATGGGCGGAAGCCGTTTCAACCTTTGTTCACTCGGAAAATGAAATGGAAGCGTTTTAAGGCCGCCGCCGTCTGACGAATCAATGATGAATCTGCAACGCTCGTATTCCGAACTTTCACCGCTGCGCTGGGACATCCGATGTTTGGATCAAAACCCCCAATTGCGGTCAAAAAAATTCCCGCTCTCTGCCAAGCAAGCCAGCAGAATCTACCCGACGCGTATTTTGCGCTATTGGTTTATTTATCATTTTCTCCGCATTGAGCGCCAGCGACAAGCGGCGCCGCTTTCGATCTGCGAGATTGGCATTGATGCGGGGCAAATGCTGCGGTTCATGGGGTCGGTGGCCGAGACTCCGGGGATTAGCCCCGTGCAAATATCGTCATGGGTAGGGGTGGATTGTTGCGTTAAGCATGAGGCCTTGGCGGGTCTTGGCTACACACGGTGCATTGAGGCCGACATCGAACGTTCCGAAGAGTGGTTGAGCAGTGATTATGACGCCCTTATCGTCCTTCACGTCATGGAGCACCTTTACGAGCCGGAAAAAGTGTTCGCCAAGATTGCGTCGCGCATGAAGCCCAACAGCGTGATTGTGGGGGGGTTTCCTTCCGTGCCCCATTGGTGCGTCAAGCTGCGTGAGCCTGGGCTCAGAGCCAACCCAGACCCCGGGAGTCATCGTTGCGCTTTCTCTCCCAAGCGCGTCAGGGACATCGCTCAAGCGCAGGGTTTGCGCCTCGAATTTCTGGCCGGTGCATTTTTTTTGCGAGCCAGCGGGTTCTTCTTGGAAGATTATGCCTGGTGGTTGCGATTTAATTTATTGTTTGGCGCGCTCATCCCAAGCTGGCCCGGGGAGATCTATTGGGTGATGAGAAAGCCCGCCCTTCCAACCTCTGGGCCATAAGTTTTGCGGCTTCCCCGATCGTCGCACGCGCCGGCTGTTACGACCGAACTGCAGGCGGGCGGCGGAGCAGATGTTCTCCCTGCTTTTGAAAATAGCGCGCACCGTGCGCGTCTCTTCTTGACAGCCCGCCTCGTCAGCGTTTGAAAAATTGCGCGCACGGTGAGGGGCAGAGCTTTCCAGTATCGTGATATAATTGGCGTTGTGAATAATTGGAATCGATTGTGAAAGTGACCGCTTTATGCAGAAATAGACCGAGGCCGCAATGCGCGGCGTCCCCGAAAAGATGCGTCCGCGCGGCCTTCTTTTTCGTAAGGTTGTTGGCCGCCAGTCAAACTCAGTCAAAGTCAGTCAAACCAATCGCTCCCGTTTTCGGACCCCATCTCAGTCTTTCCCCTATAGTCGAGTCAGGGCCGCGGCCGTCTTGCGGGGGCAAAAAACACCCGATGGCGCGGACGGCGGAGTGGGTGTGAGACAAAATTCGTCAATAGCCGTGAGACCTGCTTCGGGGCCACAGCGGAACTCGTCGTTCCGCACTCCAAGACGCTTCGCGTGTACTGCCGCCGCCGAAGAACCGACAGGTTTTAGCAGTGCGTGCGCGCCAGCGCCGCTTTCCGGCTGGCGTCCCGCTATTTGCATCGCATTGAAGAGTTTTGTCCCACACCACGGCGGAATTTGGCGCGAGAATCCGGCTTGCCTTCTCCAGTCGAGTGTTGCAAATCTAAATTTTGAATTTTAAACCATGAGTGTACTAATTGTCGGTTCCACCGCCCTTGATTCGATTAAAACTCCCGATGCCGTCAATCCGCGCCTGCTGGGCGGCTCGGCCAGCTATGCTTCGGTCGCCGCGAGCTTTTTTGCGCCGGTCAAAATGGTCGGCGTGGTCGGGGAAGATTTTCCCAAGCCATACCTCCAACTCTATCGAAAACACAAGATTGACCTGGAGGGCCTGCAAATTGTCGCCGGAAAAACTTTTCACTGGGCGGGCGAGTATGAGGTCAATATGAATAACCGGCGGACGCTGGAGACGGAGCTGGGGGTCTTCGAGTCGTTTACGCCCCACTTGCCCAAGGCCTATCAGGACAGCCAGTTTGTCCTGCTGGCCAATATTGCCCCGAGCCTGCAGCACCATGTCCTGGAGCAAATGCGCCGACCCAAATTTGTCGTCGCCGATACGATGGACCTATGGCTGAACATTGCGCTGCCCGATTTGCTCAAGTTGCTGCGCCGGGTGGATGGTTTCGTGCTCAACGAGAGCGAGGCGCAACAGTTGACCCAGGAGCACAACCTGATTCGCGCCGCCAAAAAAATTCACCGGCTCGGCCCCAAATATGTCATTGTCAAGAAAGGGGAGCACGGCGCCATTCTTTCCACCCGCGAGAACCTTTTTGTCGCGCCCGCCTTTCCGCTGGACCGCGTGGTGGATCCGACAGGGGCCGGCGATTGTTTCGTGGGCGGCATGATGGGTTATTTGTCCACGGCGAAGGGGTCCATCGACGCAAACCTGCGCAAAGCGATGGTTTATGGAAGTGTCGTGGCCTCATTCTGTTGCGAAGGATTTGGGTTGAAATCGCTGACGCGAACCACTCGTGTGGCCATCGACCGGCGGATGAAGATTCTTGAAACCTTGATCCGTTTCTAAACGTCCGAGCTACAAGGCGCCCTGATGAACAAATACAGGAAACCACAGGTTATTTGCCTTGCTTAAATGGGAAAAACTGATTTATTACATCATGTCTGGCTGGCCTATGGCCGTCAGGAGTCATCTTTTGAAGCGTACATGAACATGTTCAAACCCGCGAGGGCCTCTTGAGTCGCCCTTTCTCTCCTCGTACTTTTTCTTCACCCGCCTCCTTCACGCGCGTCAACGGGAAAATCCGCGCCCGCGAAGTTCGGGTGATTGACGTGGATAAGAAGCAATTGGGCGTTCTGACGCTGGCGGACGCCATTAATATGGCCCGCGTCAAAGGGGTGGACCTGGTTGAAATCGCGCCCAACGCCACACCCCCGGTTTGCCGGCTGGTCGATTTTGGCAAGTATCGCTACGAATTGGCCAAGCAGGAAAAAGAAGCGCGCAAGCATCAACATGCCAACAAGGTCAAAGAAGTCCAACTCAGCCCCAATATCGATCCGCATGATTTTGGGGTGAAGCTCCAGCACGCCATCAATTTCCTTTGCGAAGATATGAAGGTGAAAATCACCCTTCGTTTTCGCGGCCGCGAAATGGCCCACAAAGAATTCGGCTTTCAGCAGGTGGAAAAATTTATCAAGGACCTCGTTTCTTTCGGCCATCCCGACGCGCCGGCCAAACTGATTGGCAAAGGCATCAACGTCATGCTCAGTCCCCTGCCCCGCGCCAAGCGGGCCAAGAATCCGCGCCAGGCCGAACGCGACGCCGAATTGGCCGCCCAGCGCGCCGCCGGGGTTGACCCCGATGCCGACACGGTGGCGGAAACCGACGAAACCGAGCAAAACGGCAACGAGTTCAAAAGCAACGGGGAAGCCGAAACCCACGCCGAAGCCGGCGAATAAAGCCACGGGGGCGAAGAATCCGCCCAAGCCGGCGCCGAATTTGCCGCACAGTGCCGCCGAAGTTGGCGCCAATGCCGGGTCTCGTGCGAAACCGATTAAACCGCACCCATGCGAACAACGAGTCAAGCGGGGCCACCTAAGGAGAAACTCTCAACCATGAAAGTGTTATTTTTCCTCATTTCAAGTTGGATGCTTTTGACCATTTCCCCGGCACAGGCCCAACTCAGCTATGACTTGAATGCCGATAATACGGTTAACATAACTGGATACTACGGGCCTCGCGGCTCCGTAGTCATCCCAGCCAGCACCAACGGCCTGAAGGTCACCAGCATTGGGTATCAGGCGTTTTATCAAAACTTCAGCATTACCAGCGTTACTATGCCGGAAACGATCGCTGTGATCTCGCCTGAGGCTTTTTCTGGCTGCGGCATAACCAGCATTACGATTCCGGGCAGCGTTTCCAGCATGGGAAATCTCGCCTTCGGAGAATGTGAGGACCTGACGAACGCCACCTTGGAGAACGGTGTTACCGCCATTTCGGGTGGCGCATTCGAAGGCTGTGGCAGCCTGGCCGGCATTACGATTCCGAACAGTGTCACGAGCATTGGTGGTTACGCATTTGAATCCTGCTCTAGTCTGGCGAGTGTGGCGATCCCGGGCAGTGTCACCACGATCGGAGATGGCGCCTTCGACGAGTGCGAGAGCCTGGGCAGCGTTATCATCTCCAATGGGGTTGCGAGCATCGGAAACGTCGCCTTTTGTGTGTGCTCCAGTCTGACGAATCTTGCCCTTGCTGGCACCGTAACCAACATTGGCGACAATGCATTTCAATCCACCTACAGCCTAACTGGCGTCACCATTCCCAACAGCGTGATCAGCCTTGGCCAGGCCGCCTTTGGTGAAAGCGGCCTGACCAGCGTGGCGATCCCCGGGAGCGTGCTCAATATAGGGGCTGAGGCGTTCGAATTCTGCAGCAGCCTGACTAATGCCACGATCTCCAACGGTGTCCTCAGCATTGGAGACGACGCCTTTACGGACTGCACTAGCTTGGCTCGAGTCACGATTTTTGGCAGTGTCAGCAGCATCGGAAATTTCGCGTTCAATGACTGCTCTGCTTTAGCCGCCATAAAGATTGCTCCGGGCGTCAACAATATAGGCACGAACGCCTTTGCAAATTGCGCCAGCCTGCTGAGTGTCACTCTGCCCGGCAGCATCACCAACATTGCGGATGACGCCTTCTTCGATTGCACCAGCCTCGAGAATGCCATTTTTGGCAACGGTCTGGTCACCATTGGGAATTATGCTTTTGAGGGCTGCGCCAGTTTGTCCCGCGCCACGATTCCCGGCAGCGTCATCAGCGTCGGCAATTATGCGTTCGGGGGCTGCGGCGCCATGGCTGGTCTCACTCTCAGCAATGGCATCGCTTCTATTGGTGCAGCCGCGTTTTTAGATTGCGGCCTGACTAACGTCACGATACCGGGCAGTGTGACGAACATCTCCTACGGGGCCTTTGCCGCGTGTCCTCTTCTGGCCGCGATAACGGTCGATCCGCAAAATCCATTTTATGTCAGTGTGAATGGGGTATTGTTTAATAAGCCTGAAACCGCGCTTCTCCAATGCCCAGGGGCCATGACTGGAAGTTTCTCCATTCCCGCAACCGTAACCTCGCTCGGGAGAGATGCCTTCAATTATTGCCCTAACTTAACCGCTGTCACAGTGCCCGCCAGTGTGACGAACCTGGGATTCCTGGCTTTCTACGGATGCAGTCGCTTGACTGAAATTTTTTTCTCGGGCAACCCTCCCACTGTGGATTTTACCACGTTTGAAGGTGACACCAACGCGACAATCTATTATTTGCCGACCGCCACCGGTTGGAGCGTGTCTTTGGACGGCCTTCCCGCGGTCCTCTGGAACCCGCTGGTCCAACCCAGCGGCGCCGCCTTTGGAATCCATAACCTTCAATTTGGGTTCAATGTTATTGGCACGGCGAATCTTCCGATTGTGCTGGAAGCCTGCACCAATCTGGCCAGCCACTCTTGGACTCCGATCCAGACTCTCACACTCACCAACGGTTTGTTCTATTTCAGCGAACCCATGCAGACGAACCTTCCCACCCGTTTCTATCGCATCAGTCCGCCCTAAGTCACTAGAGGCCAAAGTTATCGCTTGATATGACCGTGATTACAGCCGATCTGCGAGGATTACTGATGCGTGCAAATTTCACGCTTGTTTTAGCATTCTCACGCCTTTGCAGGTTGCGTGATTTTCATGACAAGCCTCTTAAAATTTCACGCGGGATAACAAAAGCCCAATTTCCCTCTAAATTTCACGGCTCTTCGGCTTGGGAACTCACGGGTGCCAGCCTTAGTTTGACAGTGGCATCGCCGATGCTACCACTTTAAGGCAGGTGAATAGTGGCGGTTATGAAAGGAGCATAAACATGTGTACGCGATGAGATTTCAAAACGAGGGCGGCTTGGGGATTAAATCAGTCAAGGTAGCGTTTTCTCTCTGCTCTTTCCTGGTGCTGCATATAATATGCGGCGCCACGACGACGCGGGCCGATTCTCCCCCTATAATAATCGGCCAGCCTGCCAATCATCTTGGCGCCTTCTTTGGATCGGCCATGTTCTCTGTCACCACCTCCAACACAACACCCATGAGCTACCAATGGGAATTCAATGGCGAACCCCTGCCAAACGCGACCAATTCCGCTCTCCTTTTGGCCCCGCTCACTTACGCGCAGGCTGGCTACTATAATGTCGTGGTCAGCAATTCTGCGGGCAGCGTCAGCAGCGCCAAAGCCCGGTTGACCGTTTCTGAGGCCATTGTATCGGCTTCCCCGTCCTCCTTTTCGAACGTGCAGAACTTTCTCTTGCAGTTTACCAACTTGACGTCCGTTTCGGCCAACTCGGCCACGGTATATGCCTTGCAGTCCAACGGAGTCGCGGTTCCCTTCGACCCCTATGAGAATGAGTTTGTTCCGGCCGGCTTAACCAACATAATCTCTATAGCATTAGGAGACTACGCCAACAACCTGGCATTACACAGGGATGGAACCGTCGTCGCCTGGAATTATAACAATCCGGCGGGAACAAACGTTCCCAGCGGCCTGTCAAACGTGACCGCCATCGCCGTGGGCTACGGGACGTACAATTTCGCCTTGCGGAGCGACGGGACCGTCGCTGGCTGGAGCAATCCTAGCGGTCCGTTCGCGGTATTATGGTCCAATGTCGTGGCGATCGCCGCAGGCCTAAACACAGTTCTAGCCTTGAAAGCGGATGGCACGGTGTTCGAGTCCGCAAACGGCTTTTCCATCTCACAACTGAACCCGGTGCCGGGATTGTCAAATGTCATCGCCATCGCCACGGAGTCCACGTCTCTGGCGTTGAAGGCGGATGGCACGGTGGTTGGATGGGACGGCCTGGCCACAAATCCTTTGCCTGGGGTGTCGAATGCAGTGGCGCTTGCGGTCAGCACTTTGCATTTTTTGGTTCTGAAAGCGGACGGAACTGTCGCAGGCGATAGCTCCTCCGTCTCCCAATTTCCGGTCGCGCTCTCCAATGTTTTTGCCATCGACTTTAATCCCTTCGAGTTCGGCATTGCATTATTCGGAGATGGCTCGCCATTTTTCACCGTGCAACCCGCCGGCCAAACCCTGACCAACGGAGGCAGTATTTGGCTGCACGCCCGGGCAGTTGGGGCGCAACCTATGAGTTACCAATGGCAGCTTGACGGAATCAATCTTCCCGGCGCCACTAACGCGGACCTGACGATTACCAACGCCCAAGGAAAAGATACCGGCCAGTACCGCGCGCTGGTTTCCAATTCAGTGGGAGCCGCTTCAAGTCTTTCCGTTTCGGTGACGATTCCTATTTCCTCTTCCTTGGGGCAGGCGCTCAACGCCACGAATCTGATCTGGTCAACTTCGGCCACTGTCCCGTGGTTCGTCGAGAATGCCGTGACCCACGATGGCATCTCTGCCGCGCAAAGCGGCGCCACCACCAACAACATGTCCACGCAACTGAAAACAACCGTTGCCGGGCCAGGGACATTAACCTTTTGGTGGAAAGTTTCCTCCGAACAAAACTTCGATTTCCTCTCCTTCTATATTGACTCCACTAATTCGTTGGCAACGCGCATCTCGGGAGAGGTCGATTGGCAACAACAGACCTTTTCCATCGGCGCGGGTTTTCATCCTCTCACTTGGATTTATGCCAAAGACCCGGACGTCAGTGTCGGCCAGGATGCCGGATGGGTCGATCAGGTCAGCTTTACTCCCACGCTGCCGGCGAAGTTGGGCATCCCGACATTTTTGCCGGGCGGCCATTTGCTGTTTCAGGCCTTTACGGCCAATGGCAATCCAATGCCCTTGGCCAATTCGGCGGCCTTGATCCTTGAAGCAAGCAGCAATCTGGTTGACTGGGTCCCGTTGACGAACAATCTGATTCTCACCAATGGCAGTGTGGAGGTTGGGGACCCAAATAGCACAAATCTCCCGGCTCGCTTTTATCGCTTAATGCGGCCATAATGACACAGTTCCAGTTACTCGATGAGATTGTTTGTTCATACTTTTGCGTTGGTGGCGGGCGCAATTATTTGTCTGTGTGGCGCGCAATCATTGGCCACTGTCATTAACGTAGGGCCGTCCGATACCTATGCTAAAATCGAGGGAGCCAATCCCGGCGACGAGGTGATTATTGCTCCCGGAACTTACGCCTTTCGCGTCTATCTGACCAAGCAGGCGGGAACGACAAATCCGATTTACATCCACGCCCAGGATCCGGCCAATCCGCCCGTGTGGGACTTCGGGACCAACCTGGTCGATAACGCTCCCGGCAGCTATAAAGGAGGCGACACGGCACGAGGAGGCTGGCAGTTGAGCGGCGCGCAAAACTACACGATTTCTGGAATCATTTTTCGCCATTGCCGCAACGCGGCGAAAAATTGCGGCGCGATTCGGTATTACGAAACCACAACCAATCTATGCGTCAAGAATTGCTTCTTTACCTCGAATGACGTCGGCATGACGGGCGGGACTCAGGATAGCCAGGCGACGGTCGAGTATTGTGAATTCAATGCCAACGGCAACACCAACGCCCCGAGTTCAGCGCCCACTCATAACATCTACATTTATGGCGGCTACTTGACGATGCGTTATTGCTTTATACACGACAGCATCCAGGGCCAGAACTTCCATCTCCGCTGCCGCGCGGCCACGCTCGAATACAACTGGTTCGCCCGCGCCAATAATTACGAGGGTGATCTGATGAGCGATGACGATTTCACCGGGCCGGGGCCTTACACGCAAACACTGATCTTTCGCGGCAACGGCCTCGTCCAAAATAGTTCGCCTGGCAATCATTCCCAAGTGCTCGTTCTATTCAATGACTCAAGCGTGTCCAATCTCACCATGTCCGTGCAAGTCTTGTATAACACCTTTGTCGGCACGTATGGCTCCTCGCAATTCGTTCACCTCTCCAATGCCGACGGCACTTCGATGAACGCGCAGATTTCCGATACCATTATTTCGGGCACGACGGTTCCCTACTACATCGAAAGCGCCGCGGCGGGTTCGGCCAGCGGAGTCAATAATTGGATGCCCCTGAACGCCGCGCCGGGCGCGCTCAGCAATTCCATTCAATCCGCATCGCCCGGATTTCGCAACCCGGCTATGGAAGATTACCATCTTGCGCCGGGAAGCGCCTGCATTGGCGGGGCGAACGCTTCCGTTTATGGCCTGCCGGGGAAAGAATACTATTACAACGAAGCGACCAACCTAATGTGGCGTCCGCGCGCCGCCGCGCGCGACCTAGGCGCATTCGAGAGCACGAGCACGAACAATCCAGTCGGGCCTTACGACGCTCCGCTTCAGCCCACCTTGAATATCAACCTGCCACCGCATTCGACGAACGCCCTGCTCTCCTGGCCGCTCTTCGCGCAGGATTTTCAACTCGCGCAATCCTTATTTTTTCCCACCCCGGTCTGGAGCGCCGCTCCAGTCATTTATACAACAAATGCCTCCAACGTGACTGCGACGGTTCCCGTCAACGCCAGTTCCGAGTTCTTCTGCTTACAAAAATTTTAAGTCGTGTTACGTCACCTCGTTTCGTGCTGCTCCCGTAGTATTTGCGCAAGGGTCGGGCCGCAAACTCTGCACCAGTCCTGGAAACAAGCAATCGTCGCAGACCGCGTTGGAGTGGTCGCAGAAATCCCGCACGATTTGCAGGAGGCCTTGCTGGTTCGCGGCTGACTTGATTGCGCCCGACGTCCGCTGGCCCAGCAAACGATTGCGGGCCAGGCGCAAGAGGCTGTTATCCTGCGCCGCCGGCCACGCCAGATAACGTTGTTCGGCGCGCTCAAGAAGGGCCGCGTTTTTCCCCGCCCGCGCCCTGACCCAAAACCACGGCAGGAGAACGTTGATCGCCAAATCGGTCGCGCGCGATTTACCCAGCATCGGCTGCGATTTGCCCAGCCGCGCGGATCGAAAACTCCAGTGGCGCGACCAGAACTCGTCCTCGCCGGGTTGCAGGCCTTCGAGCAAGGAGTGCGGCAGCGAAATCGCAGGAGGGTCGGTGGTGAACCATTCTTCCAGCTTGGCCAGGAAATTCTTTGAGGCCAGCCAATGCGCCGCCAAGGCCAGCCGGCGGGAGGGTTGATTGGCCGGTCGCAGGCCGCTCAGACGCCACAGAGTTTTCGGCAGCGTAACGTCTTGAAATTTTTCCCGCTCCGTCCACCAGTGATCCCACAACGACCGGAAATACGGAGCGGGCCGGGACTTTTCGCTGGAGGTTTCGAGGAAGCCGCTCACGCCGAGCAATCGCGCCTGCCAGGCGAGAAGGGAATCCTCGCCTTCGCTCAATAGCGGGAGTAATTCCGCCACGCGTTGCATGGGCCAGATATTTTGCTTGTAGCCGAGAGCGCGAAAAACTCCCTCCCACAGCGCTTGCTCCCAACCGGCTTGGCGGGCGCGGATTTCCAGTTCCTGGGCTTTGCGTTGAAAGCGGACGAGGGCCGCCTGTTGCAGAAGCGCGGCGGTCTGGTCGGCGCTCAGTAGGCCAAGCGGGCCGGAGCAAACGCCTTGCAAGGCGGCGGGCCAGATTTCCGCGGCGGCGCTGCCGGCCCAGCTTTGCATTTCGTTTAACGGGGTATCCAGGAACTTTTCCAACGCCAGGGTCGGCAAAGAATTTTCGCCCTTTGGCTCGGCCGTCCACACCACATGCAAGATAACATTGGAAAAAGCCGGGTTGCCCTTGTGATGGTGAGCTTGCCAATTGGACCGCGCCCAATCGATTTCGATGTCGCCGGAGCGGGCGCCCTCCGCCCCGATTTGCACCAGCGCGCCGCGAAAATCCGGGCCGGCCTCGTGGTTCCAAAAGCCGGGATGAAGCACGCGCACCGGCAGGCCATCGACTGTCTCCAGTCGATCGCGCAGCAGCCGCTGATGATGCCAGACACTTTGCAGGACGCGCTCGGGTGGATGAGAACCGTCGCGTTCGCGCAGCAAAAGACGCGCATTGCTTTGCGCGCGCCACTCTGCGTAAAAGCCTGGCGGAAGTGCGGGCATGGCCATTGATTTCAGATGAGCGTCCGGCAAAGTCAAGGCGCAAAGACTCTTCATTGCATTTGCTCCGGCCTTTTGCCAAGCTGAAGCGGACAAGGGAAAGGTGGAACGAAGTCCAAAATCACCCTGTCGGCTTATGAAGATGCTCACGCTCAGGCTCCGCTGTCTCCGCCATCGTCTGCGAAAAATTTTCGTCGCGGGAAGTTTGACGGCAGCCATCCTGGCGGCTGCTCCCGCGCCCTTGGCCGAAACGGATATTCGGCGGGATGCTGTCGTGCAAGCGGTCGAGGAAGTAATGCCTTGCGTCGTCAATGTGGCGACGGAACAGGTGGTCGAATCACGCTATCCCTACCCGGATTTCTTCCGCCAATTTTACGGCGGCCGGCCGCAGGTTCGCAGTTCGCTGGGCTCAGGGGTGATTATTTCCGACGATGGCTACATGCTGACCAACCTTCATGTGGTCAACGGCGCCACTCGCATTCACGTCAAGCTTTCCGATGCCGCCGGCGGCGGAGAATACGAGGTGCAGAACCTCTATGTTGTCACGCCTCAAGAAGATGTCGCCCTGCTTAAAATCGTGCCGAAGAAAAAAGGCGAAAAGTTCAAGGCGGTTCGCTTCGCCAAGGATGACGACCTGCTGCTCGGCGAAACGGTCATGGCCTTGGGCAATCCCTTCGGCCTGGGAGAATCGGTCAGCCGCGGCATCCTCAGTTCCAAACGCCGCGCCGCGCCCAAAGAAAATGAGGACTTGAGCATGGAAAACTGGCTGCAAACTGACGCGCTGATTAATCCCGGCAACAGCGGCGGCCCTCTCATTAACCTGCGCGGCGAATTGATCGGCATCAACGTCGCTATCCTGAAAGGCGCGCAGGGAATTGGGTTTGCCATTCCGATCAAGGAAGTGCGCCAGGCGCTCGGCGAAATGTTCAATCCCGAAACGGCCTCGCGCTGGTTTGGCGCGCAAGTCACCGTCAATTCCCCACTCGTCGTCCAGTCTCTTGAGTCCAACGGCCCAGCCAGCCAGGCGGGCCTTCGGGTGGGCGACACTATCTTGCAAATCAACGGCCATGCGCCCAAGGATTTCATGGACTTCAACCGTCAATTGCGCGAGAACCCAAAACTAAATTTCGCATTGACAGTGCGGCGCGGCGCCGAGCAACTCGATTTCCATATCAAAGAGCTTTCGTTCGAGGAAGTGTTTCGTCAACGGATGGGCGTCGAACTGCGCGACCTGACGCCGGCGCTGGTCGATCAACTGGGCCTTGGCAGCCTGGAAGGCTTGGATTCCGGCCTGCTGGTTTCGCGCGTGGAAAAAGGCAGTCCGGCGGATAAAGCGTCCTTGCGTGATTATTTCCTGATCAATGAAATTGACGGACGCCCGGTCAGAAATACTTTGGACGCCTTCATGGCTCTGGCCAAAAAGGCCAGCGGCCAATCGGCGGAAATGGCCGTGCTGGTTCCGCGCACGCACGGCGACGTGATTTTAGGCTATCAAGAGGGAGTGACCACCCTTAAGCTCCGATGACTCGGGCCTTGAGTCTGCTCTATGATTGAGGTTTCAAACCTGGTTAAACGCTACGCTGGAAATACCGCCGTGGCCGGCTTGTCTTTTACGGTGGCGCGCGGCGAGATTGTCGGCTTGCTGGGCCCCAACGGCGCGGGCAAGAGCACGACCATGCGCATCCTTTCCTGTTTCATTCCGGCGACGTCCGGCACGGCGCGCGTGGCCGGCCTGGACGTTTTCAACGAGGCCGACGAGGTGCGGCGGCGCATTGGCTACATGCCGGAAAACAACCCCATGCATCCCGACATGCGCGTCCGTGAATACTTGAAATTTCGCGCCCGTCTCAAGGGTCTGGGCCGCGCTCGCTCACGCCAGAGGGTCGATGCGGTCATCGCCCAATGCGGCCTGGCGGACGTCAACAAGAGAATCATCGGCCATCTCTCCAAGGGCTATCGGCAGCGGGTCGGGCTGGCCGACGCGCTGGTCCATGAGCCGGAGTTAATCATTTTGGATGAACCGACCATTGGCCTGGATCCAAGCCAGATTCGATCGGTCCGCCAGCTTATCAAAAACTTGGGCCAGCGGCACACTGTCTTGATTTCCAGCCATATTTTGCCCGAGGTGGAAATGACCTGCAATCGCGTGTTGATCATGCGGGAAGGCCGAATTTTGGCGGCGGACTCACCCGAGAATTTGCAGAAAACCATGGGCCGGAGCGGCCAGGTCATCACTGAAATTGCCGCGCCCGTGGAAGACTTGAAAACGTGCTGGGAGCAAATGCCGGAAATCGCCCACTATAATATTGCGCCGGCCGAGGGCGAATATCACCGGTGCGCATTGACCGCGCATGGCGCGCACGACTTGCGCCCGCTCATTTTTTCGCTGGTCAAGGAGCGAGGGTGGAAGCTGCGTGAACTTTGCCGGGTGCGCCATTCGCTGGAGGATATTTACATCCGGCTGACCCGGCCGGAAAGCGAGGAAGAAAGGTCCTGATGCAAGTGTACTTGACGCTAACGCGGCGGGAGCTGGGCGGTTTCTTTTTGTCGTGGATTGGATATATCGTCATTGCCGCCGCAGTCTTTCTGATGGGCTTTAGCTTTGTCACCCTGGTGGATAAATTGCAGGGGCAGCCGACCCCGATGCCGATCACGGAAATATTTCTGAACTTTTGCTTTTGGCTCATCCTGCTTTTTTCCGCGCCGCTGATCACGATGCGCTTGTTTGCTTTGGAGAAATATTCCGGGACGTTTGAAACCCTGATGACCGCCCCAGTGGGAGACGCCGAGGTGATCCTGGCCAAATTCAGCGCCGCTCTTATTTTTTTCATGTTGATGTGGCTGCCGTTACTGGGCTGCATTTTTGTCCTGCGCTATTTTACGCACGGGGCCAATTTGTTGGATCCCGGCACGCTGGGCACGACATTCCTGGGAATTTTCCTGATGGGCTGTCTTTATATGTCCATCGGCTGTTTTGCCTCCGCCCTGACCCGCAACCAGATTGTCGCCGCCATGATTAGTTTCGCCCTCGGGCTGGGTTTATTTCTGATGAGCTTTTTAGCGGACCAACTTGCCCTGGAAAAAAGCTGGGCGTTGCGCGCGCTGAACGCCGCCTGCATTCATCAGCAAATGGAGGAGTTTGGCCGGGGGACCGTGGACACGCGTTATATCGTGTTCTACTTGACTTCGACTTTTTTCTTTTTGTTCCTGACATATCGGGTGGTCGAAAGCCGCCGCTGGAAATAAAATGTCCGAAACCGCGCAACCGAAACCCAGCTTCTCCGCCGGCCGGCGGTGGCTGATCTGGCTGAATACCTTCCTGGCCGTCGCCGCCGTGCTGGCTTTGGTGGTGATGGCCAATTACCTGGCCTCCGGCTACTTCAAAAGATTTCAAATCGACGCCGATTCCGTTTTCAAATTGTCTCCCCAAACGCTGCAGGTCTTGGCAGACCTGACCAATGACGTCGAGGTCACTCTTTTCTTTCAACCGGACGGCGACAACAAGGAGATTTACGGGCTGGCGGCGGGTTTGCTGAAAGAATATCAGCAGGTCAACCCGCGGCATGTGCATGTTAAAACCCTGGACTACACCCGCGAGACCGGCGCCGCCAAAGAGTTGCTTTCCAGGGCCAGTTTGACGGCCCTAACGCAAAAGGATTTTGTTTTGTTTGAGAGCGGCGGACATAACAAAACGGTCTATGCCAAGGAACTGGCCGATTACGATTTCAGCGAGCGCCTGGCCGGCCGGAGCATGTATGTCCGGCGCAGCAGCTTTCGCGGCGAGATGTTTTTCACCGGCGACATCTATGCCGTCAGCAACCCACAGCCCATGAAGGCTTATTTTCTTTACGGTCACGGTGAGAACGATCCGGACGACAACAAACCGGACCACAGCGGCTATTCCAAGCTTGCCGCCATTCTCACCGACGAAATCAACTGTCCGTGGCAAAAACTTTCCCTCCAAGGCACCAATCAAATCCCCGCCGACTGCCAGTTGCTCATCGTGGCTGCCGGCGCCCATGAGGAAAGAATGACCCCGGCCGAATTGGCCAAAATTGCCGCCTATCTCAAACAGGGAGGACGAATGCTGGCCCTGCTCACCGTCTATTCGGGCCTCGAGTCTGTTCTGCGCAGTTGGGGCGTGGAAATCGGCGACAGCCGCGTGGCCGAGGGCAACAGGCAATACAGCCTTTCTCCGCAGAGTTTTTTGACCGCGGAAATATTTCCTCATCCCATTATGAAACCTTTGGCCAAAGATGGGCTGCCCCTCGAGATGATTTTTCCGCGGCCGGTGGGTGCGCTGCAGAATCAGCCCAAAATTCCCGGCGCGCCCGAAATCACCGACCTGGCTTGGACCAGTTCCTCTGGCAGGGACGAAGGTAAACAAACCGGGCGTTTTCCATTATTGGCCGCCGTCGAACAAGGGGTCATCCAGGGAGTCAATACTTCCCGCGGCGGAGGCACGCGCATCGTGGTGGCGGGCGACTCGGACTTCCTGGACGATCAAGTGATCGATTCCGTGGGAAATCACACCTTCGCCAATCTGGCCTTGAACTGGCTTTTGGAGAGGCCGCAATTCATGCTGAACGGCCTGGGCCCGCGCCCGATCAAGGAATACAAATTCTACATGACACCTGCGCAGGCCCAGGCGGTGCAAATCCTCTTCCTGGCGGCGATGCCCGGCGCTGTTCTTTTATTGGGTGGTTTGGTTTGGCTGCGACGACGGAGTTGATCTCCCATGAATTGGAAACCCACCTGTGTTTTGCTGGCGGCGGCCGCGGTTTTGCTGGCCTTTATTCTGCTCATTGAGCGCCCCATCCGGCACGAACGATTGCGTGAAACCGGCCGCTCGGTGTTGACCGATTTTGACCCCGCCTCCGTTCGC
>Ga0075522_10000435_pt1 | contig 30299 bp, 29 predicted proteins | sample NGEPerA_FD_74796 | JGI IMG/M metagenome (GOLD analysis project Ga0075522, IMG submission 74796) | Arctic peat soil microbial communities from the Barrow Environmental Observatory site, Barrow, Alaska, USA - NGEE PermafrostL2-A | ecosystem: Environmental > Terrestrial > Soil > Wetlands > Peat ...
ACGAATGGCTTGCGGTCGCGCACATAGATGTTGAATTCAGCCGATTTCGGCAGGCCTTCCTTGACCGTCGACGGCAAGCCCGCGCGCAGATTAATGTTGTAGCGCTCGCCATGCTTCAGCCCGTCGACGCAGAGCTGTTTGCCTTCCGATGTCAGTGCCGGCTTGTCATTGCCGGCAAGCGCCAGATACGGCGCAAAATCGGTGCGTTTGGCCAGTTCCTCCGAGAACTGGAAGCAAGCCCGCGGCGAGGCCGAGTCGGAATCCACGGTATAATCCAGCAGCCGGAAACCATGCTCGTCGCGCATTTTTTCATACTGGCCGCGGACGTCGGCGACCTCGCGCAGGTCGAGCGAAAGCCGCAGCGCATCCAGCGCCGGACGCCACAAATGCCGCTCGCTCATGGAGCGGCCGAGCACGGCCAGCGCATCGGCCTCCTCGCCCGGATTGCCGGCGCGCTGATAGGCGATGTAGGCCGCGGTCGAGGCGCGTTCCCAGAGGAAGGTCTGCTCGCTGGAATTGGCCGGCCTGATCTGGAAGATGGTTCGGGCAAGCTTCAGCCAATTGGCACTATCGTCCGGCGCGGCGGCTGCGATCTGCCCGAGGATCTGCAAGCCGGTGCGGAAATCGCTGCGCTTGAAGGCGGCATCCGCGTCGGTTTTCAGGGTAGCGCTGGTCTTGGCGACCGGCCCCGCCTCGCTCTTGATCTGTGCCGCCAGCTTGATCGCGGAATCCGCCAGATCGTCGCGTTTGAAGGCCTTATCCGCCGCCTGCGCCGTGCACAGGCCAAGCACCAGTGTGGCGCACAGGGTTGCGGCGCGAAACAAACCGATCATGGGGAACTCCCTGGGCCGCGGACCGACGCCGCGGTTGAACTAGAAGTGCGCTAAAAGGTGACGGACTCATGGCGGCGTAACCGGCCGGCGATAAGGTCGCATGCAACATTTGTCGTGACGAGTCCTGTGGCCGCGCCGGGACGCGGCATACCATCAAGGGCGGACCAGACGGTCCACCACCGAGGCTTTGTCGCGGGCGGAGGGGAAACGGTTCGGACGGCTTGGCGGGGAAGCGGATTTTTCATATTGGCAATGGTATAACGGCGCCAACGGTCCCATAGCTCAACTGGATAGAGTAACGGATTTCTACTCCGTGGGTTGCAGGTTCGAATCCTGCTGGGATCGCCAGGACGCAACGACCGCCGAGCACCAAATTTCCAAAGCAAGAACCTGCAGTGAGCGGTCAACCCCCTCACTCTATTGGCCATCCGGCGGCTTAGCCGCCAGTGGAGCGCCACCGACTGAAATGGGGCCTGTCCTCTTGGGTGCCGACGTTCTCTTCCTTGCCGGCGCGCTGGGCGGAGCTGCGGGGGCGGCTGATTGAGGCGGTGGTGCTGGCGTGGCCGCGCTTTGCAGGGCTTCAAGTCGTGCCGACAATGCGGCGATCTGGTCGGACAGATTTTTAAGGCCGGCCTTTTGGGCGGCGACCTCCTGGGTCACCGATTGCAGGGATGCAGCGATCTCCTGCTGATAGGACTGAAAATCTTTCAGGGAAACGGTCGGCTCGACGCTATCTCCCGCGGCGCTGAACGCCCGGGCCGTGACCGGAAAAGCACCTTCGGCGAACCAGAGATAGGCGCCAGCGCCGACGACCGCGAACAGGAGAATAATTACGAAAAAGCCGCGGCCCCTGCTCTTGCGAATTGGCAACGGGGCTGCGGTAAATCTGCTTCAGTAGGCTCGTCATACACCTGAATTTGTCCTGCTCTGAAATTGGGTTAGCTGCAAGCCTACCAAAACAAGAAGCCGCCCGGGCGCGACCCCGGGCGGCTCTTCTTACGATTACCAGCTTTCCAGTTCTACGGCCCCGGCGAAGCTGAGGCCCCTTTGCTTATCGAACCTCCGAAGCGCGCAATGGCTCCGGCCACCCGGAACGCGCCTGTTCAATAGCAGGCGCGCGGATCGGCCTGCACGTATTGGCCGTTGGGGTAGCGGTAGTAGCAATTGCCTTGGGCCAGCCAATAACCGGGCCTCGCGGCCGCGGACGCCCCGGCCAGTGCGCCGGTCGCGCCACCGACGATGGCGCCGGCGGCGGCCCCACTCGCGCGGCCCGTCAGGAGCCCACCGAGAACGCCGCCGACGATGGCGCCTCCCACCGCGCTCGCGCCGGGATCCGGCGGCGGTGGCGGCGCATACGCGCCCGGAGGCGGTGGCGGTTCATAAGCTCCCGCGATCGGCGGTCCGGCCGGGCCGAGGTCGTCTTCGACGAAATCCTGGGAAATATAGGCCGGCGGACCGTCCATCGGCTGCGGGTAATAGTACCAGACGCCGCCGACGTCCCACCAATAGCCGTCGCGTCCGTTGCGTATCTCGTGGTGCCAGCGTCCGCCTTGCCAGGCGAGATGGCCGCGATAGGCATGTCCGCCGAAATTGCGCGCCGGCAAATTGCCATGAGCCATATGGGCACCCTGTGGCCCGCGGCCGACGACAGGCCCCGGATGGCCGGCGCCAACGGCCGGCCCGGCACGCCCAGGACCCGGTCTCGGCGCCTGAACCGCGGCCTTGCCGGACGGCGGCTTCTTCGGTGGTTCTTCGGCCCGCGCCGACAGCGCAAACACCGCCAGCATTGAAACCAATGGAAAGGCAATTCTGGACCGGCTGGACGCGTTCATGTTCGCATACCCCCTGTTAGACGTACCCGGCACGTGAGCCTCGTTGCGCGTCGATCGACGCTCATGACGATATTGCAGACCTGCTTCGCAGGCTTTGTCTTGTTACAAATTCGTAAGATCGAGGCAATATTCGGTCGACCCTATGAAGTTCTCATTGCGCCGGGATGACCGCGCAATTGGTCCGTCCCGACATCAGGCAATCCTGCAGCTTGCTGGCCGCACTGAGGTCGTGGGCCAACCATAGCCCGACCGCGAGCAACAACACGGCAATGGCGAGGCCCATGATCGCCGGGCCCCGGCTTTGGGCTTTTTCGGGTTCCGGATCGGTCATGTCTTCGCGAATCTCCGAAGGGCGCGGCGGAAACTAGAGGCCGCCGGTTGCTATTATCACGCCTTGCCCGGATCGGGTGCGATGAAGCAGTCGAAAACGATCGCGGATCGGCATGCGATTTCGCGCGACATTGCCTCGCCCAGCGGATATTTGGTGGCGTCCCGGCACGAGCGGATGTACACCGCTCCCGATCCGCGGGCAGCGTCATTTTCCGGCGCTGGCGGGCCGGCCCGGAAGTCGATCGCTTCACACAAGCAAGAAAGCAACAAGGCGCTTCAATGAGTGGATTCAAGGAACCTAGCTTCGCGGACCGGCAAAAGGCCGCGCAGGAAGCCAGGCAGAACATCCTCAACAAGTTTCGCAGCCAGCCCGGGGCCGACGATCCCGCTGTGGTGCAACGGCGGGCCGAGCGCGAAACTCAAGCCGCCGAACGCGCCAAGACCAAACTGGCGCGCGAGGCCGAAAAGGCCGAACAGAAGCGTCGCGATGCAGAGGCAGAGGTCGCGGCCGCGGTTCAGGTCGCGCGCGAAAAAGAGGAAGCCGCGGCACGCGAAGCAGCGCTGGAAGTCGAACGCAAGGCCGCCCGCGACGCGCGCTATGCCGCGCGCAAGAAGAAGCGGAAATAATCGACGCAATTGGACGACAAAGGTGCGCTTCACGGCGCCGCAGGCCGCCCCGGGCGGGCGGACCTGCGGGACAGGATGCGGCGACTAGTTCTTCTTCATCATTCCGTCGTCTTTCTTCATCCCGTCCTTCTTCATTCCATCATCCTTCTTCTTGGTGTCCTTGGACATCGTGTCCTTCTTCATCATGGAATCCTTCTTCATGCCGTCGTCCTTTTTCATGGCGTCCTGGGCGAAGGCTGTGGGCGCGAAGGCCACGCTGAGCGAGAAGACAGCGGCAGATGCGCCGAGCGCGATGCGGGTGCTGATGGTCATTGGCGGGTCATCCCTGTGAGAGGCGGTTTGATAGCGACTGATGCCGCTTCATCCAGGACGCTACGGCGACCGCGCTTGTTACCGGCAAAATGAAATTTTTTCCGGCAGGGACTATTGAAGCGCGCGTTGGGGTTGGAATCGACGCCGACCAAAAAGCGCTATTTCGACTTGTTTCCGTCGAACTGTCGGCCAGTGTGCGCCGCAACAGGGGAGCAAGGGTCCATTCGTCGAACTATCAGACTAGAGCAATTTCTGGTGCAGGCAGGCTAGAATGCCTCCCCGGGGTCGCTCGAACCGAACAACCAATAAATCGCCCAAAGGGGGGAATTCATGCTCACTCGCCGTCATGTCCTTGTATCCACGCTTGCCGCACCCGCCATTTTGCGCTTTGGGACCGGCACGGCCCACGCCGCGACCACGCTGAAGATTTCGCACCAGTTTCCCGGCGGCACCATCGATAAGGGCGATTTCCGCGACCGGCTGTGCCGGACGTTCGCCGCCGAGATCGCAAAGCGCAGCGGCGGCGAATTGACCGCCGAGGTCTATCCGAACTCGTCGCTGATCAAGACCAACGCGCAATTTTCCGCGATGCGCAAGGGCGCGCTGGATATCAGCCTGTATCCCATGCCCTATGCCGGCGGCGAATTACCGGAGACCAATATCGGCCTGATGCCCGGCCTGGTCGCGACCTACGATCAGGGCCTGAGCTGGAAGACGAAACCGATCGGCAAGGCGCTGACGGATTTCCTCGCCGACAAAGGCATCATCCTGTTGACCTGGGTTTGGCAGGCCGGCGGTGTCGCCAGCCGCTCGCGCCCGATCGTCGCACCTGAAGACGCCAAAGGGCTCAAGGTCCGCGGCGGCTCACGCGAGATGGACATGGTGCTGCAGACCGCCGGCGCCTCGGTGCTGTCGGTGCCGTCGAACGAAATCTACGCGGCGATGCAGACCGGCGCCTGCGACGCAGGCATCACATCCTCGACCAGCCTGATCTCGTTCCGCCTGGAAGAAGTATCCAAGGCCCTGACCTCGGGCGCCGGTGCGTCCTACTGGTTCATGCTGGAGCCCCTGATGATGTCGAAGTCGATCTTCGATGCGATGCCGAAAAAGCATCAGGACATCATCCTGGCGGTGGGCACCGAACTCGAGGCGTTCGGCAAGAAGGGCGCGCAGGATGACGATGTCGAGGTCGCCAAGGTCTATGAGAAGGCCGGCGCCAAGGTCAGCGCGCTTGATGTTGCGACCGTCGGCAAATGGCGCGACATCGCGCGCGATACGGCCTGGAAGGATTACGGCGCGAAAACCGCGACCGCGGCCCACCTGTTGAAGCTCGCCTCCGATGTCTCCGCATGATGCATGGTCCGCTTCCGGATCAGCATGACCATTCGACGGCTGCCACGGACACCGGGCCCGTGGCGGCCGTCGAACGGGCACTCTCCTTCTGCAACAACATCATTGTCTTCCTGGGCGCGCTGGCGCTTATCGCAGCCTGCGCGATCCTGAGTTACAGCGTGTTGAGCCGTGCGCTGTTTCACAGCGCCAATTATTGGCAGGACGAGGCGGCGGTGTTCCTGCTGGTCGGCACGACCTTCATGACGGCGGCCTATGTGCAGGGGCAACGCGGCCATATCGGCATCGAGGCCTTCGTCGGCCTGCTGTCGCCGGCGGCCAACCGCGTCAGGCTGTGGCTGGTCGATCTTGCGAGCCTCCTGTTTTGCACGTTCTTCACCTGGAAATCCTGGACGCTTGCCTATGAGGCCTGGAACGAAGGTCAGGTTTCCAATTCGATGTGGTCGCCGCCGCTCGCCATCCCCTACGGCCTGATGGCGTGCGGCATGACGCTGCTATGCGTGCAGATAGCGCTGCAGATCGCTCGCCCGTTCAGCGGGGCCGCGCGCCAATGACCGTGGTTGGAATTGGGGTCGCCTACGGGCTCTCTACCCTGTTTGCGATGTTTTCGGGCATGCCGATCGCGTTTGCGCTCGGCGCGGTCGCTGTCGTGTTCATGGGAATCTACATGCCCACGGCCTCGCTCGATACCGTGACCGAGAACGTCTATGAGGAAATGGCCTCGATCACGCTGTTGGCGATCCCGCTCTTCATCCTGAAGGGGGCTGCGATCGGCCGGTCCCGCGCCGGTCAGGACCTGTATTCGGCGATCCATGCCTGGCTGCACCGGGTGCCCGGCGGATTGGGTGTCGCCAACGTGTTCGCCTGCGCGCTGTTCGCGGCGATGGCGGGCTCCTCTCCCGCCACCTGCTCGGCGATCGGCTCGGCCGGCATTCCCGAGATGCGCAAGCGCGGCTATTCCGGCGGTTTCGCCGCCGGGATCATCGCCGCCGGCGGCACGCTCGGAATCCTGCTGCCGCCCTCGATCACCATGATCCTGTTCGCGGTCGCCGCGGAAAAATCGCTCGGCCGGCTGTTCCTGGCCGGTATCGGCCCGGCGCTGCTGCTGGTCACGCTGTTCGGCATTTATGCGGTGACCCGCTTTCGCCGGGAGTACGCGGCGGCCAGCGCGGCTTACGCCAGGTCGGGCGCGACCTCGGCGATCCTGACACGCGACGAGTTCACCATGGCCGAACGCTTCAGCGTGCTGCCGCGGGTACTGCCGTTTGTGCTGCTGCTGACGGGGGTGATGATCGCGCTCTATGGCGGCTACGCGACGCCGTCGGAAACCGCGGGGCTCGGCGGACTTCTGGCGCTGGTGCTGATCGCACTGATCTACAGCGTGTGGCGGCCTTCCGACCTCGCGCCCATCCTGAAAGCGACGATCCGCGAATCCTCCATGCTGATGCTGATCATCGGCATGTCGCTCCTCTATTCCTATGTCATGAGCTACCTGCACATCTCGCAATCGGCAGCCGAGACGATCGTCGCCATGCAACTGCCGCGCTGGGAATTGCTGGCGGCGGTACTGGTAATGGTGGTGGTGCTTGGCTTCTTCCTGCCGCCGGTCTCGATCATCCTGATGACCGCGCCGATCATCCTTCCGCCGCTGCGCGCCGCGCAGTTCGACATCGTCTGGTTCGGCGTTGTCATGACCATCGTCATGGAAATGGGACTCATTCACCCGCCGGTTGGCCTCAATATCTTCGTGATCCGCAACGTCGCGCCCGATATCCCCCTGAGCGAGGTGATCTGGGGCACGCTGCCCTTCGTGCTGCTGATGATGTTCGCCGTCCTGGTGCTGTGCTTCGTGCCGGAAATCTCGACGGCGCTGCCCGATCTGGTGATGGGACCGGACGGGGGACGTTGAGTGACGAATATCGAGTAGCGAGTGGGGAACGAATCTATTCGCTGCGCGCCATTCCCCCTCTTCGCATTCAACGCCGACGCAACCCGGCTCACCGGCCGCCAATGCGCACGGTGTCGCTCATGCTGACCTCACGAGTCCAGCGGCTCGACTTCGGCGAGTTCGACGCCCTCGCCGACGATATCGCCGACCTTGCATTTGATCGCTTTCAGGATGCCCGCGAACGGCGCGCGCAGGGTCTGCTCCATCTTCATCACTTCGAGCGTGAGGATGGGGGCGCCCTTCTCGAGCTTCGCGCCGACTTCGGCCAACAGCGCCACCACCGTGCCCGGCAAGGGCGCGACGATCCTGTCTTCGCCGATTTGTTCCTCGTCGTCGCCGCCGAACGGATCGACCCAATGCAGGTCGAAACGCCCGTTGCGGGTGCGCAGATAGAGCTCATGGCCTTCGACCACAGCGAAGACGTGCGACTTGACTCCGTGGAGCGTGAGATCGAAGCCGCCAGCCGCGTTGGGAGCATGCATGAAGGTGAGTTCGCGCTCGCCGATCGACAGCGCCGCAGGACCGTGGCCATATTGCAGGCTCACCTTTTGCTCGGTCTGCCCATACCGGAAGATGAAAATCCGTTGCCGTCGCCCGACGGGCATCCAGCCGGAAGTCAGCCAAGGCGAATGTACGTGCCCTCGCGCGGTCTTCGCCTCTTCGCCGAGAATGGCGGCTACCGCCGCGCCCAATTCGAGGTCGTGCGGCTCAGGAACGGCTGGCGTCAGGTTCTTCAATTCGCGTTCGATAAAACCGGTGTCGATGGCGTTGGCGCGTACGTCCCTGTGCGTCACCAGCGCCGACAGGAAGGGAATGTTGGTGACGATGCCGCGAACGTCGCTGTCCTCAAGCCCGCGATTGAGCCGTTCGATGGCGGCTTCGCGCGTGGGCGCCCAGGCGATCACCTTGGCGAGCATGGCGTCGTAGTGCGGCGACACGGCATCGCCCTCGCGATAGCCGGCATCGATCCGCAGGCCATCCGTTGCCTCGGGCATCCTCCATGTCCTGATCCGGCCGACTGACGGCAGGAAATTCCGGCGCGGATTTTCGGCATAGACCCGTGCCTCGATGGCATGACCGTTCAGTCTGATCTGATCCTGGGTTAGCGGCAGTTTCTCGCCGAAGGCCACGCGCAACTGCCATTCCACGAGATCGATGCCCGTGATCAACTCGGTCACGGGATGCTCGACTTGCAGGCGGGTGTTCATCTCAATGAAGAACACGTCCTGCCCGTTGGAGACGAATTCGATGGTGCCGGCGCCGACATAGTCCACCGCACCTGCCGCCTTGCGCGCGGCGGCGCAGACCGCTTCGCGTTGGGCAGCATTGAGCGTCGGCGACGGCGCCTCCTCGATCACCTTCTGATGCCGGCGCTGCAGGGTGCATTCGCGCTCGAACAGCGACAACAGATTGCCATGGCTGTCGCCGATCACCTGCACTTCGATGTGGCGGGGATTTTCCACGAATTTCTCGATCAGCATGCGATCGTCGCCGAAGGCGGCCTTGGCCTCGCGCTTGGCGCTGGTGATCGCGGCGGCCAGTTCGCCGGCCGATTTCACCACCCGCATGCCGCGGCCGCCGCCGCCGGCGGAGGCCTTGACCAGCACCGGAAAGCCGACCCTTTCGGCAGCCTTCGCCAGCGTCACCTCGTCCTGGGCCTCGCCGTGATAGCCCGGCACCAGCGGCACGCCGGCCTTTTCCATCAACATCTTCGAGCCGGATTTCGAGCCCATCGCCGTCATCATGGCCGCGGTCGGGCCGACGAACACCAGGCCTGCATCCGCACAGGCCTGCGCGAACTCGGCATTTTCAGACAGGAATCCATAGCCGGGATGGACCGCCTCGGCGCCGCTCTTTCGCGCCGCTTCGATCACGCGTTCGATGTTGAGATAACTGTCGCGCGCCCGCGGCGGTCCGAGCAACACGGCCTGATCGGCGAGTGCGACATGCATGGCGTCGCGGTCGGCCTCGGAATAGACCGCGACCGTGCGCAGGCCCATGGCCCTGGCGGTGCGGATCACACGGACCGCGATCTCGCCGCGGTTGGCGATCAGGAGCGTGCGGAACCGCCGGTACAATTGGGGGGCATCCATCGTCACATCCTGAACAGGCCGAATTTCGTCGGCTCGATCGGCGCGTTCGATGCCGCCGACAGTCCAAGGCCGAGCACGAGGCGCGTGTCGGCGGGATCGATCACGCCGTCATCCCACAGCCGCGCGGTGGCGTAATAGGGACTGCCCTGCTTCTCATATTGGGCGCGGATCGGTTCGCGAAACTTGTCCTCCTCTTCAGTCGACCAGGTTTCGCCCTTGGCCTCGATGTTGTCCCGGCGTACCTGGCTCAGCACCATGGAGGCCTGCTCGCCACCCATCACCGATATCCGGGCGTTCGGCCACATCCAGAGGAAGCGCGGGCTGTAAGCGCGGCCGCACATGCCGTAATTGCCGGCGCCATAGGAGCCGCCGATCACGACGGTGAATTTAGGCACCGCAGCGGTTGCCACCGCCGTCACCAGCTTGGCGCCGTCGCGGGCGATGCCGCCGGCCTCGTATTTCCTGCCGACCATGAAGCCCGTGATGTTCTGCAGGAACACCAGCGGGATATCGCGCTGACAGCACAGTTCGATGAAATGCGCGCCCTTCAGCGAGCTCTCGCTGAACAGGATGCCGTTATTGGCGATGATGCCGACCTGATAACCCCAGATATGGGCGAAGCCGCAGACCAGGGTCTGGCCGTACAGCTTCTTGAATTCGTCGAACTCCGATCCGTCGACCAGGCGGGCAATGATATCGTGGACGTCGAAAGGTTTACGGCCATCGGCGGAAACCACGCCGTAGATTTCCTCCGATGCAAACAACGGATCGCATGGTTCGCGCAGGTTCAGCGCGCCACGCCCCGGCTGCTTCAGCGTCGCGACGATGCGCCGCGCAATGCCGATCGCGTGCGCGTCGTTCTGCGCGTAATGATCGGTCACGCCGGATTGCCGCGAATGAACGTCGGCGCCGCCGAGTTCCTCGGCAGTGACCACTTCCCCGGTCGCGGCCTTTACCAGCGGCGGCCCGCCGAGGAAGATCGTACCCTGGTTGCGTACGATGATGCTCTCATCCGACATCGCCGGTACATAGGCGCCGCCCGCGGTACAGGACCCCATCACGATCGCGATTTGCGGAATGCCGGCTGCCGACATCTGCGCCTGATTGTAGAAGATGCGGCCGAAATGACGTTCGTCCGGAAAAATCTCATCCTGTTGCGGCAGGAACGCGCCGCCGGAATCCACCATATAGACGCAGGGCAGATTGTTCTGCCGCGCGATATCCTGGGCGCGCAGGTGCTTCTTCACCGTCAGCGGATAATAGGTGCCGCCCTTGATGGTCGCATCATTGGCGACCACAACGCATTCGCGCCCCGAGATCCGCCCCACGCCGGTGACGATGCTGGCGGAATGCACGTCGCCGCCATAAAGGCCGTTGGCCGCCAGCGGCGACGTCTCGAGGAATGCGGTGCCGGGGTCTATCAGGAGATCGACACGCTCTCGCGCCAGCATCTTGCCGCGTGCGGTATGCCGTTTGCGCGAGGCCTCGCCGCCGCCGCCAGCCACCGAATCGAGCTTTTGACGCAGTTCGGCAACGAGCGCGCGCATCGCCTCGGCGTTGCGGCCAAAATCAGGCGAGGTGGGCTCAACGGTGGAATGAAGCGGCATGGCCTTCGCGGTTTATTGTGCGCCGCAATCTGCGCAAGGAGGATCGTGTCATGGTGTCACTGCGCCGCCAGCGAAGGCAACCCGGAACTTGCGTTCTTCCTCGGAAGGCCAGCGCGGATACGGACTTCAGTGCGTCCAGGGCTCAGTGCGCCGGAACGCGAAATTGTCGGCATAGGCGGCTTGCCGGCGCGCCGACGGCTTCGGCTCGATGACCTGATAGGCAACGCCCTGCCGCTCGCAATACTCCACAGCCTCTTCCTTGGTGTCGAAACGAAGGGTCAACTCCTGCTTCATGTCGCTGGAGGAAGTCCAGCCCATTAAGGGTTCGATCTCGCGGGGCTGCTCGGGCTCGAAATCGAGCTGCCACTCCCGGGTTTTGGCAGTCCCCGATTGCATCGCGTTTTTGGCGGGCTTGAAGATGCGTGCGGTCATGAAGGATCGAACCCCTCGGAAATCCGTATTGAAGCGCGTGGTGGAAACGGCCATGATGGGATAGAAACACCTTTCAGGAATTCGATCGGTGATTCCCAGCCATGGATGTACGTTTCCGCGACCGGTATAGTCATTATGCTGCGCTGTGACAATGTCGGCGGTAAAGGCGGCTGACGCCAGCGCGGCTGCTCGAACTTCCGCAAAGATTACCATTTCGAAACGGCCCCATGAAAATCAACGCAACCCTCCCCGAAAAAGGACGCGATCTCCGGCTCGATCTGTTTCGCGGAGTGGCGAACTGGGCGATTTTCCTGGACCACATTCCCGACAATGTCGTGAACTGGATCACCACGCGGAATTACGGCTTCAGTGACGCAGCGGACCTGTTCGTTTTCATCTCCGGCTATACGGCCTCTTTCGTCTACGCCCGCATGATGCTCGAACGCGGCTTCATCGTCGGCGCCACCCGCCTGACCAAGCGGGTGTGGCAGCTTTACGTCGCCCATATCATCCTGTTCGTGATCTATATCGTCTCGATCGGCTATGTCGCGCAGCGCTATAGCGATCCGGAGATCATCAACGAGTTCAATGTCGCGGGCCTGGTCGACAGTGCGGTGGAAACGCTTCGCCAGGGATTGCTGTTGAAATTCAAGCCAGTCAATCTCGACGTGCTGCCGCTCTACATCGTGCTGATGGGCCTGTTCCCGCCGGTGCTGTGGATGATGCTGCGCAAGCCCAACCTGACCATGTCGGTATCGATCGCCTTGTGGCTCGCAGCCCGACAATTCGGCTGGAATTTTTCGGCCTATCCCGCCGGCACCTGGTACTTCAACCCCTATTGCTGGCAGGTGCTGTTCGTATTCGGCTCCTGGTGTGCGCTCGGCGGCGCGCGCAGATCGATGGCGATCATCAATTCGCGTTACACGCTCTATTTCTGCATCGCCTACCTCCTGCTCGGCCTGATCATGACCATGGCGGGCAAGTTTCCGGATTTCGGAGCGATGTTCCCGCACTGGCTCTATTCAACCTTCAACCCCAACGACAAGACCAATCTGGCGCCCTATCGCTTCCTGCATTTCGTCGTGATCGTGATCATGGTGATCAGGTTCGTGCCGAAGGACTGGGCGGGCCTCGAGTGGAAGATGTTCGATCCACTGATCGTCTGCGGTCAGCAGTCGCTCGCTGTGTTCTGCGTCGGCGTCTTTCTCAGCTTCGTCGGGCATTTCGAGTTGATGATGAGCTCGGGCTCGCTGTTCGCGCAGATATTCGTCAGCGTGACCGGCATCGCGATCATGACCATCGTCGCCTACTACATCTCCTGGTCGAAACGGCAGGACAAGCCTCCTCCGAAACCGGCCGCGGCGACGGCCAAGGCGGCGGCCTGATCGAGACCGGGTTGATTTCCGGTTCTTCGCAGTGCAAAAACTCGTCCGCTAAGCGCGGGGCTTGGTCACCAACCGGCCCCGCGATGAAATACCGCTCCACTCGGCGGACCAGCCTATTCCCTCGCCCTGCTGGCTTCGTTTGCCCTGCAGCGCGAAAGCAGCGCCTTGGGGGTCCGTACATCGGATGATCCAGATGCCGGCCGACAACTCCAGCGGGCCCTCCAGGATCCCGCCGCCGGCAACCTTCACACGCTCCGCGGCAGCATCGATGTCCTCGACGTTGAAATAATATAACCAGAACGCGACCGACTCCGCCGCCCGCTTGGTGAACATGCCCCCGATGGTCTGCCCGCCGGCGGAGAACAGCTGATAGGTTTCCGACGCGCCGATTTCAGCCTCGGCCTTCCTCCAGCCGAAAATCTCGCCGTAGAATCCGAACACTTTCTCCCAGTCGTTGGCGAACAATTCATGCCAGCCGACACGCCCCTGTCCGGAGCGATCGGCAGCCTGCCGCGAGCCTGATTTCAACCCCTTGACCAGGGCGAGCGTTGCCGTCTGCGGGTCGGCGACGACTGCAATACGGCCAATGTTCGTGGTTGTCGGCGGCACATAGATAGCCCCGCCAAGTCGCGCGATCCGCGCCGCCGCTGCGTCCACGTCATCGACGCCGACATAGCCCATCCATCGCGGCGTCGCGCCCATCTTTCTTGCGTCCACGGGCAGTTCGATGAGCCCGCCCAGCGCAGCCTTTCCAGCGGTGAACTGGGCGTAAGCCATGCCTGGCACCGAGGCGTCCTGCGCCCTCCAGCCCATCACGCTGGCGTAGAAGGCTTTGGCGGCCGCCATGTCGGTCGTCATCAGCTCGTACCAGGCGAAATGTCCGTGCTGACCGATCATGTCGTCTTTTCCGTCCGCAAATTTCTACACAATCCAGAAGCGGTTGAAGGCGTGCCGACACAACCCCGCCGACGGTTCCCCCCGCACATTTTCGCCGATGAGGGGAAGCACGGATACTGCGATTCGACGAATGGCAACGCCGCATCGGATGAACGTTTCATTCATCAACATGAAGTCCGGAATCCGGGCGCGCCCCGAATAAGTCAACCCCGGACTAGCAGTCTTGCATGGTCTGTTTGCACAGCGTACACTTTACTGGCGGGACTCTAAAACATCGTCGACAAGGTATGGAGGAATGCAAGTATGCAAAGAGTGAAGCAAGCTTCGAAGAAAAAACACGGGACCAAAGCCGTACCGGTGTTAGGAGCCGCCGGGTTGACCTTTGCCATGGTAGGGGGTGCATCCGCAGCGGTCGCGCCGAATCAGGATCAGCCGCAGACACGGAACCTCGCGCCCGGTCACGCGATCACGCTCGGTGAGGAAGAAATCGCCGACGTCAGCCTGGCGAAGTTCTACGTCTTCGACAAGGAAAACAGCGCAGCTGCGAAGAGTGGCGTTCAGGTAGCTTGGCGCGGCTGCGGTCGTTGCGGTGGCTGCAGAGGCTGTCGCGGTTGCCGGGGTTGCCGGTGTGGCGCTGGCTGCGGTGGCTGCTGCTTCTCCTGGGGCGCTTGCCGTCCCTGCTGATGCAGATGGCTTTCTGCTGACGTCGATCAACGCATGTTGTGATGGCCGGGTTCGACGGGGTCGACCCGGCCAATCCATGTTTTCCTTGTCTGATTTCAATTCCACCCCGTCGGAATACCCTTGCTCCGGCGAAGGGCGAGTGCGCGTGCTGACATCATGACGAAAAATCGCAAGTCCCGCGCGCCGCGCAAGACCGGCCAGGACATCCCGCAATTCGCGCCGAATTTCACCGTCTATGTGATGCCGCCCGACGCGGTTTGCCTCTATTCCGAAGACCGCAAATTCTTTCTCTACGGCGAGCTTTATTGCGCGCTGGCGACTGTAATCGGCAAAGGCGGTAAGAGTTTTGCCGAACTCGCCCACCTGCTGGAACGGGATTTTCCGGCGGACAAGGTCGAGGAAGCGCTCAAGCGATTGATCGAACGGCGCTACATCGTGCCGGCGTCCTCTCAATCCGCGAACCCGATGGCTGGCTATTGGGCAAGTCTCGGCTTGCCGCCCGGTAGCGCCGAACAAAACCTGGAGGATTGCCGGGTCAGCGTCCAGGCCATCGACGTGCCGGGCGCGGCCGAACTCAGCGCGGCCCTCACCAAACTCGGTGTTGACGTCGTCAAGCGCTCGGCGGATCTGACGGTCACGCTGGTGAACGATTATCTTGAGCACAAGCTCGCCGACTTGAATATCAAACGCGTGTCTGATCGATCGCGCTGGCTATTGGTCCAACCCTCCGGGGCCTTTCCCCTGGTGGGGCCGGTCTTCAGCCCCGGCGAAAGCGCCTGCTGGACCTGCCTGTTCGATCGCATGATCCGAAACCGGGAGGTCAAGGGCTTCCTCGACCGCGTGCCGGCGCGCACGGTCGCGGCCTCGCCGCTCGCGCGCCAGGCGGTCGGCCAAAGCTCCATCCAGTTTGCAGCCCTTGAAATCGCCAAGGCGATCGCCACCGGATTCCAAAGCGAGTTGCGCGATCACATCGTCAGCCTCGATCTGTTGGGCTCGACGATCGCCAAGCATTATGTGTCGCACCGCCCGCAATGCCCGACCTGCGGCAGCAAGAAGCTGCAGAATCCGCGGCGCGCGCCGACGCCGATCAAGCTTGGTCCCGGCGCCAAGCTCGTGATGACGAGCGGCGGGTACCGGACCGTGTCGTCGCGGGCGACCGTCGAGCGGCACCGAAAGCACGTCAGCCCCCTCACCGGCGTGGTGACGCAGCTCGGCCGCATCGAAGCCGATTTGCCGATGAACACCAACTTCTATGCCGCGCACAATTTCTCGGCACCGGCCCTGACCATCGAAGCGCTCCGCAGCGGGTTGAGCGGCGGCAGTTTTGGCAAAGGCTCTACCGCCGAACAAGGCGAAGCCAGCGCGCTCATGGAGGCGATCGAGCGCTATTCCGGCATTTTTCAGGGCGACGAAATCAGGATGACGCGGCGCTTTACGGATTTCGCGCCGGGCGATGCCATCCTCCCCAACGACGTGCTCCTGTTCAGTGATGCGCAATACGAGGCTGAGCCTTCGCAAGATCCGGATGACTCGTACCCTACCCCGGATCGCTTCGATCCCACAGCCAGGGTCGAGTGGTCGCCGGTGTGGTCCTTGCGCGACCAGCGCTTCAAATATCTTCCCACCAGCCTGTTGTATTTCTTCTACGGCGGTCCCCATGCCTTCCACGCCGATTCCAACGGCTGCGCCGCAGGCAACACGATCGAAGAAGCCATCGTCCAGGGGTTCCTGGAACTGGTGGAGCGCGATTCCTACGCGATCTGGTGGTACAACCGCCTGCAACGCGCGGAAGTGGACCTGAGTGAATTCGACGATTCCTACGTTTGCGACCTGCAAACCCAGTTGGCCGAAACCGGACGCCGGCTGTGGGTGCTCGACATCACCAGCGATCTCGGCGTGCCGACCTATGTCGCGATCCTGCACTGGATGCAGAACGGTCAGGAAAACATCGAGTTCGGATCGGGATCGCATTTCGACAAGCGCATCGCCTTGCTGCGGTCGCTGACGGAACTGAACCAGTTCATGTCGATCGGCCTGATGGGCGGCGGCACCGGCGAGAAGCCGAGTCTCGATGGTACCAATCCGTTGCGCCTGCGGGACTACCCGTTCCTGACGCCGACCGATAATCCGGCGGGTCAGCCGGCCCCTGGCGCAACGATGGGTGTGCTCCACAACACGCGCGGACAGGCCGACGCCTGCGTCGATATCGCCAGACGCGCCGGCCTCGACTTCCTCGTGCTGGACCAGACCCGGCCAGACGTCGGCGTCAATGTGGTCAGGGTGATCGTTCCCGGGTTGCGGCATTTCTATCGCCGCTTCGGGCCCGGCCGGCTCTACGATATTCCCGTCAAACTCGGGCTGCTGAAGCGGCCGCGGCTGGAAAGCGAGTTGACGCCGTTCCTGCCCCACACCTGACGGGAGATGCCGGTTTGCGCGCTCCCGGACGAAAACGCAAAGCGCCGGCGCGTGCCGCGCCACCGATTGTCTCCGCCCGTCTGAGCGGCCACATCGCGCTCGAAGCGGGCACGGATGGAAATATCTCGGCCTCATTCGAGGGCCAATCTGTCGATCTCGGAAAATTCAGCGCGAGCGCGGTGAGGCGCTCGCAGGAGCTGCGCACGGGCCTGCCTCTTCGTTCATTTGCGCAGCAGCGCAGCAACGTCGACAAGGAAATCGAGCTATTGGTCCGGCGCTTGGCGCGGCGTGGCCTTTTGGAATACCGGCTCGGCCGTGCCGGCGAGGATGACATCGTCGTTATCGAGCCGCAGGTTTCCGGCTATTGGCCAAGAATGGCCGAGCTTGGCAATGCCAACACGATCGTGCTGTCGCGCTTTGCGTATCTGCGGCGCCGCGGCAACGAAATGGTGCTGGAATCGCCGCGCGCCGGCGCCTTGTTCAGGATTTGCGATCCTAAGGTCGCAAGTACCCTCGCCTCGTTGTCGACCCCGCAGAAGCTCGGCCGGTTGCGGCGACAGGACGGTTTTCCCGGGCTCGACCTTCTGGCGCTGCTCATGGATTGCCATTTCCTGTTCAAGGTCGACGCCGACGCCGGCGATAGCCTGCGAAGCGCCGAGGGCGACGATAATCTCGTGCTCTGGGACTTTCACGACCTCCTGTTCCATACCCACACCACCGAGGGCCGGCACGCCAATCCGCTCGGTGGCGTCTATCCCTATGCCGGCATGATCGCTCCGCCGCCGGCTGTCCGGCCGCCCTGGCCCGGCAAGACAATCGATCTGCGCAAATTATCGGCTGCGTCGACTGAGCCGGCATCGCCTTTCGTCACGCTGTTGCGCGAACGCCACTCGATGCGCGAATTTGACGACCGAAATCCGATCACGCTTGACGAGCTTTCGCGATTCCTCGAAGCAACCTCCCGCGTGCACGCGAAATGGGAAAGTCCGATCGATCTCGGCGATACCAGCCCGGTGGTCGACTACGCCATCAGGCCCTATCCGGCCGGCGGCAGCGCCTACGAGCTCGAACTCTATTTGGCGGTCGCCAATTGCGATGGTCTCCCGCGCGGCTTCTATCATTACGACGCCGACCGCCACGCGCTGGCGCCGATCGCTCTGCGCGGCCAGGAACTCGAAGCGCTCTGGGCCGGCGCCGAATTCGCCATGGACGCACCCGCGCCTCCGCAGATCCTCATCACCATCGCCGCCCGCTTCGACCGGGTGGCTTGGAAATACAGCTCGATCGCCTATGCGCTGATCCTGAAAGATGCCGGGGTCCTGATCCAGACGCTCTATCTGATGGCGACCGAAATGGGGCTCGGTGGCTGCGCGATCGGCAGCACCAATATCGACCTGTTCTCGAAGATGACGGGCATCGAATTCCACGTCGAAGGCCCGGTCGTTCAATTCGCACTTGGCCGCGGTAAGAAGCCGGACGGCTCTGACTAACCGACAATCACCGCGATTCGCCCGAAAATGCCTGTCGCAACGCCGACAGCCGGTCGAGCGCTGCTTGCGGCAGCGGACCTTTTTGGACCGCGGCAAGTGCTCCCTCGAACTGTTGCGGCGTCGCCAGACCGACGAGGATCGTTCCCATCGCCGGGTGTGATATTGCGAACCGCGTGGCGGCCTCTGTCAGGCTCTCGGCGAATCCTTCCTTGACCAGCGGCATCAGGCGACGCGCGCGATCGACATCGGCGTCATAGCTCATGGCCGAACCGATCGGCTCCGGCGCGGGCCCCGCGATCGGATGACGCTCGGTCGAACCCGACAATGCGCCGCCGGCGAGCACGCGGATGCCGACGACGCCAACGCCAGCCGCCTGCGTATGGTCGAACAACCGTCCGTAATCCTGCGCCGGATAGTTCGCCGGCAATTTTTCGGCAGCGGATGGATTGAGCATGTTGTAGACGACCTGCGCACTGTCGAAGACCCGCGCATCGATCACCTGTTGCAGGGCCGCGGTGTCGCCTACACCCGTGAGGCCGAGGAAACGGATCTTGCCCTGCTGGCGCAGGCGCTCGAACGCCGGCACCACGTCTTCGAGCACCTGCCGGACACTCAACGCGGTTCCGCCTCCCGTCTCGGTGATCGGATTGTGCAGGTGAAAGATGTCGACCCGTTCCAGCCCGAGGCGCCCAAGGCTGCCTTCGAGCGAGATCGCCACTGCGTCGGCGACCCGGCCGAAATCGCCGGGCGGCAGTCGCACCTTGGTGCCGACGACGACATTTGCCGGCTTCAGCTTTCGCAGGACACGACCGAGATTCTTTTCCGATTGACCGTCGCCGTATTGCACGGCGGTGTCGAAATAGTTCACCCCGGCGGCAAGCGCATGCGCAACGGTTCGCTCCTGCTCCCCGGGATCGCCGTGTACCATGAAGCCGCCGACGGCGCCGCAGCCAAAGCCGAGCACCGAGAGCTGCATTCCCGTTCGTCCAAATGTTCGCAATTGCATGATTACTCAACCTTGATATTTGCGCCCGAGATGATCGGTCGCCACTTTTCCATCTCCGTCTTCTGGAATGCGCCCAGCGCCGCCGGCGTTTGCATTTCAGGGGGATAGAACTCCTGACCGAGGTCCGAATGCTTTTGGCGCACGGCTGGATCGGCCATCGCACCGACGACCGCCTTATTGAGCTTCGTCACGATGTCGCCCGGCGTACCTTTCGGGGCCCAGACGCCATTCCACTGCAGGAGATAGAGCTCGCGCGTGCCCGCCTCATCCACCGTCGGAAGGTCGGGCAGAGCCGCCAACCGCGTTTTGGACATCACGGCAAAACCCTTGATGGCGCCGCTGCGAATCTGCGGGATCGATGTGGTAGGCGTATCGATCAGCATGTCGACCTGGCCGCCCAGTAGACCCTGCATCATCGGCGCGGCGCCGCGATATGGAACAAACTGATAAGTCGTGCCGGTCACCCGTTGCAGGAATACGCCGCCGATGTGACCGAATCCGCCGACGCCGGAGGTGCCTTGCGTTGCCTTTCCGGGGTCGGCCTTCAACCATGCAATCAGTCCCTTCAGATCATTCGCCGGCAGACTCGGGCGTCCAACGATCAGGCCGGGATTGTTCGACAACAGCGCGATCGGCTGAAGATCGGTGAGCGTATCGTAGGGAAGCTTGTAGATCGCGGCGTTGGCGATATTCGTGCTCCATTGGCCGACCAGGAGCGTGTAGCCATCGGGCGCCGCGCGGGCGACCCGACCGACCCCGATGCTGCCGGCCGCACCTGCGACATTCTCGACAATGAAGGGCTGACCGAGCGATCGCTGCATATGCTCGCCCAGAATCCGGGCGATGGTGTCGACCGGCCCGCCCGCCGGGAAAGGCGCTACCAACGTCACCGGCCGGGACGGCCAGGTCTGCGCGCGAGCGAGCGCTGGCAGCGCGGCTGCGCCCGCGGCCAGTTGCAGCCATCTGCGCCGGGAAAGCTTCATGGATCCTCCCTGTGCCGTCGCGCCATGCGCGCTCGGACGATTGTTGGAGCAAAATGCTACATCAGTTATGCGTGCTGGCGGAAGGGCCGCTCCAATCCTATTTGGAATGCGAAGAATAATCCGCACGCCTCGGTGGAACGGCGGATGGCGGCACATCCAGCCGCACAACGATGCCCCCGAGTTCGGGGCTCGGGGCCGGATAAAGCTTCATGACCAGGGGGTCGTGCCCCGGCACGATGTGGTCTTCATCCGGCGCAACTTCGAGCAGCCTGTCAAACCCCTCCAGCATCTTGCCGATATGGAAGGCGGTCGTGAACGGCCGGCTGCTTGCCATGTTCTCGTAGAAATGCGTGGTGTCGGAAGCGACCACGACGTATCCGCGGGCCGTCTTGACCTTGACGAATTGCAGCCCCGCCGAATGGCCGCCGACCGCGTGCACTGTCAAGCCTGGCGCAAGCTCGGCGTCGCCATTGTAGAACAGCACGCGCCCCGCATAATTCAGCCGAACGATCCCGCAGACGTCCTCGACCTCGAAGGAATGCGACAGCCGCGGATAGCGCATGTAGCGCCCGGTGGCATAGGTCAGTTCGGGCTCCTGCAGATGGAACCGGGCTTTCGGAAAGCGATCGAAATTGCCGACATGATCGTAATGCAGATGCGTGAGGATGACATCCTCGACCGCATTCGGATCGATACCGAGAACTGAGAGGGTCTCGACCGGACAGCGCAAGAACGTGCGCTTGCGCCGTGCCGATACTTCCGCGTTGAAGCCGGTATCGATGACGAAGGTTCGGCCGCCGCCCCTTGCCACCCACACGAAATAATCCATCGGCATTGGCCCGTCATGCGGATCGCCGCCGATGAAATGCGCGCTGCGCTGCGCATCGCGGGTGGCATAACGGATGGCAAAGAGTTCGTAATTGATTTCGCTCATGATGTTTCAGCCCGACTTCGCACGTTCCGCCGCCTTCTTCACGCGTTCCGGATCGGCCGCGATCTTGACGCCCACGCGTTCCTGTTCGAGCAGCATCACGACGCGGGAATCGCGCCCTTCCCAGCCGCGGTTGCAGGCTTCCCGCATCTCGGCATAAGCGAGATTGCAGATCCGCATGGGCACGCCGAGTTCGCGTCCCAGTTCAGTCGCGAGCTTGACGTCCTTGGTGGCGAGCTTGAGTGCAAAATTCGGCGGATCGTAGGTGCCAGGCAAGAACTGGTCGAGCAGCCCATCGAAGGTGAGCCGGCGGCCGCCGACACCCTGGCGTACCGCTTCCCACAGCGCCACCGGGTCCATGCCGGCTTTCACGCCCATGGTGAAGGTCTCGGCGAGCGCGCAGGTGATGGCATAGCCGGACATATTGTGCACGAGCTTGGCGACGGTTGCGGTGCCGATCGGCCCGATATAGGCCGCGCGATCGCCCATGGCGTCGAGCACCGGTTTGTGCTTCTCAAAGGCTGCTTTGTCGCCGCCAACCCAAATCGCCATCTTGCGCGATGCCGCCCCGGACGGTCCGCCGCTCACGGGCGCGTCGAGCATGTAGGCGCCCTTGGCAGCAAAGGCCTCGTTGATTTTCTTCACGACGCTCTGGGCGTTGGTCGACAGATCGAAATAGGCCGCGCCTTTTTTGACGCCTTCGATCAGGCCATCGGCGCCCAGCGCGACGCGCTCGACATCAGCGGGTTCTGGCAGCGAGGTGAAGATCACGTCGGACCTCTCGGCCAGCGCGCGCGGCGTATCGGCCCATTCGGCGCCCGCCTGCAGATGATGGCCGGCCGATTGCCGGTGCAGGTCGTGCACCACGACCTTGTAGCCGGCCTTCTGGATGTTGGTGGCCATCTTGCCACCCATGGTGCCGAGCCCGATGAAGCCGACGACGATTTCATTGGCCATGGTCATTTCCCCTCATTGCCTTCGACCAGCACCGTGTAGGCGACCTGGGCTGCCGACATCGCCGCGGGCCAGCCGGCATAGAACGCCATGTGGGTGATGACTTCGGTGATCTCTTCCTGGGTGACGCCGTTGGCGATAGCGCGCGACAGATGCGACACCAGTTGCTCCGGCCGATAGGTCGCAACCAGCGCCGCCACGGTGATGAGACTGCGGTCGCGCTTGGAAAGCGCCTTGCGCTCCCAGAGATCGCCATAGACAACATCGTTGGTGTAATCGACCAGCGCGGGCGTGAACGCCTTGATGCGGTCGCGTTTGGCGGAAGGCGGTGCCTTGGCCATGCGTCTCTCCCTTGTTTTTATTGGATACGTTGGAGCGGCCCAATCGAGATGATCCGAACCGGTCGTGCGGACTTTTGGTCGGGGCAGCTGGATTCGAACCAACGACCTGCAGTACCCAAAACTGCCGCGCTACCAGGCTGCGCTATACCCCGAATATTCTCATGGAAACGATGTCGATACACGCTTACGCCGCGGCCAGCAAGGTGGCCGTCTTGCGCCTCATTTGCCGTTGAACAGGGGATGGCCGATGCGGTCGCCGGGCGCGATGCCATATTTTTTCGCCGTCCCCGCGACCACCTCCAGCACGCCCTTGGCGAGCCCCCGCGACGGAATGATCCGGGTCGACATCGGTTCGGTGTTTTCGGCGATCCGCAGGATCGTTCCGTCGGCGCGGATGAAGATCATGTCGAGCGAGATGTAGGTGTTCTTCATCCACATCGACACTTCCTGCTCCGGCGAGAAGTCGAACAGCATGCCTTTGCCGTCCGCGAGTTCCTTGCGGTACATCAGGCCGGTTTCCTTCTCCTGCTCGGTGGTCGCGATTTCCACGGAGAATACCTGCACGCCGTTCCTGGTGACGATCTCGAGCGGCTGGACGGTCGCGGCCTGCGCGGCGGGCAACATGAGCACGCAAAATGCGAAGGCTGCGGCGAGACAAATCCAGAGCCGCGCCTGCGGGAGGCGACGGGTGACAGTTCGATCGAAAATCATTGATAACGCTTACCTGAACCGGATGGAGGATCGCGGGCGACCCTAGCCCGAGGAACGTGGCAAATACCAGACCGCGCTCAGGGGAGACGCCGTCATTTTCGGCGCGGGCCTTGCGGTTTCCGTCAGGCGGAGATTGCAGCCGCCCGGTTCAATGCGAGGACAGGCCGGGCGAGCCGTTTTCGGGCTGGATCTCGGCGGCCATCATGCCCTTGGAGCCGGGCCCAAACCGCACCAGCACGTACTGGCCGGGGCGCAGCTCGGTCATGCCGAAGCGGCGCAGGGTTTCCATGTGTACGAATATGTCCGGCGTCCCCTCGCCGCAGGTCAGGAAGCCGAACCCGCGAAGCCGGTTGAACCACTTGACCTGGGCCCGCTCCAGCCCCGAAGTCGGGGTGACGTTGACATGGGTCCGGGGGGGAAGCATCTGCGCCGGATGGATCGCGGTCGATTCATCCATCGAGAGGATGCGGAAGGCCTGATAGCCCTTGGCGCGCTGCACGCATTCCACCACCAGACGCGCGCCCTCGTAGGCGGTTTGGTAGCCGTCGCGCCTGAGCACGGTGACGTGCAGAAGCACATCGGGCCAGCCATTGTCCGGCACGATGAAGCCGTAGCCCTTTGACGCATCGAACCATTTGATAACGCCGGAGATTTCGACGAGGTTGGCGGCGGCATCGCCGAGGCCCGAAAACGCATCCATCGCGGGATCGCGCTCGGCGCCGCCTGAAAACTCACCCGGCCCAAGCCTGTTCGGGACGGCGCCGCTGGACGGGCCTCCGAGCTTCTTGGACTCAAAACTGTCCGACCCCATGACCCCGGACCCCACACATCATCTGCGGCCCGTCATCTCAATGCGACGGCGCCCGAACACGCGCCCATCCCATGACAATTCATGATGACGCCACGCGAATCTCTCGAATCAAAAGATAACACTCCCGCCTGCCGCGCATAGAAAAAAAACAAATTTGATGGAAGCTATGAACAGCCTTGCACAATTTTCGAATCAGCCCGGCCTTCAATTGCCCACGAACGGCCCCAGCGTCTCCCCGATATCGTGCCGAATGACGAGGTCGGCCAGTTCATCCTGGTCGGTGGGCTCGTTGTTGATGATGACGAGCCGGGCGCCGCAGTTCTTGGCCATCATCGGGAAGCCGGCCGCCGGCCATACCACCAGCGAGGACCCGATCGCCAGGAACAGGTCGCAATGCCGCGCCAGTTCGGTCGCCCGCCGCATCGCCTCCTCCGGCATCGCCTGCCCGAAGGAGATGGTGGCGGTTTTGACCGGTTCGTCGCACTCCGTGCAGTCCGGGGCGTCGCCGCTGCCCTCGAAACCCCGCTTGACCCATGCCAGGTCATAGCTGCGCCCGCAGCCGACGCAGCGCGCAAAGGTGGTATTGCCGTGCAGTTCGATCACGTGATCAGCGGCAAATCCCGACTTTTGGTGCAGATTGTCGATGTTCTGGGTGATCAGGGCCGGGATCTTGCCCGCCTTGTAGAGCGAGGCGAGCGCGCGGTGGCCGCGACCGGGGCGGGCCGCGGCAAACGTTGGCTCCATGGCAAAACGCCGCCGCCAGGATTCCGCCCTCGCCTCGGGGCTCGCGAGGAATTCATCGAAGGGTATCGGGCGATTTTTGGTCCACAAGCCGCCCGGCGAACGAAAATCAGGAATGCCGGTTTCGGTCGAGATGCCGGCCCCGGTAAAGGGCAGGATGATGGAGGACGCGGCGATCATGTCGCCGAGCTGCTCGACGCCGCTGCGAAGGCTGGATGCGATCATGGAAACAATCCGAAGGAAATAGGCCACGCCAGTTATAGCACGGCCCACCGGATTGCCAGATCGATGCGCCGATCCTGGCGGTAGCGGCCGGATCAGGCCGCTTCCGCGATCGGATCGTTGCCAGCCTGCTCGCCCCGCTCCTCGCGCTTGCGCGATTTGACGGCGGGAGCCGTGGCCGGCGCCTTTTTGGCAGGCTTGCCATATTGCGCGAGCTTTTCCATTTCGGCTTCGAGCTCGGCCTGTCGCGCGGCGACCTTCTCGGCCAGTTTCTCGCTCGCTCTGTCGCGCAACGCGGCGAGTTCCTCGATGCTCAGTGAATCCAGATCGACCTTGGCCATGTGTGCCTCCCGTTTTCTTTTCGCTAACCGGAAGCCGCGCCAACAACAAGGATGGCGCGACGCTTATCCACCACCGCGCATGCGTGCGAAATAAATCTGTGTTGTGCCCTCCATTCACAATCCCGCAACGCCGTGTCCGCAATCGCGCCCCAATCGCGCCCGTCAATGGGCAGGGGACGGGAATCAACAAGGGATGGGTATGAGCGAGCAAGACAATACCGCCTCGATGCGGGAAGAAATCAAAGCGCGCGTCGCGAGCTTCAAAGCCACCCAGGAAAAATTCGAGCGCGACCGCGCCGAATATTTTGTCACCACACTGGAAACCGCCCGGCGTTCCGGCAGCGCGCGCCGCACCATCGAGAGCCCGCCATTCTGGTCGTAGGCAGTTGCGCGCAATAGCTCCTCCAGTAGTCCTCCCGGCCCCCATGCGCAATTGCGCACTAGGCCGGGACGACGATAAAGATTGCCGTCATTGCGAGCGGAGCGAAGCAATCCATCGTGCGGCAAGTGGAGAGTTGGATTGCTTCGTCGCTTCCGCCTTCGCTCGTTGAGCTTCGGCGGACAAGTCGCTCCTCGCAATGACGGATGGACATGACTTCGCGATCTCGCCGCGTGTTTTTTGCGCGAGGTGTTGCTTTCGTTCCGCCCTTTCAATGTAAAGGGCGCAGGGAATGCCGGGCGCTCGATGCACCCGCAGTCTCGCGTGCAAATTGAAAAAGCACACGAGTGTAGTCACCACGGTCACACCGGTTTCACCCGGCATTCCCCACGCGATGGGTTACGGATTATGGCGCGCTCTCCCCGGTGCGCCGGGCTTTTTGGCCACCGTCGCCTGCGCGACCTCACGCAGACTTGACACCAGCGTCGGGGTGTCAGGACCACACGCCTTTTCCGTCCGCAAGACAAATGCCCTCGTCAGAAGCATCTCCCACGTCCATCGCCTCCCCGTCCCGCGTTTGTGACGATCGCGAAACGCCCCTTTCAGTAGGACGGGATGAGTTGCATATAATCCGGGACGGAATCGCGGTCAAGCCAAATTTCCGATATACTGAAATCATTTTCTGAATTTCTGGCTATATTGAGAGGCCCTTCACTAACGAAAAAAGCCCGGCCGTGAGGCCGGGCTTTTCGATTGGCGGTCACCGGTAATGGTGGTGCCAGTAGTGGTGCCGATAGTAATGCGGGCCGCCGTAATAAGCGTAAGGACCATAATGGGCCGGGCCGTAATAACGGGGTCCATAGCCGTAATAGCCATAGCCCGGACCATAATAAGCTCCCGCCGCTCCAGCAGCGATCGCACCCGCCGCGAGGCCAAAGGCCAGGCCCGGACCGATGCCCCGCGCCTCCGCGGGCGCCGGCGCGGCCAGACTGGTCGCGGCCACCGCGGCGACCGTCGCCAACACAGCCAATGTCTTTTTCATCGCATGTCCTCCTTCAGATTACTCCCAGCGATAACGCACGGCACGATCGATAGTTGCAGCGGAACCGGCTGAGTTCCCTCGATCTTTCAGCAGCAATGGAACCAAGCGCGCCGTTCCGCCGACAAAAAAGAGCGGCTCATCGGAGCCGCTCTCTTCATTGTCCTCACATGGTGTCAACGACTACTCGCCACAGGGATGGCGCAGGCCGTCATAGCCGAGATAGGTCCCCGACGCCGGGTCCCAGGATTTGTAGCGCTGTGCGCAATAGGCGGGATCCACGCCGCCGGACACGACATAGCCGGGGTCCGTCGTCACATAGCCGTCGGCATAATCGGGGCCGTAGCTGTCATCATAGGCGTAGTTATCGCCATAGTAACCGGGATAACCGAACGCGCTGCCCGCCGCCAGGCCGGCGACAAAACCGACGCCGGGACCGACGCCGCGATGGAAGTGATCGCGGCCGCCGCGCCATCCGGCTCGGCCTTGCGCGAACTGCGCGCCGCTGCTGCGCGCCACGAAATTGCCGCCGGCTGCCGGGCCCGCGCTGGCATGGGCGCCGCGGAACGCCGGTGCGCCACCGCCCATGCGCATCGCTCCGCTACCCATGTGCGCTCCACCGCCTACATGCGCTCCGCCGCCCATGTGCATTCCGCCGCCACCGCCATGCGCGCCACCGCCGTGCGGCGCGGCCATCGCCGGGCCTGCCATCGCGAGCGCGAGCGACAGTGCCGTCGTGCCTAAAATACCGAGTTTTGACATGATACTTCTCCTGGAATGTGATGAAGCATGAACAGCCGCGTCAACCGATCGTTCCAGCATTTTCCGGTTATTTCAGAGTTGTGATGAACGATCCGGGCGCGCGGCCTTTCGCGCCGCGCGTTCCAGCGCGGGAACAAGATGAGGAATTTGAAAAACTTTTCGCTGGATGGGCGGAACGAAACTCCCGGTACGGATCAGGCAGCCAAACAGCGACACTGGCAAACAGCGACACTGGAAGGCGAGCGAACGCGTGGAAACCCCGTCAGCATCACCGGATGCTGGCGGGGTTTTTTAATTTGCCTGTGGCACGAGATTTATCGAACTCAAGGGCGAACCTCATCGACTTCCAGCTATTTCCTCGTGCGCTCCAGCCGCCCGATCTTGCGATCGAGGTGCCAGACCTCGATGTCACAACCGTCGATGAACTGACGCGCGTCCTGCATCGCTTCGGCGTCGCTTTCGGCATCGATCGGCCGATATGACGCCACGCGGTTATCTTCATCGATCAAATAGACCCGATAGGCCGGCATGGTGTTTCTCCTCTGCTGAGATAACGCCCGGGGAACGCGACTGGCGCGCAGGGGCCCATGCAGGAACCGGATGGAACGCGGGTTTACGGGAGAAGGCGCGTCCACTACGTCAGAAACCGGTCGGAAACGATTGGACAATAATGCTGTTATCGCGTCGGAATGCGCGCGCCCGGTTGGTGAGTGATGGACATAGCAAATTTAAAAGAACAGGCAGAACGCTGCCGACGCCTCGCCAAACAAGCCGATCCCTTCACCGAAAGCGCCTGCTGGATCTCGCGCTGGAATACGAAGCCGCGGATTGCGGAGCTGGAGCCGCAGCTGTCAACGGCGTCGCGCATTTTGCGAAGGGAGGAATCGTAAGGCCGCCTTCGATCGGCCGGGACGGTTCGCTTCGCGACCGTCATTGCGAGCGTCGGCGAAGCAATCCATCCTTGGCGCAAAACCCTTGGCGCAAAACGGAGCTTGGCGCAAAAACAGAAACATGGATTGCTTCGTCGCTTTGCTCCACGCAATGACGGCGGAGCTAGTCGCTACTTGTCCATTTCAAACGCCAGCACGATCTTGTCGGGCGCAGCCTTGAACTCACGGGCTACCACCTCGCGCACCGTGCCGGCCAACTCGTCGAGCGGCTTTGCCGCCGCAAGGCGCGGAAACGTCACCGTCACCACCTCGAGACTGCCATTGTGCCATTTGAACCCCACCTCCGGCTTGATGCCGGTCGAGCGTTCGAGATCGGCCGCGACCGCCTTCGAATAGGCAATGCCGTTCGTGATCGCGTCGACGACGCCGCAGCCGGCGAGGCCGGCGGCGAGCAGGACGATTGCAACGGCTGTTCGGAACTTCATGTGCACCCGGCAATATCAGCTTCGGTGCTGTTTGTCGGTCTGACCCCAACTTTCGTTCATACGAAAAAATCCACCAACTGAGGCAGCCGCAGTTCTTGGTTGACGCGAAATCGTGAGTTCTTGAACCCAGACTTGATGTCATTGCTACTCCACCGGCCTAAATTGCGGTCGTCGTATAGTCCGCGAGGCTATTGTAGTTGGCTCTGTTTCTACACGATGTCCAAAAAAGATTGCCAAGCTCCATCGTGACATCCGACGGCAGCAGCGGCGCGGGGCATTCCAGTCGGTATTGGCGGGCGCAATGGACAATACAGTGAAGGCCAGACCCGCAACCAAGGGTAACGAGACTTTCTTTGACTGATCCCTACAAGCTCGACGACAATCGGAGGTGAAATGCCGATTTCGGTCATCGCCACCATTCAGGGCCGCCCATGGGATTTGTGGGGACTATCGAGGTTGTTTGATGCCTCCGATGCCTCACACACACGCGTCGAGGCCAGCAAACCCGAAGGAAGGCCGACCTTTGACACCAATGATCCTGCGGCAGTCATGCGCTTTCGAGCCCATGGCTACGATGTGATCGCGGTACTTACGTCCGATGAGCTGGTATGGGATGAGGCTAAGGGACGAGTCGATCTTCGAGACCTGGCGCCGATCGCTCACGACATCCTGGCGCGTGTGAATGGCATTGGCATTTTGTTTGATCCTGAATACAGGGCCGCGAAGCTTCTTTATTTAGCATACGGTAGCGGAGATCGCACGGGCTCGATGATCCATGGTAGCTGGACTCCGAACAGGGATAACACCCCTCTTGGAACCCAGCGGGAGCACTTGCCATTTGTCCGAGATGCCCTCTTTCTCGCAGAAAGAAATGACACCGTCCGGCTCGTTTTTGATGCAATCGCCCTACCCCGCACATGGGCATCGATGTATCTCATCTACGAGGCGATAAGCGTCTGATGCATAATTTGATTTGGTGGTTTTCAGAATTACTTCAGACGCTAAAAAGGATTGAAGCGCACCTTTCAGAACTATCTCAATGCGTTCGCCCTGGTGCACGCCACCGGCCCAATCTAAAGCACATTAATTGCAGGAAATTAGAATGACGAAGCCAAGCTTACACCATCGCCGATGTAGCCCCCTAGCCATCCCCACCGATAGGGTAATTAATTTGCACATCTAAATTATTTAGCTGACAAAGCCCTGTGGTCAACCGCCTCTCCCCTGCTTCATGTGGGCGGCTCACTAAGGAAATCAGCAAAACCAGTGACGCCGACATGAACTTCCTGCGCGTGTCGGCATCCTTGTCTCTCTTGGGTACCAAGAGATTTTTGCAAAGGTCACTCACACTAGGGCCTGTCGTCATTTGAGCCAAGTGAGCGCGCAGACCAGATGCAGCCCGGCCAGGAAGTTACGCGCAGTTTTCTCGTAGCGGGTCGCGATGCCCCGATAATGCTTGATGGTATTG
>Ga0075522_10000436_pt1 | contig 30256 bp, 25 predicted proteins | sample NGEPerA_FD_74796 | JGI IMG/M metagenome (GOLD analysis project Ga0075522, IMG submission 74796) | Arctic peat soil microbial communities from the Barrow Environmental Observatory site, Barrow, Alaska, USA - NGEE PermafrostL2-A | ecosystem: Environmental > Terrestrial > Soil > Wetlands > Peat ...
CGCCGAGACAGCGGACCAGTCGATCAGAGCTCGGACTGCGACGCTTGGGCCACCAGCTCGAAGCGCTTCCTCGACGCGGCTCCGAAGCAGGGACACGGCATCGGCGAGTTCGTTGGTTCGACCTGGCGCCTCGCCGAGCCAGAACGGCAGCGTCGGTGCCGCTCCCGCGGCGTCGAGCACGCGAACTATGCCCTGTTCGACCCGCAAGACCCGCCACGACGTACTGCCGAGTAGGAAGACATCGCCGGCCATTGCCTCAACGGCGAAGTCCTCATGCACGCTTCCGACCGTCGTCTGGTCAGGCTCGAGAACTACCCGGTAGTCGGCAAGCTCGGGGATCGCACCGCCCGAGGTGCTCGCGGTGAGCCGGGCACCACGGCGCGCCCGAAGAACACCGTTGACCTCGTCGCGGTGCACATAGGCACCGCGACGGCCACGTCCGGTCTCAACCCCGTCACTGACGAGCGCGAGCACCTGCGCGTAGCGAGCGTCGTCGAGCGTCGCATAGGGAGCCGCGCCACGCACGAGCGCTGCGAGCTCGACCTCGGTTATCCCCTCGTCACCACGTGCTGCGCACTCGGCGACGATCTGCTGAGCGAGGATATCGAGCGGAGCGACCGGCGGGTGCACAAGATCGAGGCAGCCGTCGCGAACCGCACCGAAGAGCGCGACACACTCGACGAGCTCGTCGCGCGACATCGGGAAGACTCGACCCTTCGGAAGGCCGTCACGCCGGTGCTCGGCGCGCCCGACACGCTGCAGGAATGTCGCAATGGCGCGTGGCGACCCGAGCTGGCAGACAAGATCCACAGGTCCGACGTCGATCCCGAGCTCGAGCGAGGCAGTGGCGACGACCGCTCGCAGCTCACCCGCACGAAGGCGCGACTCGACGTTTAGGCGCCTCGCCATCGAGAGGCTGCCATGGTGCGCCGCGACGACGTCATGCCCGATCAGCTCCCCGAGAAGGTGCCCGATCCGTTCGGCCATTCGCCGGGTGTTGACGAAGATCAAGGTGCTCCGATGCGCGGCGACCTGCGCCGCCATCATGGCGACGATCTCGTCGAGTTGTTCGGTAGGCATCACTGCACCAAGCTCACCTGAAGGCAGCTCGATCCCGATGTCGAGGGGGCGCGAGTGCCCGACGTCGACGATCTCACAGCGCGTTGCGCCATCGGCATTCACTCGGTCTGGTCCCGCTCCAACAAGCAGGCGGGCCACGTCCTCGATCGGTCGCTGCGTCGCCGAGCAGCCGATCCGGACAGGACGTCGACCGTCTTGTGACTGAACCAGGTGGTCGAGGCGCTCGAGTGTGATCGCCAGGTGCGCCCCCCTCTTGTCGCGTGCGAGCGCGTGCACCTCGTCCACGATGACGGTATCGACACCGCCGAGCAGCTCCCTGCCGCGGCGAGCTGTCAACAAGAGGTAGAGCGATTCCGGCGTGGTCACGACGATCTCGGGCCGATCTCGCACCATCGCGGCCCGCTCCGACTGGGGGGTGTCGCCATTTCGTACCGCGACGTGAACGTCGGGGCGAGGGTAGCCAAGCTCGACGGCGATCTCGGCAATCTCAGCCAAGGGGGCGATGAGGTTGGCCGCGATGTCGACTGTCAGCGCGCGAAGTGGCGAGACGTAGACCACCGAGGTTCCGCGTCGCTCACCAGACCTCGCCATCGACGCGACAAGACATCGATCGATCGCGACAAGGAACGCTGCCAGCGTCTTACCTGACCCGGTGGGCGCGGCGATCAACGTATCTTCGCCGCTCGCTATTGAGTGCCAGCCGAGCGCCTGCGCCTCGGTGGGCCCGAGCGGAAAACGTCGACGGAACCACGTCGCGACTGCTGGATGGAAGCTTTCAAGCACGGCTTCTGGCACGCTCGGATTCTATGTCACGAATCAGACCGATCGAACAGACGTTCGGGTAGTCGGCGAAGCATCGGCGCTCTCGTGGCAACCTCGGCTGAATATCTAAGAAGCCGACTCTGCCATTCGTGCGGCCCAGCCACAAAGAACAAGCCCGGAGTCGGGCAGTCGATTACGGCGGTATGACCGTCCACCCGCGACGCTCGAGTTCGAAGGCGAGCTGCTCAGCTGCCATTACGCGCAACACCTTTTGCGCCGCCTCGAGCCTCGGGGACTCGACCGCATCGAGCAGCGGCGGAGCGTCATCTGACGCCTGAAGCCTGGCGATGAGGTCATCGGCCTCGTCGCGGGTGAACCTCCCTGCCGCTTGTCGCTGGGTGAGCCCAAGCGGATGACGTGCCTCTCGGAATCCCTCATGCCCAGCATCTTGGAGGAGCTGGGTCAACTCTTGAACCTGTCGTTGCGACGCCGGTGGGCCAGATTGCTGTCCGAATGCCATCGCGTTAGTCTCCCCGATGGGTGTCTCACTCCTTGGGATGCGCACAGCCCGGCGCTATCAGCGCCCGCGGGACCGCGATTCGCCGAGGGCGCTCGCCGCTAGGCGATCGCTCCGGCGCGCACGAGCTCGTCCAGCATCCGCTCGATAGCCCCGACCCCGATAGAGAGATGGCCCTCACCGTCCTCGAGGTGGGCGACCACCCCCGGCACACTCGCTGCAAGCCACTGTCCGTGCGAAAACGGCACCATCAGGTCGGCGGTTCCTTGCCAGAGCATGACCGGAATCGAGATCTCGTCAAGATCGAAGCCCCATGGATTGACGAACGCCAGGTCGTCGTCGAGCCAGCCGTCGACACCAAAGACGAGCGCTTCGTGGAAGCTGGCCGCCATGTCCTCACCGAACTCATCGGTCATGACGGCGCGATCGACATCGGGCAAGAGCGTGGACAACCCGATGAGAATGTCAGCAGCGGTCGCCTCCCGCAGATAGTCGCGCTGGACCTCGAGGTACGGGCGCAGGCGAGTCTCGCCCCCGAGAGCTGTTGCGAACTCGGTCAGCTTCTCCTCGCCCATCCCGGCCATGAAGTCCAATCCCGAACCATCGAAGGGCGCGACCCCAGCGATGACGAGGGCGGCAGCGATTTCGGGTACACGAGCGGCGCAGGCAAGCGAATGTGGTCCTCCGCCCGACCATCCGGCGACGAGACATCGCGTCGTGCCAAGCGCCTCCACCAGTGCCTCGACATCCTCGACCACGTCGGCCACGCTTCGCCCCGCGAGTCGACCAGAGCCGCCATAGCCTGGGCGGGAGGGTGTGACGAGTCGAAGGCCTCGCGCGTGCGCTGCACGCTCGAGCACGTGAATCGGCGTCCCAGCTCCTGGCGTGCCGTGATGGAAGATCAGTGGCACCCCGTCGGCTGGTCCACTCACCCGGTAGGAAAGCTGCCTGCCTCCAGAGACCTCAAGTACGTCCATCGATACCATGACCTCGTCGCAGAAGCGATTGTCCAATATGTCAAACGACCAGGCGACGTCACTACATGGCGTCGCGGAAATGACCTCGGTGGCGACCCTACGTCGACGTCGGCGTCGACGGAATCGTGTTGACCGTGGCCCCGGCGGGTAGGTCAAACAGCGACGAAGGCGGGTTCGCGCTGTAACTCTTTAGTTCGAATGCCGTTCCGTTGGCTGCGGCCTGTACGTAGGCGAGAATCCCGGTACTCGTCTCACACCAGGTGCTCGTTCCAGGATTCTGCTTCCCACCGTTTACGACGACGCATGAGAGCGGGAAGCCGTTCACGGTCATCGAGGATGCCTTGATGGTCACGCCGGCAAGTCCTGCAACCGTTGAGTAAATCCTCAAGAACGTGACCCAGTACTTACCGGAGTAGAGCGCATAGGCGACCTTCGCGGTATCGAACGTCGATGCGGACAACTTCGTGCACGACCAACCACCGCTCGTCGACTTCAGGCACGTGTAGCTCCCGGTCGAGTTCTGCAGCAAGCGACCGGTGCTGCTGCCCCCTTCGAAAAAGAAGTCCTTTGGAGGAGAGGTCGCGAACGTGATCGTCGCCGGTGCCGAGCCCGTAGTGACGTAGGTTGCCTCGTAGGCCGCATTGATGTTGGTGTTGATTTTCGTCGTGAAGTTGTTCATCACCTTGTTGTGACCGGTCACCGCGTTCAAGACCTTGTTCTCGACGTGGTGCTCGATCGCCTTGACGACGCCACAGCCACTCAGTCCCAATGCGGCGACGCTGAGCACAAGGAACAGCGATACGGGCACATGGCCTCGGCGTCCTCCGCTCAGATCAGGCATGCCGAGACGCGCCATCTTCGTCCTCCCTACGATCGGGGTTTCAACGGGCACGCTACCTCGTACCCGGGAAATTTCCACCCCTTCTCGAACCTCACTCGAACCCCATCCGGACGATCCCTGCAAGCTCAAGAGCGCTCATACGGGTCGCCCCGGGTCGACATCGACCGCGACGCTCGCGGCAATCCTCGCCAGGATCGCGGAGTCGAATCGGTCCCCGTTGGAGTTGAGCAGCGCACCTGGCAACCTGCCAGAATGTGCGAATCCGGAGAGAAAGATCCGGGCTGAGACCCTTCCAGCGCTGCGCAGCGGCACGAGAGAGAGGTGCGACGTGACGATAAAAAATCGCGTGAGCGGAGAGTTCGCACAGATGGTCACCTGCCAGCTCGACGCCGAGCAGACGGTGTACTCAGACGCCAACCACTACCGCTGGAAGACCGCGAACGTCTCGATCGAGACGCGTCTTTCCACCCCTGGAAGCGAGTCTGACAATCAGCCAAAGAAGTCGGGTGGCTTCCTCGCCGGTGCCTTGAGTGCCGCGACCGACGTGGCAAAGCGGGCGCTCACCGGTCAGAGCCTTGCGTTTCAATGGTTTCATGCCGCCGGCGGCTCGGGGCTGATCGCATTCTCCGGTGACGAACCCGGTCAGATCCGCGTCATCGAGCTCGACGGGAGTGTCAACTGGCTAGCGGAGCGTCATGCGTTCATTTGCGCCGAGAGCGGCGTCGCATTCGACATCGCCTATAACGGGTTGAACCAGGGCCGACGCAGCGGAGAGGGAGTCTTCCTCGAGAAGTTCAGTGGCACGGGCACGCTCGTTCTCGCCGGCGGTGGATCGATCGTCGAGATCAATCCCAAGGACTACGGCGGCAAGATCCAGGTGCACGGTGGAGCGGTTGTAGCTTTCGCCGAATCAGTGCAGTACGGCGTTGAGATGATCGGCTCGCTTAACGCTCAGACGCTGATGACGGTGGCCTTCGGTGGGCAGGGCCTTAGCGTCATCAGCTTCTCCGGCGACGGTCCGGTGCTATTGCAATCAACGTTGCACCGCACGATGGAGCGAGATGAGCAGACACAAAACCAGGAGCAGCACCGCGTTGGTAGCGGATTGCTCGACCGGTTGACGCAATAGCCACCACTAAAGGAGATCATCACGATGCCACTTTTCGACCGAGTTAAAGCTGGAGCGGCTCAGGCGGTTCAAAAGGCCCAGGAGGCGGGACAGGCCGGACAGGCCAAGCTGAGCGACATGCAAGCGACGCGCCACCTCGACTCCCTATTCCGAGACCTGGGCTCCGCTATCTACGACCAGCACGCCGGACGCGCGACATCCGACACCACGACCTCAATCGAGCGTCTCTACGGTGAGATCGAGGCGCACGAGGCGGAGCACGCGGCCGACGCCGAATCGAGTGGCGCGAGCAGTGGCACGACCAGTGGCGCCACATCGACCCCCGCACCCGACGCTGGCAGCGGTGGCGCACCGGCGGGTGACTTCAAGCTCGACTGAGCCCAAGAAGTCGCCAACAAAGAGTCCCCGGATCGGAGTGTCCGAGCGCGAGCTGATGCTCCACGTCACAACGGTTGTATGTACCACTTCAACGACGAAATCGATCGAGCGCGGACGCGGTGGGCCGCGTCCAGGAACGAATGGAGCTGCGACGCGCGCGCTTGAGACCGACCCCTAAGGAAGGTCCTGGCACCAACCTGGACTGTAGAGCCACCGCCTGACAGAGGAGATTTGCGTGGATCACACACGACTTGGACGTACTGGACTACAGGTTTCACAGCTCTGCCTCGGAACCATGACATTCGGACTGCAGTGTGACGAGGACACTTCGGTGGCCATACTCGACCGCGCGGCCGAAGGCGGGATCGACTTCATCGACAGCTCCGACGTCTACCCGCTCGGTGGTGGTCTCGAGACACAGGGTCGTACCGAGGAGATCCTTGGTGGATGGCTTGTCGGCAAGCGTGACCGATTCGTCGTAGCGACCAAATGCTTCGGTCGAACAGGCCCGGCCGCCTTCGACCAGGGGAACTCCCGCAAGCACATTCTTTCCGCGGTCGATGCCTCGCTCCGGCGACTACAGACCGACTACATCGACCTTTACCAGCTGCACGGCTACGACCCGGTCACACCGATCGAGGAGACGCTCGGCGCGCTCGACGACCTCGTTCAACAAGGCAAGGTCCGCTACATCGGCTGCTCCAACTTTCTCACCTACCAGCTGGTGCGGGCGATCGGCCGAAGTGAGACGCATGGACTTGCCCGTTTTGACTCCGTCCAGCCTCGCTACAACCTGATCTTTCGCCAGATCGAGCGAGAGATGCTTCCATTTTGTGCTGAAGACGGAGTGGGCGTGATCCCCTACAATCCCTTGGCGGGTGGTCTCCTTTCCGGCAAGCACAATCGGGCGGAAGCGCCGACTGGCGGCTCGAGATTCACCTTGGGCACAGCTGGACGGAACTACCAGGAGCGGTACTGGCACGATCGGGAGTTCGACACCGTCGAGCAGCTCGTGCCCCTCGCCGAGGCGGCCGGCGTCAGTCTCGTGACCCTCGCAGTCGCCTGGGTGCTCGCCAATCCGGCAATCACCGCGCCGATCATCGGCGCGAGCCGCCCTGATCAACTCGAGGCGAACCTCGCGGCGACGACCTTCAAGATCGACGACACGCTAAAACAGCAGCTCGACGAGATCACCCACGACTACCGAATGGGTGACGCACCCCGCTAACTCGACGCACAGGTTCGGTTGCACCGAGGAAAGCACACCGAGGAAAGCACACCGAGGAAAGCGCTCACATAGCCGGTGGACTAGCGACGCTGCAGGCGGACCTCGAATGCGTCACGAAGTGCGTCGCCGACGAAGTTGAACGCGACGACCACCAAGACGATGACAACGCCGGCTGGATAGATCTCCCACCAGTACCCGGATGCGGCGTAATCGACGCCGTTTGAGAGCATCGAGCCCCAGTCCGTCTGCGGCGCGGGAACTCCGAGGCCGATGAAACCGAGCGCCGCGAGGTAGAGAATCGCGTCGGCGACCTGGAAGGTGGCGTTCACGATGATCGTCCCGAGCGTGTTCGGCACGACGTGACGCAACACGATGCGCCTCGAGGTGCCGCCCATCACGCGGACTGCTTGGACGAACTCACGGACGCGCAGCACCAAGGTCTCGCCGCGGACCAGGCGCGCGGGTACGAGCCAGGCGGTGAAACCGATCACAAGAATCAAGAGCCCGAGCGAACGCGGGAAGATCACGGCGAGCACGATCAGCAAGAACAGCAGTGGGATCGACAACAACACGTCGACGATCCGCATCATCACTGTGTCGACCCAACCCCCGAAGAAGCCCGCAACCGCTCCCCACAAGACACCGACCACTGTGGCGATGGCAGCCGCCGCGAACCCGACCTCGAGTGAGGCCTTGCCGCCGTACATAATTCGCCCGAGCATGTCGAAGCCGTTCGCGTCGGTCCCGAACACGTGCGCTCTGCTCGGTGCTGCGTTCTCGACGGAGTTCAGTAGGGCGAGCTGGGCGTTGGTCTGATTCGTATGGTAAAAAACCGGTCCAAGAAAGCAGAACAACACCATGAACAAGATGACCACCGCACCGACCACGGCGAGCTTGTTCTCGACAAACACCCGAAGCACCTGGATCGCGAAACCACCGGTAGAGCTCGCCTCACCACCCGAGGGCGTCACCGCACTCGAGTCGGGCGCTGCTCCTTCCGCCTCGTCGAAGATGAGCGGATTCGAACCTATTCCCACGAGGCGCCCCCTATCTTTCTGCCGGATCTGCGGACGTGCATCGACTCAGTGGTACCGGACTCGAGGGTCGACGACGGCGTAGAGAACATCGGCGAGCAACGAACCGACAACGGTCGCAAATGCGGCGACGAGCGTCGTGCCGAGCAGCAACGGCACGTCGTCGTTCAAGGCCGCGTTGGTCGTCAACAGACCCATGCCTGGATAGTTGAAGACCGTCTCGGTGATGAGCGCGCCGCCGACGATGGTCGGAAGCGACAGGCCGAGAAGCGTGATGATCGGGATCAGCGCATTTCGGAGCGCGTGCCGGAACAACACCCGGAGTGACCCAGCGCCCTTAGCCCGAGCGGTCCGGATGTAGTCCTCCGCCATCGCCTCCATCATCGAGGAGCGCATGTAGCGGCTAAAGGACGCGATCGTGATCGCAGAGAGCGTCAGTATCGGGAGCACCAAGCCGCGTGGATCAGCAAGGATTCCGGTAACCGTGCTGGCCGAGGGTGCTGCGACGGGGAACCACTTCAAGTCGATAGCGAAGTACAAGATCAGCAACGTACCGAGGAGGAAGGCCGGCATCGCGTAGAAGATGAACGACAGACCAGTCAACGCGTAGTCGATCGGCTTGTAGCGCCGGACGGTCTGGAGAATGCCGAGCGGTACCGCGATGATCACTGCAAAGACCGTCGAGATCCCGAGCAGCACAAGCGTCTTCGGTAGTCGCGAGAGGATCAGTGACCGAACTGTCTGGTTCGCCTTGTAGGAGTATCCAAGGTTGAAGTGAAGGATCAGTCCTTCGAAGTAGCGGTAGAGCTGATCCCAGATCGGCAGGTCGTAGCCGTTCTGGGCATTAAACGACGCTAGCTGCCCCGGCGTTGCGCGAGATCCGAGCGCAGCACGAGCGGGCCCGCCTGGAATCACGTGCGCCAGTATGAAAGTTAGAAACGTCACGCCGATAAGTACGACGATCGCCTGAAAGATCCGTCGTATCAGATAGAAAATCATCGATCGCGATCCTCAACCAACCGCAGCGTGGTCGTCGGCGAAGCAGTGGTCATGTCCTTGGTCGCTTGCACAAAAGCGAGGCCTCTTCACCGCGATAACGCATTCGCGGCGAAGAGGCTCTCAACTCAGGCTGGCCTGGGACCAGGCCTAACCCTTGATGTGCCAGAGCTCCGGGATGATGGCGTCGAGGGCGTTGAACGGCGTCACTCCGGTGAGCTTCTTTGAGACCTCGTCCGCGCCGATGGTGTTCGGCTGCCAGAGGTAGGGCAGCTGCTTGGCCAGGTAGTTCTCGTACTGGTCGAAGAAGCGGTTGTCCGCGCTGAAGTCCGTGGCCTTGATCAGCCTGTCGGCCGTCGGGTCGCTGTACGATCCAGCGTTCGCTCCGGCTGCGGTCTCGAAGAGATCCTCACCTGTCGGGTAGAAGTCAGGCGCGAAGATCCACAAGCCGTAGTTGGCGAGCTCCCAGCTGGGGTTCGAAGGAACTGCTTCACCGGCCACCTCGGTAAACGAACCCGGCTGCAGCGTCACGTGGATGCCGAGCTGGGACCACGAGTCATCCTCTGCCTGCACCTGGTCGGTGAAGCCCGACTCGCCGGTGGCGTACGACATCGTCAAGTTGAGCTTGGTCCCCGCTGGAACGCCGCACTTAGCCGCGCTCTTGCAGACATCGGTTCCGTTCGGCACGATGCTCCACCCATGTGAGGTGAGCAGAGTCTTGGCTGTCGAGACGCTGTAGGGGTAGGGGTCACCCTCTTCGTAGCTCGTCGCGAACTGGCTCTTCGGTAGCACCGGAACCGGCCCGTAGGTCGGCGCCGCGTATCCCTTGTAGATGTTCTTCACGTAGAGCGGCTGGTCGACGAGATCCTGCATCGCCTGCCGGAAGTAGAGCTGGCTGATGATCTTGCCGGCTTCACCGCCGTCACCTTTTGAGGCGAAGTTATAGAGCGCATACGCGATCGCCCATGTCGGCCCGAGCGCGATGGTGTAGTTGGCAGCGAGCCTCGGATTGTTCGGGCCTGCCTGAGTTTCAGACACCGCTGGGGACGTTATGTTCGCCGTGTTCAGATAGCCGATGTCGGTCGAGCCCCCGAGCATCGAGTTGACCTCGGCCGTGTCAGAGGTGAAGTACTGCAGAACGAATTTTGCGTACGTCGGCTTGACTGCGCCCGAGTAGGTGGGGTTCGGTACGAATGTGTCGTTGCCCGTGGCGTTAAACGTCTGGAGCTTCCACGGTCCGTCTACGACACTCCAGAGCTTGCTGGTCGCATAGGTAGCAAACGCACCCGTTGGCTGCGTCGATGACGTCGGGTTGTAGCCGGATTGCTCGGAGAGGAAGTCGTAGACGGCCTTACACGACTTGGCCGCCGCTGAAACTGGTGTCCAGGTCTCGGCGCCCTTTACCTTGGCGGTCTTCACAACGATCGACGTGAACGACGCCTTCGCGCAGGCCTGTGCACCCTTTGGTTGCGTCAAGGAAGTGACGTCCCACGCCAACGGCATCGGGTAGATCTGTGAGAGCTCGTTGTAAGTGAACCAGTAGCTGTTCACTGAGCCGTTCAGGTGCAACACGAGCGACGTCGGACTGGTTACGTCGATCGAGGTGATGTCGTCGGGAATGGCTGCCGGCACGTAGCCGGCATAGCCACTCGGAATAGTGCGATACATGTTCAGCCAGAACACGACGTCTTGTGCGGTAACCGTCTCACCGTTGGAGTACACGAAGTGCTTCAAGTTGATCGTGACGGTCTTGTTGCCGTTTGAGTACACCGGGGCCTTGCCGACGGAGTACGGCAGGTTGAGCGTCGGGTCAGCTCCCGTGCCGAAGAAGTACAGCGGTCGGTACATCTGGTTCTGGAAGTACTGGATGTTGGACACGCTGAAGTCCGACAGGCCAGCGAATGGGAAGATGAAGTTCGGTCCAGACGTTGGCAACTCCGCGAAAGTGATCGTGCCGGTCGCCGCCGCTCTCGGTGTCGAGGTCGCTCCAGAGGCCCCGACGAGAGTCAGCGAAAGCATCATCGCCCCAACGCCCACTAAGGCTCCAAGGAGGCGCCGGCTAAACCGGCGTTGACCATATCGTCCCATGTAGTACTCCCTTCTCGAGAGGCACGCGCCTTTCGACCCGTTCCCCTGCTGGCGAGTCTTACCTCGCTCGCACTCCGAGCGAACTTTTCCCAGCTAGTCGAGGATCTTCCCAGCTCAAGGCCAGCGTGTCAATGATTCACGACATGGCGACGTACACGGCGCATTCATCGATACGCCGTCAAACCGTCATCTGCCAGTCAACTTATCGGTACAGGTCGTAACGCAACATCGTGTTACTTCAGCCTCATTACGCACAACAAGCATCGATCAGTCGTCCACTCACGCATGGGATCGAGCAACTCGGGCGCTTGCGGCTCGGACCGCGGGTTCGCGCCGAACACGAGCGTCGATCGGCGGTGGCAGCGCGCGAACAGCGGCCGCGGCGATCCAGCTCGGCGGTGAGTAGAGCTAGGCGGGAGCCCCGAAGCCGACGGGGATACCGCCTTCGATCGGCGGTTGGAGTGGGAAGTGGCAAGCCGCGCTGTGACCGTCGCCGAAGAGCCGGTGCTGCGGCTCGACCTCGCCGCAAATGTCTTGTGCCATGGGGCAGCGAGTCCGGAAGCGGCAGCCACTCGGCGGAAAGATCGCGCTCGGAAGCTCGCCTTGTACGGCGGCACTCTTTCGGCGGGCAAGGGACGGATCTGGAATCGCGACGGTGTCGATCAGTCCCCGCGTATAGGGGTGAGCTGCCCGCTCGTAGACATCTCTCGCCGTACCGGTCTCGACGAGTTTTCCGAGATACATCACGCCGATGTCGTCGGCTAGATATCTCACGACCGCGAGATCGTGGCTGATCACGAGATAAGTCAACTCGTGCCGGTCCTGCAGCGAGCGCATGAGATTGATGATCTGGGCTTGGATCGAGACGTCCAGCGCCGATACCGGCTCGTCGGCGACGATCAGGCGCGGGTTGAGCGCAAGGGCACGGGCGAGCCCGATTCGTTGACGCTGACCACCGGAAAACTCGTGCGGGTACAGCTCCGCCGAACGCGGCGAGAGGCCGACTTCGGCCAAGAGCGCACCGACTCGGACGTCGCGGTCCCGACCGCTGCCGAGCCCTTGGATGACGAGCGGCTCCTCGATGATTGCACCGACGCGCATCCGAGGGTCGAGTGACGCGTAGGGGTCCTGAAACATGAGCTGCAGATCCCGCCGGCGTCTGCGAAGGTGCCCACCGCTCAGTGTCGCGAAGTCCTCCCCCTCGAAATGCACGCTGCCGCCAGTCGGGCGCTCCAAGGCGACCACGAGGCGGCCGATCGTGGTCTTGCCACAGCCGGACTCGCCAACCAGCCCGAAGGTCCTGCCCCGCCGGATCTCGAACGAAACGTCGGAGACGGCCTTTACCGAGCCAAGCTTTCGCTGGAGAATCGCTCCAGCGGTCACCTCGTACTCCTTGACCAGATTCCGGACATCGACCAGCACGTCCGAGGGCGACTGCACGCGAGACGATGCGCCCTCGCTCGCATCGGCGCGGACGTAGACGGGGACGCTCGCGGAGTCGCCATCGGATGCGTGTCGAATGGGCCCATCGACTGGGTGGAAGCACGCAAACACGTGCCCCGCTTCATCCGCGGATTCGTCTGATCCAAGCGTCCCGCCGAGCACCGGGTCATCGGTCCGGCAGGTATCCGTCGCCCTCCCACATCGGGCGGCGAATCGGCATCCGACGAGGGAGCCCGCAAGATCTGGCGGCAGCCCGGGGATGGTAAAGAGTGCAACCGACCGATCCTGGTCGAGGCGGGGAATCGCGTCGAGCAACGCCTGGGTGTAGGGGTGGTGCATCTTCGAGAACAGCTCGGTCGTGGTCGCCGATTCGACGATCTTGCCGGCGTACATCACCATCACGCGATCTGTACGCGTCGCAATCACACCCATGTCATGGGTGATGAGCACGATCGCCATCTGAAGACGTGAGCGCAGCTCATCGAGGAGGTCCAAGATCTGCGCCTGGATCGTGACGTCGAGCGCGGTCGTCGGCTCATCGGCGATCAGGACCTTCGGCTCACACGCCAACGCCATCGCGATCATCACGCGTTGGCGAAGGCCTCCCGACAGTTGGTGCGGGTAGTAGTCGATGCGCTCAGACGGTCGAGGAACTCCGACGAGGTCGAGGACCTCGAGCGCGCGGTCCCTCGCCGCTTCCTTGCTGGCGCCGCGGTGGAGTCGTACCGACTCCTCGATCTGCCTGCCGATCGTCCAGGTCGGATTCAGCGAAGTCATCGGATCCTGAAAGATCATCGCGACCTCGTCACCGCGGATCGATTCCATCTCCTTCTCGCGAAGGTTCGACAGCTCACGGCCTTGCAGCCGAATGCTCCCCGACGTCACGTGCCCGATTGTCGGCAGCAGCTTCATGATCGAGAGGCCGAGCGTTGACTTTCCACAACCCGACTCGCCGACAAGACCGACACACTCGCCGGCCCTGACCTCGAGCGAGACGTCGTCGACCGCTCGCACCGTCGAGCGGCGAAGGTGAAACTCGGTATGCAGCCCCTCGATCTGCAGGACTGGCGCGGCGTCGCTTTGGGACAGCTCCAGGTCGAGTCCGGCGGTCGTCACTTCCGACATCGTGGCATCCTCCCAGCGAGTGCCAGACTCCACAGGCTCGCCCGCGACGTCAACCGCGGACGCCCGGCCGCATCCCGCGACTCGCACGAGACCCATCCCGGCCAGCGATCGAATCGTACTTCCTCGGGCTTTGGCAGTAGCTGAACGCGCGACGAGCCGTCACGAGGTCAGGAATCTGCACGGCGTCAGGCGCGTGCTTTTTGCGTCAGCTCCGCAGCGGCGTGAACGGCCTTCAAGATGCCCTGGTAGCCCGTGCACCTACAGAGATTGCCCGAGAGTGCCTCTCGAATCTGATCGTCGTCGGGCGCCGGGTTATCCCGGAGAAACGCCGTGACCGAAACAACGAAGCCAGGTGTGCAAAAGCCACATTGCAGGCCGTGATTGGCCCAGAAGGCCTGCTGCACCGGACTGAGAGAACCATCATCTGGCGTCAGGCCCTCGATGGTGGTGACACTCGAGCCGACTGCTTGAACCGCGAACATGAGACACGAACGCACGGCGTTGCCATCTACCAGCACCGTGCAGGCGCCACAGACGCCATGCTCACAGGCGAGATGCGTGCCGGTGAGGGAACACCGCTCGCGCAAGAAGTCTGCGAGCGTGACGCGCGCCTCGATAAAGGCACGCGTGATCGACCCGTTCACTTCGATCGAGACGGGCAGCTCATCCACGGGTAGCCTCCTCGATCGCTGAGCGCAGCGCGCGCTCGACCATCACAGCACCTACCGTCGCGCGGTAGCGCGCCGAGGCATGGACATCGTCGGTCGGATTCGTCGCCTCGACCGCTATCGCCGCGATCTCGCCGAAATCGATGGTATCCGGAGTCGCTCCGAGGAGGGCCATCTCCGCGTCGCTCCCCCGGATCGGTGTCGCGTCCATGCCCATAAGAGCGATCGCGGCCCGTTCGACGGCTCCTGATGCCCCAAGAGTGAGGGCACACGCCGCGCCCGTGATCGCGAAATCGCCGAGACGAAGGGCCATCTCTGCAAATCCAAAGCCGCTGCGCGCTATCGCCACTGGGAAGTGCACCGCCACCACGATCTCCTCTGCAGTCGCCGCGGTCTCCCACATCGACAAGAAGAACTCACCGGCATGCACTCGCCGTGCGCCGTCTGGTCCGAGAAGTTCAACCTCGGCATCGAGAGCGAGTGCGACCGCTGGCAGCTCTGACGCTGGGTCGGCGTGCGCGATCGAGCCGCCCATCGTCCCGCGATTTCGAATCTGAAAGTGACCGATGTGCGGAATTGCCTTGGCGATCAGCGGTGCGGTCGAAGCGACCAGCGCGTCGTGCTCGGCTGCCGCTTGCCTCGTCATGGCTCCGATCGAGAGCCATTCGCCACTCTGGGTGATGAACTGCAGCGTCGGAATACGGTTCAGATCGATCAGATGGGCAAAACGCGTCAGCCGCAGCGCAAGCATCGGCACGAGACTCTGCCCGCCTGCGAGAACCTTGGCGTCGTCCCCGAACGTCGCAAGCAGCGCGACCGCCTCATCGACGGTCGTCGGCGAGTGGTACTCAAATCGGGCTGGCTTCATCCCTGCTCTTTCGAAGTTCTGCGTGACATTGTGACCGTAGGGCTCCCAGGGCGAGGATACAAATGTCCTCCTCCGGCCGGATCAAAAATGAGTCGGATCACAGATGAGATCGTGCCGACGCGCTTTGTAAGCTCGGTGTGCAGCCACGTGCCATCTATGCGACAACGGAGGTCCGAGAGTGACGAACGTCGATACGGCCGAAGCCGCGCGTTTCGTCGGTGCCCGCACCCGACGCAAGGAAGACCCTCGACTATTGAGTGGGCAGGGCCACTACGTCGGTGACGTGCAGCTCCCGCGAATGGGACACGTGGCCTTTGTGAGAAGTCCCTATCCCCGCGCTCGCATCGAGGCGATCGACGTCGAGGGCGCCAAGGCATCTTCAGGCGTGCGAGGCGTACTCGTCGCAGCGGACTTCAAGGAAGGCCTCAAGCTGCCGACCCCGTGGCGTGGCTCGCTCCTCGCCGACGCCTATGCCTCCTACGCGGGAGAGCCAATCGTCATGGTGGTAGCCGACAGCCGGGCGGAAGCAGAAGACGCCGCAGAGCTCGTCGAGGTCACCTACTCACCCGAACGGGCGGTCACCGATCTCGAGGCGGCGATAGCGGGTGAGATCACCGCACATCCAAGCGACGACACCAATCTGTTCGACCAGACAACGAGCCCAGGCTACGACGCAGTCGACGCAATCATCGCGGCCGCCCCTCGCGTATTCAGCGAACGGATCGAGCAGCACCGTTACGTGCACTCTCCGATGGAGACTCGTGGCGTCGTCGCCGACTGGCACTCAGCAGACTCGACGATGACGATCTGGATCTCGACGCAGGGCCCACATCCAGCGGTAAACCACTTCGCTGGAATCTTGCAGCTACCGCCGACTTCCATCAGGGTTCTCGCAGAAGACGTCGGCGGCGCGTTCGGCCAAAAGATCGCCGTCACGCGAGAGGAGACCTCTATCGCGGTCGCCTCTCGACTGCTCGGGCGGCCGGTGCAGTGGATCGAGGATCGTTACGAGAATCTCGTCGCCGCCCCGCACGCGCGACGCGAGTTCGTCGACGTGGCGGTAGGTACGACCGAAGACGGCATCATCCTCGCGATGAAGGTCGACCAGTACCAGGACTGCGGTGCCTACGGAGGTTCGGGTGGCGGCAACTTCGTCAAGATGATCCCTGGGCCCTACCGGGTACCGACCGTCGAGGTCCGGTCGACCTCGGTGCGGACGAACACCTCGTCGCGTGCGGCATATCGCGGCCCGTGGATGGTAGAGACGTTGCTTCGCGAGACGATCGTCGACATCATCGCGAGAGAGCTCGGCATCGACCCCCTCGAGATGCGGCGACGCAACATCCTGCATCGCTCAGAGCTGCCCTACGTGACCGGCACGGACATGACGTATGACCTCATCACCTCCGAAGAGACGATGGAACGTGCCGTGGCCATCTTGGGCTACGAGGACTTCCGCGCTGAACAGGCAGCTGCACGACTTAACGGCCGCTATCTCGGAGTCGGGCTGACGGTATTCGTGGAGCCCTCCGCGATGGGCGCCCGACTACTGAGTGACGGCGCAGCGATCCGGATCGACACCGCAGGGAAAGTTCTCGTCAGCATGGGCAGCGGTTCCCAGGGCCACAGCGTCGAGACGACGATCTGTCAGATTGTCGCCGACGAGCTCGGCGTCGACATCGCCGACGTCAGCATCGTCCTCGGTGACACCGCTGCGACACCCTTCGGAGGAATGACCGGCGGCAGTCGAAACGCGGTGAGCGGCGGCAACTCCGCTGCCAAGGGTGCGTCGGACCTCCGGCAAAAGGTGCTCGAGATAGCGGCACATGAGCTCGAGGCCTCGCCGGAGGATCTCGAGATCCAAAAGGGTGTGATCTCGGTGAAGGGCGCGCCCGTGATGTCGCGGACGCTCGCTCAGATCGCGCAGCGGGCACAGGCCTCAAAGGACCTCCCGGCAGGGATGTCGCCGGGACTCGAGGTGGTGGGGCGCTACACCACGACGACTGGCTACACCTACTCCAACGCCGCCCACATAGCGGTCTGCGAAGTGGACGTGATCACCGGGCGGGTCACGGTGAAGCGATTCATCGTGAGTGAGGACTGCGGGGTGATAATCAACCCGAACGTGGTCGAAGGCCAGATCGCGGGAGGGGTGATCCAAGGAATCGGCGGGGTGCTCTACGAGCACTTCGTCTACGACGCCGACGGCAACCCGCTCACGACGACCTACCTCGACTACCTGATTCCAACCTCCACCGACGTGCCGGTCATCGAGTACGACCACCTCGAAACTCCCGCGCCGACCAACCCTGGCGGCTTCAAAGGGATGGGTGAAGGAGGAGCCATCGGCGCGCCGTCAGCGATCATCAACGCAGTGTTCGATGCACTCGCGCCCTTCGGCGTAAAGATCACGCGCCAACCGCTTACGCCACCGGCGATCCTGGAGCTGTTGGAAGCGGCAAAACCCGCTAGCTGATGCTCGCCCGGAGCGCACCTGAGGCCCTGATCGGAAGTTAGAGGTCGCCTCGGAGATAGCGCTCGATGTCCTCTGCCAGCTCGTCTCCAGAGGGCAGGTCTCGCTCGCTCACGACGTTCAGGTCCTCAGCGCCGTACTGGCGCTCGAGCTGGTGCACCATCGCCGTCTGCTCGTCGGACTGAGCAATCAGCTCGTCGAGCTGTTCGCGCGTAGCGTCCGCAGCGGCACGAAGGTCCGACAAGTCGACGGACAACCCGGTTATGAGCGACAGCGACTCGAGGAGCGCGATAGACCCTGCTGGATACGGGCTCTGGCCGACGTAGTGGGGAACCCGAGCCGAGAGGCCGATCGACGGGATACCTACCTCTTGACAGTACGAGCCGATGACGTCGATCATCCGCGCCGGTCGCTCACGGGCTCCTTGCATGTAGCCGATCCGCGCCGCGAGCTCTTGATCGGACGCCGTAGAGGTAACCGTCACGGGACGGGTGTGCGGCGTTGCCGCCGGGAACGCGCCGAGCCCGACGATCATCGTCACCCCGAGCTCGACCGCCAGATCACGCACTTCCTCGGCGAAGGGTCGCCAGCGAAGATCAGGCTCGGGGCCGACGAGGAACGCGACCCCTGCGCCCCGTCGGTCCATGCCGACGCGAAGACGCGGGCCGGGCCAGTAGATGCGACCACGAACCCCGTCTTCGATGCGAAGCCTCGGTCGACGAGCACGCAGGTCGATGTACTCGTCCGAATCGAAGATCGCGAGCGCCCGTGTCTCGATCTGCTCCAACATCGAAGCCGCCGCAGTCGCTGCGGCGTAACCGGGATCAATCCACCCTTCCATACCGACGATCAGAATTGGTCGCCCAGGCGGAACGACGTCTCTTCGGATGTAGCTCACAGATGTGACGCTAGTGCCGCCACACGAAGGCCCCTCGCACCGACCCGCCGCTTCGGCGCCGGGCGTGCTTGGTTGCTACAGCGCGCCGAATCCGATCAATGCACCGACGAGCATCAACACCACTCCGCCGAGCAGCTCGCCGTACTCGCCGATCCGCATGCCTATCCGCCTGCCGAGCTCGAGGCCCACCAGGCTCATCCCGACACTCACGGCGGCGATGACGAGGGCGGCAAGCACGAGCGAGACGTGATAGGTACCGAGCGCGAAACCGACGATGAGGTTGTCGATGCTGAGTGCCGCGCCCGCGACGATCAGGTGCCCAATACCACCTCGGTGTCGCTCCGGGCTCGGCTCATGTTTGGCGCGGCGCTCGATCTCTGAAGTCACGATGCCGTAGAGACCCGTGAGCGCGAGGATTACACCGCCAATCACGTGAGCGTGGCCGCCGAGCACGTGCGTAAGCGAGCGACCAATCAGCAGTCCGACAATCGGCATCCCGCCCTCGAAGACGCCGAAGACGAGCGCGATTTGCAGCCGAAGCTTGGCATCGAGCCCCGAGAGGCCGATCCCGATTGCCGCCGCGAAGTTGTCGAGACCAACCGAAACCGCGACGAGCAAAATCGCGAGCACCCGACGACGGTACTGCGTGGACGCGTCAAAGCGAGGTAGGCCTGCCGACCCTTGCCTGCCAGAGGGTAACGCCGCGTGACACAGCTCAACATCGAGATAAATGCAATAGATTGCCTATCGCGCCCGGTTCGGGGCCGGCACGTCGAATTGTGGAGGCTAAATGACGACATCGGCGACATCTCAACCAGTGGCACCAGGCATGGATCCCGACGCCGCTGAGAAGCGGCGAACAGTCAGCGAGGACGCCACGCGGATCCTCCGCGCCGAGTTCGATCACGACCTCGGCGTCTCGTACGGACCACATCCAAAGCAGGTCTTCGACTGCTACTACCCCGCGAACGCGACCGATGCGCCGGTGATGGTCTTCCTGCACGGCGGCGGCTTCCGCCAGGGCTCGCCGGGGCCGGTTGCCTACTACGGGCGGCCGATACTCGAGGCCGGAGGTGTCTTTGCTTCACTCGGCTATCGGCTAGCCCCCGAGGTCCGCTTTCCCGACACCACCGAGGACGCCGAGCTCGGGCTCGCCGCGATCGGAGAGGTCGTCACAGCAAAGGGAGCCAGGGGCAATTCGATGCACCTGTCTGGACACTCCGCCGGTGCGTCGCTCGCGGCGATGGCCGCACTGCGACCGCAAACGCCGGTGACGAAGGCGATCGGCGGCCTCGTGCTCGTGAGCGGCATGTACAACGACTCGGTCCGGTCGCCGGAGATCGGAAATCTCGAATCACCACGCTTCGTGCAAGATCTCACCAAAGCCATCGAGCGCACCCCTGCGAACACGATCGTGATCGCCGGTGACCACGACCTGCCAGCCGTGATGCCGGCGGCGCTGGCGATGATCGAGGCAATTCAACACTCAGACGGCACCGTCGAGTTCTTCGTCGAGGAGGATGCGGATCACTTCGAAGCGATCAGGGGCTTTGCAACTGCCGGCACGCCCACCGCTACGGCGGTGTTGAAGATGATGGGTCTGGCTTAACCGACTCGGGAAGGCCGTTTCGCCGATCTGCCGCAGCAGAAAAAGAGGGCCACGCGGCGGTCCGGCACGACAGGGGGTAGCGCACCGGACCGCTTAGCTTGGCTTACCCTCAGTTCTATCGGCAAAATCTGTGACTCAGCTGTCGAGTAGACGACAATCTGTTGAAGAATTCCTAAATATTTGCAACTCTCGTGCCGGTATTCTCCCGTCAAAAGAAATCGAACGGGTTACGCCGCGCTAGTAGTGCCCACCGCTTCGATGAGAGCGACGAGCGCGCCGTTGCCGTCACGGGACTCGAACTGTCGGACTCGCCAGGCCGCATCGGTATCCGGGAAGTCGGAGCGAAAATGTGCACCACGCGACTCCACCCGAGAATTTGCCATCTCAGCGAGCACCTGGGCGATGAGGAAGAGATTCATCGTCTCGAACTCGGCCTCCGAGCGCGGCTGGCCCGCCGTCTCGAGCTTTTGAGCGACAAAACTCGAAAGTGCCCCGAGGCCCCTGCCGTCACGGATAACCCCTGCATGCAGCACCATCTCGCGTCGAAGTGCTGCCCGGTCCGCGAGCGAGAGCGGGGGCTCGTCGAGTGCGAAATCTGACGCCTCGAAGGTTTGGGCCACGACAACTCCGGGTAGACGTACCTCAGCAGAGATCGCGGCCGCTGCTAGGCGGCCAAACACCGCTCCCTCGAGGAGTGAATTCGACGCGAGACGATTCGCTCCGTGTACCCCCGATGAGGCAACCTCGCCGACCGCGAAGAGACCGCGGACCGTCGTTCTCCCGTCGAGGTCGGTCCAAACACCGCCCATCGTGTAGTGGCAGGCGGGCGAGATCGGGATCGGCTCTGTAACAGGATCGACACCATAGGATCGGGCGACGCCAAGGATCGTCGGGAAACGATGATTGAGTTGCTCCTCGCCGAGCCCGGTTGCGTCAAGGAACAAGTGGTCGACTCCCGTCGCAACCATCGTCTCGAACACTCTCCGAGCGACCACATCGCGCGGCGCCAGATCTCCGAGCGGGTGGACGCCGTCCATCACCGACCTGCCATCGGCGTCGACGATGTGTGCCCCTTCACCGCGCATCGCCTCGGAGAGCAGCGGGCGCGGGTCGGCGTCTACGAACAGCGTCGTCGGATGGAACTGCACGAATTCGAGGTCGGCAAGTCTCGCTCCCGCACGGAGGGCCGCCGCGGCCCCGTCCCCGGTACACGACCGCGGCGCGGTCGTCTCGGCGAAGAGTTGACCGTAGCCGCCGCTCGCAATCACGACCGTGCCGCATCGGACGTAGCGCAACTGGCCGGCGACGAGCACGAGCGCCCCAGCGACACCGCCGCTCGCATCGGTCAAAATGTCGACGAGGAAGCCCTGCTCGATCAGTCTGGTGTCGGAGCGCCGAACCCGCTCGAGCAGTGCGCGGACAATCTCTGCGCCGGTCGCGTCGCCGCCGGAGTGGACGACCCGGCGACGTGAGTGGCCGCCCTCCATCGTGAGCGCGAGACCGAGGCCCTCGAGATCGAGACGGACCCCGGAGGCTTCGAGGAAGGCAACCGCGTCGGGTGCCTCTTCGACAAGTACGCGCACGGCCGACTCGTCGCCGAGCCCTGCGCCGGCGATGATCGTGTCGCTCAGGTGGAACTCTGGACGGTCGCCGGCATCGATCGCCACGGCGACACCACCTTGGGCGTAGAGCGTCGAACCAAACCCGAGAGAGCCCTTCGTCATCAGCCCAGCGGAGGCATCGCCGACAAGTGACAGCGCGACCGTGAGTCCAGCGATACCTGACCCGACGATCAGTACGTCGAGATCATCCTTCGGTAGTTTCGCTAGATCGAACGTCGTTAGAAACCGCGGCGACGAGAGCGGCGAGACAACGGTCAAGGGAGCGACACTCACTCGCCAGTCGAGGACGGCGAGCCGATCGCGATCATGCGTTGCACCGAGGCGAGCGCTCGCATCCGGGTCTCCTCGTCAACGGTCACTTCGAAGGTTCCCTCTCGGAGCGACGTGAGGAGGCGCTCTGGAGTCGTCATCTTCATGAATCGACACACCGCTGCGGAGTTGACAGCCGAGAATGTGGCCCTCGGATTCGCATTCTGAAGCTGATGGATGATCCCCGTCTCAGTCGCCACGAGTGCCCGTCCGTCGCCAAGCTCTCGAGCAGCGTCGACCATCGAGCCCGTCGAGAGGATCTTCGTCCGTTCCGCGGGGAGATCACCCTTGCCGAGGAGGTACAGCGCGGTCGAGGTGCAGCCACACTCCGGATGGATGAACAGCGTCGCGTCCGGCTGCTCGGCGATCTTGTCCTTGAGCGAGGTCGGGTCGATCCCTGCATGGACGTGACACTCACCGAGCCAGATCTCAAGGTGTCGCCCAGTCGTTCGAGCAACGTGACTACCGAGAAAGAAATCCGGCAGAAAGAGGATCTCGGCATCGCGCGGCAGCGACTCGACGACTTCGACGGCGTTGGAAGAAGTACAGCAGATATCCGACTCCGCCTTGACCGCTGCAGAGGTATTGACGTAGGCGACGACCGTCGCGCCGGGATGTTCTGCCTTCCACGCGATCAGCTGCTCGGCCGTGATCGAGTCGGCAAGGGAGCATCCGGCTTCTTTGGCAGGGAGCAATACCGTCCGGTCCGGCGCGAGGATCTTGGCCGTCTCCGCCATGAAATGCACGCCGCAAAAAACGATCGTCTTCGCGTCGCTCGATTCCGCGATCCTCGAGAGCGCCAGTGAGTCGCCCACGTGGTCGGCGACATCTTGGATCCACGGCAGTTGGTAGTTATGGGCGAGGATGACCGCTTCACGCTCCTTAGCAAGGCGACGGACCTCCCCAGCAAAGGACGTAAAACTAAGCGGTGCTGAAAGTGCTTCCGTCGTCATCTGGCCATCACCCCAGAACCGTCCGCCGTGCCGTGCGCACCGCTGGATCGAACTTTATACTCACTGCGAGCATTTACCTAGATTAGCCCGCGGACGGGACGGTCCGGCAAAGGGAATCTAGCGAGGGAAGCGCCTCGGCAACGTCACCCCTGGAGCTGGTCGTTCGCGAAGCACCTCACGTCGAAAACGGAAGAGCTCCGCCGGCCTCCCCCTTGGCGGAGCGTCGAGCTCGCCGGTCCGCTCGACGAGTTGGGCCTGCTCGACGAGGCGGCGAAAGTTCGACTTGTGCAATCCCATCCCCGAGAGCGCCTCGACAACCCGTTGGAGTGCGAGAAGTGTGAACGCCTCGGGCAGGAGCTCGAATACGACGGGTCGATACGAGAGCTTGCCGCGCAGTCGCTCGAGGGATGCCGCCACAATTCTGCGATGATCGAGCGGCATCGCAGAGCCTGACGACATCGAGAGTTGCGCGTCCTTTGCGGACGGCTTCGCTTCTGCAACAAGGCCGGCGTCATAGAGCAGCTCGTAGCGCGAAAGGACGCGGTTCGGATCCCACGTCATCGCACCGAGCCCGAAGGCGATCTCCACTCGGTCGCGCCGCGCAGACTGAACACTCGGGCTCGTCCCAGCAGCCGCCCACTCACCAAGACCTGGAGCGATCACAGCGTCGATGACCGCCGGACGACCTGTCCGCCAGTCCTCCCACGGCAGGTACGTGTAGATCGGACGCCAGGCAGGACTTCCCTGACCGAAGACCTCCACCTGGCGCGCCAAGGCGAGATATGCGATCGAGAGCAGCCGACGTTGACCATCCGCGTCGCGATCGCGATCGCCAAAGGTGTAGAGCTGCTCGATGTAGCCGAGATCCAACCCGGTCTGTTCACGCACCCAACGACGAAGCCCAAGCTCGAGCGTTCGATCTCCGATCGAGTCGAGCGATCCGGACGGCAGGTAGTCGAGCGATTCGACGCTCACCGCATCCCGGGCGGCGACGACCTCTGGCCTGATCGTGAGAATGCGCGGCGTCTCATCGGTTACCGCAACGATGACGGCGTTCAGTCCGACCTCGATCGGTGATGCGACCGCTGGTCCCTCTCGCGACTTCGAAGGCACGATCGTGACTGTAGGACCTTTCAGCCAGGCATCAGATCTGCCGAGCATGGGACTTTAATCATTAAATAAGATGGAAATCATCTATTAGAACTGTTTGACATATACTCGAAAGGAGATCAAAGTAGGCCAAGAAGAAAACGAACGAATAGAAAAGGAGCAGCCCATGGACTACGGAGACAATGAGCTTTCAAGATTCCTCTACGGAAGTCGCTCAGCCGTGCGCAGCCCCGACTACGAGGGCCTGACCTACGACGTCGAGCGTCGCCTCTCCTGGCCGACGATCGGCCGTGCGCTCCGCTCGGTGGTTCGAAAGATCCGCTAACGCGGACCCCTCGCCGAGAGAGGCCTCCACAGGCGCGAGCGCACCCGCGGTGGTAGAAGTACGCCATGAAAATTGGCGTGATCTTTCCCCAGACTGAGATCGGCGAGGGCCGAGAAGGACTTCGTCGGTATGCAAGCGGCGTGGAGTCGCTCGGCTTTGCGCACATCCTCGCCTACGACCACGTTCTCGGTGCCGATCCAGAGGTCCACTCCCCTTGGCCCGGTGCCTATGACATCGACACCACCTTCCACGAGGTCTTCGTCCTCTTTGGCCACCTGAGCGCGATCTGCTCGCTCGAGTTGGTCTCTGGAATCATCATCTTGCCGCAACGCCAGACCGCGCTGGTCGCCAAACAGGCCGCTGAGGTCGACATTCTGACCGGTGGCCACTTCCGGCTCGGCGTCGGTCTCGGATGGAACAGCGTCGAATACGAAGCGCTCGGCAAGGACTTCCACACGCGAGGCCGGCGCCTCTCCGAGCAGGTTCAACTGATCCGCAAACTGACGAACGAACGATCCGTCAGCTTCAAGGGGGTCCATGAGACCGTGACCGGAGCCGGCATCTCCCCCCTTCCGGTGCAGCGACCCTTGCCGATCTGGTTCGGGGCGAACACGCCTCCGGCACTTCGCCGAGCCGGGCGCGTCGCTGACGGTTGGTTCCCGCAGGCGCAACCGGGCGCCGGCCTAGAAGAGGCCAAGGCCATCGTGACCGAGGCGGCAAGAGGGGCGCGACGAGATCCGACGACGATCGGCATGGAAGGTCGCCTGACGATCGATCCTGCAAACCTCGACCAACTGGCCGAAGGTCTCGAGGCTTGGGAGCGCGCCGGCGCCACCCACGTCACGCTCAACACGATGCGCCTCGGTCTCGACGGCGTCGAGGCGCACCTTGAAGTGCTTGGGGCAGCTGCGAAACTCTGTGACCTGCGCTAACCGACGACAAAGCGAAAGTCGTTCGCTAAGCTAAGCTTTTTGTCGTGAGCCGCAGCTCAGCAAATTTGCGACATCGACGCCAAGCTCAGCTGGCGACACCGGCAGACGCCACCCCGCCGACAGGTGCCCCAGCAGCGACGACAGTGACCGACGGGGATGAAGGGAACGTCCGCCGCCGCTGGGCGATCTTCGCTGTCGTCTCGATGGCGCTTTTGATGGGCTCGATTGATCAGACCATCGTCGCCACCGCGCTTCCCCGGCTGCAACATGACCTCCACACCTCGGTCAACTGGAGCGGATGGACGATCACCGCCTACCAGCTCGGCGCAGTATTGACACTGCCGGTCGCGGGCAGGATCGCAGATCTTTACGGACGAAGGAAAGTCTTCATGATCTGCGTCGTCATCTTCACGACGTCCTCGCTCCTTTGTGGCATGTCGACCTCGATCTACATGCTCGTTCCACTCCGCGCGGTCCAGGCGATCGGCGGTGGGGCCTTCATGCCGTCGGCGAGCGGCATCGTCTCGGAGAGCTTCGGGAAGGACCGCGACCGGGCAATCGGGATGTTCACCAGCATCTTCCCGCTCGGCGCGCTCATCGGCCCTGTGCTTGGCGGCATCATCACGCAGGACTGGTCGTGGCGGGGGATCTTCTTCATCAACATCCCGATCGGCGTGCTGCTCGTGATACTTGGACTGCGTATCCTGCCCGGCTCGGCGCCGCGGGCTGCCAAGCGTCCCGACCTCGCCGGCACCGCCCTCCTCGGCGTCTTGTTGATCTCGGCGATGTACGGCATCACCTCGCTCGGTAGCGGGAAGGAGAGCGTCATCTCGGTCCCGTTCCTCGTCCCGGAGTTGATCGCGGTGATCTTCGCGGCGTTGTTGTCACGCCAGATGCGACACGCCGAGAACCCGATCATCCCGATCAGACTGCTTCGCGAACGCCACTTTGCAACGATGAACCTGATCGCACTCCTCTACGGCGGGACCGCGCTCGGATTCGCCACCCTGGTCCCGCTGTTCGCGCACGACCGCTACCACATAGAGATCTTCCAGGCTGGCACCGTCTTGACCGCCCGAGCGATCGGGGCCGTCGCAGTCGCGAGCATCACTTCGTTCATGTTGAGACGGATCGGCTATCGGATCCCGATGGTCGTCGGGTTCGCGCTCGGAGCCGCTGGCCTCGAACTGCTCTCGATCGCACCCCATGGTCTCTCGACGTACTTCTGGCTTGCCTTCGCGGCGATGATCCTTGGTCTAGGAGGCGGCATCTCCGCGCCGGCGACCAACAACGCGATCCTCTCGTTCGCGCCCGACCAGGTCGCCTCGATCTCCGGTCTTCGCGGTATGTTCCGCCAGGTCGGCGGAATGATCACGATCTCGGTGACCACCGCGATCGTGGCCAGAAGCGGCAACGAGGGCGTCGCGCTCGGTCACGCGTTCACGTTATTTGCGCTCGTCATCCTCCTTATCGCCATCCCACTCGTCTTCACCGTGCCCTCGCGACGGGGGACCTGGTAAACGAGGCCGACGAGCGGCGCTCGACTAAAAGACCGTCGAGAAGCCAGGAGGCAGCGGCACCCTGAAGGTAGCAAGGGTGGTCGAGATCGTGGCGTAGAAGCCGACGAGGAAGACCAGGTCGACCAATACCTCGAGACCGAGAGCCGCCACCCCCTCCGCGTAGTCGGCGTCGTCGAGGTCCCGTTTCGTTACGAGCTCGTTCGCGAGCCTGCGGGCCAAAGTCTCGTCTGGCTCGAGCCCGGTCGCGACTGCTCCGGTTCGTATCGCGTCGAGATCCTCCTCGGAGATGCCGAGCCCTTGTGCGATCGCGGCATGTGCGAACCACTCAAACTCGCTTCGGCACGTCGCGGCGACCTCGCAGATGGCAACCTCGCGCATTCGCCCCGGGATGACCGAGCGGTAACGAAGAGCGACACCGAGCTCACTCAGCACAGCACCTACCACCGGCTCGTGGATCATCGCGTTGAACGGCCCGTAGAGGCGCCCCTCTTCGTCGGTCATCGGGAAGGCGCGCGTCTGGGCTCGCGGCCCCCCGGTGATGGACTCGTGCAGTGCCGCCTGGGTCTCGTCGAGATCGGCGAGCGTCAGCCAAGGTAGTCGTCCGGTTTCCATCAGTTCTCCTTTGTTTGCTTGAGTTCTATCTGCTTGTCGCCTGGGCGTCTCGCCCGACGAAACGGTGGTAGATAACGGCGTCCTCACCGTCTACCGCCGCGGGCACCACGCCGACCTCTTGCCACCCGAGCTCGGTGTACATCGCCCGAGCGGGATTGGACGAAAAGACCAAGTTGAACTGGATCGCGTCAAAGCCGACGATCGGGGCGCGCACGATCGAATCGCTCACCAAGAGACGGCCGAGGCCTTTGGAGCGAAACCCAGGTGCGACGACGTAGCCCGCGTTCGCGATGTGTGCCGCGCGGCCGGGAAAATTTGGCTTCAGGTAGTACCCACCGGCGACGCTGCCATCGATTCTCGCCACGACCACGATGGTCACAGGCTCGACAAACGTCTGGTCATAGCCCTGACGCGTGAGCGGCGCCGCGTGCGGGTAGCCCTCGCCAGCAGCGACCACGCCGGCGAAGATCGGGAATAGCTCGTCGTGCTCGTGGCTGGCGATCGGACCGACCTCGACGGCGGTGCCGTCACTTCCTCGAGCGGCATACGACGAGGATGCGCTGGTGACCAAGTCCTCGTTTCCCAAATCCGCTCCGCCTCTCTCCCGGTTCAACACTTCGACGGTCACATCGCGACCGCTTCTGGCGACGACCTCCTACGCTGGTCATCGCCAGAGCCTGGTGATGGCAGAGTGTATGACCGGCAGGTGGCCAGATGACGGGGGTGTTCGATGAGCATGTCTGACGAGACGATCGCGGCGCTGTTCGCCGAGAACAGGAAATTCGATCCGCCCGACGCGGTCGCGGCGAATGCGATTCTTCGTGATCCGACGATCTACGTGCGAGCGGCTGAAGACCCACTGGCGTTCTGGGCCGAATGGGCCGAACAGTTGACCTGGCGGACGCACTGGGACCAGGTCCTCGACTGGTCGGACGCACCGTTCGCGAAGTGGTTCGTCGGCGGGACCTTGAACGTCACCGAGAGCTGCCTCGACCGGCACGTCGCGGTTGATCCCGGCAAAGTCGCTTTCTACTGGGAAGGCGAGCCGGGAGACCGGTCGACAATCACCTACAAGCAGCTCCTCGACGACGTCTGCCAGATGGCGAACGCTCTCGACGAGCTCGGCGTGCAAAAGAACGACCGAGTCGCGATCTACATGGGAATGGTCCCCGAGCTTCCCGTCGCGATGCTTGCGTGCGCGCGCATCGGCGCCGCGCACTCCGTGATCTTTGGCGGCTTCTCCGCCGAGGCGCTCGCCGATCGGATCAACGACGCGCAGGCCAAGGTGCTGATCACCTGTGACGGTGCCTGGCGAGGCGGCCAGATCGTGCCGTTAAAGGAGATGGCAGACGACGCGCTCGCCCGGACCAGCTCCATCGAGCACGTGATCGTCGTCGAGCGGTGCAACAACGACGTGGCGATGCAACAAGGACGAGACATCACCTGGTCCGCCCTCGTTGAGGGCAAGGCGACGACGCGAGCGGCGACCGAGTGCGACGCCGAGGACCTGCTCTTCCTCCTCTACACCTCAGGGACGACCGGACACCCGAAGGGCATCGTGCACACCTGCGGCGGCTACCTCACCGGCGCGTCGATGACCCACCGGGTGGTCTTCGACGTCCACTCAGAGAGCGACATCTACTGGTGCACCGCTGACGCCGGCTGGATCACGGGTCACAGCTACGTCGTCTACGGGCCGCTCGCGAACGGGACCACGTCGGTGCTCTATGAAGGAGCACCGCAGTTCCCCGCGCAGGACCGATTCTGGGAGATCATCGAGCGCTACGGCGTGACGATCCTCTATACCGCGCCGACCTCGATTCGCACCTTCATGAAGTGGGGCGACGACCTCGTGAAGCGGCACGATCTTTCGAGCCTGCGAATTCTTGGAAGCGTCGGCGAGCCGATCAACCCGGAGGCGTGGATGTGGTACCGGGACGTAATTGGCTCCGAGGCCGCCCCGATCGTCGACACCTGGTGGCAGACCGAGACCGGCCAGATCATGATCTCGCCGCTACCAGGCCTAACGACGACCAAGCCAGGCTCGGCCACCTTCCCGCTGCCTGGAATCAGTGCCGATGTGGTCAACGACGACGGAGCGAGCGTACCGCTCGGTCAGGGTGGCTACCTGACCCTCACTGCGCCGTGGCCGGCGATGCTGCGTGGCATCTACGGGGATCCGGAACGCTTCATCGAGACCTACTGGTCGCGCTTTTCTGACCCTGGCAAGAACCACTGGGTGTACTTCGCGGGCGACGGGGCCAAGCGCGACGAGGAGGGCTACTACTGGCTCCTCGGCAGAGTCGACGACGTGATGAACATCTCCGGGCACCGGATCTCGACCCTTGAGGTGGAGTCCGCGCTCGTGGACCACCCAGCCGTCGCCGAGGCCGCCGTCACCGGCAGAGAGGACGCGATCACGGGCCAAGCAATCGCAGCGTTCGTGACGCTGAAGGGCAACCGGGTCGGCGACGCGGCGCTAATCGGCGAGCTTCGCGAGCACGTGGCCGTGAAGATCGGCAAGATCGCGAGACCCGCGTCGATCGTCTTTACCCAGGAGCTGCCAAAGACCAGATCGGGAAAGATCATGCGGAGGCTCCTCCGAGACGTAGCCGAGCAGCGAAAGCTTGGCGATGTGACGACGCTCGCCAACGAGTCGGTGATGGAAGAGATCGCCGCACGCCAAGCGGTGGCACCGTCAGAGGACTGAGCACGACTCTTCAGCAGAATTGGCCAAAGTTGCTCAGAAAGACCTAGCT
>Ga0075522_10000437_pt1 | contig 30180 bp, 27 predicted proteins | sample NGEPerA_FD_74796 | JGI IMG/M metagenome (GOLD analysis project Ga0075522, IMG submission 74796) | Arctic peat soil microbial communities from the Barrow Environmental Observatory site, Barrow, Alaska, USA - NGEE PermafrostL2-A | ecosystem: Environmental > Terrestrial > Soil > Wetlands > Peat ...
GTTCCCACCACGGCGATCCTCGGCTTGGCCGGCAGGTCGTAGCGGGACAGGTCGAGCTCGGCGAGCGCCATGGTCTGGTTGTAGTAGCTGCCCGCCGACTCGATGATCTCCTTGGCCGTGGTGGCCAGGTGGGCCACGCCCTTCCACGGCTGCTCGGGATCGTCGCTCGGACGGGTGACCACGGCGCCGTCGATGTCGCCGGCCGCCAGCGCGGCGATGAGGATGGCCGAGACTACGCCGCCGTCCTGGGCGCCGTCGGGCCGGGCACCGGCACGCACGGCGAAGGCATCGGTGACCGCGCCCAGGCCGTCGCCCGGCGGGCCGCCGGTGATCTTCCAGTAGGTGTCGGAGGCGTCGACCCGCTCCACCGAGGCGGCCGCCACCTCGTCGGCCGAGGCGCCGGGCATGACGGTGGACGGCGGCCACAGGGCCTCATAGCGGAGCCCGCCTCGGGGGCAGAAGTCCCAGCACAGCGAGCATCCGGTGCACATCTTCACCAGCTCGGGCAGATCGGTGTCCTCGTCGATCCCCAGTGAGTTCGACGGGCAGGCGGCAATGCAGGTCCCGCACTGGATGCACCGCCCGGCGTCGATGACACCGGCCTGCAACTCGAAGAACCAGGTCTTGCCGGGCGGCTCCTCGATCCCGTTGATCTCCTCGCGGATCCGGTAGGCCTTCACGACGCGCCCCCCGGGGCGGCCGTGATGGTTACCGGGGTACCGGTGCCCTCGGCTGCCAGGGTGGCCCGCAGGTCGTCGTTCGGGACCCGCCGCGCCCAGTTGTAGAACGGCTCATCCGGGCGGCGCTCGGACTGGTAGCGGCGCACCACCCGCAGCAGGGCGTCGGGCACGTCGTTGACCGGTCGGGCGTTCTCGATCCAGTCGATGAACCCGGCATCGGTGCCGAGCGAGCCGCCCATGCCGATGTCGACCGCCTCGGCCAGGTGGTTTCCGACCTTGGCGACGTCGCCGCGGAAGCCGATGTCGGCGATCTGGGGCTGGGCGCAGCTGGCCGAGCAGCCCGAGAAGTGCATCCGGATGATTCCGGCGTCCTCGCCCCTGGGCGAGTGCCCACCCGGCGTCGGTGCGGCCCCGACCGGCTCGCCGGCCAGCTGCTCGTCGAGGAAGCGAGCCCACTTGACCGCCCGCTCCTTGGTCTCGACGATGGCGTAGCGACAGAATTCGGACCCCGTGCAGGCCACCACCCCGCGGCTGAAGGGGCCGGGGTAGGGCGAGTACTTGGCCAGGAGGTCCTCGGCCAACAAGGCGTCCACCCGGTCGCCGTGGACACCGGTGAAGGTGATGTTCTGGTCGGTACCGACCCGCAGGGTTCCGTCGCCGTAGGTTTCGGCCAAGCGAGCGGCCTCGACCAGCTCCATACCCTGCATGCGCCCGACCGGCACCGAACAGCCGACGTAGAAGTAGCCGTCCTCCTTCTGGCGGTGGACGCCCACATGGTCGCCGCGGTAGCGCCGGGTCAGGTCGTCACCCGCCGGCACCAGGTCGAAGTGGGCCCGCTTGGCCAGCTCGTCCCGGAAGCCCTCGGGTCCGAGCTCCTGGACCAGGTAGCGCATGCGGGCCAGGCCGCGGTTCTCGCGGTTCCCGAGTTCGCCGAAGAGCTGGGCGATGGCCCGGGTGACCTCGACCGCCTGGTCCTGGGCCACGAACACATCGATGTCCGAGGCCATCCGCTCACCGTCGGACAGCCCGCCCCCGACGAGGAGGTTGAACCCCAAGGAGCCGTCGGCGCCCCGGGCCGGCCACAGACCGATGTCGTTGATCTCGGCCTGGGCACAGTCCTCGACGCAGCCCGATACCGAGATCTTGAATTTGCGGGGGAGGTTGGCGTACTCGCGGTTGCCGGTGAAGAAGTCGGAGACGGCCCGGGCGATGGGCAGCGCGTCGAAGGCCTCGTCGGCGTCCACCCCGGAGACCGGGCAGCACAGCACGTTGCGGGCCGAGTCGCCGCAGGCCTGGACGGTGGTGAGGCCGACCGCGGCGAACCGGCGCCAGATCCGGGGGATGTCCTCGATCCGGAGCCAGTGGATCTGCACGGTCTGGCGGGTGGTCAGGTCGGCATAGCGGGACCCGAACAGGCGTGACTCCGTGCCGTCGGGACCCTCTCCGAAGGCGTCGGCGACCACGCCGATCTCGCGGGCCTGGGCGCCGGTGAGATAGCCGCCCGGCACCTTGACCCGCATCATGAAGGCATCGCCACCCTGCTTTTGGGGGTAGATCCCGGCCCATTTCAGGCGCTCGACCTCGCCGGGCACCTTGGCGATGCCGGCCGGGCCTTCCTTCGAGTACGTGTCGATGATGGCATCGGCGATCTCGAGGGGATGGCGCTCCAGCTTGAGCAGCTCGATCTCGCTCAGCTCACCCGTCTTGCGGTACGGGTTGACGAACGGCATAGGCCGGTCCGTCCCGCGCAGATGCAGCCCATACAGCTCGTCCCGGTCCTTGGTCATCTCAACGTCCGGTCATGTCAGCCGTGGAGCCCGCACTCGACCTTGTCGGAGTCGGCCCACCGGCCGGCCCGCAGGTCCTCCCCTTCGGCCACCGGGCGGGTGGTCGGCGCGCAGCCGATGGACACGTAGCCCTGGTCGCGCAGCGGGTGCTGGGGGATGTCGTGACCGCGTGCGTAGCCGACCAGGTCCTGGTGGGTCCATGTGGCCAACGGGTTGATCTTCACCATGCCCCAGCTGTCGTCGTAGGCGACGATGGGAGCGTGCCGGCGGGTCGGGGCGTCGTCGCGCTTGAGCCCGGTGACCCAGGCGTCCTTGCCGGACAGTGCCTGGCGCAGCGGGCGGACCTTGCGGAACTCGCAGCACTGGGCGGTGCCACACGGATGGGCTTCGCCACCGGCCACGGGGTGGGCGACGGTGAGGTTGAGGTTGTAGCGGTCCCGCACCGCTTCCACGTACTCGAGGGTCTCCTCGAAGTGGGAGCCGGTGTCGAGGAAGATCACTTCGATCCCAGGGTCGACCGCCACGGCGATATCGATCAGCACCGCCTCCTGGAACGAGCACGAGATGGCCAGCTTGGGTCCGAACCGCTCGACCGCCCAGGCCACGATCAGGCCGGCCGGTGCCGTCTCGAAGGCGGCCGACTGCTCGGCCATCTCCTGGCGCAGCCGCGCGATCGCAGGGTCGACTGCCCGTTCGGCCAGTCTCGTCCGGTTGTCCACCACGCTGAGCTTCACGTCGACTCGTCCTCTCCCGCCCGGAGCGGCGGGCCGCTGTCGTGCGGTCCTCCGGTCCTGCGGTCCCTCATCACCTGCGCCCAGTGCCGTCACGGCACCCTCGACCAGCCCCCTTCAGTGCTGGTCTGCACCACTCAGGAACTATACATGACTAACCCGATCAGGTTTTGAAACATTCCCGGATGCGGAAAGGGCCGGGAGGACGTGATCCGCCGGCCGGGCGGGGCCCGGGACGGGAATACACAGTACCAAGGCGGACCCGGGTGGCGCCGGTGACTACCATCTACCTTCAATGCACTCACTCCTGCCCGACGCACCGCAACCGGCCGAGGGCGACGTCGGCGACCGCCAGCAGGTCCTGGACCTCTCGGACCCCCGCTGGTCGAGCGACCCGTTCGCCATCTATGCCGAGTTGCGCGAGCGCGACCCGATCCACCGCAACGACGCTGCCGGGATGTGGGTGCTTTCCCGGCACGCCGACTGCCTGGCCGTCCTCCGCGATCGACGGAGCAGCTCGGACAGCGGGACCAGTGACTCCCCGTTGTCAGGGCCGATGTCCGAGGCCTTCCTCGAGATGCGCCCGTTTCTGTTCCTCGACCCGCCCGACCACACCCGGCTCCGGGGCCTGGTGGCCAAGGCCTTCACGCCCCGTGTGGTCGAGGCACTGCGGCCCCGGGTCCAGGCCGTGGTGGACGACCTGCTCGATGCCGCCATCGAGCAGGATCGGGTCGATCTGACCGAGGCGCTCGGGTACCCCCTGCCGGTCCGCATCATCTGCGAGCTCCTCGGGGTGCCGGCGGAGGACGAGCCGCTATTTCGAACCTGGTCCGACGCCCTCGCCCGCGGATTCGACCCCAGCTTCCTGCTGACCGACGACGTCGTGGCGGCACGCACCGAGGCCGTCACCCAGTTCGCCGAGTACTTCGCCGATCTGCTGGCCGAACGCCGCCGGGCGCCCGGGAACGACCTGCTCAGCCGCCTGGTGGCCGTCGAGGACGACGGGACCGTCCTGAGCGAGCCGGAGCTGCTGGCGACCTGCATCCTGCTGTTGGCCGCCGGGCACGGGACGACCGTCAATCTCATCACCGGTGGGGCGTTGGCCCTGCTCGATCACCCCGACCAGATGGCCATACTGCGCGAGGACCCCTCGACGACCCGGACCGCCGTCGAGGAGATGCTGCGCTACGTCTCCCCCGTCCAGCTGACCGGCCGCTACATGAGCGAGGACATCGAGCTCGGGGGCACCGTCCTGCGGGCCGGCGATTTCGCCATCCTCCTGCTCGCTTCCGGGAACCGCGACGCCGCCGCGTTCGACCGCCCCGATGCCTTCGACGTCCGTCGCACGCCCAACAACCACCTCGGCATGGGGTTCGGGATCCATCACTGCCTCGGCGCCCCACTGGCCCGGCTGGAGGCCCAGGTCGCCTTCACCGAACTCGCCCGCCGGGCGCCCAAGCTGACCCTGGACACCGATCAGGTGCGCTTCAGCGGGACGCTGGTGCTCCGCAGCATCGAGTCCCTGCCCGTCCGCTTCAGCGGCTGAGGCCGGGCCCGGCCGCCCCGATCACCGGCCGGAACCGCCCCCTCAGGGCTTGGCGACCATGAGGACGGCGACGGCGACCATGGCCACGCCGAGTCCCAGTCCGACCAGCCCGGTCCGCAGGCACGCGGCGGCCTCCTGACCAGTCCGTCCCGGATCCTCGTCGGGCGTACCTCCGGACCAGCCGGCCACCACCGTTTGGAGGTGGCGTTCCCCGGGCCACAACACGGCCTCGGCCACCACCGCCACGACCGCCCACACCCCCATCCCCATCGATACCCAGGTGTCGGACCAGCTCCACTGGCCCCCGCTCATGGCGATCAGGACGATCCCGAGCACCGGCACCGCGAACAGGACCCGGCCGACCCAGTTGACCCCGGGACGGTAGTAGCGGACCACCGGCTCGGTCAGCGGGCGGCCCGTCTGGAGTGCCCCACGAAGGGCCAGGGCGAAGCCCCCGGCAGCCACCACCGCCACCAGGCCGACCACCGCGGCGAGCACGTGGGCGAGCAGGACGAGGTCGTAGGAGACGGAATTGTCGTTGACCACGGCAGCGAGCCCGGCGACTGCGTTCGGCTCGGCGAAGTGCACGCGGTGATTCTGGCATCCCCGGGTCGTCCTCCCTTTGACCGACCCTGCGCCGCGTCCGGCCCCGGTATTGCTAGGTTGGGCACGGGTCGACGTCCGTGCGGGAGGCGCAGGCCCGCACCGGGCTTGGACAACGGATACCGAGGTGGCAGGTAGGTGTGCAGAAATGACCGACGATCGCTGAGGAGCAACGCTCCCAACTGATGAACCAACTCCGACTCGATCCCCTCACCGGGCGCTGGGTGGTGGTCAGCACCGACCGTGCCCAACGACCCCGTCCTTTTGCGCCACCCATGGCCTCCATCCAGGCCGACACGTCCCGGCCCTGCCCGTTCTGCCCCGGCAACGAGGAGGACACCTCGCCCACCCTGGAGACCCTCGGCGCCGACGGGTCCTGGTCGGTCCGGGTCGTCCCCAACAAGTACCCCGCATTCGAGGGTGACGCCCCGTTCGTGGTCACCAACCGAGGTCCGGTCTTCACCCAAGCCACGGCGGGCGGCATCCACGAAGTGCTCGTGCTCTCGCCCGATCACCAGAACTCGTGGTCGATGCTGACCAACGACCAGACCGGCGCCGTCATGCACGCCATCAGCGACCGCATCGGCCAGCACGCCTCGATCCCGGGACTGCGCTACAGCCAGGCCATCGTGAACGCCGGCCGTGAGGCGGGCGCCTCCATCGAGCATCCCCACGGCCAGCTGCTCGGGATGTCCTTCGTCCCCCGGGAGCTGGTCGAGGAGCAGGCCGGCTTCGCCCGGTTCGCCGGGCGGTGCCTGCTGTGCACCACCGTGGACGCCGAGGAGAACGTCGGCTACCGCGTCGTCTACTCCGACGAGCAGGTCCTGGTGATCTGCCCCTTCTGGAGCGGCTCTCCCTATGAAATGCTGGTCATCCCCCGGGCCCACGGCCCCCACCTCCACCACAGCCCGACCATCGATCTGCTGGCGGTCGGGCGGGCGCTCAAGATCGCCCTCGGGCGGCTCCGCAACGTCCTCGGAGACATCGCCTACAACCTGGTCTTCCACTCCGCCCCGTACCGGGCCCCCGAGCCGTACCACTGGCACGTCCACGTGGTCCCGAAGCTGACCACGGTGGCCGGATTCGAGCTCGGCACCGGCGTGCTCATCAACATCGTGAACCCGGAACAGGCGGCCGAGGAGCTCGCCGTCCCGGAACCCGTAGCCGAGACGGGCTGAGCCGGTCGGGTCAGCGGCGCCGGTCGGGTCCGGGACCGGATCCCAGGCCAGGCCCGATCACACCAGCTCGAAGTTGAGCGACCCGTACGGGCCGAGCGTGACCGCATAGGGCTCCGTTCCGATCAGCGGGAACGCCACCCGGCCGAGTAGCTCGACCGGTTGGCGGCCCGTCCACTCGGCCACGTCGATGGTCGCCGGCTGGGCCGTTCGACTCAGGTTGTGCACGCACAGCACCGGGTTGTTTCGCTCGCGCCCGGACTCGGGTGCCCGGCGGTCAGTCCGCACGAAGGCCAGGACCGACGGGTTGGCCGACGTCACCATCTGTACGGTGCCGGTGCCGAACACCGGAAACTGCCGGCGGACAGCCAGCATGCGGCGCATCCAGTGGACGAACGAGCTCGGATTGCGCTGCTGGGCCTCCACGTTCACCGCTGCGAACCCGTAGATGGGATCCATCAGCGGCGGCAGGTAGAGCTGGGCGAAGTCAGCCCGGCTGAATCCGCCGTTCCGGTCGGGGGACCACTGCATCGGGGTACGGACCGAGTCGCGGTCGCCGAGGTAGAGATTGTCGCCCATCTGGATCTCGTCGCCGTAGTAGAGGACGGGGCTGCCCCGCAGGGTGAACAGCACCGAGAAGAGCAGTTCCGACAGGCGCCGGTCGCGATCGAGCAGAGGGGCCAGACGCCGACCGATGCCCATGTGGCGCTTCATCCGTGGGTCCTTGGCGTACTCGGCGAAGAGGAAGTCGCGTTCTTCCTCGGTGACCATCTCGAGAGTCAGTTCATCGTGGTTGCGGAGGAAGATGGCCCACTGGGCCCCGGGCGGCGCGTCGGGGGTCTGGGACAGGATCTCGGTGATGGGATAGGCCTGCTCCCGTCGGACGGCCAGGAACAGCCGGGGCATCAGCGGGAAATTGAAGCACAGGTGACACTCGTCATCGTCGCCGAAGTAGTCGGCCACGTCGGCCGGCCAGCCGTTGGCCTCGGCCAGCAGGATCCGACCGGGGTAGTGGGCGTCGAGCTCGGACCGGACCCGCTTGATGAACGCGTGGGTCTCGGGCAGGTTCTCCCCGGGCGTGCCGTCCCGCTGGTACAGGTAGGGGACGGCGTCGAGGCGGAAGCCGTCGAGCCCGAGGTCGAGCCAGAACCGGACGACCTCGAGCATGGCGTCGGCCACATCGGGATTCTCGTAGTTGAGGTCGGGCTGGTGACCGTAGAACCGGTGCCAGTAGTACTGGTCGCGGACGGCGTCGTAGGACCAGTTGGAGCGTTCAAAGTCGATGAAGACCACCCGTGCCTCGGGCCATCGCTGGTCGTCGTCATTCCAGACATACCAGTCCGCCTTCGGATTGTCGCGGCTCTGGCGGGACTCGATGAACCATGGGTGCTGGTCCGAGGTGTGGTTGATGACCAGGTCGGCGACGACCCGGATGCCGCGCGCGTGGGCCTCGACCAACAGGGTCTCGATGTCGGCGACCGTGCCCGACTCGGGGTGGACCGAGAAGTAGTCGCTGATGTCGTAGCCGCCGTCGCGCAGCGGCGACGGGTAGAAGGGCAGCAACCAGAGGCAGTCGACGCCCAGCCACTGGAGGTAGTCGAGTTTGGCGATCAGACCCGGGATGTCACCCACCCCGTCGTTGTTGCCATCGAAGAAGCCGCGGATGAAGACCTCGTAGAAGACGGCGCGCTGGAACCAGAGGGGATCGTCCTCCGGCGGCGGGAGCGGTCCGGTCGGCAGCGTCGGCATGGCGGTCACGTGCGCACGCTATCCGACGGCCAGCGGGGTCCGGTGAGGCTCCCAATGGCCGGGTTCAGGTGTCGGGGAGCAGGCCAGCCAGCAGGCGGTCGGCCGCCTCGTACGGGTCGAGCACTCCCGAGGAGAGGTCGGCCACCAGGGGGGCGAACCGGTCGGCAGCCAACTGGGCGTCGAGCTGCTCCTCGACCCGGGCCAGCAGGATCTGGTGGAACTCGCGGGCCAGGCGTTGGTGCCGGTTCGCCTCGAGGTCGCCGTTGGCCACCAGGTGGGCCCGGTGGTCGGTGACGGCCGCCCACAACTCGTCCACGCCGTCGCCGTTCTGCGCCACGGTCTCCAGGATCGGGGGGCGCCAGTCGCCCAACTGGGTCAGGTCGAGCATCTGCTCGAGGTCCCGGCGGGTCTCGCGGGCACCGGGCCGGTCGGCCTTGTTGATGACGAACAGGTCGGCGATCTCGAGCAACCCGGCCTTGGTGGCCTGGATGTGGTCGCCCCAGCCGGGATTGACCACCACGATCGTCGTGTCGGTGGCGGCGGCCACCGCCACCTCCTGCTGGCCCACACCGACCGTCTCCAGGAGGACGACCGGCACGCCGACGGCCGACAGGACCCGGACGGCGTCCGGGACGGCCACGGCCAGGCCGCCGAGGTGGCCCCGGGTGGCCATGGAGCGGATGAAGACCTTGTCGTCGAGGGCGTGGTTCTGCATCCGCACCCGGTCACCCAGGATGGCCCCGCCCGAGAAGGGTGATGACGGGTCGATGGCCAGCACCGCCACCTGATCACTGCCGTCCAGGCCCACCGACCGGGCACGGTTGATGAGCTGGTCGGTGAGGGTCGACTTGCCCGCCCCGGGCGCTCCCGTGATGCCCACCGTGTAGGCCTGGCCCCGTGACCGGTAGGCGATGGCGGCCACGGCCCGGGCGCCGCCGCCACCCCGCTCCACCAGCGACAGGAGCCGGGGCAGGGCCACCCGGTCGCCGGCGCGGGCGGCGTCGAACAGCGTCGCGGGATCGGCGGAGCGGAGGACGGCCATGGAGGATGGAGCGTATCCGGGGCGGGGCGGGGCCGTCAGGCCCGGACGACATGGGCGCCGAGTGACACCAGCTTGCCGTCGAGGTCCTCGTAGCCGCGGTCGATGTGGTGGGCGTCGCTGATCACCGTCTCCCCGTCTGCCACCAGGCCGGCCAGCACCAGAGCGGCCCCGGCCCGGACGTCGAAGGCCCGCACCGGGGCGCCGGACAGCCGACCCACCCCCCGGACCACGGCGTGGTGGCCCTCGGTGCGGATGTCGGCGCCCATCCGGCGCAGCTCCTCCACGTAGCGGAAGCGGCCGAAGAAGAGGTTTTCGGTCACGATGCCCACGCCCTCGGTCACGGTCAGCAGGGTGACGAACAGCGGTTTGTAGTCGGTGGCGAAGCCCGGGTAGGGCAGGGTGGCCACGTCGGTGCTGCGCAGCCGCCCGACCCCGGCCGCCGAGGCCCGCAGGCCCTCGGGCTCGCACGTGATCTCCATGCCGGTGGCCGTCAGCTTCCGCAGCAGCATGTCCATGTGCTCGGGGCGCCCGTCCTCGACGATCACCTCGCCGCCCGACAGCCCGGCCGCCACCAGGAAGGTGGCCACCACCAACCGGTCGGGGATCACGGCGTGGGTGACGGGCTCGAGCCGGTCGACACCCTCCACCTCGATGCGCGACGTCCCGGCCCCGCTGATCCTCGCCCCCATGGCGTTGAGGAAGTCGGCCAGGTCCCGTACCTCGGGCTCGCGGGCGGCGTTCTCGATGACGGTGGTGCCCTTGGCCAGCACCGCGGCCATCAGCACGTTGTCGGTGCCGGTGTGGCTGGGGTACTCGAGCACCACCCGGTTCCCGACCAGCCGTGGGGTGCCGGCCACGGTCGAGCCCACCCGTCCCTCCACGTTCCCGTGGGACGAGGTGAACTCGGCTCCCATAGCCTCGAGGGCCCGCAGGTGCATGTCGATGGGCCGGGGCCCGAAGTCGTCGCCGCCGGGCATCGACACCCGGGCCCAACCGCAGCGGGTCAGGAGCGGCCCGAGGACGACCACCGAGGCCCGCATCTTCTCCACCAGCTCATAAGGGGCCTCCGGGGTGAGGTCGGCCGGCGTCGTCACCACCAGCTCGTCCGGGCACGCCCCGCGGGTCACCGAGGCGCCCATGGCCCCGAGTACTTCGGCCATGATGTCGACGTCGCTGATCCGGGGCACGTTGGTCAGGACGTGGCGCCCTTCGGCCAACAGGCAGGCAGCCATCAGCTTCAGGACGGAGTTCTTGGCACCCCCGGCGCGCACGGTGCCCGACAGCGGCCCGCTCGGGGTGACGACGATACGATCCACCGCTCCAGTATGGCCCCTGACCACCCTGCTCCTGGACGATGCGACGGCCCGGGGCCCGCCAGGCCGCCGGATGTCGGGGGACGTCCGGGGGTCGGTCAGATGACGGCGGTCTCCTCCCACCGGCCGAACACCCCGGCCAGTGCGCCGATCATCTCGCCCACCGTGGCGTAGGTCCGCACGGCGTCGAAGATGGCCGGCATCAGGTTGCGCTCGGCGTGTGCGGCATCCGCGGCCAGGCGGGCCAATGCTTCGGCCACGGCGGCGTCCGAACGGGCCAGCTTGACCTCGGCCAGGCGCTTGCGCTGGGCTTCCTCGACCTCGGGTCCGATGGCCAGGGTCGGGAGGAGGCCGTCCTCGTTGCCCCCGGTGTACCCGTTCACCCCCACCACGATCCGGCGGTCGGAGGAGACCTTGCGCTGGAACCGGTAGGCGGCGTCGGCGATCTCGCCCTGGAACCAATTGGCCTCGATGCCGGCCACCACCCCGTCCAGGATCGATCCCGAGCCCAACTCGTCGAGGTGGGCGAACACGGCCTCGGCCTGGCGCTCGAGCTCGTCGGTCAGCGCCTCGATGAACCACGAGCCACCCAGCGGGTCGGCCACGTTGGCCGCCCCGGTCTCGGAGGCGATGACCTGTTGGGTACGCAGGGCGATCCGGGCCGCCTTGTCGGTCGGGAGCGCCAGGACCTCGTCCATCGAGTTGGTGTGCAGGCTCTGGGTACCCCCGAGCACGCCGGCCAGCGCTTCGATGGCGGTGCGGACGATGTTGAGCTCGGGCTGCTGGGCGGTCAGTGAGACGCCGGCCGTCTGGGTGTGGAACCGGAGCGTCATCGACCGCGGGTCGGTCGCCCCGTAGCGGTCACGCAGCCAACGGGCCCAGATGCGCCGGGCGGCCCGGTACTTGGCGATCTCCTCGAAGAAATCGATGTGGGCGTTGAAGAAAAAGGACAGGCGCGGGGCGAACTCGTCCACCCCGAGCCCGGCGGTCCGGGCCGCCTCGACATAGGCGAACCCGTTGGCCAGGGTGAAGGCCAACTCGTGGGCGGCCGTGGAGCCGGCCTCACGGATGTGGTAGCCGGACACTGACACCGGGTGGAACCGGGGCATCTCGGCCGAGCAGAAGCGGATCACGTCGGTCACCAGCCGCATCGACGGTCGGGGTGGGAAGATGTACTCCTTCTGGGCCTGGTACTCCTTCAGCATGTCGTTCTGGAGGGTCCCGCCCAGCAGGCGCCGCTCGGTGCCCGCCGCCTCGGCCGCGGCCACGTACATGGCGAAGCACATGGGAGCCGGCGAATTGATGGTCATCGACGTCGTGGTGTGCCCGAGGTCGATCCCGTCGAACAGGTCCTCGGTGTCGGCCAGGGTGTCGACGGCCACCCCGCAGCGGCCCACCTCGCCTTCGCACATCGGGTCGTCGGAGTCGCGGCCCATGAGGGTCGGGAGGTCGTAGGCGACGGACAGCCCGTCCCCCCCAGCGGCCAGCAGGTCGCGGAAGCGGAGGTTGGTGTCCTCGGCCGTGCCGAATCCGGCGAACATCCGCATGGTCCACAGCTTCGAGCGGTACATCGAGGCATACGGGCCCCGGGTGTAGGGGAACTGGCCCGGCCAGCCGATGGCGTCCGGCGCTTCGCCGTCGGGCCCGTAGACGGGGTCGAGCGGCACGCCGGACATCGTCTCGAAATCGGCGTCGCGCAGCGATCCGGACGCGTAGGCGGCGTGCCACGCCTCGAATCCCGCAGAAGCCGGCTCATCGGTCATCCGGCCAGCATAGGGATGAACCGCCACTCCGAGCGGCTGTCCGGACGACGTCGCCTTCTCCCACCGGTGCCAGCCACTATCGTCGGTCCCCGTGAACGCCACCCAGCAGGCACCCGACCGCAATCTGGCCATGGAACTCGTCCGCGTCACCGAGGCCTCGGCCCTGGCCGCATCCCGCTGGATGGGCCGGGGGGACAAGAACGGTGCGGACGGGGCCGCGGTGAACGCCATGCGGATCGTGCTGTCCTCGATCGCCATGGACGGTGTGGTGGTCATCGGCGAGGGGGAGAAGGACGACGCCCCGATGCTCTTCAACGGCGAGCGGATCGGCGACGGCAACCCGCCCAAGGCCGACATCGCGGTGGACCCGATCGACGGCACCACCTCGGCGGCCCTGGGCCGGGGCGGGGCGTTGGCCGTCATCGCCGTGTCGGAAGAGGGAACCATGTTCGACCCCGGCCCGTGCGTCTACATGGAGAAGCTGGCCGTCGGGCCGCGGGCCGTCGGGGCCATCGACATCACCCGGCCGGTGCGGGACAACCTCGATGCCGTGGCCAAGGCCAAGGGCACCTCGGTGCGCGATCTGACCGTGGTGATCCTCGACCGCCCCCGGCACGAGGAGCTCATCGCCGAGGTGCGCAGCACCGGGGCCAGGATCCGGCTCATCACCGACGGCGACGTGGCCGGCGCCATCGCCACCTCCTGGCCCGACACGGGCGTCGACCTGCTGGTCGGCATCGGCGGGACCCCCGAGGGCGTGATCGCGGCCGCGGCGCTCAAGTCGATGGGCGGCGAGATCCAGGGCCGCCTGTACCCCCGCGACGCGACCGAGCGAGCTGCCGCCCTCGAGCTCGGCTACGACCTCGACGCCGTGCTCACCACCGACGACCTGGTCAAAGGCGACAACTGCTTCTTCGCCGCCACCGGGATCACCGACGGCGAGTTGCTCCAAGGCGTCCGCTACGACGAGTTCGGGGCCAACACCCAGTCGCTCGTCATGCGCTCGAAGTCCGGCACGGTGCGGCTCATCGATGCCCGCCACCCGCTGCACAAGCTGGCCGAGTACAGCGCAATCGAGTTTGGCTGAGCCGACGGTGTGGCCCCCGAGGCGGTGGGCGAACACAGCCGGAGATCGGCGAGGCGTCACCCGTGCCTCACCGGCGTCGCACTCCTGCTCGTCGGACTTGCAGCGGCGTGCAACACGCCCGGAACCTCGACGACGCCGGGCTCACCCGGTGCCCTGGCCCGCATGCGCCAGTCCGTCGCGCGCACCGAGGCAGCCGGCACCGCACACTTCGTCGCGGACTCGGACACGTCGTCGAGCACCGGCCGGGAACCGGCCCAGCGAATCACCGCCGTCGGCGACATCCGGTTCGCCGGTCCGGACCTGTCGTTGACCACCACGATCCGGTCGGTGCCGCCGCCATCGGGATCGAGCACGGCCTCGGCCACTGCTTCGACCACGCTGGCCATCTATCTCGGTCGGCACCTCTATCTCGGCTTTCCACCACCCCGATCCACCTGGACCGAGACGACGGTGCCTACCCCGTATCCCTATCTGGGCGCGGTCACCACGCAGGTGCTCCAGCACACCAACGGCCCGGTCACCGTCGTGGGGCACCGACAGGTCGACGGGCGGGCGACCACGGAGTACCACGTGCCGGTACCCGCCTCGGTGCAGACCAACCACGAGTCCGATGCCCACAACCGGCCCTTCGACGGACACATCAGTTTCGCCCCCTTCGTCCTCTTCGTCTGGCTCGACAGCGCCGGACGGATCGTCCGCACGTCGGCCACAGTCGTCGCCTCCACGTCGCAGAGACCGGGGACGGTGCGAGAGGTGGCCACCACCACCCTGTCCGCCTTCGGCGAGCCGGTGCACGTCGTCGCCCCGACTGGCGTCGTCCACACCTGACATCCCCGTCGCCCGCGCCATGGGCGCGACGGACAGAGGGATGTGCGGCACAGGCCCCTCGGATGGAGGCGCTCAGGCGGCGGTAGTGGAGGAGGCGTCGACGGCCTCCAGGCGCACCTGAGCCCGCAGCAGGGCGGCCTCGGCCTCGACCAGCTCGGGGTCGGCCTCCTCGCCTTCGGCCGGCGTCCGGTTGGCCGAGCCGCCCAGCTCGGTGACACGGGCCTCGGCGGCGTCGAGGGCGACCCGCGCCCGGTCGACGTCGATCTCCTCGGCCAGCTCGGCCACACCGACCAGCAGGGTGACCCGGGAACCGGTGACACCCTCGTCTTCGTCATCGAGCGCCACGTCCAGCTCGACCTGGGTGAAGCCGCCATGAACGGCCACCCGGGCATCGTCACCCTCGGGACGGACCACCCGGACCACGCCGGGCAGGACGGTGCCCACCAGGGGGGTGTGCCCGGCCAGGAAGGTGACGTCGCCCTCTCCCGTGCGCAGGATCACCTCGGAGGCCATCCCGCTGAACAGGATGCGCTCCGGGGTGACCAGGTTGATCTGGAAGAGGCTGTCGTCGGCCATGGCCCTATCGTCCGATCAGCTGTTGGCGAGGTCGTGGGCCTTGGCCAACACCGACTCGGCGCCGCCGACGTTGAAAAACGCCTGTTCCGGTACCTCGTCGAGGTCGCCGTTGACCAGTGCCTCGAAGGACTCGACGGTCTCCTCGACGGGGACGGTCACACCCTTCAGGCCGGTGAACACCTCGCCGACGTTGAACGGCTGCGACAGGAAGCGCTGGACCTTGCGGGCCCGGGCCACCGTCACGCGGTCCTCCTCGGACAGCTCGTCGAGGCCGAGGATGGCGATGATGTCCTGGAGCTCCTTGTACCGCTGGAGCACACCCTGGACCCGACGGGCCACGTTGTAGTGGCGCTCACCGACGATCTCGGGGGCGAGGATGTTGGACGTCGACGACAGGGGGTCCACCGCCGGGTAGATGCCCAGCGAGGCGATGTCCCGCGAGAGCTCGGTGGTGGCGTCGAGGTGGGTGAAGGTGGTGAACGGCGCCGGGTCGGTGTAGTCGTCGGCGGGCACGTACACGGCCTGCAGCGAGGTGATCGAACGGCCCCTGGTCGAGGTGATCCGCTCCTGCAGCTGGCCCATCTCGTCGGCCAGGGTGGGCTGGTAGCCCACGGCCGAGGGCATACGGCCGAGCAGGGTCGAGACCTCGGAACCGGCCTGGACGAACCGGAAGATGTTGTCCACGAACAGCAGCACGTCCTGGTTCTTCACGTCCCGGAAGTACTCGGCCATGGTCAGGGCGGCCAGGGCCACCCGCAGGCGCACGCCCGGGGGCTCGTCCATCTGGCCGTAGACCAACGCGGCCTTCTCGATGACGCCGGACTCCTGCATCTCCAGCCACAGGTCGGTGCCTTCACGGGTGCGCTCCCCGACGCCGGCGAACACCGAGACGCCACCGTGGTTGGTCGCCACCCGGTTGATCATCTCCTGGATGAGCACGGTCTTGCCCACGCCGGCCCCGCCGAACAGGCCGATCTTGCCGCCCTGCACGTAGGGCTCGAGCAGGTCGATCACCTTGATGCCGGTCTCGAACATGAGCGCCCGCGGCTCCAGGGTGTCGAAGTCGGGGGCACTCCGGTGGATGTCCCAATGGTCCTCGGCGACCCCGATGTCGGCGGTGTCGAGCGGCTCGCCCAGCACGTTGAACACATGGCCGAGCACGGCGTCGCCGACCGGGACCTGGAGGCCGTGGCCGAGGTTGCGCACCTCGGCGCCACGGGTCAGGCCGTCGGTGGCCTTGAGGCAGATGCACCGCACCCGGCCGTCGCCGATCTGCTGGGCGACCTCGGCGGTGATGGTCAGCTTGTCACCCTCGAGCTCGACGTCCACCTCGACGGCGCCGTTGATCTCGGGGAGGGCGTGGGGCGGGAACTCCACGTCGATGACGGGCCCGGCGATGGCCACCACGCGGCCGGAGGCCAGGGTCTGCGGCTCGGTGGACTGGGGGGCGGTGGTGGTCATGAGCGTCGGGCTCCCTTGCGGTCGTCAGTTACTGCGGTGGTGGATACGGAGTTCGGTGTGGTGGCGGGCACGGGTCAGACCCTCGTCTCGATGACGAGGCCACCCTCGTCACCCTCGGCCCCGGCTCGCAGCGCCTCGGCACCACTCACGATCTCCATGATCTCGGTGGTGATGGTGTCCTGGCGGGCGCGGTTCATGATCCGTGAGTACTTCTTGATGAGCTCACCGGCGTTTTCCGTGGCGGCGGCCATGGCCCGCTGGCGCGAGGTCAGCTCGGAGGCCGAGGCCTCGAGCAGCGAGGCGAAGATCTCGGTCTCGGCGGCCCGGGGGGCCAGGTCGACGAGGAGGATGGCAGCATCCGGCTCGAACTCGGTGTAACCGGCCTTGACCGGCTCATCGTGGGGGGCGATGTTGCGGCTGACGCCGGGGGCGTCCTCGTGGTTGGCCTTTTCGTCCGGGGTGCGGGGGTCGACCAGCGGGAGGAGCTGGCGCACTTCCACCTTCTGGCTGCCGGCGCTGAGGAAGCGGGTCGAGACCACGAGGACCTGGTCGACTTCGCCGTTGACGAACGGCGTGACGGCAGCCACGGCCACCTCGCGGGCGTCGGCGAACGTCGGGCGCTCGCTCATCCCGAGGAACGACTGCTCGATCTCCTGGCCGCGGAACCGGAAGTAGCCAACCGCCTTCTTGCCCACCGTGACCAGTCGAGTCTCCACGCCATCGGCGGTGAAGGTGGCCAACAGGCGCTCGGTGGTCCGGAAGACCGTCGTGTTGTACCCGCCGCACAGGCCACGGTCGGCCACGACGCACAGCACCAGGACCTTGGTGACCTCCTCGGGGGTACCGAGGAGGCGACCGGCAGCCACCGGGTCACCGAGGGCGGTCTCCAGGACGATGCGGGCCATGCCCTCCTGGTACGGCTTGGATGCCGCGATGCGACCCTGGGCGCGCACGATCTGCGACGCAGCGATCAGCTCCATCGCCTTGGTGATCTTCTGCGTCGACTTGATGCTCTTGATCCGTCGACGGAGGATGCGCTCCTGGCCACCTGCCATCGGTCAGTCGACCTTCCCGGAATCGAACGTGTCGGTGAACTTAGCGAGCGCGCTGGCCAGTACGTCACCCTCGGGCAGCTTGCCGGAGGACCGGATGCCGTCGAGGATGTCGGCGTGGTTGGCGCGGAAGTAGGCGCGCACCTCGACCTCGTAGCGTTGCACGTCGGCCACCGCGATGTCGTCGACATAGCCCTCAGAGCCGGCAAAGATCACCAGCACCTGCTCCTCGACCGGAACCGGCTGGTTGAGGCCCTGCTTGAGGAGCTCGGTGAGCCGGTAGCCGCGGTCGAGCTGGGCCTGGGAGACCTTGTCGAGCTCGGAGCCGAAGGTGGCGAAGGCCTCGAGCTCGCGGAACTGGGCGAGGTCGAGCTTCAAGGTGCCGGACACGGCCTTCATGGCCTTGACCTGGGCTGCGCTCCCCACCCGGCTGACCGAGATGCCCACGTTGATGGCCGGACGCACACCGGCATAGAAGAGCTCCGACTCGAGGAACACCTGGCCGTCGGTGATCGAGATCACGTTGGTGGGGATGTAGGCCGACACGTCGCCGGCCTTGGTCTCGATGATGGGCAGGGCGGTCAGCGATCCGCCGCCGGCGTCGTCGGACAGCTTGGCCGCCCGCTCGAGCAGCCGGCTGTGCAGGTAGAACACGTCACCCGGGTAGGCCTCGCGACCCGGTGGACGGCGCAGCAGGAGCGACATCTGTCGGTAGGCCTCGGCCTGCTTGGAGAGATCGTCGTAGACGATGAGGGCATGCTCGCCGTTGTCCATCCAGTGCTGGCCCATGGCGCAGCCGGCGTAGGGGGCGAGGTACTTGAACGGGGCGGGGTCGGCCGCGCCGGCCAGGACGACCACCGTGTACTCGAGGGCCCCGTAGCGCTCGAGGGTGGCGACGGTCTGGGCGACCGAGGACTCCTTCTGGCCGATGGCGACGTAGATGCACTTCACCCCCAGCCCCTTCTGGTTGAGGATGGTGTCGATGGCGACGGTGGTCTTGCCCGTCTTGCGGTCGCCGATGATCAGCTCGCGCTGACCCCGGCCGATCGGGGTCATGGCGTCGATGGCCTTGATGCCGGTCTGCAGTGGCTCCGACACGGGCTGGCGTCGCACGATACCGGGCGCCTGGACCTCGAGGCGGCGGGTCTCGGTGGTGGCGACGGGACCCTTGCCGTCGACCGGCTCGCCCAGGGCGTTGACCACACGTCCGAGGAGGGCGTCGCCCACCCGGACCGAGAGGATGCGCCCGGTCGCCTTGACCAGCTGCTCCTCCTCGAGGCCGGTGTCCTCGCCCAGGATGACGGCGCCGATGGTCTCCTCGTCGAGGTTGAGGGCCAGGCCTTCGGTCCCGTCCTGGAACTCGAGGATCTCGTTGACCGCGCAGCCGGGAAGCCCGGTGATGCGGGCGATGCCGTCGCCCACTTCGACGATGCGGCCGACCTGTTCGGTCCCGACCTCGGGCGTGTAGTCGTCGACGTACTGCTTGAGCGCAGCGGTGATCTCGTCGGCGTTGATGGTCAACTCAGCCATCGGTTGCTTCCCTTCGTGTTGGGGTTCCTGGAATCCGGTAGGCCTCCTCGGAGGCGAGGACGTGCTCCTTCAGCTCATCGAGCCGATGGCGGGTGCTGGAGTCCACCAGCAGGTCGCCGACCTGGACGACCACGCCACCGAGCAGCGCGGGGTCCAACGTCACCTGCAGGTCGACCGGGTTGCCGGTCAGGTGGGCCAGCGCGTCGCAGAGGTCCCGCTGCTGGTCGTCGCTCACTGCGTCGGCGGCGGACACCCTGGCCACCCGCCAGCCGCGGGCCTTGGCCGCGTCCTCGACCAATGTGTCCAACGTGGCCACGATGTCGCGGGGCCGGCCGCCCCGGGCGGCGTAGGAGGCCAGGCGGGAAGTGGCCGCCAGCGTCTTGCCACCGAGGAGCTTGCCGATGACGTCCTGGCGGACGACGACCGGCAGGTCGCGGTCGCCGAGGGCGTGGCGCAGGCGCCGGTTGGCCTCGACCGTGCGGGCGAAGCGGAAGAGCTGGTCCTCGATCTCCTCGAGCTCGGCGACGGTGCACGACTCGAAGACGGCGGCCGCGTAGCCCGAGACACGGTTGAGCGAGCCCAGGCGGCCGAGGACGTCCTCATCGAACGGCTCGGCTGCGGTGGCCGCCGGGCGGGCGGCGGCGATGGACAGTCGGCTCCCCATCCACCGGAACGACGAGACCAGCTCGCCGGCCGGCACCACCGAAACGGCCTGATGGACCAGGCGGGCCACCTCGTGACGGGCCTTGCCCTCGAGCAGTCGGTCGAGCACGGCGCGACGGGCGGGCACCGGCACCGAGCCGTCGTTGACGGCCAGGAGAAGGGCGTTGTTCCCTTCCACGATGTCGGCGAAGGCGTGCAGCTGCGCGCCGGCGTCGACCAGACCGCCGTCGGCGGCCAGCGACTCCTCCATGGCGGCCAGGTAGCCCTGGAGGGCTGGGTTCACCGGGCGCCCCCGGCGCCGGCGGCGGCGCCCGTGGTCTCGGTCCGCACGGCGGCGATGGCCTCGTTGATGAGGTCCTGGTGGTCGGCGGCCTTGATCTCCCGACCGATGACCCGCTCAGCTGCGGCCAGGACGATCTCGCCCACCCGGGCGGTCACCTCCTCGACGGCGGCCTGGCGGGCCACGACGACCTCGGCCTCGGCCGAGGACACGATCCGGTCGTGGACGGCCTGGCCCTCGGCGGTGGCGCCGGAGACGATCTGGTCAGCGGTGGACTGCGCCTGGGCGACGATCTCGCGGGCCTGGGTACGGGCCTGCTCCAGCACGGAACGACGCTCGGCGTCGGCCTCCTCGGCGTCGGCCTTGGCCTTGTCGGCCGCCTCGAGCTCGCCGCGGATCTGCTCCTGGCGCTCGGTGAGCGCCGCGTTCAGTACGGGCAGCACGTACTTGGCGATGACGCCGAGCACGATGATGAACGCGATCAGGACCACGATGAACGTCCCGTTGGGGACGAGGAAGTTACTGGTGGCGATTGGCATGGTCGTCATCCTTGGTCGGTCGGAGGAGCCCCCGGACAGGTCCGCCCGTGCCCCGAGGGCCACCGGCAGGGTCGCCCGGACGGGCGGGGTTCACTTGCCCAGCGAGAACACGAAGAGTGCGGCGAAGACCAGGTTGATGAAGTACGCCGCCTCGCAGAGGCCGACGGTCAGGAACATGATCGTGGTCAGGCGACCCTGGGCCTCGGGCTGACGGGCCACGCCGGCGATCGTCTGGCTACCGGCCAGGCCGTCACCGATGGAGGCACCGACGGCACCGCCGCCGAGCGCCAGGCCGGCGCCGATGAGGCCACCGGCCGTCTTGATAGCGCTGGTGTAGTCGACGGGACTTGCTGCCATGGGAACTGCTCCTTTGTTGAGGTAGATGGGTGAAAAGGTCTGGACCGGGTGCCGGTGACCGGCGTCAGTGGGCCTCGTCTGGGGCCATTGCCGTATCGAAGTAGAGGATGGTGAGGAGGGCGAAGATGAAGGCCTGGATGGCGCCGATGGCCATGTCGAAGAGCTTCCACACCACGGTGAACAGGGTGGACAGGACACCGCCGATCACGCCGTAGCTGCCGAACTTCCAGGCGACCAGTGCAGCGAGCAGCGACAGCATCAGGCCGCCGGCGAAGAGGTTCCCGAAGAGACGGAGCGTCAGGGTGACCGGCCTCACCAGCTCCTCGATGCCATTCATGAACAGATTGACCGGGGCCAGTTTGGTGGGGAAGGGCTGGGAGAGGTAGTGCTTGACGTAACCGCCCACCCCCCGGTTCTTGATGGCCGCCCGGTGGACCATGAAGATGACATACAGCGCCATGGCGAGCGGCAGGTTGATGTCGCTGGTCGGGGCGGGCAGAAAATCGAGCTGGGAGCCGATCCCCAGTGCCTCGAAGAGGTTGCAGGTGAAGATGAAGACGAAGAGGGTCAGGGCCAGTGGGACGACCGCGGCACCCCGGGGGCCGATCGAGTCGTCTACCTGCTTCTGTACGGCGCCGACGGCCAACTCCCAGGCCAGCTGGAACTTGCCCGGCACCCCACTGGTCGCCTTCGAGCGGAGGATCAGGCCGAGGGTGATAACGATGAGTCCGGCGATACAGGTCGCCCAGACGATGTCCAAGTTGATGGTCAGTCCGAAGATCTTGCCCTGGAGGTGCGCTCCTGGCGTGATGTCGATGCCCACCAATGGGGTCATGAAACCGGCCATGTGGTCAGGCACCTCCACGGGTGTCGTCGGCGGCCTCGACAGCGGCGGGCGACACCACGGGCTCGTTGTCGTCGATCACGTTGGCGTTGATGACATCGTCGACCGAGGTCATCGGGCCGGCCTTGGCCATCGAGCGGGCCACATTGGCGATCAGGATCATCTGGAAGGCGGCCAGACCGCCGAGCACGCCGAACCCCAGCGGCTTGGAGAGGAAGCACAGGCCCAGGGCGATCACCGTGATCACGCCCATGCGGCCGAGCGTGTTGACGGCCAGCGGGCGCTTGGGGTTGTCGACGTCCATGGCCGTGACCTTGTCGACCGACACACCGATCAGGCGGAAGTTGAGGAGGCCCATGCCAAGGCCGATGCACGCTCCCACCCCAACCAGCAGGTGGCCGAAGGAAAATGCGGCCACCAGGGCGGCGGCACCGAACACCAGAGTCGCGCCCATGGTCCGGCGGGACACGTCAGGAAGGTTCGGGAGCGAGAAGTGGGCGAACACCGCTAGGACCCCGCCCCGGTGGCGGCTACAGGTACTTCCGGATCGTGGAGACGGCCATGGCCACGGCCACCACCAGTCCGACGGTCAGCCCGACCAGCAGAAATGCCGGCGAGGAGTGCAGCACGGCGTCGAGCACCAGGCCGGCACCCATGGTGACAGCCAGGCACAGCCCGATCGAGAGCCCGAGCCCCAGGAAGGCCACCGCTCCCGGCGACAGCCGACGGTCCGACGGCTTCCAGTGTGGCTGCGGGTCGTCCGCATCGGGCGCGGGGGTGGGCTCGTCCATGCTCGGGCCGGACCGCGTCAGTCGATGTCGGGAAGGGAGGCGTCACGGGTGGATTCCGGGCTCACGCAGGGGACGAGCAGGTCGTCCGGGCATCGGTGTCGAACGGGCACAGGCCTATGGCGCGGCCCCTCGGGGCGGACCCCTCCGAAGGGGTGGAAGGCCAGTAATTCACGTGGCGCATCATCGCACTTTTCCGTTGGGCGCAGCAAAACGCCCGAAACATGCTGTTCACGGCTTGGTAACGCTGGCGCCCCCTGTGCCCGGCGGCCGTGCCTCGGCCCGTTCAGGCCGAGGTGTCCACGACCCGGTCCGGCTCGGCCTCCCGGAGCTCCGCCCTGTCACCCACCGCCCCGTCACCCACCGACCCGTCCTGGGCGTCGTCGGCCCCGCTTTCTGGGGCAGCGTCTTCCGGGAGCGGTGGCTCCTCGGCTTCGGCCTGTCGCCGCAGCGACGGGTGGAACAAGGTGTAGAGGATCACGCCGAGGGCCAACGCGCCGAACGGGATAAAGGCGTTCACACTCGAGACGTAGAGGGGGAAGAGCACGAGGCCCGACAGCAGGACGGTCCAGGCCCACAGGATGAGCACACTGCGCCGGTGACCGTGGCCGAGGCGGAGCAGGCGGTGGTGGAGGTGGTTCTTGTCCGGGGTCGAGAACCCGGTGCGGTTGGCCGTGCGCCGCACGAAGGCGAAGGCCATGTCGACGATGGGTACCCCGAGAATGAAGAAGGGGATGAACAGGGGGGCGAAGAAGAAATAGGTCTGCCCGCTGCGGGCGGCCACCCCGCCTACCGTGCCGGCCGAGCGCCCCCCGATGAGCATGGTGGACGCGGCCATGAGCAGGCCGAGGAGGAGGGCGCCGCCGTCACCCATGAAGATCTTGGCCGGGTGGAAGTTGTGGGGCAGGAAGCCGAGGCAGATGCCGCAGGTGACGACGGCGATCAGTGGGCCGATGTTGTCGACGGGCAGGTTGCCCAGGTACTGGAGGTGGAGCCCGTAGACGGCCAGGGCCCCCGATGCGATGGCCACCACGCCGGCGGCCAGTCCGTCCAGCCCGTCGATCAGGTTCACGGCATTGGTGATGGCGATGACCCACAGTGCGGTCAGCAAGGGCGTCCACTCCGGTGACAGCTGGACCTGCCCGGCCAGCGGCACCTTGAACTGGAACCAGGTCACGCCCATGAAGTAGAGGATCGTGGCCGCCAGCACCTGACCGGCCACCTTGGCCGGCGCCGACATGTCCCGGAAGTCGTCGATGAGCCCGACCACGAAGATGGCGGCAGCGCCGAGGATCAGGCCGAGCGGCTCCGACGACCCGCGGAACAGCTGGTCCAGACCGGGGATCGAGGCGGCCACCGCCCAGGTGAGCAGCATCCCGAGGAACATGGCCACGCCGCCCGACTGGGGGGTGACGCGCTGGTGGACCTTGCGGTCGTCGGGCTGGGCGACGTAGCCGATCTGCACGGCGATGCGCCGGGCCGGGAAGGTCAGGATCCAGGTGGAAGCGGCGGCCACCACCAGGAGGACTGCGTACCAATTGAGCGGGACGCCCGCGTTCACCGGGTCACCCCGGGCGTCCGCCCGCGGCTGGCGATGTCACGCCCCGGCCAGGCCCGGGTACGGGGGGAAGCCGGCGCACAGCTCCCGGACCTCTTGCCGGATCGTCGCCACGACTCCGTCGTCGGCCCGACCGCGCAAGGTGCGGCCGATGAGGGCGCCGACGCGGGCCATCTCGGCCTCGCCCATTCCGGTGGTGGTCAGGGCGGCCGTGCCCAATCGCAGGCCGGAGGTCACGAACGGGGATCGGGGGTCGTCGGGGATGGTGTTCCGGTTGCAGGTGATGCCGGCCCGGTCCAGGACTTCCTGGGCCTCCTTGCCGGTCAGCTCGGCGTCGAAGGAGCGGAGGTCGCACAGGACCTGGTGGTTCTCGGTGCCCCCCGATACGAGGCGGATGCCCTCGGCACCGACCGCGGTGGCCAGGGCCTGGGCATTGGTCACCACCTTGGCCGAGTAGTCCCGGAACTCCGGGCGGGCGGCCTCGGCGAACGCCACCGCCTTGCCGGCGATGACATTCTCGAGCGGTCCCCCTTGCAACCCCGGGAAGATGGCGCTGTCGATGGCCTTGGCGTACTCGGCCGAACACAGGATGGCTCCGCCACGCGGCCCGCGCAACGTCTTGTGGGTGGTGAACGTGACCACGTCGGCCACCCCGACCGGCGACGGGTGGACGCCACCGGCGATGAGGCCGGCCGGGTGCGCCGCGTCGAACAGGAACTTCGCCCCGACGGAGTCAGCGATCTCGCGGAACGGCATCGGATCGATGATCCGGGCGTACGCGGTGGAGCCGGCCACGATCAGTTTCGGCCGGTGGGTGCGGGCAAGATCGGCGACCTGGTCGAAGTCGATGATCTCGCCCGGCTTGTCGGGATCGTCCGTGGCCGGCGACACGCCATAGGACACGAAGTTCCAGATCTTGGAGGTGATGGACGCCGGCGACCCGTGGGTCAGGTGCCCACCGTGGTCGAGGCGCATGGCCAGCACCGTGTCGCCCGGGTCGATCAGGGCCTGGTAGGCGGCCACGTTGGCGTTGGACCCCGCGTGAGGCTGCACGTTGGCGTGCTCGGCGCCGAACAGGGCGGTCAGCCGGTCGCGGGCCAGGTCCTCAACCTGATCGATGACCTGGTTGCCCCCGTAGTACCGACGCCCCGGGTAGCCCTCGGCGTACTTGTTGGTCAGGATCGAGCCGGTAGCGGCGAGCACGGCGGGGGACGTGAAGTTCTCCGAGGCGATGAGTTGGAGCGTGGTGGACTGGCGTTCGGCCTCGGCCCCGAAGAGCGAGAGGACCTCGGGGTCCCCGGCGAGCCAGCGGTCGAAGGGCGAGGCGGAGGTGGGGCTGCTCATGGGCTCGGCTGCTGCCTTTCCTGGTCGGTGATCTGGTCGATGCGCCGCTGGTGTCGGCCGCCGTCGAAGTCGGTGGAGAAGAAGGCGTCGATGACGTCCATCGCTTCGGCCCGCCCGGTCGTGCGCTCACCCACGCACACGACGTTGGCGTCATTGTGGCGACGGGCCAGGACAGCGGTCGTCGTGTCGTGGACCACGGCGGCCCGTACGCCGGGCACCTTGTTGGCCGCGATGCCGATGCCGATGCCCGAGCCGCATACACAGACGCCCCGCTCGGCCCGCCCATCGGCCACCGCCTCACCCACCGCCCGGCCGTAGAGGGGGTAGTCGACCGAGACCTCGGACGAGTCGGCGCCCAGGTCGAGCACCTCGTGGTCGGCGCCGGTCAGGTGGGCGATGATCTCCGACTTGAGGGCGTAGCCCGCGTGGTCCGAGCCCACGGCGATGCGCATGGCCCGAGTGTACCGAGTGGGGCGCAGGGGGATCAGAGGGGACCGACTCGGACTGTGCGTCCCCACCGGGTGCACGGACGAGGGGGAACGGATGAGGACGGACCGGGGGACGGCGGGGCGTTTGCCCACTGATTCGGGGGCCTTCGGGCCGCCGGTAGGCTCGGATGGTCATGAAGATCGACCCGTCCACCCCGGTGGTCGTGGGCGTCGGCCAGGTGACGAACCGACCCCGGACCGAGGGGGAGGGCAGCCTGGCCGACCGTCCCGAGCCCCTGGGCCTCATGCTGGACGCCGTCCACGCCGCCGTCGAGGACTGCGACGGGGCGCGTCCCGGCGGGGCGTCCCCGGCCGGACGGTCGTTGCTCGCCCGGGCCGGATCGCTCCGGGTGGCGAACCCGCTGAGCTGGCACTACATCGACCCCGGGGCCCTACTCGCCGAGGAATTAGGGATCGAGCCCGACCAGATCCTGGTCACCACCACCGGGGGCAACAACCCCCAGTCACTGGTCAACGCCACCGCCCTGGCCATCGGGCGGGGCGAGCTCGACGTGGCCGTCATCGCCGGGGCCGACTGCCACTACACGCAGACGGCGGCCCGCCGGCACCCGGACCGGCCGCTACTCCCCTGGACCGTCCAACCGGCGGACACCGAGCCGCCCACCCTCTTCGGCAGCGACCGGCGCGGGACGACCCGGTCGGAGGAGGAGCGAGGTCTCGATCTCCCGATCCACGTGTTCCCCCTGTTCGAGAACGCGTTGCGGGCTGAGTCGGGCCGAACCCTTCCGGAGCACCTGGCCCACATCGGGGCCCTGTGGTCGCGCTACTCCTCGGTGGCGTCGCACAACCCCTACGCCTGGATCCGGGACCCGCTCACGGCTGACGAGCTGACGACGGTCTCCGAGTCCAACCGGATGATCGCCTATCCCTATACCAAGCTCCTGACGGCGAACCTCCAGGTGGACCAAGGGGCCGCAGCCATCCTGTGTTCGGCCGCCGCGGCCGAGGCCGCCGGCGTCCCTCGCGACCGTTGGGTCTTCCCGCTGTCCGGAGCCGACGCCGAGGACCACTGGTTTCTCTCCCACCGGGCCGATTTCCACTCGTCCCCCGCCATCCGGTTGGCGGGGGCATCCGCCCTCGCCCTGACCGAGACCAGCATCGACGAGGTGGCCCACCTCGACCTCTACTCGTGCTTCCCGTCCGCGGTGGAGATCGCCGCCGCAGAGCTGGGAGTACACGACGACGATCCATCGCGACCCCTGACCGTCACCGGCGGGATGACCTTCGCGGGTGGCCCGGGAAACAACTACGGAACCCACTCGTTAGCGGCCATGGTCGGCGTGCTGCGCGAGGAGCCCGGCACCACAGGGCTCACCACCGGGCTCGGTTGGTACGTGTCCAAGCACAGCGTCGGCATCTACGGCACCGAGCCACCCACGAACCGTCCCCACGACGACGACCGGCTGCCGGAGCACACCGTGGTCGAGTCGGCGTCGGGATTCGCCTGGGCCGACCCCCAGGCCGCGGTGGGCTCACTCCCCCAGTGCTCCCCGGACGCCGACGCCAAGGGCGAGATCACCGTCGAGACCTACTCGGTGTCGTTCGGACGGAACGGCTCACCGGAGCGTGCCGTGGTGGCGTGTCGGACGCCGGAGGGACGTCGGGCCTGGGCCCACGTCACCGACGCCGATCACCTGGCCGTGCTGGTCACCGAGGAAGGGTGCGGGCGCCTCGGCACCCTGCGGCCCGACGGCGAGGTCGACCTGCGCTAGCCGGTGGGTGGCCGCAAGCGGCACTACGTCGACGCCGCCCCCAGCTCGGGGGTCGGTCTTCCGTGGCTGCGATATCGGTGCCGGAATGCCACGTAAGCGATGGGTCCGGCGGCCATTGGAAGCCAGTACGAGGCGAGGCGGTAGGCCAGGGTGGCCAGCACCGCCTGGGCCCCGTCGAGGCCGGCCAGGGCCAGGAATCCGGCGAGGCTCGCCTCGACCACGCCGATGCCCCCCGGGGTGATGGGGAGGAGGCCGATGACGCCGGCCACCGCATAGGCCAGGAGGATCAGGGACGGACGCGGGTGGGCGCCGACGGCGCGGACGCAGAACAGCAGGCAGAGGTAATCGAAGACGAGGCGGCCGACCGACAGCAGCATCGCCTGCCACCATTGCTGGCCGAGGACGGCCCGGATGACATTGCGCTGGGCCAGCAGGCGCTCGGGCAGCCCGTCGACAGGTGCCCGCTTCTTCAGCACCCGGTTGCGGACCGACTGTGCCACCCGGCCCGCCCACAGGAGCGGGGCGTCGAACGACATCACCACCGCTCCGAAGACGGTGAAGAGGACGAATCCGATCGCCCCCACCCAGGCGGCGTGGGACAGGTCGGAGGCCACCGGGGTCCCGAAGATGACCACCGGTAGGACGAACACCGGCAGGGCCAGCAGCCCGCCGATGCCGAGGAACGAGAAGGCGGTGAGGCCGCTGACCGACTCGGCGGCGTCCATCCCGGCGGTGCCCAGCATCCGGAACTGGACGGCCGCCCCGGCCGCCGCGCCCCCGGGCACGATGAGCGAGATGGCGTTGCCCGACAGCTGGGCGGTGATCACCGCGAACCACGCCTTGGTTCGCAGGGCGATCCGCTGGAGGGCGAAGGTACAGGCGAAGTGGGCTCCCTCAGCCACCACCGCGGGGATAAACCACAGGAAGTTGAGCGTGGCCAGCTTGGGCCACGAATGCAGGACGGAGAGGATGCTGGGGGCCACCAGGTACAGGACCACCCCGGTGAAGGCGATCCCGATCGACCGCTTGACCAGCGCCTTCCAGCGGATCGGGCGGCGCTGCTGCTCCTCGAACTGGGCCTCGAACGACCGGGGGTTGGCGTCATTGGGCGGGCCCGCAGACGCGGCCGCCGTCATCCCCTCACCGTCGCTTCCACCCATCGGTCACCTCGGCCCGGACCCTCAGCCTCCGGCCAGTCCCATGACCGCCGCCATGACGATGTTGGCGCCGCGCAGGTCGCCCTGGAGGCCGGCCTCCATGCGGTTCATGGCGTAGCACACCGTCAGCTCGGCGTCCTGATCCATCACGATGAGCGAACCGCCGTACCCTCCCCAGAAGCAGGCGCGTGGCCCGATGGGCATCATCCCCGAGCTCAGGCCGTAACCCATCCCGAACCGGTACTCAGCCCCGAGAATCAGGTCGGTGCCGTGGATCTGCTCGTCGAAGATCCGCTCGCACCCCGCCTCTGATAGGAGCCGCACGCCCCGGGCCTCTCCGTTCCCGGCGATGATCGACTGCACCAGGGCCACCGACCGTGCATTGCCGTGTCCGTTGGCCGCCGGGATCTCGGCCCGGCGCCACCAGGCGTGGCTCGGGTAGCTGGCGTCGAGCATCGGGTTCGACATCACCCGGATGACCAACTCCGACGGGTTGAGCGCCTCGAGGTCCAGGGGCGGCGGCGGGATCACCACCGAGACCCGGGGGTCCTCGGACTCAGGAAGCCCGATGTGGAAGTCGGCCCCCAACGGCTGGGCCACCTCCGAGGCGAACCAGGATCCGATGGTCGTCCCGGTGATCCGTCGGACCACCTCGCCGATCAGGTAGCCCTGGGTCACCGCGTGGTAGCCGGATGCCGTGCCGGGCTCCCACCACGGCTCCTGAGCGGCCAGGACCGACGTGCACTTCTCCCAGTCGGCCAGGTCCTCGGGGGCCATGGGCTCGGCCCACCCGGGCAGGCCGGCGGTATGGGCCATGACATGGCGGACCTCGACGGATTCCTTCCCACCGGCGGCGAACTCGGGCCAGTACCGGGCGACCGGCGCGTAGAAGTCGAGCTCGCCCCGATCGGCCAGCATCAGCGCGCACAGGAAGGTCATGGTCTTGGTGGTCGACCAGACGTTGGTGATGGTGTCCTTCTGCCACGGCGCGGTGCCGGCCCGGTCGACCGTTCCGCCCCAGATGTCCACCACCGGCTCACCGCCGAGAAGGACGGCGACCGAGGCACCGACATCGGTCCCGGCGTCGAGGCTGGCCGACAACGTGGTCGCCACCCCGTCGAACCTCGGGTCCCAGGTTCCCTGGATATCGGCCATCGTCGTGTCCCTCCCTCGTCCACTGGTGCGACTCCGATTGTTCCACGGGAGACGCACCCCGGACCGAATCGGCGCAGGTCGTCCCTATCGAGAACCCCGGCGGGAGGATTCGTGTTCCGCCATACGGCGTACGTATTCGTACCCGGTACGGATTCACCCGAAAAGTGACCCCGGCCCCGACTCCAACCGGAGCACCCAGCCGTCGGCACGCCCGGGGCCCGTGCCGGGACAGCCCGTCGACCCGTTACCCTGGTACCCCGTGAGTGACACCTCCGACACGCAGCTGACCCGTGACACCTACGAGCGCCTCCAGGCCGAGCTCGAGGACCTCACCACCCGTGGCCGGGTGGA
>Ga0075522_10000439_pt1 | contig 30151 bp, 27 predicted proteins | sample NGEPerA_FD_74796 | JGI IMG/M metagenome (GOLD analysis project Ga0075522, IMG submission 74796) | Arctic peat soil microbial communities from the Barrow Environmental Observatory site, Barrow, Alaska, USA - NGEE PermafrostL2-A | ecosystem: Environmental > Terrestrial > Soil > Wetlands > Peat ...
CGGTAAGCCTTGTCACCCGGAACAGTCCCGATAATGCGGGCGTAATCCCAGGGTCCTTTTGATTCCTCGGGCTTCTTGACCTCAAGCAGATACATATCGCGAAGCACGCGCCCATCGATCCGCAACTGGCCATTGTGGGTCATGAAGTCGTTGATGGGCATCTCGCGCATCTTCTCCATCACCTTGAGCGGGTCCTTGCTGCCCAACGCCTTGACCGCCTCGAGATAGTGGATCGTCGCACTATAGACACCCGCCTGCACCATGGTCGGCATGTGGCCGACCTCCTTGATGAAGCGGTTGGAGAATGCCCGGGTCGCGTCATTCTGATCCCAATAGAAAGCGGTGGTGAATTGAAGTCCCTGCGCGGCCTTGAGCCCGAGCGCGTGGATGTCGGTGATGAACATCAACAGGGCTGCGAACTTCTGGCCATGCTGGATCAGTCCGAACTCGGCGCCCTGCTTGATCGAATTGGTAGCATCGCCGCCGGCATTTGCGAGGCCGATGATCTCCGCCTTGGACGCCTGGGCCTGCAACAGGAAGGAGGAGAAATCCGGGGTGTTGATCGGCGCGTAGACGGCGCCCAGGACCTTGCCGCCTTCCGCTGCCACGACCTCGGCGGTATCGCGCTCCAAGGCATGTCCAAACGCATAATCGGCCCCGATGAAAAACCATGACTTCCCACCGGACTTCACGATGGCGGAGCCGGTGACGTGCGAAAGCGCATAGGTGTCATAGTTCCAGTGCGCGGCATAAGGCGAGCAGTTCTTGCCGGTTATGTCGGAGCTGGCCGGTCCGTTGAACAGCACGAGCTTCTGCTTTTGCCGTGAGACCTCCTCGACGGCGAGCGCGACGGCGGAAGAACCACCGTCGGTGATCATGTCCACGCCTTCATTGTCGTACCAGTTGCGGGCGATGTTCACCGCAACATCGGCCTTGTTTTGATGATCGGCAGTCACGATTTCAACGGGCTTGCCGAGGACCGGGCCGAAATCCTCAGCCGCCATATGGGCCGCGACGCCCGTGCCCTTCCCGGTGATATCGGCATAGAGCGAGTTCATGTCACTGAGCACACCGATCTTGACTTGTGCGGCGGCAGGGCTGGCCATCGCGGCCAGCACCGCGGCGAACATCGTCAGATTTTTTCGGTTCATTGTATCTTGCTCCCTGCATTGCTTAGATCGGCGTCCGGGATGATCGGCACCGATGTCTCGAACTTGCGCCGGGTTCGAGGCGCTTGTTTTGACCGGGGCGCCCGATCGGCTCCCTCTCACATTCAACACCTTCTTGGGGCGGTCCAGCAAGGACAACGGCCCGGCAATCTCTCGCAAGGCGCCACCCATTTAGTCGTGAGCTTTTCCGCTCCGCGGCATGAACGGGTCAAAAATGGCGCAAGTCGTCGGCTTTTGCTCGATTGGACGCCCGCGGTGACAGCGCACCTGATTTCTTCACCTCGGCGACAACAAGCGTAGCCCGGATGAGCGACATCCGGGGTTTTCAGTCCCGCATATCGCGGAGCCTATCATCGGGCGCGCGTTCGCGCGACCGTTGGCTCATGCGGGCCACTTGCTCTTGCTACCTGCTCTTGCCAGGAGAGCGCGGGATCGTAAGGTCTTGTTGCAAGGCAGGAGAAGGCTGGACATGGCAGGCATACTCGAGCGCAAGTGGCGATGGTGACAGGCGGGGCATCGGCCGAGCGACCGCGCTCGCGATGGCACGCGAGGGTGCGCGCGTAGCAGCGCGGCAATACTCCGCGAGCAGGTCACGATAGAGCGCATAATCGGGGGCGCCGAAGAAGGTCCGCGCGCGGCCATTGCCGCGCTGGGTGACATGGTGCGAACGAGATATCGGACGACGACGCGGGCTGGACGAGCCATGACGCAGACGGACGCGAAGGGGCGATAAGTCAATTGAGTGCACTGTCACCGTAATTTCTACCGGTCAACAGATTCTCGCTTGAGGTCGAACCCTGGAGGTGATGAGGCTCCAATAGTTAATCTAACACCTGCACTCCACGCTTCTCGCGCCTCGGGTCCAACAAGAAACTCTTGCTGCCTTGTGAAATGTTTACGAAGAACTTTCCCGGCAAGATCATATAGCTTCTTCGATTCAGCGCTGTGTGAGACGGTCCCCGTCATCCCGCACAAAATAATATCATTGCCGTACCATCCACCAGGGCGCAACACGATGCTGTCTGGATTCTCAAGCTGATCAATTGCAGAGAGAACTCCGCCGCTTTTCTGCGGGACATCTCGTACCTTGACCTGAACAACTTGGCTCGAAAGGAGATACATTGGATTTCCCACAGCATTGGGGTGAGTCGTTCGTCCAAAATCAGGTATGTCGACGTAAGACAAATAGCTTTGAGGTCTGTCTGCATTAAACAAGCCGGCTCTTGTATATTGTAGAGAATCAGCGATTTCTAGAGCGGATAGCACGGAAATGATATCCGCCGTTGTCGCGAAGAACATGATCTGTTCTTTTGCCATTTACGGCTTGGGGATTAGTTGAAGCGTATCATTCGGAAACGCGGATCTTATTCGGGCTGCCGCAGCTGCCTCTCTCGCCGTTGGGCTGCCATTGGCTCGAGTATCGATAGTTTGCACGCGCGGAGTCTCGCCTGTAACGCTATTTTGCGCAGCGATATCCACATATGTGGAACCTCGCGTCAATGACGATGCAAATGATCGCCGATCGCGATTGTTCGATCCAGGTATCCTAGCCACGCGTCGTCAGCGGCCGTTCGACTACCGGCCTTGCCGCGACCGGCGGGTTGGCGGTCTGCGCGGCGAGTTCGCCGATCAGGCGGTCGGCGTCGGCCGCCATGTTGTCCGGCGTCTGCAACACCAGCCGCTCCAGCGCCCAGCGATAGGACGAAATCCTGCGCTCCAGGCATTGCTGCACCCATTGCACGATCAGGCTGTTCTCCTGCATGCGGGCCACCGCGTCGGCACGTTCTCGCGGCGACAATTCCGAGATCTGCGCCATCGCCGCGTTGCGCTTCCTGTCGAGATCGAGCACGCGCACGGCGTCGGCGAAGAACGGTTCGAACCGGGTGATGTCATCGCGCACGTCGTCCATCAGCTGCGAATAGCGCGAGGCGTAGGAGCGATGCGGCTCGTCGATCAGCTGACGTCCGTAGGCGGTGCGGTCGAACGCCACCTGCTGCCGCCATGGCGACGGCAGCGTCTTGTAGTCGCCGAACACGCTCCTCCAGGCCGGCCGGGAATGCGGCGGCTCGATCAGCGGATAGGCGAGATCGCGCAGCAGCCGCTCATTGTCGGTGAGCTGGAATTGCGACGGCTGCAGGCCGACGCTCGAGGTCGCCTCACTGCCGATCCAGCGGTGCATGTCGTCATTGAGAAAATCCGACCGGGTGCGGCCGAAATCGCCACCGCTGCAGCCGCCAAGCGCGACGCTTGTCAGAAGCAGGATCGCGGTCGAGATTGGAATCCGAAGCTGGGCTGTGGTCCGGATCGGCGGGCACGTCTCCGGCATCTGGTGATGTCCGGTGTCAGCGTCGACGGCGTCGACGGCCTGGCGCTGCACCTTCTTCCGGTCCACGTCCACCATCGGTTTCGTCGGTTGCGCGCTCGATCCGGACGACGGGAAGGATCAGGAGCGTTCCCATGCCCTCGCGCGGTCCACCGTCCATGGTCGAGCCCACCTGCCGCGACGCCGGAAATTCAATGATGGTGCCCATGTCTCATCTCTCTGGTCGTCGCTCCCGGAAGCGCATTCCCGGCGACATCCAATCATTAAGATCAGGACGTGGTTAACGGCATCTTAATAAGCCAGTGCAGCCCTCGATTTCACGGGTGGTGTTGTGGCGGGCTCGCCACAGCGCGGCGTTCGGCTTGAATGCGGCGGAAACCTTCACAGATTGTTTTCCTTAACGAGCTGTTAAAGCAACCGACGTAGGCTCGCTGCAGAGAATGACTCCGTCGCGTAGCCAGAGATGACCACACCACCCCTTTTCCCCGGCTTCGACGGGCTGATGACGCTCTCCCGCCGCGAGGGCGTCGATATCAGGCCCACATTGCTGCGCGTGCTGACCGACCTCTACGTGCAGGCCCAGGCGCACAGCGCCGCCGAGGAACGGCAGTTCGTCGAGCTGACGTCACGCCTGATCGACGCGGTCGACGACGCCACCCGCGCCGCCGTCCGGGCGCGGCTTGCAATCTATCCGGAAGCGCCGGCGGAAGTGCTGCGAAGGCTCGGGCTCAAGGCGACCGCTCCCGACCAGCGCGTGCCGGTCGCGTCGGCTATCCCGACAACCTCCCCCACCGCGCCGCCGGTCAAGGCGCCCACCGAATCGCAATTACGGATGCAGAGCAATCTATCGATGCAGCCAAAGGACGCCGCCGAAATCAATGCGCTGTTTTCCCGTGGCAATTCCAGCGAACGCGCGTTGATCCTGCACAATCTGCAGGACACCCCGTTGCGCGCCGCTGCACGAATACCCGCAGCCCGCGCCAGACGCGCGGTCGAAACGCTGGAGATGGCAGCGTTCGCCGCCGACCTCGAGAACTTCACGCTCGAGATCGGCGAGACCCTGATCCTGTCGTGGCGGGTGGCGACCGAGGTGGTCAATGATGCCGGCGGCGAGCCCCTGGCCTGCGCCGCCAGGGCGCTCGACATGCCGGAACCGGTATTCCAGCGCGTGCTGCTGTTTCTCAAACCGGAATTCGGTTCATCGGTTTCCACCGTCTACCGGCTGTCGCGGCTCTATGAGCGATTGAGCGAGCGATCGGCTCTCATCATGCTCGCGGCCTGGCGCGGTTCGACGCTCGCCGCCACCCGGGCCAAATTCCGCCCCTCGCTTTACGACGACGAACGCCATCGCGCCCGCTCCGCGTCGGCGCAAACCCGCAATGTCGCTCAGCCCGGCTCCGGCATCGTCAAGCGCAAGGGCTCGGAAGGTTAAACCCATCCGAGGGCTAGGCTCGCGCCAGATCGAGGAAATGCCGCCCTGCCCGGTCCTCGGTCTCGACAATCCATGCGTCTGGATCGAACCGGATTTCCTTGGCCAGACGCTCTTCCACCGCGGCTTCCGGCAACGGCGCCTTCGACGTCGGCATGAATAGGCGCTCGACCGGCCGGCTGTCGTCATAGACCGTCTGCGGCGCGGGGATGTAGAGCATGGCGTGGCCGTCGAGCAGCGCCACCTTGACAAACACCGCGCCGGCCTCTTCCGCGCCGCGCCTGCGCACGGCGCCGAACACGCCTGCGGTCTGACAGCGGCGCAGATAGGCCGCCACCCAGATGCTCGACTTCAGGCGCATGGGATAGACGACAGGTGTTGGGCTACGACCGAAGCCAGTTTCATGTATCCAGACCTCATCTTGCCCCGGCGTGCCTCTCGAATGGCCGGCCGGCTAAACCGCCTCGTATCCGCGATATCATCCGTTCCAGACGAGAGCCGAATATTGACGCCAATACCATGGTAGGTATCAATGAGTCCCGTCAACCGAACCGGGACACGTTTCCGGCGGACGTTTTTATATCATCGACCGCGAACCGTAAGCGCAATTGATTGCCTGACAGGTGGACCTAATCCTCTACCGCCGCGCCTTTACTCCCGCTGCAACGAGCAACATGACAATTGGATAGAACCATGATGGTCATTCAGGATAAGGCACCCTACGCGCTTGCCGTCGAACGCGATCTCCGGCTCGACCTGTTCCGCGGCATCGGACTGTGGATGATTTTCCTCGATCACATTCCGCACGACGTCGTATCCTGGCTGACGCTGCGCAATTACGGCTTCAGCGACGCCGCCGAGTTCTTCGTGTTCATTTCCGGTTACCTTGCCGGTTATATCTACGGTCCGGTCATCGGCGCCGGCCATTTTCTGGCCGCCCTCAAGCGACTGTGGAAACGGGCGGTGGAGATGTATGTCGCCCACATCATGCTGTTCCTGCTGTTTACGGCGCAGATCGCGCGCACGGTCAGGAAATTCGACAACCCGATGTATGAAGACGAATTCAACGTCCACAATTTCCTGCAGCACCCCGATGTGCTGATCGGACAAGCGCTCACGCTGCGCTACAAACCGGTCAATCTCGACGTGCTGCCGCTCTACATCACGCTGATCGCGACCGCGCCGCTGACCCTGTGGTGCCTGTTGCGCCGCCCGAACCTGACGCTCGCCGCCTCGGCCATCCTGTACGTTCTGGCGCGCTGGTTCGACTGGAATTTCGCCTCCTACCCGCCGGGCACGACCTGGTACTTCAATCCGTTTGCCTGGCAATTGCTTTTCATCTTCGCGGCGTGGTGCGGTGTCGGCGGCGTCGCCAAGCTTCAGCCCATCATGCGCTCCAAGGCGGCGCTGACGGTAGCGGTGGCCTGGCTGCTGTTCGCGCTATTGATCGTCATGACCTGGCACAGCGACTTCCTGGGATCGCTGATCCCGAAATGGATGATCAAGGCGATCTATCCAATCGACAAAACCGATCTCGACATGCTGCGCTTCACCCACTTCCTCGCGCTGGCGCTGGTGGTGACGCGGTATTTCCCGCGCAAGGCGGAAATCCTCGGCTCCAAGTGGTTGCGGCCGCTGATTCTTTGCGGCCAGCATTCGCTGCCGATCTTCTGCTTCGGCGTGTTCCTGTCCTTTGGCGCGCACTGGATCCTGATGCAGTACACCAGGGGGGTCTGGGAGCAGCTCGTCGTCAGCGGCGCCGGGATCGCGATCATGGTCGCGCTGGCCTGGGTTCTGGATCGGGCGGACAAGGTCCCCGACCTGTTCGTCGATGCAGCCAAAGCCGAAGCGGCCAAGACACGGATCGAAGCCGCGAAAGCATGACCGTGCCGGCACTTCAAGGAGGCTCCCGGACAGCCTGGAGCCTCCGCCTTTAGCCAGACGGACGGGCGGTCAGCCCAGCTGCCGCGCCTCGCGCCGCTACAATTTGTGTCCCTTCTGACGCAGCGCTTCGGTCAGGCGCGCGCGCAATTCCTCGGTCGCCCTGCGGCTGGCATCCTGACTTGCCTGAGTGCTCTGCTGCATGATGGCGGGCTGCCGTTCGAGCAGCTTCTGTCCGACCGGCCGGCGATAGAATGCTTCGATTTCCTGAAGCTCGCCGACGGAGAAATTGCTGGCATAGACGGTGGCGACGTTGTCGACCATGGCGGTATAATATGGCGTGTACGCGTCCACGATGGTCGGCATCATCGCATCGTAGTCGCGTTCGATCTCCGGCCTGTCCTGTGTCAGCGCGGGCTTGAGGCCGAGCAGGATGGCGGGCAGCAGCGCCTTGTACTGATCGGCCAGCTTCATCGTGGCGACGAGGCTGCGCGCCGCCGTCATGCCCTCGGGTGACGGCGTCTGCGCCGATGCAGTGCAAATCGAAAAGAGAAACAGGCTGACGACAATCGACAGGCGTCTGGACATGTGCTTCTCCGACAACGGATCAGGAGTATGAGATTTGAAATCGAGTTTCCAAAAACGGACTCTCGCGCTCGATTGCGCTTTTTCCAGTATGGCGCTGGGCCGCCTGATTGCCTTAAACAAGAACAGCCGTACCCACAAGCCGTTTCCGCGATGTCGGAACGGCACGTAAGGACGGCTTGAACGTGATCCGCAGTGAATTATTCGACCGGATGGCCGATGGTGGCCGCGAGTTCGTGCACCAGGCGTTCGGATATCTGCCCGGTCACCGGAATCTTGCGCGCGCGCTCAAATTTCTGGATCGCGGCCAGAGTGTCGGGACCCATCGTGCCCGTCGGCTTCAACTGGCCATAGCCATATTGCGTAAGCGCGCGCTGCACGGCTGCCACGCGACGGGCGGCCGCGCTCGCGGGCCCCTCGGCGTGCGAGGCGACCGGGATCGATGCCGGAGGCCGTAACGCATTGGTAGGCGCCTCGGGTCCACTGGTCGCCTTGACCAGATTGGTCAGGGGATCGGCAGCCTTCGGCTCGGCCGTTTTCGGCTCCAGCACCGGCCTCGGTTCCAGAGCAGACTTGAGCTCCATGGCAGGCCTGGACTCCGGCACTGACGCGCCGGCTTCCGCCGGACGCGGACGCGGCAATGGACTGGTCGCGGCCAATGCCGGCGCCGGCAGCGTGACTACCGTGCCGAACATTGGCGCGGGATGGTGCCCGGTTTGCAGAAATAGCGCGTTGGCGACGATGGCGCTGACGGCCGCGAAGACAAGCAGGCCTGCGACCGTGTCCTTTGGGCTGTGAAACAGGATCCGCAGCGTCAGGCCGCGCTCGCCGTCATCGTCCATCGCGGCCGCATGGGCGCCGCGACGGCGCGGCTTGTCGCCGTCTTTCGCAATTTTTCTAGGCACTTTTCTTCACCTGATGCGCTTGGTCTTTTGCCTGATCCTGGGATCGCGGCGCCGGAAGAAGCGTCGCGATATTGCTCGACGGCACGCTTGCGGGAGGCGTGAACGCCAGCGGCAATACGACGGTCACAGTGGTGCCCTCGTCGAGCTTGCTTTGCACGGTCAGCTCGCCGGCATGCAGGCCGACCAGGCTTTTTACGATCGAAAGTCCAAGGCCTGTGCCCTCGTGCCGCCGCTGATAGGTCTTGCCGGCCTGGAAGAAGGGATCGCCGATCCGCTTGAGGTCGTCGGCGGCGATGCCGACGCCGGTATCTGTGACGCGAAGCATCAGCCGCGATCCCTCGACGACGGCCGAAACCGTCACCTTGCCACCGCGTTCGGTGAACTTGACGGCGTTGGAGACGAGATTGAGCGCGATCTGCCTGAACGCAAGGGGATCGCCGGTCATGGCCGGCAAATCCTCGGGGATGCGGGTCACGAGATCGATGCCGCCTTCCCGCGCCTTCAACGCCAGCAGGCTGCAGCAATTGATCAGCGCGGTACGCGGCTCGAACGGCTCCGGCGAGATGTCGAAATTGCCGGATTCCATTTTGGACATATCGAGGATGCCGTTGACCACCGACAGCAGATGCTGGCCGGAATCATTGATCAGCTGCGCATATTCCCTGCGGCGCGCCGCATCGAGCATCAGCGCGTCTTCCTGCACGATCATCTCGGAGAAGCCGATGATGGCGTTGAGCGGCGTGCGCAGTTCGTGGCTCATGGTGGCGAGAAAACGGGTCTTGGCGGCGTCCGCCTGCTCGGCGGCGGTACGCGCGAGGTCAAGCGCCTGCTCCTGGATCTTGCGGTCGGTGACGTCGCGCATCACGGCGACCACTTCGGCCTCGGATCCGGCCATCGGCTGCACGGCAGGCTCGAGCGGCCGGCATCGCATCTCGACCCAGATGAAATCCCCCTGATGGCCGCGCTCGCCGCGCTGCGCATCGCGTCGCAAGCGGAATTCGACGCTACGCGCCTCGCCGCCGCGCGCGGCATCCGACAACGCGGTGAGATAGGCCGGCCGGTCGGCGACGTGGACGCGATCGAACAGGCCGTGGCCCAACAGCCGGGTAACTGGAGTTCCCAGCATCGTCTCCACCGCGGGCGAAATGAACTGCACCGCGCCGTTGCGGCGATGGCGCGAAATCACGTCGCTCATGTTGCGCGCCAGCAGGCGGTAGCGGTCTTCCTCGAGGTAAAGCAGTGAGACGCTGGTCCGCGCCAGCGATTCCGCGGCGAAGGCAAGGCTTGCCGCGTAGAGCGTTGCCGACGCCACGCCAAAACCCATCAATACGCCGCGCAGCAGCGGATCCGTCTCGCCCATTGGCAGCACGCCGAAATGCCCCGCGACGATCAGCAGCGCGGCGCAGGACAGCGCCAGCATGGAGGCGAAAGCGACCACGCGACGCGACGCCGAAAGCGCGGCCTCGAGCGGCACCACGACCAGCCAGATCGCCGCGAAGGATTCGATGCCGCCGGTGGTGGCGGCGAGCGTCATCACCAGACCCGTCAACGCCAGCGACGACAACACATGCGCGCCCTCGTAGCGGCCGGTGCGCGACAGGAACCAGGACAACAGGATCGGCGCGATCAGCCAGGCGAAGGCCGCGACCTCGAGTGCGGTCGGCGCGCCGCGCATCGCAAGGTAGACCGGGAATGCCGCGAACGCCGCGAGGCTTCCGAGCAGTCGCGGCGCCATGAACGCACGATGCCGCGCGCGCGTCAGCGCGTCGTAGCGCGCAGACGGATGCAGAAGCGCATCGAGGCAATCGCGGATGATCTTCAAAACGTTCACGGCACTCGCGCTTCGGCTCTCGTCGGACGGACTCGCCGGAACGCCCCCTTTATCGTTGCCTCAACCTGTCAGAGTGAAATTAAGCGAACGCTAAGGCGCGTGGTGCCGCGATGAAACGCGTTGATAATCGCAAGCTTTTGGTAACTCGCGGGAGCAGCCATTCGATGCGGATGGTGAATGCCGAGTTTCCGGATGCACACCTCTATGGTTTCGAAATGGTGGATGTGCCGCTGATTTGCCTAGATAAGCCGTCAATCGAAAATTTACACCGAATCAAAACAAGCGGATTTTTCGCTAATTTTCGAATATTTAACCTCAATGCAAACACTTGCGATTTATCGACGGCTGTTAGTCAGGAACGGTTGCGGGATCGCTCGCAAGAAAACGACGAGAGACGACCGGGATTGCGAAATGTTCTTTCTGCTTCGCATGGTATTCTGGCTCGGGCTGGTGCTCGTGCTGTTGCCCAGGGACAAGACTCCCGAATCGGAGAAGCTGCCGCAGTTGAACGCCTCGGAGGCCGTGTCAGCCGCGACCGCGGCGGTCTCCGACATGAGCCAGTTCTGCAAGCGCCAGCCGCAGGCCTGCGAGGTCGGCGGCCAGGCCGCGACCGCGATCGGTCATCGCGCGCAGGATGGCGCGCGCAAGCTTTATCAGATCATCACCGACAAGCGCGCGCCTGACCATACCAGCTCGATCGGCAGGATCGACGACGCAGACACCTCCGCCCCCGCGATGGCGCCGCGCGACACGCTGACGCCGGACGATCTGCTGGCGGAATGGCGCGGCGTGCCGTAGCCGGATTCGTGTTTCGGAACCAGCGCGCGTTTTTCACACCCCATATCGCTTTCGCGCCCGCGCCATCCTATATAGGGCGTGGAGATGAGCGCGGGACATGACGACGATCGACGAGATCAGGGATAATTTTGCGCTGCTGGAGGATTGGGACGACCGCTACCGGTACGTCATCGAACTCGGCCGCACGCTCGATCCGATGCCGGAGGCCGAGCATTCGGCCGAGAACAAGGTGCAGGGCTGTGTGAGCCAGGTCTGGCTGTCGAAACGGATCGACCGCAGCAAAGCCAGCGATCCGCCATTGAACTATCTCGGCGACAGCGACGCGCATATCGTGCGCGGGCTGATTGCGATCCTGCTGACGCTGTATTCCGGCCATACGCCGCGGCAAATTCTCGCGGCCGACGCGCTTGCGGTGTTCGACGAATTCGGGTTTCGCGAGCATCTGACGCCGCAGCGCTCCAACGGCCTGCGCGCCATGGTCGAGCGCATCCGCTCCGACGCCCGCGAGGCGCTCGCCGCCGCAAGCTGAACGCCGACCTTTCGCGGCGCGCTATTTCCGCCGCCGCCGCTGCTGGCCAAGTCCCATCTTCTTGGCAAGCGCCGAACGCGCCACCGCGTAATTCGGCGCCACCATGGGATAGTCCGCCGGAAGGCCCCATTTGTCGCGGTACTGCTCCGGCGTCATGTTGTATTGCGTGCGCAGGTGACGCTTCAGCGACTTGAAACGCTTGCCGTCCTCGAGGCACACGAGGTAGTCCGGCGTCATCGATTTCTTCACCGACACGGCCGGCTTGGCAGGCTCGGCGGGCGCGTCCGCCCGGCCGGTCGAAACCCGTAGAAGAGCCGCGTGAATCTGGCTGATCAGGTTCGGAATCTCGGCGGCCGGCGTCGGATTGTTGCTGAGATAGGCGGAGACGATATTGGCGGTGAGGTCGATGAAACTTTTGCCGGCGCTGTCGGTCATGGCCTGAACCTCGAAATCACGGTGGGAGTGCGCGCAGTATCCGAGACGTCTATACGCTTTCGGAAAACGTCCACTACTTGCCGATATGAGCGGATTACTGCCGATATGACAAGAACGGCGGTGCTTTATTTCAGGCCCGGGATCCGGAATACTGCGCGTTCACGGACGATGATCGAGATGCGCGCGCAGTTCGTCGATCGAGGCAAAGCGCATCATCCCCTCGGGCATCTGCGCCTCGATCGAGCCGTCCGAATAAAGCGAATAGGCCATGCCGTCGACGACGCCTGATTTGAGCACCGTGACCTGCGGCTGATCGTCGCTTCGCGGCAACGGCGAATACGGGTCGGCTGGCGCCGCCGGTTCGGTCGCGGGCGGGCGGCCGCGGCGGGGCGGCGGCGGTTCGGCGGTTCTGGCGCGCTCGGATTTTGGCCAGGCGTCGTCGAAGGTCGCCGTCGGCGGCTCGGCCGGTTCGGCAACCGGCGGCGCTGTCATCGCCGGCACCTGAGGGGCAACCGGCGCCGCGTCGGCTCGGGTCTGGGCACGCTCGCGCTCTTTCCGCGACGAAGAAGAAAACAACAGGTTCCGGCGCGGTTTCGCCGCCGGCGCGGACTCAGATGGCTCGGGCACGACACGCTCGCGCGCCTGCGCTTCTTCCTGCCACGGCGGCTGCGGCGCGGGCTCGACGCCTGCAATCTGCGGCGCTGGGTGATCGTGGCCGTACAGCAGGCCACCATCTTCCGGAGCCTGATTTCCGAGCGTTTCGTTCACGTCGGACGCTGGCGCAGGCCTTGTCCGGCGCGATGGCGCGGCCGTCACCGCGCCGAGCTGCCGCGCCAAATCCTTCAGCTCCCGCACGACGATCCAGAGCGCGAGCAGGATGAAGCCGGTACATGTCACGATTGCACCGACCATGATCAGCGTATTGCCGAAGCTTAGGTCCAGCTGGATCCCGAGACCGACCGTCACGAGGCCGGCCAGCAAAAGGCCAATCCCAGCGATCAACACAGCAAGCATCATCGAACTCACCCCAGATCGCGCCAGAGAGGCGCGCCAGCCACTTACGCCACGATACCGTCATAATGTGCACACCGCCAACGGGCAATTGGCGACGCCGGTTCCGGGATCGACCCATACCCCTCACAGTTAATCGGATGCCGCTACTCCGCCGGTCATAACCGGGGGCTTGAACTGCCGGGCTGTTGCACCGCAGCGGGGGAAATTACGCCACAATTGCCAATTACTTGCGAAAGTAACTTGCGCTATATGGATGCCGGGGAATGAGGCCCAACAGCGCCGCAATTGGGCCGAGAGGCACGCCGGGTTACCATTAGCCATGTCATCCATTACTAGTTCGGCCGTCGATACGCCCTCGCGGCGCTCGGTCGAGAGGGTTTGTGACGACCTCTCCATGCTGGTGCTGGCGGTGGTCGCCGTCATCGCGGGCCTCACCTTCCGCGATTACGGATTGGGCTGGGACGACTACACCCATGCCGAATATGCCGATTTGTTGCTGCGCATGTACGGCTCCGGTTTCAAAGACACCGGGGCGCTGTCGTTCGCCAATCTCTATATGTATGGCGGCGGCTTCGACATGTCGGCAGCGCTGCTGCACAAGGTCATTCCGCTCGAACTGTTCGAGACCCGCCGCCTGCTCGGCGCCATCGTCGGCGTGATCGGGCTCGCGGTGACATGGCGGCTCGGCCGCCGCGTCGGCGGCCCGCTCGCCGGCCTTGCCGCGTTGCTGCTATTGGCGCTGTGCCCGACCTATTACGGGCACATGTTCATGAATCCCAAGGATGCGCCTTTCGCGGTGGCGATGGTGATCCTGATGCTCGGCCTGGTCCGGCTTGCCGAGGAATATCCGCAGCCCTCGCCACGGACCATCCTGATCGTAGGCCTCGGCGCCGGCCTCTCGATCGGGTCGCGGATTCTCGGCGGGCTTGCGCTGATCTACGCGCTCATCGGTTTCGTGCCGTTGTTCGTCGAGGAGTTTCGCAGCCTTGGCGCGCGCGCCTTCGCCCAGCGTCTCCTGCACGTCTTCTATGTGCTGTTGCCTGGACTGATCCTCGGCTATCTCGTGATGGGATTGATCTGGCCGTGGTCGATCATCAAGGCCGATAATCCGTTCCACGCGCTGACCTACTTCTCGCACTTCTTCGAAAAACCCTGGAAGGAAATGTTCGACGGCGCGCTGGTGTCGGTGCCCGACATGCCCTGGTCATACCTGCCGACGCTGTTCGCGCTGCAGCTTCCCGAAGTGCTGCTCGCTTTGACGATCGGTGGCGTCATCGGCACCGTGGTGGTCCTGCCGCGCAGCGAAGTCACCGCGCGCCGCAAGACCATTCTGTTGACGCTTACGCTGGCGGCAACGCTGCCGCTCCTGATCGCGATGGTAAAGCGTCCGGCGCTTTACAACGGCATCCGCCATTTCGTTTTCGTGATCCCGCCGATGACCGTGCTCGCGGGCAACGCCTTCGCATGGACCATGAACCGGCTCGGCGAGCATCGCCGCAGCTGGCAGCCCGCGGCGGTCGCGATCTTCGCGTTCGGCCTGTTGTTGCCGCTCGCCGAGATGATCCGCCTGCACCCTTACCAGTACACCCACTTCAACCACATCGCGGGCACGGTGCGCGAGGCCGACGATCGCTTCATGCTGGATTACTGGGGACTTGCATTCAAGCAGGCTTCCGACGGCCTGCGCGAGCAACTCGCCGAACGGCAGGAAGTGCCGCCGAAGGGACGAAAATGGAAGGTCGCGGTGTGCGGTCCGCAGAGGCCGGCGCAGGTCGCGCTCGGTCCCGATTTCACGATCGGCTGGGATAGTCACGCCGCCGACTTCGCAATGACGCTCGGCGAGTTTTACTGCAAGGGCCTGACCGCGCCCGTGCTGGTCGAAATCAAGCGCGACGACGTGATGTTCGCGCGCGTCTACGATATTCGCGGCCGCAGCATTTCCAGCCTGTTGGCGATCCCGGCGCCATAGAACGATCGCACACCCGCGAAGCATGACTGCCGCGCAAACCCTGCGCCTTGCTGCAAAGGCGCTGCAGGGCTAGGTTTACCTCAACTCATCAATGCAACGGAGAACCGGCCATGTCGCCAGCGGAAGCTCGCCTGAAGGAAGTGCCGTCTGACATGACGGAGGCCGAATGGACTCAGCGGATCAATCTTGCCGCCTGCTACCGCCTCGTCGCGCTCTATGGTTGGGACGACCTGGTTGACACCCATATCTCGGCGCGGGTGCCCGGGCCGGAGCATCATTTCCTGATCAACCCCTACGGACTGATGTTCGACGAAATCACCGCCTCGAGCCTCGTCAAGGTCGATCTCGACGGCAATCAACTCACCAAGAGCGACTACAGCATCAACCCCGCCGGCTTCACCATCCACTCCTCGATCCACGAAGTGCGCGAGGATGCCGGCTGCGTGCTCCATCTGCACACCCCCGACGGCACCGCGGTGGCGAGCTGCATGGAGGGCCTGCTGCCGATGAACCAGACCGCGCATTTCGTCACCCACGATCTGGCCTATCACGATTATGAAGGCGTGGCGCTGGATCACGACGAACGCCCGCGTCTGCAAAAGGATCTCGGCAACAAGAACCACATGCTGCTACGCAATCACGGCACCCTGACGGTCGGCCGCTCGGTCGCCTCCGCCTTCGAGCGGATGTACCATCTGGAGCGGGCCTGCACGATGCAGGTGCGCACGCGCATGCTCGGCCCGACGGCCTATCCGATCGAAAAGGCGGTCGTCGACAAGAACGAAACGCTCTTCAACAATCCCGACCGCGCCGAACTGCGTTCGACCAACCTGGTATGGCCGCCGCTGCTGCGCAAGCTCGACCGCATCGATCCCAGCTACCGGAATTGAAATTCTCGCATTTCGGTGTAGTATCGCCGCTAACGACCTCTGCACTGCGAATCAAAACGCCGCCCAATCCCGGGCGGCGTTTTTGTTTGAGGCCATTCGCAGATCACCTTGGCGCGTCGGCAAACGCACCAAGAATCCGCGCCCATGAGCGGATACCCTTGTGAAAACTCTTGAGGTCGTATTTTTCGTTCGGGGAATGGATGTTGTCGTCGTCAAGCCCGAAGCCGACCAGCACGGTGTCGAGGCCGAGCGTACGCTTGAAATCCGCGACGATCGGGATCGAGGCGCCCGAGCCCATCAGCACCGTCTCCTTGCCCCATTCGTCCGTCAGCGCACGCTTGGCGGCTGCGAGCGGCTTCATGTTCCAGTCGAGCGCGATCGCCGGCGCGCTTGAATGATCGCTGAATTCGGCCCGGCAATCCGCGGGCAGCCGCGCCGTGACATAGTCGCGAAACGCCTTTCGAATCCTGGCCGGATCCTGTCCCTCCACGAGGCGGAACGAGATTTTTGCGGATGCCTCCGCCGGGATCACCGTCTTGGAGCCTTCGCCGGTATAGCCGCCGATGATGCCGTTGACGTCGCAGGTCGGCCGTGAGGAGATCTGCTCGATCAAGAGCCGGTCCTTCTCGCCGGCGGGGACGGAAAGCCCGATCGGCTTGAGGAAGGATTCCGGCGTGAGATTCAATTTCTTCCATTGCGTGAGGACGTCGGGCGGAAGATCCTTCACGCCGTCATAGAAGCCGGGGATAGTGATGTGGCCGTTGTCGTCGAACAGGCCGCCGAGAATGCGGGTCAGCACCCGGATCGGATTTTGCGCGCCGCCGCCGAACACGCCGGAATGCAGGTCGCGGTTGGCGGCCTTGATCTTGACCTCCTCATAGACCAATCCGCGCAGCGACGTAGTGATCGCGGGCGTATTGGGGTCCCACATGCCGGTATCGCAGACCAGCGCAAAATCGGCTTTCAACTCGTCCTTGATCTGTTCGAGGAAGGGCACGAAATTCCTGGAGCCGACTTCTTCCTCGCCCTCGATGATGATGGTGATGTCGATCGGCAGCGAACCCGTGACGGATTTCCAGGCCCGGCAGGCTTCCACGAAAGTCATGACCTGGCCCTTATCGTCCTCGGCGCCGCGGGCAACGATGATCTTGCGCCCATCGGCGTGAGTGGTCACGGCCGGCTCGAACGGCGGACGATGCCAGAGATTGAGCGGATCGACCGGCTGCACGTCGTAGTGCCCGTAGAACAGCACATGCGGCCGCTTTCCGCCGCTACCATTGCTCTTGCCATTGCTCTTGGCGACGATCGCCGGGTGGCCGGCGGTCGGCCTCACCTCGGTCGAGAAGCCCAGGGTAGCGATGTCCTTGGCGAGATGATCGGCGGCCGCCTTGCAATCTCCGGCGAAAGCAGGGTCGGCCGAGATCGATTTGATCCGCAGTAGCGCAAACAACCGCTCCAGACTGTTGTCGAAATCGGCATCGATGCGGTCGAGGACCGGTTGCAAATGCGGTGCACTGGACATGTTTTTCTTCCTGACTGAGAAACTATTTCCGGAAATCCGGTTGTACCTCAACAGCGGCCGCAGACAAAGAGCCGGCTCCATCTTTCGGAAGCGGATGCAGGATATGCCAAATCAGGCCGCCCGCGATGACGACGGTTGCCGCGAGGTTGTTGCCCCAGGCTTGCACGTCGTTCGGAAACAGCGGTAGCGACAGGCACATCAGGAGTCCCGCGGCCGCCAGCGTGGCCCATGTTCCCACCCGCACGGCGGCGCGCGGGTCAAAGACCGCGCGGTGCACCAGGATCGTCACCGGCAAATACAGCCAGATGAAATAATATTGGCGAGCCAGCGGCGACGCCACCGTCATCAGGCAGAACAGGATGCCGAGTTCCTCGGCATCGGAGAGTGGCGTCCTCCGCGAGCGCGGCGGCATCACCGCGATGAAGCCAAGCCCGATCAGGAGCGATATCGCAACCACAATCCAGTTTGCCGTCTTGAAACTGACATTCGCGAAATTCATGTAGGCCGGCGGCTTGGCCGGATTGTCCTGGTTATAGTTGACCGGCCGTGTCAGGCGGTGCGTCACCGCGATGATGGATTGATTGACCCAGGACCAGTTCTGCTGGCCGCGCTGTCCGAACCCCTGCTCCGAACTCGATCCCACCATGCCCTGGTACCAGGTCTTCAATTCGGAAAAATTGTGCTGGAAACCGCGCATTGGCGCGGGCACCACGAACAGGAACACCACGAGGAAGACCAGCATGCTTGTTGTCGCCGCCCACCGGCGCCGCCAGACCAGATAGGGAAGCACCGCCACCGGGAAGACCTTGATGGCGGTCGCCAGCGCAAACATGCTTCCCGCCATCCACGGCCGCTTTTGCTGCAGCAGCCAGAAGCCGTACAGCATCACCGCCAGCAGAACGAGGTTAGGCTGGCCGAGATCGAACATGTCGAAGACAAACGTGATCGTGACGAACCCCGGCAGCGCAAATAACCAAGGGCCGGGGATTTTCCCCGAACCGGTCATCGCATTGGACAATTGCCCCGTCATCCACCAGGCAACCACGTTGAACGCCGACAGGCACAGATAGAGCGGTATCTTGCCGAAAAATGCGGGGACCGCGAGCAGCACCGCCGACAGCGGCGGATAGATGAATTCGAAATACGCGTGGGGATCGGCGGGATAGAGGTCCCTGCCGTGCAGCACCTGCTGGCCGGCCCAGTACCAGAGCGGATAATCCTTGGTCTTCCCGCTACCCCAGATTTCCGGGCCGAGAACGTCGGCCGTCAGCACGATGCAGCAGATCAGGAACAGAACGTCGATCGGCGCTCGTATTGACGGATATCTCAGCACAGGCACCTTTTAGGCCATCGCAGGCAGATCACGCCGCGGCCAATGATCGCAGGAGTTTGAAGTTTGCAATCTCATGACTATCGTCGCAGCAATCCGCCGAGCGCACCACGGACCAGCGAACGGCCGACCGAACCGCCGATCGAGCCGCCCACCTTCTTGCCGAGATCGGCCACGACTCCACCGACCACCTTATTGGTGACGGAGCGGGTGACGCTTCGCGCGATCACCTGGCCAGTCGACATTCGGCCGCGCCGCACATTGGTCCCGAAGATGGTTCCGACGATGGCGCCGATCTTGTCGAGAACTCCGCCGCCGCCCGCAGGACCGCTCGCGGCCGATCCGGCCAACCGCTTCTGCAAGATCTCGTAGGCCGACTCGGAATCGATGGCCGTGTCGTATTTACCCTTGACCGGACTGTTGTCGATGATCGCCTTGCGCTCCTCCGGCGTGATCGGTCCGATCCGCGCCGTCGGTGGCCGGATCATGACGCGCTCGACCATGGCCGGCGTGCCATTGCCTTCCAGAAACGACACCAGCGCTTCGCCCTTACCCAATTCCATGATGACCTGCGCCGTATCGAGCTTCGGATTCGGCCGGAATGTCTGGGCCGCCGCTGCCACCGCCTTCTGGTCGCGGGGGGTAAAGGCCCGCAACGCGTGCTGGATGCGGTTGCCGAGCTGGGACAGTATCTTGTCCGGCACGTCGATCGGATTTTGCGTCACGAAATAGACGCCGACGCCCTTGGAGCGGATCAGCCGCACCACCTGCTCGATCTTGTCCATCAGGGCCTTCGGCGCATCGTTGAACAACAGATGCGCCTCGTCGAAGAAGAAGACGAGCTTGGGTTTGGGCGGATCGCCGGCCTCCGGCAGTTCCTCGAACAATTCCGACAGCATCCACAACAGGAAGGTCGCATACAGCCTTGGGCTCTGCATCAACTTGTCCGCCACAAGGATATTGACCATGCCCCGACCGTCGCTGTCGGTGCGCATGAAATCCTTCAGCGTGAGCGCCGGCTCGCCGAAGAACTTCGTCCCGCCCTGATTTTCCAGCACCAGCAATTGGCGTTGGATGGTTCCGACGGTGGCCCTCGTCACATTGCCGTAACCCTGCGCGGCCTTTCGGATCGAGGCCAGAGGATCGTCGCCGTCAGCGGCGTTCTTGCTCGGGTCAGGAACGATGGCATCCAGCAGCGCCCTGATATCCTTCATGTCGATCAGCGCCAAACCGTTTTCGTCGGCAACGCGGAACGCGACATTGAGCACGCCTTCCTGGACGTCGTTGAGGTCAAGCATCCGCGACAGCAGCAAGGGGCCCATTTCGGTGACGGTTGCGCGCACCGGATGGCCTTGCTCGCCGAAGACATCCCAAAATACCGTCGAAAATCGGTCGGGCTGGAAGGTAAGGCCCATGTCGCCCGCGCGTTTGACGATGAAGTCCTTGGGCTCTCCGGCTTCGGAGATGCCGGAGAGGTCACCCTTGATGTCGGCAGCGAATACGGGAACGCCGGCGCGTGCGAATCCCTCGGCCATCACCTGCAACGAGACGGTTTTGCCGGTTCCAGTGGCGCCGGTGACGAGGCCATGGCGATTGGCCAGCGCCAGCGTCAGCCAGGCCGGCTGCTCACCCTTGCCGATGAAGATCTTGTCGCCGGTATCAGCCAATTTGTCGTCGGATACAGCCATCGCATCGCCTCTTCACGCGCAGCCGGGCGTCGTCCGCCCGGCGCAGCATCATACTGCATGTCGCAATCCGATTGAAACGGTTCGACGCTGGCCGGAGTGTACCGAGACCCGGATCGATGAAGCCGGATCGACCGTCTGTGTCACCTAGCGTTCGACCAAAGTTGCGACGGGATGCTCGTACCCGCGTCGATTCCAGGCGTAATTCGCCTCCGCTCTTGCATTGCTGCAACACTTGCGATGCGATCGCAGCCAAATCGCAAATCGAAGGCCGTGATCGCTTGTAATTGGCTGCACACCAGATCAAGATAAATTCACAAGCGAGGATCCGGCACGTAGCCGGATGAGGGCGGGCCAAGATGGACGAATTGATTGGGCGGTTGGCCGCGAATGCCGGCGTCGATGACGCCGTCGCGGAAAAAACCATCGGTATCGTTCTCGGTTTCCTCCGCAACGAGGGACCCTCCGACAAAGTTCAGGCCTTGATCGACCAAATTCCGGGCGCGGAAGCCGCGATCGCAGCTTCCGCCAATGGCGGCGGTCTCGGCAGATTGATGGGCAACGGCCTGATGGCGCTCGGCACCAGACTGATGGGGCTCGGGTTGGGCATCGGACAGATTCAGAACGTCGCGCGTGAACTTTTCAGGTTTGGGCGCGACAAAATCGGAACAGATCGAATGGGCGAGATCATCGCGGGGACACCGGGGCTCAGCCAGTTCGCGTAAAGCACCTTTTCATATCGAGTATCATGACATACCCAATCTCCGAGATTGATGGCCTGCCATCCTTCGCCGCTGCGAAGCTGAAATCGTTGGGCATTCGCACCACCGACGGGCTGCTCGAGGCAGCCCACACCGTCAAGGGCCGCAAGATGCTGGCGGCCAAGACCGGCATCAGCGAACAGCAATTGCTGGAATGGGCGAATGTCTCCGACTACATGCGGATTCCCGGCATGGGCAAGGCCAAAGTCGGACTGGTGCGCGCCGCCGGCGTCACCACCGTCCGTGAACTCGCTCTGCGCAATCCGGCCCGCCTCGCCGAGAGCATGAAGGAAGTGAATACCAGGCGAAGACTGGTTCGTGTCCTGCCCTCGGAAAAGTCGGTCGAGCAGCTGATCGCGAAGGCCCGCAAGCTGCAACCCAAGATTACCTATTAGAACAGGAAGTCCGGACAGACCGGCCGGATGCGGCGGCCCTCGCGGCAGCCGCGGACAAGCCTCCGCGCACCTTGACTCCCCCGCGCGGACCGCGCAAAGCCACCTTCATGATCGCGACCACGTCCAGACCCGCCCCGGCGGCCGCCTCGGCCGATCATGCGGTCCTGCCGGCATTGTTGAGCAGGCCGTATCCCGCCGTGATGGGCGTGCTGAACATCACCCCTGATTCATTCTCCGACGGCGGCAAATTCGTGACCCCGGACCGCGCGCTGGCACAGGCCCGGCGCATGATCGCCGAAGGCGCCGACATCATCGATATCGGTGCGGAATCCACCCGGCCCTATGGCGCCGAACCAATCGCCGCCGACGAAGAACTGAAACGCCTGCGACCGATCCTCGCCGAAATCGTGGCGCTTGGCACGCCGGTATCCATCGACAGCATGAAACCGGCGGTCACCGCCTGGGCGCTCGATGCAGGTGCATCCATCGTCAACGACGTCTGGGGCCTGCAGCGCGATCCCGCTATGTCGATGCTCGTGGCGGCGCGCCAATGTCCCGTCATCGTCATGCATAACCGTGACCGCGCCGATGCCGGCATCGATATCATGCAGGACATCCTGGCCTTCTTCGCGCGCTCGCTGGAGATCGCCGACAGCGCCGGTATTTCCCGCGACAAGATCGTGCTCGATCCCGGCATCGGCTTCGGCAAGACCTCCGGGCAGAGCATGACCGCGCTTGCCCGGCTGGATGAGCTCGGCGTCTTCGGTCTGCCAATCCTGGTCGGCGCCTCACGCAAGCGCTTCATCAGTTCGGTGACCCCTTCCGAGCCCGATCATCGCCTCGGCGGTTCGATCGCCGCCCACGTCATGGCCGCGAACGCCGGCGCGCGGATCATCCGGACCCATGATGTGTCGGAAACCGTACAGGCGCTGCGCGTGGCCTCGGCGATCCGGGAGCAGCGATGACCGACCTCATCTTCATCAGCGGCGTCGTCATCCATGCCCGCCATGGCGTGATGGAACACGAGACCGAGGTCGGCCAGCGTTTCGTCATCGATCTCGAACTGAACACCGACCTGTCGGAATCCTCGCGCACGGATCGGCTTGCCGACACCGTGTCCTATTCCAATGTGGTGGCGACCGCCACCGCAGCGTTCAAGAATGCCAATTACAAGCTACTGGAGCGTGCCGCCGGCGCGGTAGCCGACGCCATCCTTGCCGCATTTCCACGCATCAATGCGGTCAAGGTCACCGTCCACAAGCCGCACGCGCCGATCGCGGCGATTTTCGGCGACGTTGGCGTCGTGCTGACGCGCACGCGGCAAGCCTAGGCCATGGCTGACGTGCTGATCGCGCTGGGCGGCAATATCGGCGACGTCCGCGCGACATTTCAAAAGGCAATCGCTCATATCTGCGGCATGACGCAGGCAGTGCTGCTGGCGCGCTCCTCGGACTATGCCACCCCGCCCTGGGGCGACGAAGCGCAGGCCCGCTTTATCAATGCCTGCATCGAAATCGAGACCAGCCTCGATCCCCACGCGCTGCTGTTCACGCTGCACAAGATCGAACACAAATTCGGCCGCGACCGCACCAGGGAGACGCGCTGGGGCCCGCGCACCCTCGACCTCGATCTGATCGCCTATGACGACGTCTCGATCCGGAAACCGGAGCTGACACTGCCTCATCCGCGGACGCTCGAGCGCGCCTTCGTGCTGGTGCCGCTTGCCGAGATCGCCCCCGACCGCCTGATTGCGGGACGCAGTGTTGCGGCGGCGCTGGCAAAGGTGTCGGCCGAGGGCATCGAGCGATTGCCCGATCTCGGCTGACGACAGGCATGTCTTGTGGTCCGTTTCGCGCACGCCGGAACCGATTTACCCTGCCGCTGGAGACCGAAACAACCGTTTGGCTTGCCCATCAGTCCATGGCAATTTCCGGCCCACGATAGAACCGCTCGAAGGGAGCGCCCGGCCGAATGACCTCTGCGACCGAAGACCTGCGGCTGGCGGCCGATTTCCAGCCTGCGACCTATGACGACTGGCGCAAGCTGGTCGACGGCGTGCTGAAGGGCGCGCCGTTCGAGAAGCTGGTCGGCAAGACCTCCGATGGCCTGACGATCGACCCGATCTATCCGCGCGCGCGCGGCGCCGCGCCGATCTTTGGACGGCCTGCGGCGGTGCCTTGGCAAATCATGCAGCGGATCGATCATCCGGACGCGGCTCTGGCCAACGCACAGGCGCTGCACGATCTCGAGAACGGCGCCACCGGGCTCGACATCGAATTCGCCGACGGCCCGGGCGCGCGGGGGTTTGGCGTTACCGACGCCACGGCGCAAACGCTGGCGCGACTGTTCGACGGCGTGTTTTTCGACGCCGGCATTGCGGTTGCGCTCAACCCTGTGCTCGGGCGCGGCAATGCCGGCGAAAGCCTCGCCGGCCTGATCGAGTCCCGCGGCATCGATCCCGCCAAGGTCGATATCCGTTTCAACTATCAGGCGCTGTCGACCGTGGCGGTGCGCGGATCGGCGGCGGCGCCATGGCCCGAGTTCGAAAAGCCGTTCGCCGGCGTGGTCGGCAACCTGATCGGCCGAGGCTTCAGGGGACCGTTCGTGCTTGTGGACGGCCGGCCGGTGCATGATTCCGGCGGATCGGAAGCACAGGAGCTCGCCTTTGCGCTGGCACTCGCCGTCACCTATCTCCGCGCGCTGGAAAAAGGCGGCATCGCGCTCGAGCAAGCCCGCGCGGCGATCTCGTTCCGCCTCAGCGCCGATGCCGATCAATTCCTGACCATGGCAAAATTCCGCAGCCTCCGTCTGCTCTGGGCGCGCGTCGAACAGGCTTGCGGCCTTGCACCGAAACCAGCCTTCATTGCCGCCGAAACCGCGTGGCGGATGCTGACCCAACGCGACGCCTATGTGAACATGCTGCGCGCGACGATCGCGACATTCTCCGCAGGGCTCGGTGGCGCCAACGCCGTCACCGTGCTGCCGCATACGCTGGCCGCGGGCTTGCCCGATCCGTTCGCACGACGCGTCGCGCGCAACACGCAGCTGGTGCTATTGGAGGAATCCAATCTGGCAAAAGTGTCCGATCCGGCGGCGGGCTCGGGCGGTATCGAGGCTCTGACGCAAGCGCTTTGCGACGCCGCGTGGTCGCAGTTTCAGGAAATCGAGAAAGCCGGCGGTGTGTTCGCCGCGTTGGAAGCGGGCCTGATCCAGCGCAAGGTCACAGCGACGCGGGCGATACGCGAACAGAACATCGCCCGGCGCAAGGACGTGCTGACCGGCGCCACCGAATTTCCCAACCTGCAGGAAGCGCAGGTTGCGGTGCTCGAGGCCAGGCCGATGACGCTTGCGGCGGATTTCGAAGTCAGATGCAAATTCGATGCGCTGGCGCCAATGCGGCTGGCGACGCCGTTCGAAGCCTTGCGCGACCGCTCCGATCGAATTCTCAAGGAGAAGGGCGCGCGGCCAAAGATCTTCCTCGCCAATCTCGGCACGGCGGCAGACTTCACCGCGCGTGCGACATTCGCCAGGAGCTTTTTTGAAACCGGCGGCATCGAGGTTGTCGATAGCCAATGCTTTGCCGATCCGGCGGAGCTTGCCGCGGCCTTCAAAGCGAGCGGCGCGGCGCTGACGTGCCTGTGTTCCGCCGACGAGGTCTACGCCGCGCAGGCGGCAATGGCGGCAAAGACTCTTCGAGCCGCCGGCGTGGCGCATATCTATCAGGCAGGCCGGCCGGGCGAGCAGGAAGCTGCCCTCCGTGCTGCCGGCGTCGACGATTTTATCATTGCCGGCGGCGACGCGCTGGCCGTCCTGCAGGACGCCTATCGATTGATGGAGCGAACATGACGACGGCGACAAATCCGGTTTTGGCCGGCGGCTGCCAGTGCGGCGCCATCCGCTTTGCGCTGTCGGCGCCGCCGAAGAAAGTCAGCATCTGCCATTGCCGGATGTGCCAGAAGGCGTCCGGCGCACCCTTCGCCTCCTTTGCCGATATCGATCACGCCGACTTCGCCTGGACCCGGGGCAAGCCGGCGGCGTTCCGGTCTTCCTCAATCGCCGAGCGGGATTATTGCGCCGATTGCGGTACGCCGCTGAGCTTCCGCCGCATCGACGGCCCGCAGATCGAGATCATGACCGGCGCCTTCGATCGCCCCGACCGGGTGGTGCCGATCCAACAATATGGAACCGAATCCCGGCTCGGCTGGGTGGTCGCGATTGCCAATTTGCCGAGCCAGACCACGCTGCAGAATTACGGCCCCGAGAAGGTATCGGGCATCGTCACCCACCAGCATCCGGACCATGATTAGGGCTGGTCCCGCGGGAGGCCGCCTGTGCTAAGATGGACACCATGAGCCGCATACCCGATTTCGCCAATATCGCCTTTGAAAAGGCCGCCCCGCCCGCGCCCACCGGCAGCGCCGAACCGTGGCCGACGCCCGAAGGCATCCCTGTAAAATCGCTCTACTCGGAAAGCGATCTCGAAGGCATCGATTTCCTCCAGACCTGGCCGGGGATTGCGCCTTTTCTGCGCGGCCCCTACCCGACGATGTATGTCAACCAGCCCTGGACCATCAGGCAATATGCGGGGTTCTCCACGGCGGAGGATTCCAATGCCTTCTACCGCCGCAACCTCGCCGCCGGGCAAAAAGGCCTCTCGGTCGCCTTCGATCTCGCCACCCATCGCGGCTATGACAGCGACCACCCGCGCGTCACCGGCGACGTCGGCATGGCCGGGGTGGCGATCGATTCGATCTACGACATGCGCACGCTTTTTTCAGGCATTCCGCTCGACCAGATGAGCGTGTCCATGACCATGAACGGCGCGGTGCTGCCGATCCTCGCGCTGTTCGTCGCGGCTGCCGAGGAACAGGGCGTGCCGCCGGAGAAACTTTCAGGAACGATCCAGAACGACATCCTGAAAGAATTCATGGTGCGCAATACCTACATCTATCCGCCGGCGCCCTCGATGCGGATCATCTCGGACATCTTTGCGTATACTTCGCAGAAAATGCCGAAATACAACTCTATTTCCATCTCGGGCTATCACATGCAGGAGGCCGGCGCGACGCAGGACCTCGAGCTTGCCTACACGCTGGCCGACGGCGTCGAATATCTGCGCGCAGGCCTTGCCGCCGGCCTCGACGTCGACCGCTTCGCGCCACGGCTGTCGTTCTTCTGGGCCATCGGCATGAACTTCTTCATGGAAGTCGCCAAGATGCGCGCGGCCCGGCTGTTGTGGGCAAAACTCCTGACCCAATTCAACCCGAAAGACCCGCGCTCGCTATCGCTGCGAACGCATTGCCAGACCTCCGGCTGGTCGCTGACCGCGCAGGACGTCTACAACAACGTCATGCGCACCACCATCGAGGCGATGGCGGCAACGCAAGGCCACACCCAGTCGCTGCACACCAACGCGCTCGACGAGGCCCTGGCGCTGCCGACCGATTTCTCCGCGAGAATCGCGCGCAACACGCAATTGTTCCTGCAGCAGGAGAGCGGCACCAACCGCATCATCGATCCCTGGGGCGGCTCCTATTATGTCGAGCGGCTGACCCGCGACCTCGCTGCGAAAGCCTGGGGCCACATCCAGGAGGTCGAGGCGCTCGGCGGCATGGCGAAAGCGATCGAAGCCAGCGTGCCGAAACTGCGGATCGAGGAAGCTTCCGCCAAGACGCAGGCGCGGATCGATGCCGGCAAGCAGGCGGTGATCGGCGTCAACAAATATCGCCCCGTCAACGAAGCGCCAATCGACGTGCTGAAGGTCGAGAATTCCACGGTGCGGCGGCTGCAGATCGACAAGCTGGCGCGGCTGAAAAAGGAACGCAGCCAGAAGGACGTCGACGACGCTTTGGCGGCGCTGACCCGCAGCGCCGGCGAAGGCAACGGCAATCTACTGGCGCTTGCCATCGACGCCGCGCGCGCCAAAGCCACCGTCGGCGAAATCTCGGACGCGATGGAAAAGGTGTTCGGGCGGCACCGCGCCGAGATCAAATCCATCACCGGCGTCTATAAGCGGGAGGCGTCCACCATGTCCAACCGGGTCGAAAAAGTGCAGGCGCTGATCGATGCATTCGAGGATGCGGAAGGGCGCAGGCCGCGCATCCTGGTCGCCAAGATCGGCCAGGACGGCCACGATCGCGGCCAGAAGGTGATTGCTTCGGCGTTCGCCGATGTCGGCTTCGACGTCGATATCGGACCGCTGTTTGCCACCGCGGACGAAGCGGCCCGCCAGGCGGTCGAGAACGACGTGCACATCCTCGGACTGTCGTCGCTGGCGGCCGCCCATCTGACCGCCGTGCCGGAAGTGAAGGCGGCGCTGAAGAAACAGGGTCGCGAGGACATCATGATCATCATCGGCGGCGTGGTGCCGCCGCAGGATTACGAGGCCCTCTACAAGGCCGGCGCAGAAGCGATCTTCCCGCCAGGCACCGTGATCGCGGACGCCGCCGAAGAGCTGATCCACAAGCTCAACGCGCGGTTGGGACACAGCGAGGCGGCGGAGTAGCAAATTTTCGGTCGTCATCCCTGAGCAACGGCTTCGCCGTTATCGCTGGAGGTGAGCCACCTTCGGCGAGCCTCGAAGGATGATCGACAACGGTGCCTGCAGCCACCCCCTCGCCTGCCCGGCCCCACCGTTGTAAACCCTTGGCATGACCCTGCCGAACAACTCCTCCGTCGACATCATCACCCTAGCCAGCGACCTCCGCGCAGGCCGCCGTGCGGCGCTGGCGCGCGCCATCACACTGATCGAAAGCCGGCGTGGCGATCATCAGGTCGCCGCGCGCGAGCTGGTGCAGGCGCTGTTGCCCGACACCGGTAAGGCGATCCGGGTCGGCATCACCGGCTCGCCGGGGGTCGGCAAGTCCACCACCATCGACGCGCTCGGCATGTTCCTGATCGAACGCGGCCACAAGGTTGCAGTGCTCGCGGTCGACCCCTCCTCGGCGCGCACCGGTGGCTCGATCCTCGGCGACAAGACGCGGATGGCGCGGCTGGCGGCGTCCGATCATGCCTATATCCGGCCCTCGCCCGCTTCGGGTACGCTCGGCGGGGTCGCGGCCAAAACCCGTGAGGCGATGCTGCTCTGTGAGGCGGCGTCCTTCGACGTGGTGCTGGTGGAGACCGTCGGCATCGGACAGTCCGAGACCGCGGTCTGCGACATGACCGATTTTTTCCTGGCGCTGATGCTGCCCGGCGCCAGCGACGAACTGCAGGGCATCAAGAAGGGTCTCGTCGAACTCGCCGACATGATCGCAATCAACAAGGCCGATGGCGACAACGTCAAGCGCGCCGACCTGGCGGCGGCCGAATATCGCGGCGCGCTGCATATCCTCGCCCCCCGCTCGGAGCATTGGCAGCCGCCGGTCGTGACCTATTCGGCATTGACCGGCAAGGGGATCGAAACGCTGTGGCAGAAGATCCTCGACCATCGCACCGCGATGAACGCCGCCGGCGAATTTGCCGCACGGCGTCGGCAGCAGCAGGTCAAATGGATGTGGTCGATGCTGGAGCAGCGGATGATGGCGCGGCTGCGCGCCGATCCATCAATTCGCGCGAAAGTGAAGAAGATCGAGGCCGAGGTGGCGGACGGCCGCGTCGCGCCTTCGCTGGCGGCGGAACAGATCACGGACATTCTGAGGTGACATGAGCGACAAACTGCGCATTCTCATCACCGGCTTCGGCCCATTTCCGGGCGCGCCGTTCAACCCGACCATGCCGCTGGTGACGCGGCTAACCGGACTGCGCCGTCCGGCGTTCGCCGATGTCGAACTGACCGGGCACATCTTCCACGTCACCTACGCGACCGTCGACCGCGAACTACCTGAGATCATCGCGCGGCATCGCCCGCAGGCGCTGCTGTCGTTCGGCCTCGCCGGCCGCACCGCGCATGTCCGCATCGAGACCCGGGCGCGCAACGCTGTCACCACGACGTTCCCCGATGCCGACCGCAAGCGGGCGCGGAAGGGATCGATCACGGACGGCGTCGACGCCCGCACGTTCGGACCGCATACCGCAAAACTGTTGCGGGCGGCACACGCCACCGGCCTCGATGCGCGGGCCTCGCGCGACGCCGGCAGCTATCTCTGCAACTATCTGAGCTGGCGCGCGATCGAGGCTGTGGACAAGGACGGCGGCCCGGCGCTGGCGGCCTTCGTGCATATCCCGCTGCTCGCGCGGGGTGCTGCTTCGCGGCGCAAGGGCGCGACGCATCGCGTCACGCTCGATGGTCTGGTCGATGCCGGCGAAGCGATGCTGCTGGAAATGGTGAGGCTGACGCGAGCGGCATTGCGTCACGACGAAAACATTCGCGAGTGATCGGATGACGAAGAAGATCGATATCGCCAACGCGCGCATCTCGGCCGGCTCCAGATATCCGGCGCCGTTCGATGAGCCATGCCGCGACAAGACGCGGCACCACTTGGGAGCAGCCGCGGGTCTCAAAACCATCGGCATCAACCTGCTCGAACTGAACCCCGGTGCGTGGTCGAGCCAGCGTCATTGGCACAGCCATGCCGAGGAGTTCGTCTATGTGCTGGAGGGTGAAGTCGTTCTCGTTACCGAAGGCAGCGAGCAGATCCTGCGCGCCGGCGATTGCGCGGGATTCGTTCCCGGCAACGCCGATGGACATCACCTGCAAAATCGGTCTGGCGCGCCGGCGCGCCAGACCGATTTTGCAGGTGATGTCCATCGGCGTTGCCG